>PVBE013015265.1_pt1 | contig 81574 bp, 76 predicted proteins | sample 1631181 | NCBI WGS metagenome assembly PVBE01 (sample SAMN08397723, study PRJNA350692) | Marine metagenome, whole genome shotgun sequencing project. | isolation source: water | place: Pacific Ocean | collected 2012-04
GTCGACGCGGCCAAGCTCGCTTGGCTGGCGCCGGGCGTCAAGCAGGTCCTCAACGAAGTCGAGGTGTCCGCCAAGCCCGACCTTATCGCCTTCGTCCGCGACAAGCGCATCGGCGGCCAGTTGCGGATCGAGCTCCTCCGTGACCTCGACATCGTCGACATCAACTATACGGTCACGACCGTGAACGGCGTCGTCTACCTCCTCGGCATCGCTCAAGACCAGGCCGAACTCGACAAGGTCGTGGGCCACGCGAGCAACATCGGCGGGGTCAAGAAGGTGGTCAGTCACGTGCTCCTCAAAGACGACCCCAAGCGCCGCTAGCCGTGCGGTGGATGCGCGATGGCCCTCGATGTCGCCATCCAGATGGACGCCGTCGAGGGCATCGACATCGACGCCGATTCGACCTTCGTGCTGGCCCTTGAGGCCCAGGCGCGCGGACACCGCGTCCACCACTACCTGCCGCGTGAGCTGAGCCTGGTCGAGGGCCGGGTCGAGGCCCGCGCCCGCCCGCTCGAGGTCCGCCGCGAGCCGGGCAACCACGCCAGCCTCGGCGCGCCGGCACTCCTCGACCTCGACCGGGTCGACGTGGTGCTGATGCGCCAGGACCCGCCCTTCGACATGTCCTACATCACCGCCACCCATCTTCTCGAGCGGGTCCAGCCCAAGACCCTGGTGGTCAACGATCCGGTGCACGTCCGCAACGCACCCGAGAAGCTCTTCGTCACCCGCTTCGCCGGATTGATGCCGCCCACGCTGATCAGCGCCGACGTCGAGGCCATCAAGAGCTTCCGCGGCAGCCACCCCGACATCATCCTCAAGCCGCTGTTTGGCAACGGCGGCGCCGATGTCTTTCACGTCGCGCCCGGCGACGACAACTTCAACGCCCTCGTCGAGATGTTCACCCAACGCTCGGCGGAGCCGATCGTGGTGCAGCGCTACCTCGCCGAGGTCCGAGAAGGCGACAAACGCATCATCTTGATCGAGGGCCGCGCCGCCGGCGCCGTCAACCGGGTGCCGGCGCCCGACGACGTGCGTGCCAACATGCACGTCGGCGCCCGACCCGAGAAGGCGAGCCTGGACGCCCGCGATATCGAGATCTGCGAAGCCATCGGCCCGACGCTCCGAGATCTCGGCTTCGTCTTCGTCGGCATCGACGTGATCGGCGGCTATCTCACCGAGATCAACGTCACCTCGCCAACCGGCCTGCAAGAGGTCAACCGCTTCGACGGCGTCTCGCTCGAAAGCGACATTTGGGACGCCATCGAACGCCGCCTCGAGTCCAGGCGAGGCGCATCCGACTAGCCCTTCCCGACCGCGTTCTCTCCCGCAGAATACCGCGGCCCCGATGGATTTGGATCAACGACCGATCCCGATGGATTTGGGACAATGCCGCCAATTGACGAACCATTTTTTGAGGCGCGGAATCATGGACCAGCAAACTACCCAACCCGGAGTGAACCGTCGCCAGTTCGTCAAAGCGGCGTCCGCCGCGGCCGTCGGGGCGGCCGCCGTCCTTCCGGCCACGGCGCGCGCCGCGACCGCGAGCGGGACGCGCTACGGAATGCTGATCGACCTGCGGCGGTGCATCGGCTGCCACGCTTGCTCGGTCTCCTGCAAGGCCGAGCTCGACGTGCCCCTGGGAGCGACGCGTTCGTGGGTCGAGTATGCCGAGAAGGGTGAGTACCCGTACGTCAGCCGCGCTTTCGTGCCGCGGCTGTGCAATCACTGCGAACATCCGCCGTGCGTCTCGGTCTGCCCGACGGGGGCGACGTGGAAGCGGGAAGAGGACGGCATCGTCGTCGTCGATTCCGAAATCTGCATCGGCTGCAAGTACTGCATCCAGGCCTGCCCCTACGATGCGCGCTTCGTCAATCCCGACACCGGGTCCGCCGACAAGTGCGATTTCTGCCAGCATCGAGTGGCGCAGGGTGTGGTCCCGGCCTGCGTCGAGGCTTGCATCGGCCGCGCCCGCATCTTTGGCGACCTCAACGATCCTGAGAGCGAGATCTCCAAACAGGTGCGCACCCAACCGGTGACGGTCCTGAGACCGGGGCAGGGAACCGAGCCCAACGTGTTCTACATCGGCCTCGATCACGCCGACGAGCATGACACCGAGCATCGCGGGCAATACGTCAGCGTGACCACCCATCGCCGCGAAGAGGCAAGGAGGTAGCCATGACCGAAGGATTGCTCTGGGGGCTGCCCGTCATCCTCTACCTGTTCCTCGCCGGCCTCGGTGCCGGTGCTATGACCGTCAGCGCCTCGGTCCTGCTGCGCGGCGGCGGCGGCGGATTTGGCGGCGGCCATTTCGAGGTCGCCCGCTACGGGGCGTTCATCGCGCCCGTGCCGGTAGGGGTGGGGAGCTTGCTGCTGATTTTCGAGCTCGGTTCGTTCGAGGCGGGGAACTGGTTCCGCTGGGTGAATCTCTACAAGGTCGTGAACGCTTCGCCGATGTCGATCGGGACCTGGCTGCTGTCGATATTCATCATCGTCAGCGTCGCCTACGCCTATACGTTCTTGCGCCGCGACGCGGCCCCGGGCGACGCCCAAGACGGACTGAGGAAAGCGGCGGCCTGGATCGGCGTCCCGCTGGGGATCGCCGTCGCCGTCTACACCGGCGTGCTGCTGGGGGCGATGCCGGCGCGGCCGTTCTGGAACTCGCCGGTGCTCGCGCTTCTGTTCCTGTTGTCGTCGATCTCGACCGGGATCGCTATCATCATGCTGGCGCGCACGCTCCTGCACCGGCGTGGCTTCGACACCGACAGCGTGTCCAGCTACCACGAGAGCGGCTATCTCCTGACCGCCTCGGACATGCTCGTCATCGGTCTCGAGATCATCGCCATCTTCCTCTTCGTCATGTTCGCCTACCTCACGGTCGGCGACGTCCAGACGGCGGTTTCCGAGACGCTGTTCCGCGGCGACCTGGCGACGTTGTTCTGGGTCGTGGTGGTGGTCGTCGGTCTGGTGCTCCCGGCCCTCGTCGAGTTGTTCTATGTCGTCCCCAGGCTGCTTCAGCACCGCAACTATCAGGTGCCCTGGGCGGTCGAATTCGTCGTCCCGATCGTAATCCTGATCGGCGGCTTCATGCTCCGCTATGTCGTCGTCGTCGCCGGTCAGATCACCGGGCCGGTAGGTATCTAAGGAGGTTGAGATGACTAGCCGTCGAGATTTTCTGAAATTGGGCGCCGCCGCGGCGCCGGCGGCGCTCGCGGTGGGGGCGCTCAGCGCCCAGGGGGCTCCTCTCAGCCGCGGTGGCAGAGACTTCTCGCCCAGCACCGGCGAGGAGCGCCAAGCCATTCCTTCGGCCTGTTGGCAATGCGTCAGCCGCTGCTCGATGATCGGCTATGTCGAGGACGGCCGGCTGGTCAAGATCGGCGGGCAACCCGACTCCATCCGCACCGAGGGCCAGTTGTGCGCGAAGGCCCAGGCCGGGGTCAACCAGGTCTATGATCCCGACCGCATCCTTTATCCGCTGCGCCGGGTCGGCGCCCGCGGCGCGGGCGAGTGGAAGCGTATCACCTGGGACGAGGCCTTGAGCGAGCTCGCCGAGCGGTTGGGTCAGCTTCGCGAGGAAGGTCACCCCGAGAAGTTCATGTTCCACTATGGCCGCATGAAGGCGAGTTCGAGCAAGCTCATCAAGAGCGTGTTCCTCGATAACTACGGCACCGCCACGGTCGGCAACCACACCTCGATCTGCGAGGGCGGCAAGTGGACCGCGCAGGAGCTGACCTGGGGTGCCCACTACGACAACTGGGACTTCGACAAGACCCGCTTCGTGCTCAATTTCGGCTCCAACGTCTTCGAGGCGCATACCAACCACACCTCCGAGGCGCAGCGGCTCATCCGCGCCCTCGTCGAACGCAGCGTGCGCATGGTGACCTTCGACGTGCGGCTGTCCAACACCGCCGCCAAGTCCAACGAGTGGGTGCCGGTCAGGCCCGGCACCGATAGCGCGGTGGCGCTCGCGATGTGCAACGTGGTGATGAACGAAGACCTCTACCGTGGTGAAGGCGAGGCCTTCCTCGAATTCTGCAAGGTCACGCCCCAGGCCGAGGCCTCGGTCGCCGAAAAGGTCGCGGCGCTGAAGGCCCACCTCGGGCCCTATACCCCCGAGTGGGCGGAGTCGATCTCCGGCGTCGGCGCCGAGCGGATCCGTTCGCTGGCGCGCGAGTTCGCGGCCGCCAAGCCGGCCTGCGTCATCAGCTACCGGGGCGCGGTCGCGTACTACAACGGCAACGAAACCGAGCGCGCGATCCAGATGTTGGCCGCCATCACCGGCAACATCGACAACCCCGGCGGGCGCTGCAAGGCGGTGGGCGCGAGCTGGAAGTACCCCAAGGGACCGAAGGACAAGCCGAAGTCGAAGAAGCTCAAGATTCTCGATGGCTTCGAAGGCCAGGCAGCCTTCCCCACCCACCACATGAGCCATCACGTCCTCAAGATGATCAAGGATGGCAGCGCCGGTCGGCCCGAGGTCTACATGTGGTACTGCTACGCGCCGGTCTACGCGAACGGCGAGGTTGCCGAGAACATCGAGATCCTCAAGGACGAATCCCTGATCCCCTTCACCGTCTCGGTCAATCCCTTCTACGACGAATCCGCGGCGCTGGCCGACATGATCCTGCCCGACGCCACCTATCTTGAGCGCTGGGACTGGGAGGACATGGTCTCGCCCGACCAGGTGGCCGAGTACTACGTCCGCCAGCCCATCGTCGAGCCGATGGGCGAGGCACGCGACTTCGGCGACGTGGTCTGCGAGCTCGCCGAGCGCATGGGCTTCCCGCTCGGCTTCTCGACCAAGGCCGAGTTCGTCGAGCGCTCGTGCGAGATGACCCCGGCGGTGAAGGACGCGGGCGGCTACGAGTACATGCGGGAACACGGCGTGTGGCACGATCAAGCCGCGGCGCCGCGGTACTTCTCCTACCGCAAACTGGTCGACCCGGCCGCCCTCGCCGCCGATGGCGTGATCTTCGACGTCGCCACCGGCGTCTATTGGAACTGGCACAAATCCAAGGCCGCCGACGCCGACGAGGCGCTCGCCACCGGCTACGCCCATACCAAGAATGCCTACAAGGGCTATCTCGGCCAGCGCATCGGCGATTCCGTGTACAGCGGGTTCAAGCCCGACAAGGTCAACAAGTCCGGCTACTTCGAGCTCTATTCCAGCCTGATGGAAGAAAAAGGGCTCGCACCCATGCCCACCTTTGTGGCGATCCCCGAGCACCAGGCGATGGCGCCCGGCGAGCTGGTCCTGACGACCTACAAGGTCAACGTGCAGTCCCACTCGCGGACTCAGAACTGCAAGTGGCTGACCGAGATCTACCACGACAACCCGGCGTGGATTAATCCCGCCGACGCCGAGGCGCTGGGTCTCGCCGATGGCGAGGCGATCGAGGTCGCCTCGGCGATTGGCAGCATCGAAACCACGGCCCGCGTCACCCCGGCCGTGGTGCCCGGCGTGATCGCAATCTCGCACCACGTCGGGCACTGGGAGTATGGGCGCTACGCTTCCGGCAAGGTCTCGCCCCAAGCGGTCGCCGACCCCAGCTTCGAGCGCAAGTGGTGGACGCGCCGTGGGGTCCATCCCAACTGGATCATTCCCAACTCGCCTGATCCGATCAACGGCCAGATGCGGTTCATGGATACCGTGGTCACGGTGGGCAAGCCCGCGAACGTGTAATGGCCGGCAAAGCCGCCCCGGTGTCGCACGATCGACAAGCCGACAGCGCCGCGCAGCGCGGCAACCTCTATGGCGTCCTGGCCCAGGTCTTTCGCGCCGAGCCGCCGGCCGCGTTCCTGCGCGAACTTGAAAAGCCTGGTCTTGCGCGCGCGCTCGCCGGCGTTGGAGCTGGTGATCTCGGCCTCTCCGCCGGCCTCGAAAACGGTTTGATCGACAAGCTCGCCGTCGAGTACACGCGTCTGTTCATCGGCCCCGGACCCCACGTTTCGCCCTTTGCGGCGGTGCATCTGGGGGGCGAGGGGGCATCGCTTTGGGGTCCGGAAACGGTCTGGGTGCGGCGCTTCATGGACGGGGCGGGGATCGAGTTCCGGATCGAGGGGAACCTACCGCCCGATCACGTGAGTACGGAGCTCGAGTTCATGCACTGCCTCGCGGCCGCAGCCGCCGAGGAACTTCGGGCAGGCAATGGGCCGGCGGCGGCGCGACTGAACGCCCTCCAGGCGGAGTTCGTGGGCGATCACCTCTCGCGCTGGGTGCCGGAGTTCTGTGCTCGGGTGATTGCCGCGGCGCGGCTACCTTTCTATCGTGCCATGGCCGGGCTTGCCGCGGACTTCCTCCGCTCCGAACGCGAGGCCGCGGTCGGCTAGCACGCCTCGGCCGCGTGGCGCGCCGGGCGCCATGCGCATACAATCGCTCACCCGCCGAACCGATGGAGGACAGACACCGGTGGTCGCGCGCGCGAATACCGTTGCCTTTCAGGGCATCGAGGTGTTGGACGTCGATGTCCAGGTGCAGACCGCGGCCGGGCTGCCGGCCTTCACCATCGTCGGCCTGCCCGACAAGGCGGTCGCCGAATCGCGCGAACGGGTGCGCGCTGCGCTCGTCGCCATCGGATTGGCGCTGCCGCCCAAACGCATCACCGTCAATCTCGCGCCGGCAGATGTCCTCAAGGAAGGGAGCCACTTCGACCTGCCGATCGCGCTCGGGCTGCTGGTGGCGATGGGGGTCTTGCCGGGCGACGAGATCGAAGGCTACACCGCGCTCGGCGAACTCGCCCTCGACGGCGCCATCGCGCCCGTGGCCGGCGTGCTGCCGGCGGCGGTCGCCGCGGCGGCAGCGGGACGCGGCCTGATCTGCCCCGCGGTGTGCGGCGGCGAGGCGGCCTGGGCGGGAGACGTCGAGGTGTTGGCCCCGGCCACTATCCTGGCGCTGATCAACCACTTCAAAGGCACCCAGGTGCTCGGTCCGCCCGAAGCCAAGCTCGTCGCCGATCCCGTCTCGGGCGCCGATCTCAAGGATATCAAAGGTCAGGAGACGGCCAAACGCGCCCTCGAGGTGGCCGCGGCCGGCGGCCACAATCTCCTCCTGATCGGCCCGCCCGGCGCCGGAAAGTCGATGTTGGCGGCGCGCTTGCCGGGCTTGCTGCCGCCCTTGGACGCGGCCGAGACCCTCGAGGTCAGTATGATCCACTCGATCGCCGGACAACTGCGCGAGGGCCGGCTCAGCCGCGCTCGGCCGTTTCGCGATCCCCACCAGTCGGCCTCGCTCCCGGCGATGGTCGGCGGCGGCACGCACGCGCGCCCGGGCGAAGTGACGCTCGCCCACCTCGGCGTCCTCTTCCTCGACGAGCTGCCCGAGTTTCAGCGCCCGGTGCTCGAGGCGCTGCGCCAGCCGATCGAGGCCGGCCGGGTGTCGGTGGCGCGGGTCAACAGCCACGTCACCTATCCCGCGCGGGTCCAGCTGGTCGCCGCCATGAATCCGTGCCGCTGCGGCTACCTTTCCGATCCGGCGCTCGGTTGCGGCCGCGCACCCAAGTGCGCGCGCGATTATCAGTCGAAGATCTCGGGGCCCCTGTTCGACCGCATCGACCTCCACGTCGACGTGCCGGCGGTGGACGTGGCCGACCTGACGCTACCGCCTCCCGCCGAAGGCAGCGCCGAGGTTGGCGCCCGCGTCGCCGCGGCGCGCGCCATCCAGGTCACGCGCTATGCCGGCCGCGACGCCCATCCACCCATACGCACCAATGCGGAAATCGATGGCGAACTCCTGACCCAGGTCGCCGCGCCCGAGCCCGCCGGCGCCGCGCTGCTGAGCGATGCGGTCGACCAGATGCGCCTGTCGGCGCGGGGCTACCACCGCGTCCTCCGCGTCGCCCGCACCCTGGCCGACCTCGAAGCCGCGCAAGCCGTCCGCCGCATCCACATCGCCGAGGCCCTAAGCTACCGCCGCATCAACCCGCTGCTGTGACGGGGCAACCGCCCTCGTTCGCCTGACTTGTAAGGGCCGCGCTCATGGGCCACTTTCAACGGTGCACCTCTATGACGGTGCGCCCAAGCCCGGTAGCAGGCGCGACGTAGAGGGAGTTTCGCGATGAACCAGAATGCGGCCTCCCCAGAGAGCGGTTTCACGGCGAAGGACCCGGTGTGCGGAATGGACGTCGATCCGCACCAGACGCCCCATCGCCACGAGCTCGAGGGCAAGACCTACTATTTCTGCGGCGCCCATTGCCTGAACAAGTTCCGCGAGGCGCCCGAGCAGTACCTGGCGGAAGGGGAACGGCCTCCTCCGGCGGCGCCGGCCGGGGCCATGTACACCTGCCCCATGCACCCCGAGGTGGTGCGCGAGGCGCCGGGCGCCTGCCCGATCTGCGCCATGGCGCTCGAGCCGATGATGCCGAGCGCGGACGAGGGGCCCAACCTCGAGCTCATCGAGATGACGCGGCGGTTCTGGGTCGGCGTGGTCCTCAGCATCCCGGTGCTGTTTCTGGCCATGGGCGAGCTCATCCCCGGCCTCGATCTCGCCGCGCTCGTTCCGCCGCGCGTGTCGGTGTGGATCCAGCTGGCGCTGGCGAGTCCGGTGGTGCTGTGGGGTGGCCTGCCCTTCTTTCAGCGGGGCTGGGATTCGCTCCTCACGCGCAACCTCAACATGTTCACCCTGATCGCGCTCGGCACCGGAACGGCGTGGGCCTACAGCGTCGTCGCGACCGTGGCGCCGGGCATCTTTCCCGCCGCCTTTCGCGGCGAGCAGGGGACCGTCGAGGTCTACTTCGAGGCCGCGGCCGTGATCACCACGCTGGTGCTCTTGGGACAGGTCCTCGAGCTGCGGGCGCGCGAGCAGACCGGCAAGGCGCTCAAGTCACTTCTCGACTTGGCGCCCAAAACGGCGCGAATCGTACGTGACGATGGGACCGAGGACGAAGTATCGCTCGACGCGGTCAGCCTCGGCGACCGCCTTCGGGTGCGGCCCGGCGCCAAGGTCCCGGTCGACGGCGAGGTGCTAGAGGGCCGCAGTTCGATCGACGAGGCCATGATCACCGGTGAGCCCATCCCGGTCGAGAAGTTCGCCGGCGAGAAGGTCATCGGCGGCACCCTCAACGGCACCGGCAGCTTCATCATGCGGGCCGAGCGCGTCGGCCTCGAAACCATGCTCTCGCAAATCGTCCAGATGGTCGCCGAGGCGCAACGGAGCCGCGCGCCGATCCAACGCATCGCCGACGTCGTCGCCGGATACTTCGTTCCCGCGGTGGTCGCGGTCGCCGTGACCGCGTTCGTCCTGTGGTCGATCTACGGTCCGCCACCCTCGTTGGCCTTCGCGCTCATCGCCGCGGTTTCGGTCCTCATCATCGCTTGCCCCTGCGCCTTGGGCCTGGCGACCCCGATGTCGATCATGGTCGGCACCGGCCGCGGCGCCCTCGGCGGGGTCCTGATCAAGAACGCCGAGGCTTTGGAGCGATTCGAGAAGGTCGACACCCTGGTGGTCGACAAGACGGGGACGCTGACCGAGGGCCGGCCCACTGTAACCACCGTGAAAGCGGCCGCAGGCGTCTCCGAGAACGAGCTCCTTCGCATCGCCGCAAGCCTCGAGCGGGGGAGCGAGCACCCGCTGGCCGCGGCCATCGTCAAGGCGGCACAGGATCGCGGCCTGAACCTCATCGAGGCCGAGGGCTTTTCCTCCGAGACCGGCAAGGGCGTCCGGGGGATCGTCGAGGGACGACCGGTGGCGCTCGGCAACCTGGCTCTGGTCGCGGATATCGGCGCCGACGCGTCCGCGCTTGCCGCTGAGGCCGAGGATCTGCGCCGCGACGGCGCGACCGTCATGTTCGTGGTCTTCGAGGCCGCCGTCGCCGGTCTCATCGCGGTGACCGATCCGATCAAGGAATCGACTCCCGCCGCGATCGCCGAGCTAACGAGGGCCGGCGTCAAGATCGTCATGTTGACCGGCGACAATCTCGCCACCGCCCAGGCCGTGGGCCGCCGCCTCGGCATCGAGGATATCGAGGCCGAGGTGTTGCCCCAGGACAAGGGTGAGATCGTCAAGCGCCTGCGCGCCAAAGGCCGGGTGGTGGCGATGGCCGGCGATGGTGTGAACGACGCTCCGGCCCTGGCCGAGGCCGACGTCGGCGTCGCCATGGGCACCGGGACCGACGTCGCCATGGAAAGCGCCGGCGTCACCCTGGTGAAGGGAGACTTGACCGGCATCGTGCGTGCCCGCCACCTCAGCCGGGCGACGATGCGCAACATCCGGCAGAACCTGTTCTTCGCCTTCGTCTACAACTCGCTCGGCGTTCCCGTGGCCGCCGGCATCCTCTACCCCTTCATCGGCCTGCTCTTGAGCCCGATGATCGCGGCCGCGGCGATGAGCCTGAGCTCGGTCTCGGTGATCGGCAACGCGCTCCGCCTTCGCGCGGCCAAGATCTGAGCCTCGGGAGCCGGCCTCAGTAGTTCTTCAGGCCAGGGACCCGGCACTCACCGCTGGTCCAGGTCTGCTTGACGCGGCATTGCGCGTTCATGTGGATGACCACCGAGCCCTTGCAGGATTCGAGACCCACCCACGCCTTGACGCCGCCTACGGCCCCGCCGCGCGTGGTTCGGCTGAGACCGCCTTGCTCGGGCACATAGGTGATGCCGGCGACATCGGCCGGGGCGACGTTCAACTCGGCGAGGCGATCGGCCACCGCGCTCTCGCACTTGTCGTAGCGCCCTCCCGCGAGCGCCGAGGGGCCGGCCATAATAACGCCCAACGCAATCGTCGCGGCGATGACCCGGTAGATCGTCGAGACCTCCAGTGGTGGTGCGCTTTTGGGCCCAATGCTCACGCCGGGCCCAGCGCGGCGACCGAGAATATTACGGGAAAGGTCCGGCAGTAGATGATCACGCTTTGGAAACTCGCGGCATCGGCGTCACAACGACCGCGCCCAGACCGAGGAGCCCAATGCCGAGCGCAATCCTCCTTCGCCTGCCCATGAACCTCGCCTTCGGTTTTTCAAGCCTCACCGCAAACCTAGGGCGGGCACCGGGTCGGGACAACCAAGTGTGCTAGTTTCACAAGCCTTCGCCACCCAGACGCGAGGCTTCGCTATGCGCGCCCCGTTTCTCACCGGCCTGACCCTGGGCGTCGGACTCGCGCTCGCCGCGACCGCCGCCTTGGCCGAGCCCGTGCACGGCATCGCCATGCATGGCGAGCCCAAGTACGAGACCGGCTTTACCCACCTCGAGTACGTCAATCCGCATGCGCCCAAGGGCGGCGCGCTGCGGCTCGCCCTCGCCGGCTCCTTCGACAGCCTCAATCCCTTCCTCATCAAAGGCTCGGCCGCGGCGGGCCGACACTACGTCTTCGAGAGCCTGTTGAAGCGGACCTGGGACGAGGCCTTCTCGCTCTACGGGCTGATCGCCGAGAGCCTCGAGGTGCCCGCGGACCGTTCGTGGGTCACCTTCCACCTGCGCCCCGAAGCGCGCTTCCACGACGGCAGCCCGATCACCACCGAGGACGTGATCTTCTCGCTCGAGACGCTGCGCGATTTCGGACGCCCCAACCACCGCCTCTACTACGGCCAGGTTGCGCGCATCGATCAGGCCGATTCGCGCACCCTCACCTTCTTCTTCGATCCCCAATCGGGCAACCGCGAGCTGCCGCTCCTGATCGGCCTGATGCCGATCCTGTCGAAAGACTACTATGCGGACCACGAGTTCGCGGCGACGACGCTGGAGCCACCGCTCGGCAGCGGGCCCTATCGCGTCGAATCGGTCGATTCCGGGCGCGCCATCGTCTACCGCCGGGCGCCCGATTACTGGGGCCGCCATCTCGCTATCAACCGCGGGCAGAACAACTTCGATACCGTGCGCTACGAGTACTTTCGCGACGCCGACGTGCTGATGGAGGCCTTCAAGGCGGGCGAGTATGACCTTCGCCGTGAGGCGAGCGCGGTGCGCTGGGCCACCGCCTACGATTTCCCCGCTGCCGCCGAGGGCCGCCTCAAACGCGAGATGCTGGCCCACCAGCGGCCCGCCGGCATGCACGCCTTGGTCTTCAACACCCGGCGTGAGGTTTTCGCCGATCCCCGCGTGCGCGAGGCGCTCGGCTACGCCTTCGACTTCGAGTGGATAAACAAGACGCTCCTGCACGGGGCCTACGCCCGCACCGCCAGCATCTTCGCTGGCTCCGAACTGGCCCCACGCGAGCTGCCCCAGGGTGCCGAACTCGCCCTCTTGGGCGCCGACCGCGCCCGGCTCCCCGACGCGGTCTTCGGCGAGGTCTACCAACCGCCGGCGACCGACGGCTCGGGCAACGTCCGCGCCAACCTGAGGCTTGCCCGCGACCTCCTCGCCGAGGCCGGCTGGGCGGTCGAGGGCGGCACGCTCAGCCGCACCCGCGACGGCCTTCCGTTGACCTTCAAGATCCTGCTGGTGCGGCCCGACAACGAGAAGATCGCCCTGGCCTTCGCCGACAACCTCGCGCGACTCGGGATCGAGGTCCGCGTGCGCACCGTCGATAGCGCCCAATACCAGCAGCGGCGCGGCACTTTCGATTTTGACATGATCGTCCATCACTGGCGGGTTTCGCTCTCGCCGGGCAACGAACAGGCCTTCTACTGGGGCTCGGTGGCGGCGGACGAGCAGGGCTCGCGCAACTACGCCGGCATCCGCGATCCGGTGGTCGACGGGCTGATCGAAGCGGTCACCGCCGCCCACGACCGCGAGAGTTTAGTGGGCGCGATCCGCGCCATGGACCGGGTGCTCGCCTGGGGTCACTACGTGATCCCGCTCTACCACCTCGCCGAGGACCGGGTCGCCTATTGGGACGTCTTCGGCCGCCCCGAGATCACACCGACCTACGGCTACGTCGTCGAGACCTGGTGGACCGACCCGGCCAAGGCCGCCGCCCTGGGCCGCTAGGCGCGCCGGCGGGCGAAGAGCTTGATGCCGGGCTTGAAGGAGAGGCGGCGGTGAAAGACCTCTAGGCCATGCTTGGCGAGCAGCCGGGTGAGGTTGCGCGGGTTGAAGTATAGGCAGTGAGAGGGTGGAGCGAAGGCGTCCCAGCGGGTGACGTCGCGGGGCCTTCGCCAGTGAGCGATGTCGGGGGTGGTCAGGTACAGCGCTGCGCCGGGCGCCATCAGTGCGGCGAGGGCGGTGACGAAACGGTTGGCGTCGGGGGCGTGCTCGATCACCTCGGAACAGTAGACCGCGGCAAATTGCTGCGCGCCCGGATCGAAGTCCTCGATCGTTCCAGCGACGAAGTGGTTGGCCGGATAGTGCTGCCGCGCCCACTCGAGCGAAACCGGGTCGGGGTCGAGCCCGGTCGCGGCGAAGCCGAGCTCGCGGGCGGCCTCGACCATGAAGCCGCCGTTGCAGCCGACGTCGAGAAAGCGCCCTTGGCCGTCCTCGGCGGGCCGCCGCGCATGGCGGGCGAGGGCACGCGCGCGCCGGCGCGCCCGCCGCATCTTCTGCGGCACCTTGGCGAAGTAGCCCGCGGTGGCGCCGGCGTAGGCGTCGGTGTAGAGCGCGGCGATCTGCCCGGCGCTCGGCATTGGCTCGACGAACACCAGCCCGCACCCGCCGCACTCGAAGAGCGAGTATCCGTCATGGCGGATGAAGGGACGCCGCGCGCTGGCGCCGCAGATCTGGCAGGGGCCGGGCATGGCGGCTACGATGGCCGTCCTCGTGCGCTCGGGTCAAGCTGAAGAGGAGGGCGCCGCATCGACCACCGGGGCACCATCGAGGTTGTCGAAGGCGACATCACCGCGCAGGCCTGCGCTGCCATCGTCAACGCGGCCAAGCCCTCGCTCCTTGGCGGGGCCGGCGTCGACGGCGCCATTCACCGCGCCGCCGGCCCCGAGCTGGTAGCCGAGTGCCGGACCCTTGGCGGCTGCCCCACCGGCGAGGCGCGCATCACCGGCGGCTACAACCTCGCCGCCCGCCACGTCATCCACACCGTCGGCCCGATCTGGTACGGCGGCCACAAGGGCGAGGACGAGGCGCTCGCCTCGTGCTATCGCAACAGCCTGGCACTCGCCGAGGCCCACGGGCTCGAGACCATCGCCTTCCCCTCGATCTCGACCGGCGCCTATGGCTTTCCCTTCGACCGGGCGAGCCGCATCGGCCTCGGCGAGGCCCACGCCCACCGCGAAGGCGGCAGCCGCCTCGAGCGAATCATCTTCGTGTGTTTCAGTGCCGATGACGCCCGGCGCACCCGCGACAACCTCTACAACCTCTACAGCAAAAGGGGGGAGGCGAAACTTCCTAGCCAGTGAGCTTACCGTGTGTTATCAAAGGCTTACGAGGTTTCGACGGGCGCCAAGATTGACCCTGCCCAGGGCCTGCGATAGAGTGCTCCCGGCACGATCGAGCGGGGCGCGCCGGCGCTCCGGAAAAGCCAAGAGCATCGCGCCGAGCCATGCCGCGTCTATCTGCGATTAAGCGCCTCAAGCCCCAGCGCCGTCCCGCGCCGCTCCGCATGTTCGCGGCCGAGGGCCAACTCGAGGTGCGGCTCACCGCGCTTCCCAAGGACGTGGCGGCGGCCCAAGCGCTCCGCTACCGCGTCTTCTACGAGGAGATGGCGGCCGAGCCGAGCCGCAAGATGGCGGCCAAGCGACGCGACTTCGACGCCTTCGACGCGATCTGCGACCACGTCTTGGTACTCGACCACAACCTGCCGCCAAAGCACTCGGTGGTCGGCACCTATCGACTGTTGCGCCACGAGGTGGCGGCGCAGCACGGCGGCTTCTACTCGGCGGCCGAGTTCGACCTCTCGCCGCTCTTGGGTGGCCGCGCGACCTCGGGCCAGCTCTTGGAGGTAGGGCGCAGCTGCGTTGCCGCCGATTACCGCAATACCGCGACCATCCAGCTCCTGTGGCGCGGCATCGCCAGCTACCTGCAGATGCACAACATCACGCTTTTGTTCGGCTGCGCGAGCTTCCCCGGGACCGATCCGAGCGCCCACGCCGAGGCGCTTTCCTTCCTCCACCACGAGCGGCTGGCGCCGCCGGAGATGCGGGTGCGCGCGCTGCCGCATCTGGGCTCGCCGATGGCCCTGATCGAGCGCGACGCGGTCGCGGCGCGCCAGGCGCTCAAGGTGATGCCGCCGCTGATCAAGGCCTACCTCCGGCTCGGCGCCTTCGTCGGCGAGGGCGCGGTGATCGACCGCCAGTTCGGCACCACCGATGTGTTCTTGATCCTGCCGATGGAGCGGGTGGCCGAGCGCTACCACACCCACTTCGAGCGCGACGAGGAGCTGGAGGCGGCGCTGCCGATGGGCCGCCGGGCCCAGCTTCTGGGCCGGGTGCTTGCCAAGTCCCGGCGCAAGAAGCAGGCCTCCGACAAGGACGGCCCCAAACGCCGCCGCCGCTGGCGCCGGCGCCCCGAGCCCAGCGAGCTCTAGCCGCGAGCCACCTCACCCTCGGGTAGGCCGTCACGATGCGTTAGCCGGCCCCATTCGCGTTCGGGGTGTGCCGGGCAGTACGAATCCATCCCCAGCCCGCGGTCCGGCACCGTAAGCCATTCATTTCATGGACGTTTCCAGACCCGTCCGCGAGACGATCGCTCTCGACGAGATAAACCAAGCGCACGTTTAGGGATGAATCTCGGTCAGGGCGTGACTTCCATTGACATTCTCGTCTCACTATCACATATTAGGTAGGGTGAACAAACCATAAACATACTCGGGATGTGAAGATGATCCACCGATCGAGAATGCCGAGCCTGGAGCAGATGTATGAGCTGTTCGACGACCCGCGCTACCTGGAATCGAAGGGCCCCGACCATGGGGCCTACAGCGCCCTGGCCAACCGCTTGCAGGACTTTCACATCAGCGCCCCGAGAAGTGGCCCCAGCCCGAGCCCTACCGTCTGGGACGGCCCTTGACGCCCCGGTTCCCGGTGGGCGCGGGTGGCATTACTCACCCGCGCGACGTAGCCGACCTCAGCGACGTCCTCCTTTCGCTGGGCGGCCTCGGCCGGTCGGGCAGGCTGGAGTGCACCGGCGTGCCCAACTCAAGGCTCAACGCCGCCATCGCTGGGTTCCAGAAGCTCAACAACCTCACCCCCGACGGGCCGGTCAACCCCGAATGGCTACCTGCCGCTACCCCAAGGGCCGGGGACGGTCGCGCGCCGATGCGGTGCGGGTGCGATGTGCTAACGTGGCCGGCCATGGACGGGGGGCGTCGAGGGCCGGCGAAGGCGGGGAAGGCGCGCGCGCGCGCGGCGGCGGCGGCGAGCCCGATGATGGCGCAGTATCTCGCGCTCAAGCGCGAGAACGCCGAGTGCCTTTTGTTCTACCGCATGGGCGATTTCTACGAGCTCTTCTTCGAGGACGCGGTCGCGGCCTCGGCGGCGCTTGACATCACGCTGACCCGGCGGGGCAAGCACGAGGGCGCCGACATTCCGATGTGCGGGGTTCCGGTGCACGCCGCCGATTCCTATCTCGCGCGGCTGGTGCGCAAGGGCTTCAAGGTGGCGATCGGCGAGCAGGTCGAGGACGCGGCGCTGGCCAGGAAGCGCGGCAACAAGGCCCTGGTGCGCCGCGAAGTCACCCGCATCGTCACCCCGGGCACGATCACCGAGGAGAGTCTGCTCGATGCCCGCAGCCACAATTATCTGGCCGCGCTCGGCCGTGCCGGCGGCGAGCTGGCGCTCGCCTGGCTCGATGTCTCGACCGGCGACCTGAGCGCCGCGCGCACCGAACCCGGTGCGCTGGACGCCGAGCTCGCGCGCCTCGAGGCCGGCGAGATCCTGGTCTCGGAGGCGGTGCTTGCCGAGCCCGAGATGTTCGAGGTGCTGGATGCGCGCAAGGCGGCGCTGAGCCCACTGCCGCCGCTTCGCTTCGACAGCGCCGCCGGAGAGAAGCGGCTGCAGGCGCTCTACGGCGTGGCCTCGCTGGAGGGATTCGGCGCTTTCGGGCGCGCCGAGCTCGCGGCCCTGGGTGCCATCGTCGATTACGTCGAGCTCACCCAAAAAGGCCGGCTGCCCAGCCTCAAGCCGCCGCGCCGGGTCGAGGCGGCCGAGACCCTGTCGATCGACGCCGCGACCCGGCGCAACCTTGAGCTCAGCCAAAGCCTGAGCGGCGAGCGCGCGGGCAGCCTGCTGGCGAACCTCGACCGCACGCTGACCGGCGCCGGGGCGAGGCTGTTGGCGGCGCGGCTCACCAGCCCACTGGCGACGGCGCCGGAGATCAACCGCCGCCTCGACGCCGTAGAGCACTTCGCCGACGAGGCGGACCGCCGCGAGGCGGTGCGTGCGCTGTTGAAGGAATGTCCCGACATCGAGCGGGCCTTGGCGCGGCTGACGCTGGGCCGCGGCGGCCCGCGCGATCTTGCCGCGATCCGCGAGGCGCTTGGGCGCACCGCGGCGCTACGCCAGGCGCTTGCCGCCCAGGGCCTGGCGGCGCCGCCCGAGGCGGTGGCCGCGATGGTGCAGGGGCTCGGCTTCCACGCCCCGCTGGTCGACCGGCTGGCCGGCGCGCTCGGGCCGGAACTGCCGCCTCAAGCCCGCGACGGCGGCTTCATCGCCCAGGGCTATCGCCCCGAGCTCGACCACGAGCGCACGCTCCGCGACGAGAGCCGGCGGCTGATCGCCGCCTTGGGCCGGCGCTATGCCGAGGCCACCGGGGTGCGCACGCTCAAGGTCCGCCACAACAACGTCTTGGGCTATTTCGTCGAGGTCGCCAGCGCCCATGCCGAAACCCTGGGCGGCGAAGCCCATGCCGAGACCTTCGTCCATCGTCAAAGCCTAGCGAGCGCGGTGCGCTATACCACGGTCGAGCTCGGCGAGCTCGAAAGCCGCATCGGGCGCGCCGCCGAACGGGCGCTGGCGCTCGAGCTCGAGCTGTTCGAGGATCTGGTGGGCGAGGTCGCGGCCGGCGCGGCCGAGGTGGGACGCGCGGCCGAGGCCATCGCCGAGCTCGACGTGGCCACGGGGCTGGCCGAGCACGCGGTCATCGGCCGTTGGGTCCGTCCCCGGGTCGATGATTCCCTGGCCTTCGAGATCGCCGGCGGGCGCCACCCGGTGGTCGAGGCGGCGCTCGAAGGGCGCCGCGATCACGCCTTCGTCGGCAACGATTGCGACTTGGGCGAGGGGCGGCGGCTGTGGCTGGTGAGCGGACCCAACATGGCCGGCAAGAGCACGTTCTTGCGCCAGAACGCGCTGATCGCGGTGCTCGCGCAGATGGGCGCCTTCGTGCCCGCGCGAGCGGCGCACATCGGCGTGGTGGACCGGCTGTTCAGCCGCGTCGGCGCGGCCGACGATCTGGCGCGCGGGCGCTCGACCTTCATGGTCGAGATGGTCGAGACCGCGGCCATCCTCAATCTCGCCGGGCCCCGCGCGTTAGTGATCCTCGATGAGATCGGGCGCGGCACCGCGACCTACGACGGGCTTTCGATTGCCTGGGCCGCGGTCGAGCACCTGCACGAGGTTAACCGCTGCCGGGCGCTGTTCGCCACCCACTATCACGAGCTGACCGCGCTTGGGCCCAAGCTCGAGGCGCTCTCGTGCCACGCGCTCAAGGTCAAGGAGTGGAAGGGCGAGGTGGTGTTCCTTTATGAGGTTGCGCCGGGCGCGGCCGACCGCAGCTACGGCATCCAGGTGGCCAAGCTCGCCGGGGTGCCGGCGCCGGTGATCGCCCGCGCCGAGGCGGTGTTGGCAGGCCTGCAGCGGAGCGAGGCGGCGCGCAGCCTCAACGGGTTGGCCGATGCGCTGCCGCTGTTCGCCAGCGCGCTTCACGCGCCGCCGGCGGCGACGGAGGGCGCGGCGCTCCGCGCCGCGCTCGAGGCGGCGCACCCGGACGCGCTGAGCCCGCGCGAGGCGCTGGAGTTGATCTACCGGCTGAAGGCCCTGGCGGCGAAGGACGAGGGCGACGGATCCTAAGTCGACGACGGCTCGAGGTTTCCTGATGTCGGACTTCACGCGGCATGGCAGCGCGCGTGCCCAGAAGCGCTGCATACCCGCGCTCGTTATCGATTGGCTCATGGCGTACGGCAGGGTCGCTCGCCGCCGTGGTGCCGACGTCTACTACTTCGACCATGCGGCTCGGAAGGCGCTTCGGCGCAGCATCGGCGCGCCCGTGTATCGGCGAATCGCCGACTTGCTCGATGCCTATGCGGTGGTATCGGACGAGGGCCAGATCATCACGACCGGTTGGCGGCACAGGCGGCTGAAGGCCTAGAGGCGGGGTGCCCAAATTGTCCAAGGCCGCGCAGGCGCCTTCAGGACACCATCGACAACATCGACCGCCGCAAGGTGGGCAGCTCGTTCTATTCCAATGTGGCAATGCAAGACCTGACCCCATCTTAAGCGTCTGGGGCCCTCGGCCCCAAGGGAGGAGCGGGGTGCGGGGTGCAACCCCGCCTAGGACAGGCTGGCTTCGAGTTCGGCGAGCGCCTGTTGTTGGAGGGTGGATTGGATGGCGCCGGGGCGGCGGGTGCGGATCTCGGCGATGGCGGCGGTGGCGGTGGCGCCGCCGGCTATGTAGAGCGCCGCGCCCATGGTGCCGGTGCGGCCCAGGCCGCCCCAGCAGTGGACCAGCGTCTTGCCGGGGCTGTGGGTGGCGATGTCGAGGAAGGCTTGGAACTGGGCTGGGCTGGGGGCGGTGAAATCGGCGATGGGGAGGTGGTGGAAGGCGTAGCCGAGATCGCGGGCGGCCGTAGGCTCGTAGGCCGGGGGTTCGCCCTCGTCCAACAGGCAGACCACACTCGAGAAGCCCTCGGCCAAGAGGTCGCGGAGGTCGGCGAGGCTCGGGTTGGGGCCGCCGGCGACGGCCTCGGTGATCCACCAGATGCGGGCGGCGCTCACGCGGCCAAGGCGGCGGCGTGGTGGGCGATGTGATCGGCGATGAAAGTGGAGATGAAGTAGTAGCTGTGGTCGTAGCCCGGCTGGCGGCGGAGCGTCAGCGGCTGGCCCGCGGCGGCGCACGCGGCCTCGAAGAGTTCGGGCCTGAGCTGTTCGGCGAGGAACTGGTCGGCCTCGCCCTGGTCGATCAGAATGGTGCCCTCGAAGCGCGCGTTCGCCACCAGCTCCGTCGCATCGTAGGCGCGCCAGGACTCAACGTCGGCGCCGAGGTAGCCCGAAAACGCCTTCTCGCCCCACGGCACCTGCATCGGCGCGACGATCGGCGCGAAAGCCGAAACCGAGCAGTAGGCGTTTGGGTTCTTGAGCGCGATGGTGAGCGCGCCGTGGCCGCCCATCGAGTGGCCGAAGATGCCGGCGGCGCCGGCGCGGGCGGGAAACTCGGCCGCGATCAAGGCGGGCAGCTCGGCGGTGAGGTAGCTGTACATGTGGTAGTGCGCCGCCCACGGCTCGGCGGTGGCGTCGAGGTAGAAGCCGGCACCGGTGCCGAAGTCCCAGTCCTCGTCCTCGCCTTTGAGGCCGGCGTCACGGGGACTGGTGTCGGGCGCGACCAGCATCAATCCGGCTTCGGCGGCAAGCCGCTGGGCGCCGGCTTTGATCATGAAGGTTTCTTCCGTGCAGGTGAGCCCGGCGAGGTAGTAGAGCACCGGCACCGGGCCCGCTTGGGCTTGCGGCGGGCGGTAGACCGAGAACCGCATCTGCCCCGCGCAGGCAGCCGAGGCGTGAGTGTAGTAGCCCACCACGCCGCCGAAGGCGCGCTGCTCCGAGACGACGTTAAGCGCGCCCGACACGAGCCCAATCCGCCGCCCTAGTCGAAGGTGACGACGCTGCGGATCGACTTGCCCTCGTGCATCAGGTCGAAGGCCGAGTTGATGTCCTCAAGCCCCATGGTGTGGGTGATCAGATCGTCGATGTTGATCTTGCCGTTCATGTACCAATCGACGATTCCGGGAACCTCGCTGCGGCCCTTGGCGCCGCCGAAGGCGGTGCCGCGCCAGACCCGGCCGGTGACCAACTGGAAGGGGCGGGTCGAGATCTCCTGACCCGAACCGGCGACGCCGATGATGACGCTTTCGCCCCAGCCCTTGTGGGCGCATTCCAGTGCCTGGCGCATGGTATTGACGTTGCCGATGCACTCGAAGCTGTAATCGGCGCCGCCCTTGGTGAGCTCGACGAGGTGGCCGACGACGTCGCCGTCGATGTCCTTGGGGTTGACGAAGTCGGTCATGCCGAACTTCTCGGCCAAGGGGCGCTTGTCGGCGTTGGTATCGACGCCGACGATCATGTCGGCGCCGACCAGCGCCAAGCCCTGAATGACGTTGAGGCCGATGCCGCCGAGCCCGAACACCACGCAGTTGGCGCCGGGCTCGACCTTGGCCGTGTTCATCACCGCGCCCAAGCCCGTGGTCACGCCGCAGCCGATATAGCAGACCTTGTCGAAGGGTGCGTCCGAGCGGATCTTGGCCAGCGCAATCTCGGGCAGGACGGTGTAGTTGGCGAAGGTCGAGGTGCCCATGAAGTGGTAGAGCACCTCGGAGCCCAGCGAGAAGCGGCTCGAGCCGTCGGGCATCACGCCCTGGCCCTGGGTCACGCGAATCGCCTGACAGAGGTTGGTCTTGCCCGAGGTGCAGTACTCGCACTGGCGGCACTCGGGGGTGTAGAGCGGGATGACGTGGTCGCCGGCGGCGAGGGAGCTGACGCCGGCCCCGGTCTCGACGACGACACCGGCGCCTTCGTGGCCGAGGATCGAGGGGAACAGGCCCTCGGGGTCGTCGCCGGAAAGCGTGAAGGCGTCGGTGTGGCAGATGCCCGTGGCCTTGATTTCGACCAGTACTTCGCCCTCGCGCGGACCCTCGAGGTTGACGGTTTCGATGGTCAGGGGCTCGCCGGCCTTGTGGGCCACCGCGGCGCGCACTTCCATTTGCTGTCCTCCCTCTTTACGCTCGCCCGAGGAGCGATGTTGCGCGAACACTAGCGGCGGCGCCCGAGAGGGTCAATCCGGTGGACAGCGTCAGAGACCAAATGCTTGGCGGCCCGCTTGACCAGGCGCTGGCGGCGATCGGCGGGGGCGATTCGCCGCCGCGGAACGAGGTGCTGGCGGTGCTCAAGGCGGCGCTTAGAGACGACCGCACCGCGGCGCAACGGCGGTTCGAGGGCGGCGCCGCCGGGCTCGACACCGCGCACCACGCGGCGCTTGCCATGGACGCGATGGTGCGCTCGGTACTGGAGTTTACCTGCGGGCGCGTCTACCGCGCCTCTAATCCCACCGCCGGCGAGCGGCTGAGCGCGGTCGCGGTCGGCGGCTACGGCCGTGGCGAGCTGGCGCCGCACTCGGACGTGGATCTGTTGTTCGTGCACCCCTACAAGCTGACCCCGTGGGGCGAGCAGGTGATCGAATACGTGCTCTACATGTTGTGGGATTTGGGGCTCAAGGTCGGCAACGCCACGCGCTCGGTGGACGAGTGTATCCGGCTTGCCAAGCGCGACGTCACGATCGCCACCGCGATCCTGGAATCACGTCGGGTGTGGGGCGATGACGACCTATACGCCGATCTCCGCCGCCGCTTCGCCGCCGAGATGATGGCGCGCGGCGGCCCCCGGTTCGTCGAGGCCAAGCTCGCCGAGCGCGACGCACGCCACCACCGATTTGGCGATTCGCGCTATGTCGTCGAGCCCAACGTCAAAGAGGGCAAGGGCGGGCTTCGCGATCTGCACACGCTCTATTGGATCGGCAAGTTCCTGTTCGCCATCGACGAGGTCCCGGCGCTGGTCTCGCACGGCGTGTTGAGCCCGGCCGAGTTCAGAACCTTCGCCAAGGCCGAGGCCTTCCTGTGGACGGTCCGCGCTCACCTGCACACTTTGAGCGGCCGGGCCGAGGAGCGGCTGACCCTTGACGTGCAGCCCGAGATCGGGCGCCGGCTCAACTACACCGACCGCCCCGGCTCGCTGGGCGTCGAGCGCTTCATGAAGCACTATTTCCTGATCGCCAAGGACGTCGGCGATCTCACTCGAATCTTTTGCTCGGCGCTCGAGGAGAGCCAGCGGCGCAAGCCCAAACGCGGCCTCCTTGGCCGGCGTCCGCGACGGCGCGAGATCACCGGCTTCATCGCCGAGGGCGGGCGCCTCGACGTGGCCGACGGGGGCACTTTCCGCGAGGCACCGATCGAGATGTTGCGGCTGTTCCACCTCGCCGACCGCAACGGGCTGGATATCCACCCCCACGCGCTTCGCCTGATCACGCGCAGTCTGGGCATGATCGACCGGCGGCTGCGCGCCGATGCGCAAGCCAATCAGCTGTTCGTCGAGATTCTGTGTTCGGAACACGACCCCGAGACCGCGCTGCGGCGGATGAACGAGGCCGGCGTCTTCGGCCGCTTCGTCCCCGACTTCGGCCGCGTGGTCGCGCAGATGCAGTACGACATGTACCACGTCTACACCGTCGACGAGCACGCCATTCGCGCGGTCGGCAACCTTGCCGCGATGGAGCGCGGCGAGCGCGCCGAGGACCATCCGCTGGCCAGCGATCTGGTGAAGAAAGTGGTCTCGCGCCGCGCGCTCTACCTGGCGATGTTGCTGCACGACATCGGCAAGGGCCGGGGCGAGGATCACTCGGACTACGGCGCCCGCGTCGCGGCCAAGCTTGGCCCGCGCATGGGCTTCAGCGTCGAGGAGACCGATGCCGTCGGTTGGCTGGTGCAGCATCATCTGTTGATGAGCGAAACCGCGTTCCGGCGCGATATCGCCGATCCCAAGACGGTCGCGGACTTCGTCGCCCTGGTGCGGAGCCCGGAACGGCTGCGCATGCTTTTGGTGCTCACCGAGGCCGATATCAGCGCCGTGGGGCCCGGCGTGTGGAACGGCTGGAAGCGCCAGCTGTTGCACGATCTTTACGCCGCCGCCGAAGAGGTGCTGCTGGGCGGGTTGGCCGAGGAAGGCAGAGACCAGCGGGTGGCCGCGGCCAAGCACGCGCTCGGCGTGCGGCTCGCCGATTGGCCGGCGGCCGAGCTCGCGGCCCATCTTGCGCGTTGTGGCGATTCGTATTGGCTCTCGACCGACGCCGAGGGCCACGCCCGGCACGCCTACCTTATCCGCCGCGCCGGCCAAGCGGGCAAGGCGCTCGCGGTCGACAGCCGCATCGATCATTTTCGCGCCGCCACCGCGCTCACCGTCTATGCCGCCGACCGGCCCGGCCTGTTCGCGCGCGTAGCCGGCGCCATGGCGAGCGTCGGCGCCAGCATCCTCGACGCCAAGATCTTCACCACCGCCGACGGCATGGCGCTCGACACCTTTTCGGTCCAGGAAGAGGGCGCCGGAGCGCTGGCCGGCGAGGACAAGCTGGCGCGGCTCAAACGTGCGATCGAAGACGCGGTGGCCGGCGAGGCGATGCCGGAGCCGCCCCAGACCCCGCGCAGCGCGCGGGCGCGCCGTCTTGCCGCCTTCGTCGTCGAGCCCCAGGTATCGATCGACAACCGGGCGAGCGAGGGCTTCACCGTAATCGAGGTGGAGGGGCGGGACCGGCCCGCGCTGCTCTACGATCTCACCCGCGCGCTCGGCCGCTTTCAGCTTTCGATCTCGAGCGCCCACATCGCCACCTTCGGCGAGCGCGCGGTGGACGTCTTTTATGTCACCAACCGCAAGGGCGCCAAGATCACGCGCAGCGATTCCCTGAAACGCATTCGCGGCCGGCTGATGGAGGCTCTGCGCGGGCCCGGCCGCACCGGCGCCGCGGCGGCGGGGCGCGCGGCGGCGGGGCTGGGCGATGCCGCGGGCGCGCCCTCGGCGTGAGAGGCCGATGGCGCTGATCCGCGCCGCCACCACGGTTGGCGGCTTTACGCTTGCCAGTCGCGTACTCGGCTTCGCCCGCGACATCCTGATCGCCAATGTGCTGGGCGCCGGATTGGTGGCGGACGCCTTCTTCGTCGCCTTCAAGCTGCCCAACTTCTTTCGCCGCCTGTTCGCCGAAGGCGCCTTCAATGCGGCCTTCGTGCCGATGTTCAGCGGGATCAACCGCACCGACGGCATTGATTCGGCCCGCCAGTTCGCCGAACAGGCCCTGGCCGTCCTGCTCGCCGTGGTGTTGGTGTTCGTGGTCGCGTTGCAGGCGGCGATGCCGTGGCTGATGTTTGGCCTCGCGCCCGGCTTTGCCGATGACCCGGCGAAGTTCGATCTGGCGGTCGCGCTCACCCGCCTGACCTTCCCTTATCTCCTGTTCGTGAGCCTGATGTCGATGATGGGCGGGATGCTCAACGCGGTCGGCCGGTTCGCCGCGGTCGCCGCGGCGCCGATCCTGCTCAACGTCTGCATGATCGGCGGGATCCTGGCGCTCGCCCCCTACACCGAGACCGTGGGCCACGCGCTGGCCTGGAGCGTCGCCGCGGCCGGGGTCGCCCAGTTCGTGTGGTTGACGGCCGTGCTCGGCCGCGCCGGCCTGAGCCTGCGCCTGCCGCGGCCGAGGCTGACCCCAAGGGTGCGCGAGCTCGGCCGGCTGATGCTGCCGGGCGTCCTGGGCGCCGGGGTGGTGCAGATCAATCTTTTGGCCGACGTGGTGATCGCTTCGTTCCTGCCAGAGGGCTCGATCTCGTATCTTTACTACGCCGACCGGGTCAACCAACTGCCGCTCGGCGTGGTCGGCGTCGCGGTGGGAACGGCGCTGCTGCCGCATCTGTCGCGTCTGGTCGCCGGCGGCGAGGGGCCGGCGGCCAACGCCAGCCACAACCGCGCGGTCGAGCTGGCGCTGTTGCTGGCGCTACCGGCGGCGGCGGCGCTGGTGGTGCTGGCGGCGCCGGTCACCACGGTACTGTTCGAACGCGGCGCCTTCGGCGCCGCGGCGGCCTCGGCGACGGCGCTGGCGCTGATGGCCTATGCGGCGGGGATTCCCGCCTACGTGCTGATCAAGGTGCTGACGCCGGGCTACTTCGCGCGCAAGGACACCGTGAGCCCGGTGCGCATCGCGATCGTGTGCATGGCGGTGAACCTGGCGCTCAACCTGATCGTCCTATGGTGGCTAAAGCATGCGGCCGGGCTCGCCCTGGCCACGGCCCTGGCGGCGTGGCTCAATATCTATCTCCTGGGGCGGGGCTTGGGGGCGCGCGGCTACTTCAACGTGGACCCGCGGCTGCGGCGCCGGCTTCCCCGAATCGTGGTCTCCGCGGCCGCGATGGCGGCCGTTCTGTGGCTCGCGGCGGAGCTTCTGGCCCGGCCGCTCGGCGGCGGCGAGAGCGAACGCGCGGCGGCGCTGGCGGCGCTGGTCGTACTTGGCCTTGCGGTCTTCGCGACGGCGGCGTGGCTCAGCGGCGCGGTGGAGCGGAGCGATCTTCGCGGGCTTGTGAGGAGACGGCGGGAGGGCCGCGCGAGTTGACCGGGCGCGCCGGGCCGGCGATAACACCGCGCCCCAGCCGGGGCCGCGCGAGGAGCGCCAGGCGATGAACCGCATCTTCTCCGGCATCCAGCCGACCGGGAACCTCCATCTCGGCAACTATCTGGGCGCGATTCGCAACTGGGTCCGTCTGCAACACGACTACGAGTGCCTGTACTGTGTCGTCGATCTGCACGCGATCACCATGCCCCAGGACCCCGACGAGTTGCGCGCCAACACCCGCGAGGTCGCGGCGTCTTTGCTGGCTGCGGGGATCGACCCCGAGACCAACGTGGTCTTCAACCAAAGCCGGGTTGCCGCCCACGCCGAGCTGGCATGGATATTCAACTGCGTGGCGCGGCTCGGCTGGCTCAACCGCATGACCCAGTTCAAGGAGAAGGCGGGCAAGGACCGCGACAACGCCTTGGTCGGGCTTTACGTCTACCCGACCCTGATGGCGGCCGACATTCTGGTCTATCGCGCAACCCACGTCCCGGTGGGCGAGGACCAAAAGCAACACCTCGAGCTGACCCGCGACATCGCGCAGTCATTCAACAGCGCCTATGGGGTCGAGTACTTCCCGCTGGTCGAGCCCCTGATCCTGGGCGACGCGGCGAGGGTGATGAGCCTTCGCGACGGTACCGCGAAGATGAGCAAGTCCGATTCCTCGGACAACTCGCGCATAAATCTGACCGACGGCGCCGACGTGATCGCCCGCAAGATCCGCCGCGCCCGCACCGACCCCGAACCGCTGCCCGGCGCCGTGGCCGGACTCGCCGATCGGCCCGAGGCCGGTAATCTGGTCAGCATCTTCGCGAGCTTTGCCAACCAGAGCCGCGAGGAGGTGTGTCAGCAGTTCGAAGGCGCGCCGTTCTCGAAGTTCAAGGAGGAGCTGACGGCGATTGCCGTCGCCGAGCTGGCGCCGATCACCGCCGAGCTGCGGCGGTTGTTGGCCGATCCCGGCTACCTCGACGAGCTGCTGGAAGGGGGCGCCGCCCGCTCCCGCGCCCAGGCGGCGCCGGTGCTGCGCGACATCAAGGACATCGTCGGCCTTTTGCTGGGCTGAGCGCTCGCGCCTTGCGGCCCAAGCGCCGGCGATGCAGGATGGCGATACAGGGGAAGGACGAGCCATCATGACGGGTGGAACGAGCGAGGGCGCCGGGATGCGCAAGTTCCTGGTGTGCGTGGACGACACACCCGAGTGCCGGGTCGCGCTTCGCTTCGCTTGCCGGCGGGCCAAGAAGACCGGTGGCGGGGTAACGCTGCTGCGGGTATTGGAGCCGCCCGAGGACAAACACTGGATCGCGGTCGAGAACCTGATGCAGGAAGAGGCGCGCGAAGAGGCCGAGGTCCTGTTGCAGAGTCTGGCGGCCGAAGTCAACGAGTGGGCCGAGCTGATGCCCGAGCTGGTGGTCCGCGAGGGCTCGAAGCGCGACGAGGTGTTGGCCCAGATCGAGGACGATCCGGGGATCCGTATCCTGGTGCTCGGCGCCGCACCCGGCCCGGACGGTCCCGGCCCGCTTGTGAGCTCGCTCGCCGGTCAGATGTCGGGGTCCTTGCGGGTTCCCCTGACCATCGTTCCCGGCACGCTAACCGACCAACAGGTCGACGAGCTGACCTGAAAGCTGCGCGCTCGACCGAGGCGACGGGACGTGCTATGGGAGGGCTCGATGTGCCGGGGAGGGCGCGCAAGGCGGTCGGGGTAACTTCGAAGGGCGTAACGCGGGAGCGCCGCTTCGCGAAGTCGAGGGGAATGACGGTGCCCGCTTCAACTATGGAACAACCGCGCGGTGTGGCCGCGGGCCGCGCCGGACCGGGGACGATTTGGGCTTGGTTGCGGGTGCGATTCCGCTGGACCGGGCTGGCGATCCTCGGCTTGAGCGCAGCCGGGCTCTATGGCGTGGCGCTGGCCGGAAACCCGTTCGCGCCCGACACCGGTTTCAGTGCCCGCTCGGCGGAAGACTTGGCGCGCCGGGCCAAGCTTGCGGCCGGGCCGATGCTGTTCCTGGATTCGGACCGCCTGCACGACAAGTTCGCCGACATCGACTACGACCTCGCCGCGGTTCGAGCCGGCGAGCGGGAGGTGCCGCGACTGTTCGTCACCAACCTACCGGACGATCTTTCCGAGCTGACCTCGATCGCCGAACGCAAGCGGCTGTTCATCCAGTCGATGCTGCCGATCATCTTGCGCATCAACGAGGTCATCATCGAAGAGCGCCGCCACATCGAGGCGCTGTCGGCGAAGGCGAGCGGCGAACTAAGCGCCAGCGAGCGCGTGTGGCTCGCCGCGATCGCCGAGCGATACGAGGTCGAGCCGGGCGACCTCACGGCCCTGATGGAGCGCGCCGATATCCTGCCGCCATCACTCGCGCTCGCCCAGGCGGCGGAGGAATCGGGCTGGGGTACCTCGCGTTTCGCGAGGGACGGCAATGCGGTGTTTGGGGAGCGCACCTTCACCGAGGGCGCCGGAATGGTTCCCGACCGCCGCGACGACGACAAGAAGCATGAAGTCAAGGCCTTTGCTGCACTGCCGGTATCGATCATTACCTACATGCTCAACCTTAACACCCATTGGGCCTACGAATCGCTTCGCCGTGAGCGCGCCAAGATGCGGGCGGCCGGCGAGACTATCGACGGCTACCGGCTTGCCCGGACCCTCGAGCGCTATTCCGAGCGCGGCGAGGCCTATATCGAGACGATCGAGTCGATTATCCGGGGAAACGGCCTTGCGGAGTTCGACCGCGCGCGGCTGAAGAACGGTCGGGTCACGGGCTGAATCCGGTTCCGCCGGGCTTAGGGGTCGTCGGGGGGGTCGTCGGGCGAGTCCCCCTCGGGTACCACGAACTGCATACCGAACCAGCGCCAACGCCCGTCCGAGGTCGGCACGGTGCAGTTGACGCGGCCGCGGCGCCGGGGAAACGGCAGACGCATACGGACCTCGAAACGGCGCTCGCCCAGCCGTTCGATCTGCGCCGGACCGTTCTCGTGGCGGGGGTAGCAGGCGAGTTTGTCGAGCCCGCCCACGCCGGCATCGACGGTAAAGCCGAACTGGGGCGGGTTCTCGCCGATCAGAGTGTCGGCCGGAGTGATATCGCTCACCGGTAGCGGAAGCGCGGTGGCCGCGAGCTTGAAACGGACCGGGCTGCCGTAGGTCTCGTTCATGGCGAAACGGGGCAACGCGAAGCGATCGTGCCCCGGGTAGGCGACCCCCGAGTGCTGCCCGAATGCGGCCGCGAAGCCGGCCTCGACAACCGCCTTGCGGACCGCGAGGCCATACTCGCCAAAGGGGTAGGCGAACAGGGCTGGGCGCGCTCCGAGTTCCTGGGTGAAGCGGAGATTGGATTTCTCGAGCTCGGCGATGTTGCGGGTGCGGCTAAGTTCCGGCATGTGGGGATGCGAGGCCGTCTGGCTGCCGATGGTCACGCCGGCGCGGACGAGCTCGCGAATCTGGTCCCAGCTCATGTAATCGTCTTGGCCGGCGTCGACCGGGTCGGTCGCGACAAACAGCGTGAACGGCACCCCCGCCGCCTTGAGGCGCGGCCAGGCCTCGGTGTAGACCGAGAGGAAGGCATCGTCGATGGTGAGCGCGATGGTCCGCTCGGGCAGCGCGAGTCCCGATTCGAACGCGGCGATGATGTCGGGGAGCGGCGCCACGTGGTACTCGCCGGAGGCGATCTCGGCGAGATGGGCCTCGAACTGGTCGATTCGGATATTGGTCGCCGCGTAGTCCGATTCGCCGAAGCGGTGGTACATGAAGACCGACGCGCTGTCGGCCGCGAGCGATGGCATCGCGGAGAGCGCCACCACGGCGATGAGAGGCGCGAGAATGACGAGCGGAAGAGGGCGGGGCCTCATGTGGCGCGATCGGGCTTGGGGGCGGGTGGTGGCGACGATTATGATCGAGGCCCACCACGAACAGAAGCCCCATTGAGCACCGGGCCATGAACCTGTTGGCGTTCGATACTGCGCTCGGCGCCTGCTCGACCGTCGTCTGGCAGGAGGGCTCGGTCCGCGCCCGGCGCTCGCAGCAGCGCAAGCGCGGGCATGCCGAGGCGCTGATGCCGATGATCGAGGCGGTCATGGCGGAGTGCGCGCTGGACTTCGCCGCGCTCGACCGTATCGCCGTGACCGTCGGTCCCGGCACCTTTACGGGCATTCGCATTGGGCTGGCGGCGGCGCGGGGGCTGGGTCTTGCCGTGGGAGTGCCGGTACTTGGGTTGACCACCCTAGAATCGGTGGCTGCCGGGGCCCGCGCCGAGGTGCGCGAAGACGAGTCGCTTTTGGTCGCTTTGGACGCCCGCCGCGGCGAGGTTTATTGCCAAGCCTTCGACGCCAAGTTGCGGGCGCTCGGCGAGCCCGGCGCATTCGCGCCGGCGGCGGCCGCGGCGCGGGCGCCGCGGGGTCGGCTCCTGGTCCTCGGCAGCGGCGCCGATCTCTTGCGCGGCCCGCTGGCGGCGCTTGGACCGGGATACCGGCAGGTGCCCGCGCTCAACCCGCTGCCCGACGCCGCCGACGTGGCATGGCTCGCGGCGCGCCGCATCGCCGAGGCCGGGCCGTTGCGCGACGATCCGCCGGGAGCGCTCTATTTGCGATCGCCCGGAGCGCGCGCAGCTAGCGGTGACTACCCACCGGCGCCAAAATCGGGATGAGATTTATCTATTGCTACTCCACAAAAGAATTCGTATATACTTTCTCGAATTGAATACATGGAGGACGGCGGTTACATGGCGGACCAAACTCAAACCAACGAACTGCTCGCACTGACGACGGACATCGTCTCGTCGCACGTGTCGAACAATACGGTTCAGGGCGGCGAGCTGCCGCAGCTTATCCAGAGCGTGTTTGGCGCTCTGGCGAACGCCGGAAGCGGCGGCGCGATGGGGTCGAGCCCGAGGCCGCAGCCGGCGGTGCCGATCAAGAGATCAGTACGCCCGGACTTCATCACTTGTTTGGAGGACGGCAAGAAACTGAAGATGCTCAAGCGTCATATCAAGACGCGTTATAATATGACGCCGGAGGAGTATCGCGAGCGCTGGGGCTTGCCTTCCGATTATCCGATGGTAGCCCCCAACTACGCGGCGCAGCGCAGCGAGCTTGCGAAGAAGATCGGCTTGGGAACCAAGCGTCGCCGTCGTCGCCGCAAGTAATCGCGGCTTCGAGTACGGCAGAGGCGGCGGTGCGCACCGGTGGAGCGCTCCGCCGCAGTCGTTTGTGAAATGCCATGCGGTCCGGAATAGAGCTGCTCTGCCACGAGAAGGGCATCAAGATGACGGGGCAACGCCGCACCATCGCGCGCGTCCTGTCAGAATCCGAAGATCATCCCGATGTCGAGGAGGTCTATCGCCGCTCGACGGCGATGGATGCCAAGATCAGTATCGCAACCGTGTATCGCACGGTGCGCCTGTTCGAGGAGGCCGGGATCCTCGACCACCACGATTTCGGCGACGGCCGGGGGCGCTATGAAGAGATCCCCGACCAGCACCACGATCATCTGATCGACATGCACTCGGGCCGCGTCGTCGAGTTCCAGAACGAGGAGATCGAGGCGCTGCAGCGGCGGATCGCCGAGACGCTGGGCTACCGGCTGGTCGGCCACCGTCTCGAACTTTTCGCGGTGCCGCTGGATGGCCGGCAGCGCAAGAAGGAGTGAGGCGATGCCGATGGCGCGCGCAGTGCTGTGCCTTACCGCGGTCGCGGGATTGACGTTCGCGTTGTTGCCGCTTCAGCTCGTCTTCTTGGCCCTGCGGATGAACGCGGCGACGGGCCTGCCCGTTCGATATCACCGTATCGTCGGCCGCATCCTCGGCCTCGACATCCGCGTCATCGGCGCCCGCGCCGCGGGAGGCTCGGTGCTTTATGTCGTGAACCATTCCTCGTGGCTCGATATCGTGGTTTTGAGCACGGTTCTGCCCGGCCGCTTCGTCGCCAAGAAGGAGGTCGCGGCATGGCCGATCGTCGGCATCCTGGCCAAGCTTCAGCGCTCGGTGTTCGTCGCCCGGGAGCGCCGCGACGTGGACCGCCACCGCGAAGAGTTGGTGCGCTCCCTCGAGGCGGGCGACAGCTTGATCCTGTTCCCCGAAGGGACGAGCAGCGACGGCAACGGCGTGCTCGCCTTCAAGAGCGCGCTCTTCGCGGTCGCCGAGAAACCGGTCAAGGGTGCTGCGCTCCGGGTGCAGCCGGTTTCGCTCGCCTATACCAGGCTCAATGGCATGCCGCTCGGCCGGCACCTCAGGCCGTTCTTCACCTGGTACGGCGATATGGCGCTGGGCTCGCATCTTTGGCGGGCGCTGGGCATGGGTCCGCTGACGGCGGTCGTCCAGCTTCACGAGGCGGTCACCATCGACGGCTTCGCCTCACGAAAGGCGCTGTCGAGGCACTGCCACGATATCGTCGCGGCCGGGCTTTCGGCGGCGCTTGCGGGGCGCGTCGGCTGGACCGAGGACGGCCGTGCCGCCACTGCCGGACAGGGCCGCGCGGCGAGCCTCGCGGCGCTTTCGGGCGCGGCGGAATCTTGACTCATGGCCATGGGTAGTGTGATCGTCCAATCTTCGATGCTCGATCAAGGGAGGATCCGCCCCCGCTGAGGGGCGCTGCCGTTGGCCAAGCGATTCTTCATCAAGACGTACGGCTGCCAGATGAACGCCTATGACTCGGCGCGCATGGCGGACGTAATGAGGGAGCGCGGCTGGCGCCGGATCGAAGACCCGCAAGACGCCGACCTGGTGATCCTCAACACCTGTCACATCCGCGAGAAGGCGACCGAGAAGGTCTACTCGGAGCTCGGCCGACTGCGCGCCCTCAAGGCCGGGCGCGCCGGCCAGGGAGACGCGATGATCGCGGTCGGCGGTTGCGTCGGCCAAGCCGAGGGCGCCGAGATGTTGCGCCGCTCGGCGGCGGCCGACATCGTCTTCGGGCCGCAGACCTATCACCGCTTGCCCGACCTGGTGGCGCGAGCGGCGAAGGGCGAGCGCGTCGTCGATACCGAGTTTCCGGCCGAGCCGAAGTTCGACAGCCTTCCCGAGCACTCGGGCGCCCGGGGTGCGAGCGCCTATCTGACGGTCCAGGAAGGGTGCGACAAGTTCTGCACCTTCTGCGTGGTGCCCTACACTCGCGGCGCCGAGCGTTCGCGCCCGGTGGTCGAGGTCGAGGCCGAGGCGAGGCGGCTGGTCGCCGGCGGCGCCCGCGAGATCACGGTCCTGGGCCAGAACGTCAACGCCTATCACGGTGCCGCCCACAACGGGCGCGAGGTCGGGCTCGGCGGGCTGCTGCGCGCTCTGGCCGCGATCCCCGGAATCGACCGTCTGCGCTACACCACCTCGCATCCGCGCGACGTGGACCAGGCCCTTGCCGAGGCGCACCGCGAGGTCGCCGAAGTGATGCCATATGTCCATCTGCCGGTGCAGTCGGGCTCGGATTCGGTACTGCGGGCGATGAACCGCCGCCACACCGCGGCCGAGTACCGGCGGGCGGTCGATTTGTTGCGCGCGGCCCGCCCCGACCTGGCGCTATCGGGCGATTTCATCGTCGGCTTTCCCGGCGAGTCCGAGGCCGACTTCGAAGCCACGTTGGGGCTGGTCCGCGAGGTCGGCTACGCCCAGGCCTATTCGTTCAAATACAGCGCCCGGCCCGGGACACCCGCAGCGGCCATGCCGAGGCAGGTCGCGGAGGCCGAGAAGGCGAACCGGCTCGGTGAGCTTCAAGCCCTGCTGGCCGCACAACAAGCACGGTTCAACCGCGGCTTCGTGGGCACGAGTTTGCCGGTTCTGGCCTTTGAGCGGGGTCGCAAGCCGGGTCAGCTCAGGGGGCGCAGCCCGTACATGCACGCGGTCCACTTCGCCGCCCCCGCGGCGCGCGTGGGCGACATCGTCGAGGTCGGGATCGAAACCGCACACGCCAACAGCCTCGGCGGCCGGAGCGCCGATCAGGCACGCCCCGCCGGACGCGACGCAGCGTGAGCGGAGGCCCGCGTTGAAGGCCGCCCCCGAGGTCGGCGCGGCGCCGCCGCTGATCGTCGATTTCGACGACAACCGGCTGCTGGGCGCGCTCTTCGGCGAGTACGACCGCCACGTCGCACAGATCGAACAACGGCTGGGCGTCTCGGTTTCCTCGCGCGGCAACCGCGTCGCCATCAGCGGCGATTCGTGGTCGCGCAATGCCACCCGCGAGGTGCTGAGCAGTCTCTATGAGCGGCTCAAGATGGGCTTCGAGGTAGAGGAGGGCGACGTCGAGGGCGCCATCCGCATGGCCCGTGAGGGCGGGGGTGCGGAAGGTCTGCCGGTGGCGCCGGGCGAGGCCGTGATCGAGACGCGCAAGCGGATGATCAACGCGCGCTCGCCCCACCAGGTGGCCTACGTGCAGGCGATGCGCACCCACGAGCTGGTACTCGCGCTGGGGCCCGCCGGCACCGGAAAAACCTACCTCGCGGTTGCCGTTGCGGTCTCGATGCTGCTCAAGGGCGCGGTCGATCGGATCATCCTGTCGCGCCCCGCGGTCGAGGCCGGCGAGCGGTTGGGGTTCCTGCCCGGCGACTTGCGCGAGAAGATCGATCCCTATCTGCGCCCGCTGTACGACGCGCTCTATCAAATGTTGCCCGCCGACGAGGTCGTGCGCAGGCTGGAGAACGGCGAGATCGAGGTCGCGCCGGTGGCCTTCATGCGTGGTCGGACGCTGGCCAACGCCTTCGTCATCCTCGACGAGGCGCAGAACACGCGGCCGGTGCAGATGAAGATGCTGCTCACCCGCCTTGGCGAGAACTCGCGGATGGTGGTGACCGGCGATCTCACCCAAGTCGATCTAGCCGAGGGCGAGCGCTCGGGGCTTGCCGATGCGGTGGAGGTCCTCGAGGGCGTGGATGGCGCGACACTCGTCCACTTCAGCGACCGCGACGTGTTCCGCCACGCGCTGGTGACCCGAGTCATCCGGGCGTACGTGCGCCACGAGCGGGCGCGTGCCGAGAGCGCCAAGGGATGAGCGGGCGCGGCGATCCCGAGGCGCGAATCGCGGTGTCGATCGTGGACAGCGGCTGGCCGCAGGCGCTGCCCGAAGCGCGCGCCCTGGCCGAAAGAGCGGCACGCGCGGCCCTCGACGCCCTGGGGCCAAAGACGCCGGCGGCGGTGGAGATCAGCATTGCGCTGGCCGACGACGCGCTTCTTGCCCGGCTCAACCGCGACTGGCGCGGCGTCGATGGCGCCACCAACGTGCTGTCGTTTCCGAACACCGGGGCGCGGGGCACCTCGAGCGAACCGGCAAGCCATCCCGCACCGCCGCTGCTGCTGGGCGACGTGGTGCTCGCCCGTGAGACGGTTTCCGCCGAGGCGGCGGCTCAGAAAAAAACCCTGGCCGCGCACGCCAGCCATTTGGTCGTCCACGGCGTGCTCCACCTCTTGGGCCACGACCACGCCACCGAGATCGAGGCCGATGCGATGGAGGGGCTGGAGACGCGCATCCTCGCCGCGCTGGGCATCGCCGATCCCTACGCCGCGACACCGTGTGGCGGGCGCGCCCAGGCCACGGTCGAGCGATGAGCGAGCCTTCCTCGCAAGAGCCGACCGGCGACGACGAACCTCCGTCTCGGCGCTCGCTCGGCGAGACCGTCCTCGGTTGGCTGCGCCGCATCAGCGGACGGCGCGAGGGCGACCTCCGCGAGAGCTTGGAAGACCTGATCGACGATCACGAGAACTCGGTCCAGCCGATGGAGGCCGGGGAACGGCTGATGCTCAAGAACATCCTCAAGCTCGGCGAGATTCACGTCGACGACGTGATGGTGCCGCGCGCCGACATCGTCGGCGTCGATGTCGACACCGGGCTCAAGGCGCTGGTGGCGCTCTTCCGCCGCGCCTCGCACTCGCGCCTGCCGGTGTTCAGCGGCACCCTAGACACGGTCCTTGGCATGACGCACATCAAGGACCTGCCCGAATTCTGGAACGGCGGCGGCGAGTTCAGCTTGCGCCGCATCGTGCGCGAGGTTCTGTTCGTCCCGCCTTCGATGCGGGCGATGGACCTGATGCAGAAGATGCGCGAGAGCCGCATCCACATGGCGGTGGTGGTGGACGAGTTCGGCGGCACCGACGGGCTGGTCACGATCGAAGACCTGGTCGAGGAAATCGTCGGCGAGATCGAGGACGAGCATGACCGCGTCCTGACCCCGGTGCTGACGGCGAACCCCGACGGCAGTTTTCAAGCCGACGGCCGCCTGCCGGTCGAGATGCTCGAGGCCAAGGCCGGGGTGGCGCTCCTGGTCGGGGAGGATGAAGAAGAGATCGAGACCCTGGGCGGGCTGGTATTCTCGCTACTCGGGCGCGTGCCGCACCGCGGCGAGCGCATCGCCCACCCCTGTGGCATCGAGTTCGAGGTGCTGGACGCCGACCCGCGGCGGATCAAGCGATTGAAGGTCCGCATGCCACCGCCCGCGGGCGGTGAACCGACCGGCAGCGGCGGCCCGCCCGCGGCAAAATGAATCGACTCGCGCGCGGCATCGCCGCGTTGCAGGGCTGGCGGCGCGCTCTGGCGTCGTTGGGCGCCGGCGCGGTGGCCGCGGCGGCGCTTCCGCCGGTCGGGGCGCTGCCCCTTCTGGTCGTGGCCTTCACCGTTTTGGTATGGCTGATCGATGGCTGCCGGCGTGGCCGCGCGGCGCTCGCCGTGGGCTGGTGGTTCGGGTTCGGCCATTTCGTCGCCGGCCTCTACTGGACCGGCACGGCGCTCCTTAGCGAGCCCGAGAAGTTCGCCTGGATGGTCCCCTTCGCGGTGATCGGTCTGCCCGCCGTGCTGGCGCTGTTCACGGCACTTGCCGCCTATGCGACGCATCTCGTGCCCGGCGGCGTGAGCCGGGTGGTGGCACTAGCGGCGGCGTGGACGGCGGCCGAGTGGCTGCGCGGCCATGTTCTGACGGGTTTCCCATGGAACCTGATCGGCTACTCGTGGACGGTCTCCGAGGCAATGCTTCAGCTCACCGCGATGGTCGGCATTTACGGCCTTGGCGCGATTACGGTCTTGGCGGCGGCGGCGCCGGCGACACTCGCGGCCGGCAGGTGGCTGCCCACGACGCTGGCGGCGGCGCTGTTGGCGGCGGTCTGGGCGGGCGGCACGGCGCGACTGGTTGGGGCCGAGGTCGACGAGGTGCCAGGGGTGCGGCTGCGCATCGTCCAAGCCAATATCGCCCAGCATCACAAGTGGCGCGAGGACTTGGTGCGGGCCCAGTTCAACCGATACCTGCAACTGAGCTCATCGCCCGGCGGGGCGGAGGTTACGCACCTGGTGTGGCCCGAGACCGCGACCCCCTCGGCGCTCAACCGCGACCCCGAGGCGCTTCGCATCATCGGTGGCCTGGTTTCGCCCGGCGGCCTCGTCCTCACCGGCGCGCTGCGTGCTTCGCCCGCGGCCGAGACGCCAGCGCGGTTTTGGAACAGCCTCTACGCCGTCGATTCGAGCGGCGCAGTGGCCTCGGTGTACGACAAGCACCACCTGGTCCCGTTCGGTGAATACGTGCCCCTGCGCGGGCTGCTGGGGGCGCTCGGCGTGGCCAAGATTACCGCCGGGCGGGGCGATTTTTCGGCCGGCCCGGGAGCACGGACCCTGGACTTGGCCGGACTGCCGCCGGTGGGCCCGCTGATCTGCTACGAGGTGATCTTTCCGGGCGCCGTCACCGAGCCGGGTCGGCCGCCCGAGTGGCTGCTCAACGTTACCAACGACGCCTGGTTCGGCAAGAGCTCGGGCCCCTATCAGCACTTCGCGATGGCGCGGGTGCGTGCGGTCGAGCAAGGGCTGCCGCTGGTTCGTGCGGCCAACACCGGCATCTCGGCAATCGTCGACGCCCACGGCCGGACGGTGGCGAAACTCGGGGTGGGCGAAACCGGCGTGCTCGACGGTGCGCTGCCAGGCGCGATTCCGGGCTCCACCGTGTACGAGCGGATCGGCGACTGGCCGCTTCTCGCGTTCCTCGCCCTGGCCGGGTACTTCGGCTGGCGCGCCCGGCGGACGCGGCGATGACGTAGAACGAATCGGGTTTCTACTAAATTGAGAGCTACACGCAAGGGGAGTTTCTGAGTCATTTTTCTAACTTTGATAGGATATCCGTCAAATGTTCGTCAAATGATTGTAAAATGTTCGCCGAATGATGGTGCTTTCATCCTGACCTATTCTTCTCTCAATAGTTGACTTGCGCGGGAGGTCTACAATATAGACACACTACGGTATGCGTGTGTTCGCCCATTGGGTGTATTGCGCGGCGACCATCGCCTGAGTACGGAGGTCAATCGTGAAGTCGAACCCCGACCCCATCGATGTCCACGTCGGTGGCAGGGTCCGCCTGCGGCGGATGCTGATCGGGATGAGCCAGGAAAAGCTCGGCACGGCGCTCGGACTCACCTTCCAACAGATTCAGAAGTACGAACGCGGCGCCAACCGCATCGGCTCGAGCCGCCTGTTTCGCATAAGCCAGTTTCTCGACGTGCCGGTGTCGTTCTTCTTCGACGATATGTCGGGCGTCGTCGGCGGCGGTGGGGGATTGCGTGAGGCCGGTCAGACCCGCTTCGAGGCCGACTACTTCGGACGCCGCGAGAGCCAGGAGCTACTCCGTAATTACTACCGCATCGGCGACACTACGGTGCGCAAGCGCCTGTTGAGTCTGGTCAAGGCGGTCGCCGCCTCCGAGTCGGCCGGCGATAGCGCCGAGGGTTGACGGCGTTGCCGCGGCGGGCTTGACGGCGGCGGCGAGGGTTGAGACAACACCGCGGCCCCGAGGCGCCGGCTGCCGCGCCCACATCGACAGAGAATCGCGTCGAGGCCAACCTGCCAGGCGATGAGGTAGACAATCCGCTTCCAAGCCGGCGCCGGGTCGTATACGGCCGCCGCCGCGGCCGTCGCCGCCGCGCCGGCCGCGAGGCGCTTCTTCGCACCGTGCTGCCCGGGCTTTCGCTGGCGCCGCCGCCGGCGGAGGGTACGCTGTTCGATCCGCGAGCCGCGTTCGAGCCGCCGCCTTCGGCGGTGTGGCTGGAGATCGGATTCGGCGGCGGCGAGCACCTCGTGGCCCAGGCCGTGGCGAATCCCGGCATCGGCCTCATCGGCTGTGAAGCATACCTCGACGGCGTGGCCAGCTTGGTGCGCGCGGTCACCGAGCGCCAGCTCGGCAACGTGCGGATCTTCGCCGACGACGCGCGGGTGCTGATCGATTCGCTAGAGGCGGCGAGCGTAGAGCGCGTCTTTCTCCTCTTTCCCGATCCCTGGCCCAAGACCCGGCACCACAAGCGTCGCTTCGTGTCCGCGGAGAATCTGGACGCGCTCGCCCGTATCCTCAGGGACGGCGGTCGCCTGAAGATCGCCACCGATCACGGCGGATACTGCCGATGGATCTTGGCCCATTTGCTGGCTCACCCCGGGTTCGAGTGGACGGCCCGGACCGCGCGCGACTGGCGCGTCCGGTCCCCGGACTGGCCGGGGACCCGTTATGAGGCCAAGGCACGCCGCCAGGGAAGGACCAGCACATACCTGACCTTCGTCCGGATCCCGAAGTGACATCATATCGGGACCGCCGGAGCAATTAAGCGCTTGAACTCGGGCCGCTGTAGACTAAGATTGCGTTGTTCGCTGATAACAAGCGACTGACGACAAATGGGCGAGCGGCCCATTTTTTTTCGCTGGAGCCTGCCGAGTGCCTGAAACGGGCGAGCGTGCCGAGCAAATCGAGGCGCTCATCGCGCCGCTCTTGGCTGACATGGGTTACGGCCTGGTGCGGGTGGCGACCGGCGGGGGCGAGCGGGCGTGGCTCCAGGTGATGGCCGAGCGATCGGATGGCGCGCCAATCACGGTCGATGAGTGCGCGGAGATCAGCCGCTCGGTCTCGGACCTGCTCGACGCCGAGGCGACGATGACGGGGCCGTTCACGCTGGAGGTCAGTTCGCCCGGCATCGACCGGCCGCTGGTACGGATCGAGGATTTCGACCGCTTCGCAGGATGCGAGGCGCGAGTGAAGACAGTCGCCTCGATCGGCGGCCGCAAGCGCTTTCGCGGCGTACTAAAGGGGGTCGCCGGCGAGTGCGTGCGGCTCGGCCTCGACGGCGAGGAGATCGACCTGCCCTATCAGGCGATCGCCGAAGCGAGGCTGGTGGTAAGCGACGCGACGATCGCCGCCAGTCTCAAACGTTCAAACGCTTAGCGAGGGGACCCAGGGCGTCGGGGACCCGGAGCGACGGGATACTGTGCGATGACCATGGAAACCGAAACGGCCACCAGCCATAACCGGCTCGAGCTCTTGCAGGTCGCGGACGCGGTGGCCCGCGAGAAAGGCATCGAGCGCGACACCGTGATCGCCGCCATGGAGGAGGCGATCCAAAAAGCGGCCCGCTCGAAATACGGTATGGAGCACGAGATCCGGGCCGAGATCGACCCCGAGAACGGCGACATCCGTATCTTCCGCTGTCTCGAGGTGTGCGCCGAGGTCGAGGACGAATCCAAGGAGATCGCGTTGAGCGAGGCGCGCGAGCGCAACCCCGATGCCCAGGCCGGCGACATCATGGCCGAGCCGCTGCCGCCGATCGACTTCGGCCGTATCGCGGCGCAGACCGCCAAGCAGGTGATTGTCCAGAAGGTGCGCGAGGCCGAGCGCGAGCGCCAGTACGAGGAGTACAAGAATCGCGTCGGCGAGATCGTCAACGGCTTGGTGAAGCGGGTCGAATACGGCAACGTCACGGTCGATCTCGGCCGCGCCGAAGGCGTTGTGCGACGCGACGAGCTTTTGCCGCGGGAAACCTTCCGCCAGGGTGAGCGCATCCGCGCATACATCTACGACGTGCGCCGCGAGTTGAGGGGCCCGCAGATCTTCCTCTCGCGCACCCACCCGACGTTCATGACGAAGCTGTTCGCCCAGGAGGTGCCCGAGGTCTATGACAGCATCATCGAGATTCGCTCGGTTGCCCGCGACCCCGGCAGCCGGGCCAAGATTGCCGTCATGTCAAACGATTCGAGCGTCGATCCGGTCGGCGCCTGCGTCGGTATGCGGGGAAGCCGCGTTCAGGCCGTGGTCGGCGAACTCCAGGGCGAGAAGATCGACATCATCAAGTGGTCGCACGATTCCGCGACGTTCGTCGTCAACGCGCTGGCGCCGGCCGAAGTCTCGAAGGTCGTGCTGGACGAAGATGCCAAGCGCATCGAGGTCGTGGTGCCCGACGAGCAGCTCAGCTTGGCTATCGGCCGACGCGGCCAGAACGTCCGCCTCGCCTCGCAGCTGACCGGCTGGGATATCGATATTCTGACCGAGGCCGAGGAATCGGAGCGTCGCCAGGAGGAGTTCCGGTCCCGAACGCAGACCTTTGTCAACGCGCTGTCGGTCGATGAGATGGTAGCGCAGCTTCTGGTCATCGAGGGGTTCACGACCGTCGAGGTAGTCGCCTTCGTGCCGGTCGAGGAGCTAGCCGAGATCGAGGGCTTCGATCTCGATCTTGCGCAGGAGCTGAGCCAACGGGCCAAGGAATACATCGAAGAGCTCAACCGCCAGTACGACGCGCGGCGCATCGAGCTGGGCGTGACCGATGAGGTGGCGGCGATCGATGGGTTGACCGCGGCGAGTCTTGTTGCGCTCGGCGAGCAAGGGATGCATTCGCTGGATGGTCTTGGTGACTTGGCGGGCGACGAGCTGATCGAGGCGCTGCCCGAGGCGGGGCTCGGCGAAGAGGTGGCCAACGCCATCATCATGGCGGCGCGCGCGCACTGGTTCGATGACGAGCCGGCTGCCGAGGGGGACGCGGCCGAGCCGCCCGCGACCGAGGGGGACGCGGCCGAAGAGGCCGCCGCCGAAGCGCCCCCACCGACGTCGGACAGCGCGCCGGAAGAGGCCGCCCACTAGGGGCCGGTGACCGGGCGCGCGGGGCGAGGAGACCGGACCCCAAGGCGGCGCTGTATCCTGACCGGCGAGGTCAAGGACCCAGCCGAGCTGGTCCGGTTCGTCGTCTCGCCGGAGGGGCGCATCACGCCAGACCTCGCGGGCAAACTTCCGGGCCGCGGTCTGTGGCTGAGCGCCACGGCGGCCGCATTGGCGGAGGCGACGAAAAGCCACCGCTTCGCACGTGCGGCGCGGGCGCCGGTCACCGCGGACGCCGATCTTGTCGAGCAGGTCGGCGCCGGACTGGCCGAGCGCTGTTTGGGCTACCTCGGACTGGCGCAGCGCAGCGGCGCCGTGGTGACCGGATTCGAGAAAGTCGCGGCCGCGCTTCGCGCCGGCCGGGGCGCGGTTTTGATCGCCGCCGCCGACGGCGCGCCGTCCGCCCGCAAACGATTGCAAGCGCTTGGCGGGGGCGCGCGCCCGATCGATTTGTTCTCGCGGTCGGAATTGAGTTTGGCCTTGGGCCGCGAAAATGTGGTACATGCTGCGTTGTCCCCGGGGCGCATTTCCGCGTGTTTCGCGAGCGAGGCCGCGCGATTGGCCGGCTTTCGCGCGGCCCCCGGCGGTGCGCCGGAACTGGAGCGAATCAAGTCTGTGCGATGAGTGAGACCAGAGAACCAGAAGAGAAGAAGTCCTTGACGTTGGCCTCGCCGCGGCGGGTCGAGCTCAAGAAGACCGTCGGCTCGGGCGAGGTGCGCCAGAGCTTCAGCCACGGGCGCACGCGCACGGTCCAAGTCGAAGTCAAGAAGAAGCGCACGATCTCGGGCGAGAGCGCCGCGCCGTTGACGCCGCCGCCCGTCGCGCGGCCCGCGGCGCCACCCGCTCCGGCGCCGAGCGAGACCGAGGTCGAAGCCGAAGCTGAGGCGGGCGCCGAGGCCGCGACGGGCTCAACCGCGGGCAAGGTCCGCGTCATGCTGCGCACGCTGACGGACGAGGAGAAGGACGCCCGCACGCGCGCCTTGGAGGGGGCGCAGAGCGCCGCCGCACGGGCCCGCGCCGACGCCGAAGAAGAAACTCTCCGGCTTGCCGCCGAAGAGGCGGTCTTGGCGCGCGAGCGCGACGAATCGACCCAGCGCGCGGCCGAGGAGGAGGCCCGCAAGCAGGGCGAGGAGGAGGCCCGGCGCAAGGCCGAGGAGAAGGCCGCCGAGCGCTTGCAGAGCGGGGAGCTCACCGAGGAGACGCCGGAATCGCTGCGCCGACGCACCGGTCGACCGGGGCGTCCGCCGCACGCCCGCCGCCAACAGCCGCGCCGGCGCGGCGGGAAGCTCACGATGTCCCAGGCGCTGGACGAGCGCGAGCGTACCCGCAGCCTGGCCTCGATACGGCGCGCCCGCGAACGCGAGAAGCGGTCCGAGGAATCCGGAGCACTGCCGGAGAAGGTGGTTCGCGACGTCGTGCTGCCCGAGAACATTGTCGTTCAGGAGCTGGCCAACCGCATGGCCGAGCGCGGCTCCGACGTTGTCAAGACGCTCATGAACATGGGCGTGATCGCCGGTATCAACGAGAGCATCGACGCCGATACCGCGGAGCTGGTGGTGGCGGAGTTCAGCCACCGCGCGAAACGAGTCAGCGAGGCCGACGTCGAGATCGGTCTGGGCGGCGAGCCCGACGCCGATACCGCGCTGGTGGCGCGAGCACCGGTGGTGACCGTCATGGGCCACGTCGATCACGGCAAGACGACCTTGTTGGACGCGTTGCGCTCGACCAACGTCGCCGGCGGCGAGGCCGGCGGTATCACCCAGCACATCGGCGCCTATCAGATCGAGATGCCGTCGGGTCAAAAGATCACCTTCCTCGACACCCCCGGCCACGCCGCCTTCGGCTCGATGCGCGCCCGAGGCGCCCAGGTCACCGACATCGTGGTGCTGGTGGTGGCGGCCGACGACGGGATCATGCCGCAGACCATCGAGGCGATCGTCCACGCCAAGGCGGCGAAGGTGCCGATCGTGGTCGCCATCAACAAAACCGACAAGACCAACGCCGACCCGGCGCGCATTCGCCGCGACCTGCTGCAGCACGACGTGGTGTTGGAGGAGGTCGGCGGCGAGACCTTGTGCGCCGAGATCTCGGCAACCGAAAAGCTCAACCTCGACAAGCTGGAGGAAGCGATCGCCCTGCAAGCCGAGGTGCTGGAACTCGCCGCCAACCCCGACCGCCCCGCCCAGGGTGTGGTGATCGAATCGAAGGTGGATCTCGGCCGTGGCCCGGTCTCGACGGTTTTGGTTCAGCGCGGCACGCTCGCGGTCGGCGACATCGTCGTCGCCGGAGGCGTATGGGGCCGGGTACGCGCGCTATTCAGCGACCTCGGCCCGCTCGACCAGGCCGGGCCCTCGGTCCCGGCCGAGGTGGTGGGGCTGAACGGCCTACCCGAGGCGGGCGATGAGTTCTCGGCGGTGGAGAGCGAGGCCCGCGCGCGCGAGGTCTCGGAGTTCCGTGTCCGCCGCGCCCGCCAATCGCGAATCGTCGGCGGCGAGGCGGTCTCGCTCGAGGACATGTTCACGCAGATCAAGGAAGGCGAGCGCAAAGAGCTGCCAATGGTGATCAAGGCCGACGTCAAAGGCTCGCTCGAGGCGATCCTCGATGCGGTGCGGGCGATGGCCTCGGACGAGGTCGCGGTGCGGGTGCTCCATGCCGCGGTCGGCGGCATCAATGAATCCGACGTCGATCTGGCACAGGCATCGGACGCCTTCGTCGTCGGCTTCAACGTGCGCGCCAACAAGCAGGCGCGCGAGCTGGCGCGCCGCGTCGGCACCGAGATCCGCTACTACACGGTCATCTATCAAGTGATCGACGACTTCAAGGCCGCGCTCAGCGGCATGCTGGCGCCGACGCTGCGCGAGCACATGCTGGGCAGCGCCGAGGTGCGCGAGGTCTTCGGCGTCTCGAAGCTCGGCAAGGTGGCCGGGTGTTTGGTGAGCGAGGGCGTGATCCGAAACGACGCCCAGGCTCGCCTGTTGCGCAACGATGTCGTGGTCCACACAGGCAGCGTCGGTTCCTTGAAGCGATTCAAGGAGGACGTGCGCGAGGTCAAGGAAGGAACCGAGTGCGGACTTGGCCTGCACAACTATCACGACGTCCACCCCGGCGACGTCATCGAGGCGTTCGAGGTCGAGGAGATCGCCCGCACCCTGTGAGGAACGTGGCTGCAGGGTGAATCGCGGAGGCCTGAGCGGGCTTATGTCCAGAAGTGCGCCGCGCGCGCCATCCCACCGCCGCTACCGAGTCGGCGAGACGCTGCGCCACGCCTTGGCCGCGGCGATCGCCCGCGGCGAGGTGCGTGACGCCGAGATTCGCGACGTCCCGGTCACCGTGACCGAAGTCCGGGTGAGCCCCGACTTGCGCGAGGCCACGGCTTACGTGATCCCGCTCGGCGGCGAGAACGCGGCGGTCGTGCTTGAGGGCCTGCGGCGCTCGGCCCCGGGACTGCGGGCGCAGTTGGCGAGGGCGGTGAAGCTGCGCTATGCCCCGGCGCTCAGCTTCGAGCTCGACCGCACCTTCGAAGCCGCCTCGCACATCGATTCGCTCCTGCAACAGCCGAGGGTCGCGGCCGACCTCGGCGAGGGCGGCGCGGAGCACCGCGAACCGGGTTCGGGCGATGGCGAGACGCAACGCTGAACCCGCTTGCGGCTGGCTGGTGCTCGACAAGCCGGGCGCCATGACCTCGACGCGGGCGGTGGCGCGGGTCAAGGGCCTGGCCGGCGGGGCCAAAGTCGGCCACGCCGGGACCCTGGATCCGTTGGCCACGGGGGTGCTGCCGGTCGCCGTCGGCGAGGCGACGAAGACGATCTCGTTCGTGATGGCAGGCCCCAAGCGCTACCGCTTCACGGTACGCTGGGGCGAGGCACGCGCCACCGACGACGCCGAGGGCGAGGTCACGGCCACCTGCGCGAGCCGGCCCATCGAAGACGAGATTCGCGCCGCGCTGCCCGACTTCGAGGGCGAGATCATGCAAACCCCGCCGGCATTCTCGGCGATCAAGGTCGAGGGGCAGCGCGCCTACCGGCTGGCCCGTGCCGGTACGCCGCCAGCCCTCGCGCCGCGGCCGGTGCGCGTCGATTCCCTTTCCCTGATCGAGTACGAGGACCGCGAGCACGCGGTCTTCGAGGCGCGCTGCGGCAAAGGCGTGTACGTGCGGGCGCTGGTGCGCGATCTCGGCGAGCGGCTGGGCACGCTGGGGCACGTGGTGGCGCTGCGCCGCGTGCAGGCTGGGCCGTTCGGCGAACATCACGCGATTTCGCTGGATACTCTGCCAAGTTTTGGTCATAGTGGCGGCCTCGCCGAGATTCTGCTCCCGTTGCATGTGGCGTTGGCTGATTTGCCGAGTGTGGACGTGAGCGACGGCGCGGCGCGGCGGCTTCGCCAGGGTCAGGCGGTCGCCTTCGCCGGGTCCGAGCGGGGCACCGTGTATGTGACGGCGGAAGGAAGACCCCTCGCACTCGCACGAATAGAGGGCGGGATGGCCCGCCCGGCGCGGGTCTTTAACACTTGAGAAGTTGGAAGTCATGGAATGTCGATAACTGCCGAGCGCAAACAAGAGATGATGGCTGAGTTTGCGCTCTCCGACGGCGACACCGGATCGCCCGAAGTGCAAGTGGCGGTATTGACCGAACGCATCACCAACCTCACCGAGCACTTCAAGACCCACAAGAAGGACGTGCACTCGAGGCGCGGGTTGTTGATGATGGTGAGCCGCCGCCGCCGCTTGCTGGACTATCTTCAGCGAATCAGCAAGGAACGCTACGGCACGCTGATCCAGCGGCTGGGTCTGCGCAAATAGACGGCGTGTCAGTGACGGCCCAGGGCCCTGTCGAAGGGCCCACACGACCCATGAAAATGGCCGCAGGCCCGGACAGCCGGGTGCGCGACGGTGCGACCGCATAGGGCGGCGCACGTCGAGTTGGAAGGACAAGGATAAATGTACGCGATACACAAGAATGACATGAGCTGGGGCGGGCGGCCGCTCGCCCTCGAAACCGGGAAGATCGCCCGCCAGGCCGACGGGGCCGTGGTGGTCACCTACGGCGAGACCATGGTGCTGTGCACCGCGGTCGCCCAGCGATCGCCGCGCGTCGGGATAGATTTCTTTCCCCTGACGGTGAACTACGAGGAGAAGACCTACGCCGCCGGCAAGATTCCCGGCGGTTTCTTCAAGCGCGAAGGGCGGCCGGGCGAGAAGGAGACGCTTACCTCGCGCCTGATCGACCGCCCAATCCGCCCGCTGTTTGCCAAGGGATTCCGCAACGAGACCCAGGTCATATGCACCGTCTTGTCGCACGATTTGGAGAACGATCCCGACATCCCCGCGATGATCGGCGCCTCGGCGGCGCTGACGCTGTCGGGCATCCCCTTCCTTGGCCCCATCGCCGGCGCCAGGGTCGGCTACATCGACGGCGAATACGTCCTCAACCCGAGGGCCGAGGAGCGACTTTCCAGCGCCCTCGATCTGATCGTCGCCGGCACCGCCGAAGGTGTGCTGATGGTGGAATCACAGGCTAGCGAGCTCTCCGAGGAGGTCATGCTGGGGGCGGTGAGCTTCGGTCATCGTGCCTGTCGGGAGGTCATAGACACGATCGTCACGCTGGCCGAGAGCTGTGCCAAGGAGCCCTGGCCGGTGGCCGAGCCCGAGGACCACGGAGAGTTGCGGACGCGCCTGAGCGCGCTGGTCGAAGACGATCTTCGGACGGCCTACGCCGAGCCGGCCAAACAGGCGCGGGTCGGGCAAGTGGACGAGATTCGCGCGCGCGCCGCTGCCGAACTCGAAAGCGAAACCGAAGATTCCGGCGTGATCGGCGGATTGATGAAGGACCTCGAGCGCTCGATCGTGCGCGGCAACGTCTTGCGCACCTCGAGTCGAATCGACGGCCGCGACACCCGGACCGTTCGCCCCATCGTCTCCGAAGTCGGGTGCCTGCCGCGTGCCCATGGTTCGGCCCTGTTCACCCGCGGCGAGACCCAGGCGCTGGTCGCGACCACGCTCGGCACCGGCGAGGACGAGCAAATCATGGACGTGCTCGAGGGCGAATACCGCGAGCACTTCATGCTGCACTACAACTTCCCGCCGTACTCGGTCGGTGAGGCGAAGTTCCTACGCGGCCCCGGCCGCCGCGAGATCGGCCATGGCAAGCTGGCCTGGCGCGCGCTGCGCCCACTGATGCCGGAGAAGGAGAACTTCCCCTACACGATCCGGGTGGTCTCCGACATCACCGAATCGAACGGCTCGTCGTCGATGGCCACCGTGTGCGGCGCCTCGCTCTCGCTGATGGACGCGGCGGTGCCGCTGAAGGCTCCGGTGGCGGGCATCGCGATGGGTCTGATCCTCGAGGGCGAGGAGTACGCCGTCTTGTCGGACATCCTGGGCGATGAGGACCATCTCGGCGACATGGACTTCAAGGTCGCCGGCACCGCCGAGGGCATCACCGCCCTGCAGATGGACATCAAGGTGACGGGCGTAACCGAGGAGATTCTCGAATCGGCGTTGACCCAGGCGCGCGAAGGCCGGCTGGGCATCCTGGACGAGATGGCCAAGGCCTTGTCGACCGCCCGGCCCGAGATCAACGCCCACGCGCCACGGATCACCCAGCTGTCGATCCCCAAGGACAAGATCCGCGAGGTCATCGGCACCGGCGGCAAGGTCATCCGCGAGATCTGCGAGGTTTCGGGCGCCAAGATCGACGTCGAGGATGACGGCAGCGTCAAAGTGGCCGCGACCAACACCGAATCGGGCGCCAAGGCGGTCCAAATGATCCGCGATATCGTCGCCGAGCCCGAGATCGGTACCATCTACACCGGCAAAGTGGTCAAAGTGCTCGACTTCGGCGCGTTCGTGAACTTCATCGGCAACCGCGACGGCCTGGTGCACATCAGCGAGCTTGCGCCACACCGTGTCGCCAAGGTCACCGACGTGGTCAACGAGGGCGATGAGGTCAGGGTCAAGGTGTTGGCGGTCGACGACCGGGGTAAGGTGCGGCTGAGCATCAAGGCGGTCGAAGCCGAGGCCGGCGCCGCGGAGGAGGCGGGCGAGTCCGAGGCGGTCAGCTAGGTCCGGTGCTTGGACTTTCGCCAAATTGTGTACCATATGACCACCGTAGACGCGCAGCGGCGCCCGCCCGGGCTCGGGGCGCCTCGCGTGGCGCGAGTGCAGAGGGCCGCGAGCTAGGACGAGCGCCGTGAAGTCGTTGAATCCCATCCTTCTTTCCGGGGCCGAGGTGTTGCCCCTGGTCGAAGGCGGCAAGGGCGTCTCGATCACCAACGGGCGCTGCTCGGGCGCCTGGGCGGCAGCCGGCGGGGTCGGCACGTTCTCAGGCGTCAACGCCGATTCCTACGATTCGGCGGGCCGCGTGATCCCCCAGGTGTACCGCAGCCGAACCCGCCGCGAGCGGCATGAGGAACTGGTCGCCTACGCCATCAAGGGAGGGATCACCCAGGCACGCATCGCCCATGAGGTGGCCAACGGCGGCGGCCGCATCCACGTCAATGTCCTGTGGGAGATGGCCGCCGCCGAGCGCGTGCTGAGCGGCATCCTGGACGGGGCGAAGGGCCTGGTTCACGGAGTCACGTGCGGCGCCGGGATGCCCTATCACCTGGGTGAGGTCGCGGCCCGTTATCAGGTCTTTTACTACCCGATCGTGTCCTCGACCCGCGCTTTCCGGGCGCTGTGGCGGCGCGCCTATCACAAGATGTCGGCCTGGCTGGGTGGGGTCGTCTACGAGGACCCATGGCTTGCCGGCGGCCACAACGGGCTGTCGAACTCGGAGGACCCGAACAAGCCGGAGGATCCCTATCCGCGGGTGGTGCAGTTGCGCCGCGAGATGCGCGAGTTCGGGCTCGGCGAGACCCCGATACTGATGGCTGGCGGGGTATGGAATCTGAGCGAGTGGGAGGACTGGATCGACAACCCCGAGCTCGGTCCGATCGCTTTCCAGTTCGGCACCCGGGCGCTTCTGACCAAGGAGAGCCCGATCCCCGAAGCCTGGAAGCGCCGCCTCATGACGTTGAAAAAGGGCGAGGTGTTTCTCAACCGTTTCAGCCCCACCGGGTTCTGGTCATCGGCGGTCAACAACAGCTTCATCAAGGAACTCCAGCAGCGAGCCAAGCGCCAGGTTGCCTTCACCAGCGAGCCCATGGGCGCCCACACCGAGGCCTTTGCGGTGGGGCCGCGCAAGCGCGTCGTCTACCTCGCGCCGAGCGACCGCGTGCAGGCCGAGCGCTGGGTCGAACGCGGGTTCTCGCAGCCGTTGCGCACCCCGGAATCGACGCTGATCTTCGTCACCCCCGAAAAGTCGCAGGCGATTCGAAGCGACCAGATCGAGTGCATGGGTTGCCTGAGCCAGTGCCGCTTCTCCAACTGGTCGCAAAGCGCGGCCCGGACCACCGGACGCAAGGCCGATCCCCGCAGCTTCTGCATCCAGAAGACGCTGCAAGATGTCATCCACACCGACGATGTCGAGAACCAGCTCGTGTTTTCGGGGCACGGCGGCTATCGCTTCGGCTCCGACCCATTCTATTCCAACGGCTTCGTCCCGACCGTCCGCCAACTGGTGGAGCGGCTCCTTGCCGGTGGATGAGGACCCGAGCGCGATGAAGGTCGAGCGCCCCTACGCCGGCGCCCTGGATCGCCTTAAGGTATCGGGTCTCAGGCCGACGCGCCAGCGGATTGCGCTCTCCAAGCTGTTGTTCGAGCACGGCGACCGCCATGTCAGTGCGGACGCGCTGTATGCCGAGGCCGAGGCCGCAGATGTACGGGTCGCCCTGGCCACCGTCTACAATACGCTTCACCAGTTCACCAAGGTCGGATTGTTGCGCGAAGTCGCCGTCGATTGCGGGCGTTCGTACTTCGACACCAACACCGCCGACCACGACCACGCCTACGTCGAGGATACCGGGCAACTGCACGATATCCCGGTGCAAGGTGTGGACCTCGACAGGCTTCCCATGCCGCCCGAGGGAACCGAAATCGCTCGCGTCGACGTTATCGTCCGGTTGCGCGGGTGTGGCGCCAAGCTTACCTGAGCGGCCTCGTCAGCCGGGAGGGCCTGGAACAATTCCAATAGTTTGACGAGTGTGGCTCGGGTACATATAACCCTGCGGCGGCGACGCGGCCTCGGCCGTGGCGGAACCACAAACGGACCGACGGGTAACCTAGGAGGGATCGATGGCGGAACTATCCGAAAGCAAGACCTGTGAGAACCTGAAGGCGGCGTTCGCGGGCGAAAGCCAGGCGAACCGGCGCTATCTGTATTTTGCCCAGAAGGCCGACGTCGAAGGCTACAACGACGTCTCGGCAGTGTTCCGCTCGACCGCCGAGGGCGAGACAGGTCACGCCCACGGCCATCTGCACTACCTCGAGGCGGTCGGCGATCCGGCGACCGGCGAGCCGATCGGCGAAACCGCGGCCAACCTCAAGTCGGCGATCGCTGGCGAGACCTTCGAATACACCGATATGTATCCGGGGATGGCGCGCACCGCCCGTGATGAAGGTTTCGAGGAGATCGCGAACTGGTTCGAGACTCTGGCCAAGGCAGAGAAATCTCACGCCGGGCGCTTCCAGAAGTGCTTCGATACCCTCGATTGATTCGCTGAAACCGCGGCCGGTCGCGCCGGCCTGACGGTCAGGCCTCGACGATCGAGGCCGGGCCGGTCTGCGGCTGGGAGTTGCGATGAAAGAGGGCAAGACCGACACCGCGCTGCGCCCGACGATCGATTGGGCCGATCCGGCGTTTTATGACGAGGCGAAGCTCGACGCCGAGATGCGGCGGGTCTTCGACGTCTGCCACACCTGCCGTCGCTGCATCATGCTGTGCGACAGCTTTCCGCGCCTGTTCGACCTCATCGACGGCGCGGAATCGGGCGAGCTCGACACCGTCGACAGCGCCGGCTTCGGAGCGGTGGTCGAGGGCTGCACGCTTTGCGACATGTGCTACATGACGAGCTGCCCCTATGTGCCGCCGCACGTCTACGCGCTCGACTTCCCCCACCTGATGGTCCGCCAGCGCGCGGTCGCGGAGCGCAAGGGCGGCCAAAGCTATTTCGAGAAACGGCTCGGCGAGACCGACAAGAACGGCAAGCTCGCGCAGCGCGTGGCGCCGCTGGCGAACTGGGCCTCGAGGCGCACGAACAAGCTGACCCGCCCGGCGCTCGAGGCTATCGCCGGGATCTATCGCGACGCGGAGCTGCCGCGATATCATGCCAAGACCTTCAGCCGTCGCGCCGCGGCCGAGCCGGTAACGCTCAACACCGAGGCCCCGGCGGCGGGACGTAAGGCGGTGCTCTACTCGACCTGCTTCGTCGAATACAACAATCCCGGCATCGGCATGGCGGCGCGCGCGGTGCTGGCCAAGAACGGGGTCGAGACCGAGGTCGTCTACCCCGGCTGCTGCGGCATGCCGCAGCTCGAGCGCGGCGCGTTGGGTGAGGTTGCGGCTAAAGCCAAGGCGGTATCGGCGACGCTGTTGGAGTGGACGGACAAGGGCTACGACGTCGTTGCGCTGACCCCTTCGTGCGCGCTGATGCTGAAGATGGAGTGGCCGCTCGTCTTGCCCGACGATGCCGGGGTCAAGAAACTTGCCGAGCACACCTCGGACATCGCCGAATACGTCGTCGGCATCGCCCGCGGCGAGGGGCTGGCCGAAGGACTACAGCCGCTCGAGGGCGGCGTCGCCTTTCACTTCGCCTGCCACGCGCGGGCCCAGAACATCGGCGCCAAGGCCGCGGTGATGCTGCGCATGATCCCCAAGACCAACGTCTTGATCATGCAGCGGTGCTCGGGCCACGGAGGCAGTTGGGGGGTGATGAAGCAGAACTTCGAGATCGGCATGAAGGTGGGCGAGAACGTCATCAAGCAGGCCGCCGAGAGCGGGCGCGCCTATGTTTCTTCGGAGTGCCCCCTGGCCGGCGATCACATCGTGCAAGGGATGGAGCGGTTCGCCGAGGGCAAGTCGCTGCCCAGCGCCTCGTATCATCCGATCGAGCTGTTCGCGATGGCCTATGGCCTGAGCGGCTAAGCGGCTGAGCGCTGCGCCGTGCCGCGCGAGGCCCGCGAGATCACCCGCGCCGACATCCTGTCGATGGCCGACTACGCCGCGGTCCGCAGCGAACGCCAAGCGGCGGCCGCGGCGCTCCGCCGGCGGCGGCGGGTCGCGGTGGGGCCGTTCGCAACGTTCGCCTTCGAAAGTTATGAGACGATGTGGACCCAGGTCCACGAGATGCTGTTCATCGAAGGCGGCGGCGAGGACCAGATCGAGGGTGAACTCGCCGCCTACAACCCGCTGGTCCCCCGGGGTCGCGAGTTGGTGGCCACGCTGATGCTCGAGATCGACGATGCGGTGCGGCGCGCCGCCGAACTCGGGCGGCTGGGCGGGGTCGAGCACACGGTGCGTCTGCGCATCGGCGGCGAGGTGGTGGCCGCGCTGGCCGATGCCGACGCCGAGCGCTCGACCGCCGAGGGCCGCACCTCGGCCGTTCACTTCTTGCATTTCCCGATGAGCGAGGCGCAGGTCGCGAGGTTTCACGATCCCGCGCAAGAGGTGGTGCTGGGCATCAGCCACGCACACTACGCCCACATGACGGTGCTAAGCCCCGAGGTCCGCAAAGAGCTGGCGCGGGACCTCGACTAGGCTCGGAAACAGGTGCTGCCGCCAGACTAGGGGGCGGCGGGTTCGATCCACTCCTCGACGAAGTCGCTATGGTCGGGTCGGATTCGCTCCAGCGTCAGCGCCACCGGGGTGCCGACGTAGACGAAGCCGATGATGTGGTCGTGCGGCTCGATCCCGAGCGCGCGCTTGACGGCGGGGTCGTAGGCCGAGGGCCCGGTCCGCCACATGCAGCCGAAGCCCTCGGCGTGGAAGGCAAGCATCAGGTTCTGCGCCGCCGAGCCGGCCGAGACGACCTGCTCGACCTCGGGGATCTTGGGATGGTCGGGCTCGACCTTGGCGATGACGACGATCATCAGCGGCGCGCGCAGGGGCTTCTTGGCCTCTTTTTCCAAGGTCGCGGGCGAGGATTCGGGCTCGCGCCGCGCCAGCGCCTCGGCCAGGACCTCGCCCAGCCGCTCGCGCGCCGCCCCGCGCACGATCAGGAACTTCCACGGCCGCAGCATGCCGTGGTCGGGCGCGCGCGCCGCGGCCCGCAACGCGGTGTCCAAGAGCTCGTCCGATGGCGCCGGATCCTCCAGCCGCACCGCCGATGCCCGCGTGCTCAGCGCTTGAATCGCGTCCATGGTTCCCTCACTAGCGAATCTCCTCGCCCGGGTAAACGCCCCACAGGTGGTCGCGCCGTGTCCACCCCTTGAGGCCGGCAATCTGCATCTCGCACCAGCCCTCGCGGCAGCCGAACAGGCGGCCGTGAACGCCGGGCTCGGCCCGCAGTACTACCCGCGCCTGCGCATCGGGGCGGCGGTGGAAGTTCCGCGCATCGCCGACGACGATCGCCGAGCGCCGGTCCGATAGCATACCCCGGTGGACCCAGCCCTCCTCGCCTTCGACATCGACGATGCGGCGCCACAATTCGTACTCGGCGACGATCTCGACCGGCAGGCCGGCGCGCACGAATACCCAGGCGATGGGATAGCGCGTGCCCGGCCCGGTGCGCACGTTGACCTCGTCGGCCTTGAGCGAGGCGAACCGCGGCAAGGCGCCCTGGGATTCCGACGCCGCGGGCACGGCCACGAAGGCCGCGCCTAGAACGCAAACCAGCGTACGAAAGAAAATGGGCGCCGCGAACACCGGTGAGTTATGACAAGCCCCACGCCGCACGGTCAAGCGGGGTGGCCAAGGTCCAATGCCGCGCGCCGGCGGTCTATTTGGCGGTGATGCGGCCTTCGATCTTGGGGGCGATGGTGCCGGCTTGGGCGATGTAGTCGATCACCATGCTGGCCATCAGCTTGGCGCCGGCGGTGTCGATGATCGCGCGGCCCTCGGACAGCGCGGCGTAACCGTCGCCGCCGGCGTAGATGAAGTCGTTGGTCGCCACGCGGTATAGGCGCGCCGGGTCCATGGCTTGGCCGCCGATTCTGATCTCGCTCACGCGTTGACCCGGTGGCCGGTCGGCGTCGAATGTGAAGGACAGGCCGGAGACCTGGGGGAAGCGCCCCGCGGTATCCTCGATCCGGCTGACGCCGTTTTCCAGCGCCGCGAGGAACTGGGCGCCGGTGAGCTCGATCAATACGGTGACGTTGCCGAAGGGGAGTTCGGTGAGGACATCCTTGCGGGTGAGCGCGGTGCCAGCGCGGTAGGTGCGGTCGCCGCGGATGCCGCCGCCGTTGGTAAGCCCGATATCGGCGCCCACGCCTTCGCGGATGGCGTCGGCGATCAGATTGCCCATCGTGCTTTCCCGGGACCGCACACTCGCGCGGCGGCTGTCGAGCTCGACGCTGGTGGTGCCCAGGGTCACATCGAGCTCGGCGTCGAGCGCGTCCTCGTAGGTCTTGACGAGGGCCGCGACCTCGGGGTCGGGCTCTACCCCGGCCGTGGAGACGAGCTTCCATTCGGGGCGCATGGAAACTTGCATGCGGCCACGGGATTCGCGCTTTTCCAGCAGCACGTCGGCGACGGCGAGATAGCGCGCATCGGTGCCCGCCTTGAGGATCAAGACGCCGCCCTCGAAGAGCATGATGGGATCGTGCTCGTGGCCGCCAAGAATGATGTCGATGCCGGCCGAGCGCGCCAAGGCGCGGTCGCGCGCGAGGTCGAGGTGGGTCAAGGCGATCACGATGTCGGCGCCATCTTCGCGCAGCGCCGCCGCCGTCTGTTCGGCGACCGCCGCGAGGGGCAGAAATCTGATGCCCGGCCCCGGGCTGGACAGGTGCGTCGTCTCCGGCGTAAGGAGGGAAAAGAAGCCGATCTTGAAGTCTCCGACCTCGCGCATCGCGGTAGCTTTGGCGCCGCCGAAGGGGGCGCCATCGGCACCCACCGTGTTGGTCGCGAGCCAGGTGAACTCGGATTCGGCGATCCGCTCGCGCAGCGTCTCGTTGCCGAAGTCGAACTCGTGGTTGCCCAAGCCCGCGAGGTCGAGACGAATCGCGTTCATCAGCACGATCATGTGCGCGCCCTCGGTCAGGCCCGACATGACCGAGGGCGAGATCAGGTCGCCCCCGAGCGTCGTCAAGTGGTGCTCGGCGCCGGCGCGCTCGCGCTTCAAGAGCGTCATCAGCTCGCCGAGCCCGCCGGCGCCGCGCTGCGGCGAGATCTGGTAGACGTCGTTGAAATGAAGCAGCGTGAGCCTTGCCGAGGACTCGGCGAACGCCGCCGAAGACGCCACTGCGGCGAGTACGACCGCGGCGACGAGCCGCATCCTCAAGGATCGCAACATCTCGGACCCTTTCCGTCCGCGGTGGCCCCTAAGACGCCGCCTGGATGGGTGTCCCGTGGTGGATCGAGAGGTCGGTGATGGTGGGCTGGGGACCGCACAGCCGGCAAGCGGGATCGGGGGGGACGCGGACCTTGCGGAAGGTGGTGGTGAGCGCATCGAAGATGACGAGCGAGCCCGAAAGGCTCTCGCCGACGTCGAGAAGCTCCTTGACCACCTCGATGGCCTGCAGCGAGCCCATGGCGCCGGCCAGCGCCCCGAGCACGCCGGCCTCGGCGCAGCTGGTCGTGGTTTCGGGCGGCGGCGGGCCGCCGAAGATGCAGCGGTAGCACGGATTCTCGCCACCCAAGTGGGCGCGGAAGGTCGAGAGCTGGCCGTCGAAGCGCAGCAGCGCGGCCGAAACCAAGGTCTTGGCCCCGAAATAGCAGGCATCGTTGACGAGAAAACGGGTATCGAAGTTGTCGGAGCCGTCGGCGACGACGTCGTACTCGGCGATCACCGCCGCGGCGTTCTCGGCGGTCAGACGGAAGGGGTGGGCGCGGACGGTGACGTCGGGGTTGAGGGCGGTGAGCGTCTCGGTGGCGCTCTCGGTCTTGGGCCGGCCGAGGTGCCCGGTGGTGTGGAGGATCTGGCGCTGGAGGTTGGAAAGGGTCACGGTATCGTCGTCGATGATGCCGATGGTGCCGAGACCGGCCGCGGCGAGGTACATCGCGACCGGCGAGCCAAGCCCGCCGGCGCCAATCACCAGCACCTTGGATGCCGCGAGCTTGGCCTGGCCGGCGCCACCGATCTCTTTGAGGATAATGTGGCGGGCGTAACGCTCGATCTGGTCCTCTGAGAAGGGCATCACAGCGTCTCGAAGAGCTGGGTAGAGAGGTAACGCTCGGCCATCGAGGGCAGGATGACGACGATTCGCTTGCCGGCCATCTCGGGGCGGCTGCCGACCTCGATCGCCGCAGCCAGCGCGGCGCCCGAGGAAATGCCGACCGGCAGGCCCTCGAGCCGGGCCGCGCTTCTCGCGGTGTCGAAGGCGGTCTGGTTGGCGATGGTCAGGACCTCGTCGATCATCTCGGTATCGAGGACCGAGGGCACGAATCCAGCGCCGATGCCCTGAATCATGTGCGGGCCCGGCATGCCGCCCGACAACACCGCGGAATCCTCGGGCTCGACGGCGATCATGCGAACGCTGGGCCGGCGCGCCTTGAGCACCGCGCCGATGCCGCTCAGGGTGCCGCCGGTGCCGACCGGGCAGACCACCGCGTCGACGTTTCCGGCGGTGTCGCGCCAGATCTCCTCGGCGGTGGTGGCGCGGTGAGCCCCGGGGTTGGCCGGATTGTCGAACTGCTGCAGCATCAGCGCGTCCGGCGATTGCGCGACGATCTCCTTGGCCCGGGCGATGGCGCCCGCCATGCCCCGATTGGCCGGGGTGAGCACGGTCACAGCGCCCAAGAGGCGGAGCATCTTACAGCACTCGGCCGGGGTGCCCTCGGGCATTGTCAATGTCAGGCGGTAGCCCTTGACGGCGCAGACGAAGGCGAGCGCGATGCCGGTGTTGCCCGAGGTCGGCTCGACGAGCACGGTGTCGGGGCCAATCCGGTGCTCGCGCTCGGCGGCCTCGATCATCGCCCGGCCGATGCGGTCTTTGACCGAGTTGAGCGGATTGAAGAACTCGAGCTTGGCGACGATCTCGGCCCGCGAGTCGGCGGCGAGGCGCGAGATGCGCACCAGCGGGGTGTCGCCGATGGTCTCGACGATGCTGTCGAAGATGCGCTCGTCGCTCGGCTCGACCGCGTGCAAACGCGGATCGGCGGCGGGCCGGGGTTGGGGCGGCACGGCGCTTGCCCGCTCAGATGGTGAAGTCGAGGTGATCGCGGAGGGCGCTCGGCACGCCGCTCGAATGGGCGCGCTTGCACAACTCCTCGATGGTGATGGCATCGAGCCGGGCCATCTGCTCGTCCTGAAGCTCGCGCCACAGGGGCCCGACGACGGTGCGGCCCAAGGCCGAGCCGTTCTCACGCGCACCCGGATCTTGGCGGTCCTCGAGGGCGTAGACGATGCGGGCGATTTCGCCCACCGTGACCCGGCGACGCTCGCGGGCCAGGCGATAGCCCCCGCGCGGCCCGCGAACGCCCTTGAGGATGCCGGCGCGGACCAAGCGCTGCATCACCTGCTCGATGTAGCGCTGGGGGATGCCCTGGCGGCCGGTGATCTCCTTGGAGCGGACCGGCTCGGCGCCGGCGTTGTAGGCGATGTCGAGGACCGCCTCGAGCGCGAACACCATCTTTTTCGAGAGCCCCAGCATTTCCCGGCTCACTCGCCGCCGCTCGCGGGTACCGGGCCTGCTGTCCCGGTGGAACCGAAACCGCCGGTGCCGCGCGCGGTATCGGGAAGCGTGCCGGTCTCGCGCCAGGCCACGGTTTGCACGGGGGCGACGACGAGCTGGGCGATGCGCGCCCCGCGCTGGACCGTGAACGCCGCCTGGCCGAGATTGACCAGCGCGACGCAAACCTCGCCCCGGTAGTCGGCATCGATGGTGCCGGGGCCGTTCAGGACCGTGATCCCGTGCTCGACCGCGAGCCCCGAGCGCGGCCGCACCTGGGCCTCGAAGCCCTGCGGAACGGCGATCGAGAAGCCGGTGGGGACCAGCGCGCGCTCGCCGGGCGCGAGCACCAGATCGCGGTGGATCGCGGCGGCAAGGTCCATTCCGGCGCTGTGGGGCGTGGCGTAGGCGGGAAGTGGCAGATCCGCGCCGTGGGCAAGCCGCCGGATCGCCGCGCGCAACGCCCTCACGAGGCGAGCGGGGGCAGCGCGGCGGCGATTCGCGAGGCCAGGCGCTCGGCGACCGCGGCTTTGTCCATCGTCGGCCACGCCTCGGTGGCCTCGGCGGTGATCAGATGGACGGTGTTCGAATCACCGTCGAAGGCGGCGCTCCCGGGCGCCACGTCGTTGGCGAGAATCCAATCGCAGCCCTTGGCCAGGCGTTTTTGCCGGGCGCGCTCGATCAAGTCCTCGGTCTCGGCGGCGAAGCCGACAAGAAGCCTCGGCCGCTCGGCGGCTCGGCCGAGGCTGGCCAGCACATCGGCATTCTCGACCAGCGTGAGACGGGGGGCGTTGGCGCCCTTCTTGAGCTTGTGGGCGGGCGATTCCGCGGCCCGCCAGTCGGAGACGGCGGCGGCGCAGACCGCGACGTCGACGGGGAGCGCGGCGGTGCAGGCATCGAGCATCTCGGCGGCGGTCTCGATGTGGACGGCGCGCACGCCGGGCGGGTCGGGCTCGGCGCTGGGGCCGCTGACCAGCGTCGTCTCGGCGCCGAGACGGGCGAGCGCGCCGGCGATGGCGTGACCTTGCTTGCCCGAGGAACGGTTGGAGATGAAGCGCACCGGGTCGATGGGCTCGCGCGTCGGCCCCGAGGTCACCAGCGCGCGGCGGTCGTGAAGCGGGCGGCCGGGTCCGCCCAGTACCACCTCGATCGCGGCCACGATATCGGCGGCCTCGGCCATGCGGCCGGCGCCGACCTCGCCGCAGGCGAGATCGCCGGCGTCGGGCCCCACCATGCGCACGCCGTCGGCCTTGAGACGGGCGAGGTTGCGCCGGGTGGCCGGGTGCGCCCACATCTCGACGTTCATCGCCGGGGCCATGAGCAGCGGCGCCTTGGCGGCCAGCAGCGTGGCGGTGGCGAGATCGTCGGCGATGCCGGTGGCGCAGCGGGCCATGAAGTCGGCGGTGGCCGGCGCGACGACGATCAGATCGGCCTCGCGGCCGAGCCGGATGTGCCCCATCTCGGTCTCGTCGGTGAGCGAGAAGAGCTCGGTATAGGCCTTCTCGCCGGCCAAGGCGGCCACCGAGAGCGGGGTCACGAACTCGGTCCCGCCGGCGGTCAAAACGCAGCGCACCGTGACCCCACGCTCGCGCAGGCGGCGAATGAGCTCAAGGCTCTTGAACGCGGCGATGCCGCCGCTGATGACCAGCAGAACGCGTTTTCTGTCTAGCACCGTAGAATGTCCCAAAATCACGAACCCGCACTGTAAATAATGTAGCCCGCGACCGAACTCGGTTCAAGTCGCGCTCACGACTGGATGACGATAAGGATCACGAGGAGAACGATGACGGCCAGTAAAGCCGCCCGCACCCCGACGTGGCGGCGGCTTCGGTGATCGGCGATGGCGCGGGCCGAATCGGGGTGCAGCTTGAGCCCGTCCTTGTCCAGCATGGCGCCGGCGTTGTCGACGAAGTCGGGCAGGCGGCGGGCGGCGCGCGCGGCTTGGTCGATGGTTTCGCGGATGCGCGTCTCGGGGGCCAAGGTGTCGGCGACCCAGGCCTCGAGGACGGGGCGCGCTACCTCCCATATGTTGAGCTCCGGGTCGAGCTCGCGGGCGACGCCCTCGACCACGACCATGGTCTTTTGCAACAGCAAGAGCTGGGGCTGGGTCTCCATGGCGAAGGTTTCGGTGATCTGAAAGAGCTGCGCCAACAGCCGTCCGATGGAGATCTCGCTCGAAGACCGCCCGAAGATCGGCTCGCCGATCGAGCGGCAGGCCTGGGCGAAGGCCGCGACCGACTTCGTCGCCGGTACGTAGCCGGCCTCGAAGTGGACCTCGGCGGCGCGCTGGTAATCGGCGCTGAGGAAGGCGAGCAGTAGCTCGGCGACGTAGCGCCGGTCACGCCGGTCCAAGCGCCCCATGATGCCGAAATCGACGGCCAGGACACGGCCCGATTCAGGCTCGGCGAACAGATTTCCGGGGTGGAGGTCGGCGTGGAAGAAGCCGTCACGAAAGGCTTGATTCAGGAAAGCGCGGACGAGGTTCGCGGCCACTTGCGGAAGCTCGGCCCCGGCCGCGATCAGCGCCTCGCGCTCGGCAATCGGAATGCCGGCGGCGCGCGCCGTGGTCAAGACGCGCCGCCCGGTACGCTCCCAGTCCACCTCGGGGACGCCGAAGCTCTCATCGGCCTCGAAGTTCTCGGCGAGCTCCGAGGCCGCCGCCGCCTCCAGCCGCAGGTCCATCTCGAGATCGACGATGTCGTTGAAGGTGCGCACCACGGCCACCGGCTTGAGCCGGCGGGTGCCGGCCCGCGCGCGTTCGACGGTCTCGGCGAGCCAGTAGAAGAGGTCGAGATCGCGGCGAAAGGCGGCCTCGATGCCGGGCCGGAGTATCTTGACCGCGACCGCCTCGCCCGCGCTGGTGACCGCTTGGTGGACCTGAGCGATCGAGGCCGCGGCAAGGGGCGTGTCATCGAAGCTCGAGAAAAGTTCCTCGACCGGCCGGCCCAACCCCACGGCCACGGCCGCGCGGGCTTGATCGGCGGGGAACGGCGGCAAGCGGTCGCGCAGCTCGGAAAGATCGGCGGCGGTCGCCTCGCCCACCAGGTCGGCGCGCGTCGACAACAGCTGGCCGAGCTTGATGAAGCTCGGGCCCAGGGCCTGGAGGGCGAGCGCGAGGCGCTGGCCGGGCCGCAATCGGGCGAGATCGGTGGCCGCGCGACCCCCGAAGAGCCGTGCGCCCCGGGCCGCCATCAGGCCGAGATCGAAGGTCTCCAAGGGGAACAGCGCATCGTGGCGGGTGAGGGTGCGCGCGATTCCCAAGAGGCGGACGAAATTGCGGAGCGAGCGCAGCACCTCAGATGCGCCAGGCCGAGTGAAGCGCCGCGATGCCGCCCGAGAGGTTGCGATAACCGACCCGTTCGAGGCCCGCATCGGCGATCATGGCGGCGAATCGTTCCTGGTCAGGGAAGCGCCGGATGCTCTCCACGAGATAGCGGTAGGCCTCGCCGTTGCCGGTCACGGCCTCGCCGATCCATGGCACCACGTGGAAGGAGTACGAATCGTAGGCGGCACCCGGACCGGACCACGCGAGGTGGCTGAATTCGAGGCACAGGAAGCGCCCGCCGGGGCGCAACACGCGCCGCGCCTCGGCCAGGGCACTTGGGATATCGGTGAGATTGCGGATGCCGAAGGCGATGGTATAGGCATCGACCGCGCAATCGCCGATCGGCAGCGCCTCGGCGTCCCCGCACAGCCACTCGATGCCGCGCACCTGGCCGCGGTCGAGGGCGCGCTCGCGCCCGATCTCCACCATCGCCTGGCTGGCGTCGCAGACGGTGAGCCTAGCCGATCCGCGGGTCCGGGCAAGGACGCGCGCCGCGATGTCACCGGTGCCGCCAGCGACGTCGATGACGTGGCTGCCGGCGTCTGGGGCGAGCCAGTCGATCATGGCGCGGCGCCACAGCCGGTGCACGCCGCCACTCATCAGATCGTTCATCAGGTCGTAGCGCTGCGCCACGCCGTCGAACAGGCCGCGCACCAGTGCCGGCTTGTCGGCCGCCCGCACCCGCCGCGCGCCGAAGTCCGTCCAACCGAGGCCCGATTCGGCGCCCATGGACCCACGATAGCGCAGCCGCGCCCGCCGCGCCACGCGCGCCCGCGTCGGTAGGCGCGCGCAGCGATTCGTGATAGGTGCAGGCTGAACACAGGGCATGGAGCACGAGTAGGATGCCGGAGCTGCCGGAGGTCGAGACGGTCCGCCGCGGGCTCGAGGCGAAGCTCACCGGCGGTGTGGTGGCCCGCGTACAGCGCCGCCGCGCGGATCTTCGCGCGCCGCTGCCACGCAACCTCAAGCACCGGCTCGAGGGCCGCCGGCTGGAGCGCATCGACCGGCGCGGCAAGTACCTCTTGTTCCACTTCGACACGCCCACCGTGCTGATCGTCCACCTCGGCATGTCGGGACGGTTTGTACTCACCGCCCCGCCCGCGCCGCCGCCCGCGCTGCACGATCACGTCATCATCGAATGGCGCCGCGGTCCGGTGCTGACCTTCAACGACGTGCGGCGTTTTGGCTTGATGACGCTAACCCGCGCGCACGACCTCGCGGCTCACCCGCTATTGCGCGGCCTCGGACCCGAGCCCCTGGATAGCGGATTCGATGGGCCGGCGCTTGGCGCCGCCTTGCGCGGGCGGCGGACGGCGATCAAGGCGGCGCTTCTCGACCAGCGGGTGGTCGCCGGTATTGGCAACATCTACGCCTGCGAGGCCCTGTTCCGGGCCCGCATCTCACCGCGGCGAATCGCCGATTCGGTGCGTGGCGAGCGCGCGGCGCGGCTGGCGGCGGCGATCCGGACGGTGCTCGAGGCGGCGATCGCGGCCGGAGGCTCGAGCCTGCGCGACTACGTTCAGGCCAGCGGCGAGCTCGGCTACTTCCAGCACGCCTTCGCCGTTTACGGTCGTGAGGGTGAGGTGTGCCCGGGATGCGATTGCGGCGGAGCGGTGCGCCGCATCGTCCAGGGCGGGCGCTCGACCTTCTATTGCCCGCGAGTCCAGCGGTGAGAATGGCCGTAGCGAGGGCGGTGCTGGCGCTGGTGGTGGCGCTGGGCGTGACGGTGGCGTGGGCCGAAGGGGCACAACGGTTCGTCGGCGGGCTCGATGAGCTTCCGCTCGCGCCGGGCCTCGAGGAATCGCCTGGCGCGGTGGTCTTCGACAAGCCGGGGGGGCGCATTGTCGAGGCAGACGCTACCGGCGCAGCCGGCGACGCCGACGCCGTTCGCCGATTCTATCGCTCGGTTTTGCCGGCGTTCGGATGGGCAGCGGCCGGCGATCTCGACTTCGTTCGCGGCGAGGAGGCCCTGAGGATCGAGATCGCCGAGCGCAACGGGACGCTCAATGTGCATTTCTCCGTCTCGCCGCGCCGCGACCGTTAACCGGCACGGTTGACGGGGGCCGCGGCGCAGCGCTATAAGCCGCGGTTCGAAAGGCAAGGCGGCATTCATGGCGCAGCACAAATCGGCCCTTAAGCGGATTCGCCGCAATCGGCGGCGAGGCCACATCAACCACGCCCGCACCAGCCGGGTGCGTGGCTCTCTGCGCTCGGTCGAGGCGGCGATTGCCAGCGGCGATCCCGAGGCCGCCCGCGCCGCCTTGAAGGCGGCACAGCCCGAGATCATGCGAGGCGTGAGCCGGGGCGTCCTGCACCGCAACACCGCATCACGGCGCCTGTCGCGGCTCTCCGCACGCATCAAGGGGATGTCGGGCTAGGCCCACTCCGCTCGGCAGGTTCGGGGCGGCCCAGATGTTGTGGCTGGATGACCGCCGCAACAGAATCAGGAAAAGATTCTCGTGCGTTCCTCTTTCGGTCCGCTTGCGCGCGGGCCATCCGTTGAAGTACTGTTCGCGACACGGGGAGGCCGCCGGTATAAGTAAAAATTCAATAATTAGCGGGCACATGCAAGGTTTCGTAAGAACAGTGGCCTGTAGTGTCAAGCGGGAGGTTGCCTTCTAGGTATTCGCTGGGACTTGAAGATTATTGTTAAGAAGAAATCGTTTTCGGGGAGAGAAAAAAGGGGCTACCGTATCTTGTTCGTGCGGGAGGATAACGGTCGGATCAGAAAATTGATCTAGCAGGTCGCCGACGCTCTTTGGCGCGGGAACCTGGGTGGCGACCGGTCGCGGTACGGGGGTGAAGCATGGCTGAGAGTTTGTCCGTCGGCTCGGAAGCGATGGCCCAATGGGGCGAGATTCGCGGCAGCCTGCGCACCGAGTTCGGCGACGCCGTCTTCAACAGCTGGCTAAAGCCCTTGTCGCTATCGGGGGTCGCCGACGGCCGTGTCATGTTCAATGTGCCGACCCGATTCATGCGCGATTGGGTGCGGACCCACTACGCCGAGCGTATCCGCGCACTATGGCTGGGCCACGATCCGCGGGTGCGGGCCATCGAGATCGAGATCGGGCCGTGCGACAAGCGCCCGGATGGACGGTTCGTCGAAGCGCGCGCGATGCCCGAGCCGGGGCCGGCCGTGGCCGAGCGGCTGGGTGGCGGTTCGATCGAAGTCGGTGCGCCGCTCGATCCGCGCTTCTCTTTCGACAATTTCGTCGTGGGCAAGCCCAACGAGCTCGCCTACGCCGCCGCGCGCCGGGCCGCCGATTCCGAGACCGTTCCCTTCAACCCGCTGTTCATTTACGGCGGCGTCGGGCTCGGCAAGACCCACCTGATGCACGCCATCGCCTGGCATATCCGGACCCGCTACCCCGAGCGCAAGGTAATCTACCTTTCGGCCGAGAAATTCATGTACCAGTTCATTCGCGCCCTTCGTTACAAGGACGTGATGGCGTTCAAGCACCTCTTCCGCTCGGTCGACGTGCTGATGATCGACGACGTCCAGTTCATCAGCGGCAAAGATTCGACCCAAGAGGAGTTCTTCCACACCTTCAACGCGCTGGTTGACCGCAACCGCCAGATCGTGATCTCCGGCGACCGCTCGCCCTCGGACCTCGACGGGATGGAGGAGCGGATGCGCTCGCGGCTGGGCTGGGGCCTGGTGGCCGACATCCATACCACCAACTACGAGCTGCGCTTGGGGATCTTGCACTCCAAAGCCGAGCTCGCCGGCGCCAATGAGGTCCCCCGGCGGGTGCTCGAATTCCTCGCCCATCGCATCACCTCGAACGTGCGCGAGCTCGAAGGCGCGCTCAACCGCGTCCTTGCCCACGCCAACCTGGTGGGCCGCGCCATCAGCCTTGAGATGACGCAAGAGGTCCTGCGCGACCTTCTGCGCGCCAACGACCGCCGGGTGACCATCGAAGACATTCAAAAGCGGGTCGCGGCGCACTTCAACATCCGATTCGCCGACATGCACTCGGCCCGGCGGGCCCGCGCCGTGGCCAGGCCGCGGCAGGTGGCGATGTATCTGGCCAAGCAGCTGACCTCGCGCTCGTTGCCCGAAATCGGGCGCAAATTCGGCGGGCGTGACCACACCACCGTGATGCACGCGGTCAAGCGGATCGAGGAGCTGTGCCAGGACGAAAAGAGCGTGGCCGAGGACGTCGAGCTTCTGAGGCGTATGCTCGAAGGCTGAGACCGAGCGCAGCCGTTGCGAGACCGCGATATTTGCCCCCGGGGAGGCCGAGAAACCGTGCCAAAGACGGCGCCGGTGTGCTATAAATTGACACCGTCGGGACAACCGTGAAGCTCAGTTTCGGCGGTCATGCGAAGGTGGCGCGCTCGGCCTTCGCGCGAGACCTGGGCTAACCGTAGATCCCCGTTGCCGAAATGAAATTCACGCTCGAACGCGCCGTCCTTTTGACCGCGCTTGGCCACGTGCAAAGCGTGGTCGAGCGCCGCAACACCATCCCGATTCTCTCGAACGTCGAGGTGGTGGCCGCCGAGGGGACCGTCCGCTTCGCTGCCACCGATCTCGACCTGGCCATCAGCGAGGAGGTCACCGCCGAGGTCGGCCAGGAGGGCGGTACGACGACGCCCGCACACATGCTTTACGACATCGCCCGCAAGCTGCCCGAGGGCGCCGAGATCGAGATGAGCCAGGGCGAGGATTCGGGACGCCTGACAATGCGCGCCGGGCGCTCGGAGTTCTTTCTGCCGTGTCTGCCGCGGGAGGACTTCCCGGTCATGAGCTCAGGCGAGCTCGGGTGCCAGTTCGAGCTCCCGGTGGCCGCGCTCATTCGGATCATCGACAAGACGCGTTTCGCCGTCTCGACCGAGGAAACGCGCTACTACCTCAACGGAATCTACCTTCATCCGGCGCCGGGCGAGGAGGCGGGCGTGTTGCGCGCGGTGGCCACCGACGGCCACCGCCTGGCCAAGGTCGACACGCCGGCCCCCGAGGGCGCCGAGAGCATGCCTGGCGTCATCGTACCGCGAAAGACCGTCACCGAGATCCGCAAGCTCATCGAACACGCCGAGGCGCCGGTGGCCATCGCCCTTTCGGAAACCCAGATCCGCTTCTCGCTGGAACGCGGGAGCTTGGTGAGCAAGCTGATCGACGGCACGTTTCCCGACTACGAGCGCGTCATCCCAGCCGACAACACGAAGCTCTTGGCCGTGGATCGCAAGGCCTTCCGCGTGGCGGTCGATCGGGTCGCCACGATCTCGACCGAGACCTCGAGGGCGATAAAGCTGAGCCTTGACGACGGCACGCTCGTGATCTCGGCCACCAGCCCCGAACACGGCAGCGCCAGCGAATCGCTGGCTGCGAGCTACGATGGCGAGTCCTTGGACGTCGGTTTCAATTCCCGCTACCTGCTGGACATCGCCGACGAGATCGAGGACGAGGCGGTACACATCGTCCTCGGCGATCCCGTGGCCCCCACGATCCTACGTGACGCCAGCGACGAGGCCTCGCTCTACGTCCTGATGCCGATGCGCGTTTGAGCCCCGTTGGGCGCGTCGATCGAATTGCCAAGAGCGTGATTCCGGCCAAAATCTTGGAGAGTCCCGAATTCCCGGAGGATGCCGCGGGACAGCGCGCGGGAACCGGCGGCTGCCTGGCCGTCAGTCGGCTGGTGCTGAGCGATTTTCGCTCCTTTGGCCACCTCCGGATCGCGGTGGACGGCCGGCCGGTGGTGCTGACCGGGGCCAATGGCGCGGGCAAGACCAACCTTTTGGAGGCGGTCTCGCTGCTAGGTCCCGGCCGCGGGCTTCGGAACGCGCGCCTCTCGGAGATCACCCGTCACGGCGCGAGCGCCGGCTGGGCGGTCGCCGCGACGCTGACCAATCCGGGGGGCGGCCTGGACATGCTCGGCGGGCGTACCGAAATCGGGACCGGACTGGCCCCGCCACCCGAGGGCGGAGGCGTGGGGCGCGCGCCCGAACGCCGCGTGGTCAAGGTCGATGGCGAGCCGGTTCGCGGCACCGCGGCGTTGGCGAGGCTGACCGCCATCGCTTGGCTGACCCCCCAGATGGATCGCCTGTTCAACGAGGGTGCGGCACCCCGGCGCCGCTTCCTCGACCGCCTCGTCTATGGTTTCGATGGCGATCACGCCTGCCGTGTCAACGAATACGACAAAGCGATGCGCGAGCGGGCGCGCCTGTTGGCCGGCGGCGGCGCGAGCGCCTGGCTGGCGGCGGTCGAGGAGACGATGGCGAGCCGCGGAATCGCCATCGTCGCTGCCCGACGCGACACCGCGCGGTGGCTCTCGGCGGCGCTGGCGGAGCGCGACGGTCCCTTCCCGCGGGCCAGCCTTCGCGCGCGCGGCGATGTCGAGGACTCGTTCGAAGGCGTCTCGCACCAGGAAGCGGAGGCCGCGTACCGCGCCGGCCTGCTGGGCGCCCGCGGAACCGACGCGGCGCGCGGCATGACCACGCTCGGTCCCCACCGCAGCGACCTCGAGGTCCGCCACCTCGGCACCGGCCGTTCGGCCGGACAAAGCTCGACCGGTGAGCAAAAGGCGCTGTTGACGGCCATCGTCCTGGCCAACGCCGGTTTCCAGGGTGCGCACTTCGGCGCCACCCCGCTGGTCCTTCTGGACGAGGTCGCGGCTCACCTTGATTCCCGCCACCGCGAGGCGCTGTTCGAGGAGATCGCGGCGCTGGGCGGCCAGGCCTGGCTCAGCGGGCTCGAGCGAGAGACTTTTGCCGCGCTCGAAGGCACGGCGCAGTTCCTCTCGCTGAGCGGTGGGCGGGTCGTCGCGGGAGAAGGCGCGTGACGGCGGAGCGCGAGGCGATGGTCGAGAACGGGGCCGCGGAGTACGGCGCCGATGCCATCAAGGTGCTGCGCGGGCTCGACGCCGTGCGCAAGCGCCCGGGCATGTACATCGGCGATACCGACGACGGCTCGGGCCTCCACCACATGGTCTACGAGGTCGTCGACAACTCCATCGACGAGGCGGTTGCCGGGTTCTGCGACCGTATCGAGGTGGTGCTCAATCCCGACGGCTCGGTAATGGTGCGTGACAACGGCCGCGGCATCCCGACCGAGATTCACCTCGAAGAAGGGGTTTCGGCGGCCGAGGTCATCATGACCCATCTCCACGCCGGAGGAAAATTCGACCAAAAGTCCTACAAGGTCTCGGGCGGTCTGCATGGCGTCGGCGTCTCGGTCGTAAACGCGCTCTCGGAATCGCTGGTGATGCGCATCTGGCGCGACGGCCAGGAGCACGCGATGACGTTCCATGACGGCGAGCCCGACGCACCACTCGGTATCGTCGGCGCCGCGCCCGATGTCACCGGGACCGAGATCACGTTCGTGCCCTCGCCCAAGACCTTCACCCACACCGACATCGACTTCGCCACGCTGGAGCACCGGCTTCGCGAGCTCGCCTTCCTCAACTCGGGCCTGCGAATCGTGTTGTCGGATGCGCGCGGCATCGAGACCAATGAGGTCGAGTTGCACAACGAAGGCGGGATCGAGGCCTTCGTCGGCTATCTCGACCGCAACAAGACCGCGATCCACACCCCGGCGGTCGAGCTCAAGGGAAAGAAGGACGACGTCGTCGTCGAAGCCGCGCTGCAATGGAACGACAGCTACTTCGAAAACGTCCTGTGCTTCACCAACAACATCCGCCAGCGCGACGGCGGCACCCACCTCGCCGGCTTTCGCGCGGCGCTGACGCGGACCATCAACAGCTACGCCGCCGCCTCGGGCGCGGCCAAGAAGGACAAGGTCGCGCTCGCGGGCGACGATGCACGGGAGGGATTGACCGCAGTTCTTTCGGTCAAGCTGCCGGACCCCAAATTCTCGTCGCAGACCAAGGACAAGCTGGTCTCTTCGGAGGTCCGCACCGTGGTCGAGAGCTCGATCAACGAGCGTCTTGGCCAGTGGTTCGAGGAGCACCCGGCGGAAGCGCGGGCCATCGTCGGCAAGGTGGTCGAGGCGGCGCTCGCCCGCGAGGCGGCGCGCAAGGCCCGCGAACTCACCCGCCGAAAGGGTGCGCTCGACATCTCGAACCTGCCCGGCAAGCTTGCCGACTGCCAAGAGCGCGACCCGGCGAAAAGCGAGGTATTCCTGGTCGAGGGCGATTCCGCCGGCGGCTCGGCCAAACAGGGGCGGGATCGCCGCTCCCAGGCGGTGCTGCCGCTGCGCGGCAAGATCCTGAACGTCGAGCGCGCGCGCTTCGACCGCATCCTGGGCTCGAACGAGATCGGCACGCTGATCACCGCGCTCGGCGCCGGCATCGGACGCGAGGATTTCGACATCACCAAGATGCGCTATCACCGCGTCATCATCATGACCGACGCCGACGTCGACGGCGCGCACATCCGCACCCTGTTGCTGACCTTCTTCTTCCGCCAGATGCCCGAGGTCATCAAGGCCGGCTACCTCTATATCGCGCAGCCGCCCTTGTACAAGGTGACCCGCGGCAAGTCGGTCCAGTACCTCAAGGACGAGAAGGGCCTCGAGGACCATCTGATCGCCGAGGGCATCGACGGCGCGGTTCTGACGCTCCACTCGGACGAGGAGCGGGCGGGCGAGGACCTCGACGCGCTGGTCCAGGAGGCGCGCGGCTGCCGGCGCTTGCTTGGCGTGATCGCCCGGCGCTACATGCGCGACGTGGTCGAGCAAACCGCGATCGCCGGGGCGCTCAACCCCAAGCGGCTGGCCGATGCGGAACAGGCGGGGGCTGCCGCCGAGTACGTGGCACGCCGCCTCGACCAGCTGGCGCCGGAAATCGAGCGCGGCTGGCAAGGGGCGCCGACCGAGGACGGCGGCCTGAGGTTCACGCGCACCGTGCGCGGGGTCGAAGAAACCCACGTCATCGACGGGCCGCTGATCCGCTCGGCCGAGGCGCGCAAGCTCGACGAGATGGCCGAGCGCCTCCAGGGCCACTACGTGCGGCGCGGGACGCTGCGGCGCAAGGACCGGGAGGTCGTGGTCCGGGCGCCGACCCAACTGCTGGACGCGGTGTTGGGATTCGGCCGCGAAGGGCTACAGATTCAACGCTACAAGGGCTTGGGAGAGATGAACCCCGATCAGCTGTGGGAAACGACGCTCGATCCAGGGGCCCGCACGCTCTTGAAGGTGCGGGTCAACGAGGCCGACGAGGCGAGCGAGCTTTTCGAGACCCTGATGGGCGACGTGGTCGAGCCGCGGCGCGAGTTCATCCAGGGTCACGCGCTGGAGGTCATCAACCTCGACACCTAGCGGGCATCGCCCACAATATCCATTGTCAAATGGGTCCGGACGCCACAACATGTAGTAATGTTGGATGAGTTCGGCCGGACGCGCGGCGAGTGAGCGCCGCCGCGAAACGGCTGCCCCGGCGCCGGCGGGCACTGGGCGGCGGGGTCCGCGCCTTCCTGGTGCTGGGCGTCTGGGGCGCGGTGGCCGTGGGCGGCATTCTCGCTTGGTACGGCGCCGACCTCCCCTCGACCGATTCGCTCAAGGGCGTCGTGGCCGGGCCTCGGATCACGATTCTTGCCGCGGACGGCACCGACATCGCCGACTTCGGCGGGCTGCGCGCGGGTGGGGTACCCCTGGCCGAGCTTCCCCCGGCCCTGATCGAGGCGGTGATCGCCACCGAGGACCGGCGGTTCGCGAGCCATCTCGGCGTCGACGTCATCGCCATCTTTCGGGCTGCGATCGTCAACGCGTTTTCCGGCCGCATCCGCCAGGGCGGCTCGACGATCACCCAGCAGCTTGCCAAGAACCTGTTCCTTTCGCCCGAGCGCACCTTCGGGCGCAAAGTGCGGGAGGTATTGCTGGCGCTGGCGTTGGAGCGCCGCCTCGACAAGGACGAGATCCTGGCGCTCTACCTCAACCGGGTCTATCTGGGCGCCGGCGCCTGGGGGGTCGAGGCGGCGGCGCGGACCTATTTCGGCAAGTCCGCGCGCGAGGTGAATCTGGCCGAGGCGGCGACGCTTGCGGGGCTCTTGAAGGCACCCTCGCGCTACGCCCCGAGCGCCAATCCCGAAGGCGCACGCCGGCGCGCGGCCGTGGTGCTGGGCGACATGGTCGAGGCCGGGTTCATTACCCCCGAGGTGGCGGCCAACGCCGGGCGGGCACCGGCGGCGACGGTGTCGACGCCACAATCGCGCGGCTCGCGCTACTTCGCAGATTGGATCGTCAACCGGCTGCCCAGCTATCTTGGCGGCGGCGAGAGCGATCTCCGGGTGGCGACGACGCTGGACCCCGGTCTGCAGCGGACCGCTGAGGAGGCGCTGGGCGCCACGCTTGCCGAGGGTCCTGCCGGCGTTCAGGGCGCGCTGGTGGTTATGGCCCCCGATGGCGCGGTCCTCGCCATGGTGGGCGGCCGTTCGTACGCCCAGGGCCCCTTCAACCGCGCCATCAACGCCTTTCGCCAGCCCGGCTCGGCGTTCAAGCTGTTCGTCTATCTGGCCGGGCTCGAGGCCGGTCTCGTCCCCGACGAGGTCATGGAGGACCCCCGGTCGAGGTGGAGGGGTGGCGGCCGAGCAACTACTCGGGCGAATTCGCGGGAGCGGTCAGCGTGCGCGAAGCCTTCGCGCGCTCGATCAACACCGTCGCCGTGCAGGTCTCCGAACGCGCCGGCCGGCGCGCCGTGATCGAGGCCGCCGCCCGGCTGGGCCTGAGCAGCGACATCGCGCCCCATCCCTCGATCGCGCTGGGCGCGGTCGAGGTCAACCTGATCGAGCTCACGGCCGCCTATGCCGCGTTCGCCAACGGCGGAGACGCGGTCTTGCCCCACGGCATCATCGAGATCCGCGACGAGGGCGGCGAAACGGCCTATCGACGCGCCGGCTCGGGCCTGGGTCGGGCGATCGGTGCGCGCGAGGTCGCCTTGATGCGGGACTTGCTGCAGACGGCAATCGCCGAGGGCACCGGCCGAGCCGCGGCGCTCGACCGCCCGGCCGGTGGCAAGACCGGCACCTCGCAGGAGAACCGAGACGCCTGGTTCATCGGCTTCACCGCCGATCTGGTGGCCGGGGTGTGGGTCGGCAACGACGATGCGGCGCCGATGCCGGGCGTAACCGGCGGCACCCTGCCCGCCCGCATCTGGCGCGCCTTCATGACCGCCGCGCACGAGGGTCTGCCAGTGCGCCCACTCTAGTGCGGCCGGCGCAAGAATCGGAATGACGCTCGCGAAGCGCTTGCCTAGCCTTGGCCGCGGATTGGGAGGACGCGGTCATGCGGGCGATGGGTGCGGTGGAGTGGGCGATGCTGGGCGCGCTGTCGGTGCTGTGGGGCGGTTCGTTCTTCTTCGTCGGCGTTGCCCTCGCCGAGTTGCCGCCACTAACGATCGTCGCGCTGCGCGTCGGGCTGGCGGCGCTGGCGCTCAATCTGGCGGTGCTGGCCAGCGGCGAGCGCATGCCGGGCGGCGCGCGGGCGTGGGCGGCATTCCTGGCGATGGGATTGTTGAACAACGTCGTCCCGTTCAGCCTGATCGTTTGGGGGCAGACGCAGATCGCGAGCGGGCTCGCTTCGATCCTCAACGCGACGACGCCGCTCTTCACCGTGTTGGTCGCGCACGCGCTGACCCGAGACGAGCGGATGAGCGCGGGCCGCATGGCCGGAGCGATCGTCGGCTTCGCCGGGGTCGCGGCGATGATCGGTCCGGATGCGCTGCACGGGCTCGGCGCGGACGTCGTGGCGCAGCTCGCGGTACTCGGCGCGTCGGTCTCCTACGCCTTTGCCGGGGTCTTCGGGAAACGATTCGCGCACCAAGGCGTCGCGCCGCTGATTGCGGCGAGCGGCCAGGTCACGGCCTCGGTGCTGGTCTTGGCGCCGCTGGCGTTGGCGGTCGAGACACCGTGGACGCTGGCCATGCCGGGGGCCGAGGTGTGGGGCGCGGTCGTCGGCCTGGCGCTGCTCTCGACGGCGCTCGCCTACGTCCTTTACTTCCGCATCCTGGCGCGCGCCGGCGCCACCAACCTGTTGGTGGTGACGTTCCTGATCCCGCTGAGCGCCATCGCGCTCGGCATCGTGGTTCTCGGAGAGCGGCTGGCGCCGCTACACTTCGCCGGCATGGCGCTGATCGGCCTGGGCCTCGCCCTCATCGACGGCCGGCTGGGCCGAGCCCGGGCGGCGGCGCACGAGGAGGGCGCGGGCGGCGAAGGCGCATAGGCCCATCGCCGCGACGGTCGCGGCCATCGGCAATTGCGTGCCGTCATGGAGGACGCCGACGGCGACGCCGGCCACCGCGCCGCATGCCATCTGCAGGCAGCCGAACATCGCCGAGGCCCGCCCCGCCTTGTGGGGGTAGGGTGCGAGCGCCGCGGCAAGGGAATTGGGCAAGACGAAGCCCACGGCGACCATGTAGAGCGCCATTGGCGCGACCACCGCGGCCACCGAGGCGACGCCACTCCACGCGAGGCCGACCATGATGACACCGGCGAGGGGAAGGACCACGATGCTTCGCGCGAGGAGCGTATCGAGGCCGTGGCGCGCCACCAGCCGGCCGCTGGCTAGCGCCCCTGCCATGAAGCTGAGCACGATGGGGCCGAAGTAGTAGCCGAAATTTTCGCTCGCCACGCCGAGCACGTCGATCAAGACGAAGGCCGAGCCCGAGATGAAGGCGAACAGCCCCGAGAATGCGAAGGCGCCGGTGAGCCCGTAGCCCAGGAAATCGCGGTCAGAGAGGATGGCCGCATAGTTGGTGACCAAGCGGCGCGGTTCGAGCGCCCGCGGATCGGGGTGCGCAAGCGTCTCGCGCAGTAGGAATCGCACCAGGAACCAGGCCCCGCCGCCGAGCACGGCAAGGGCGATGAAGTTCGCCTGCCAGCCGAAGGCGCCGTGCAGGTAGCCGCCGATCACCGGCCCGGCGGCGGGCGCAAAACCCATCACCGCGCCCAGGTAGGCCATCATGCGCGCCGCCCCCTCGCGATCGTGCAGATCGCGAACGATGGCGCGCCCCAACACCGGACCGGCACAGGCGCCGACCGCCTGGATAAAGCGCAGGCCGATCAGCGCCTCGATCGTGGTGGCGAAGGCGCAGGCCAGACTCGCCGCGCAGAACAGCCCGAGCCCGCCGAGCAGGAGCGGCAGCCGCCCGTAGCGGTCCGAGAGCGGCCCGTAGACGAGCTGGGCCACCGCGAAGCCGGCGATGAAGACGCTGAGGGTGAGCTGGACCATGCTCACCCCGGTGCCGAAGATCCGCGTCATGTCGGGCAAGGAAGGGAGATAGAGGTCGGTCGAGAGCGGTCCCACCGCGACCACGCCGGCGAGGAACAGCATCAGCCCGAGCGAATCGGGGCGCAGCGCCCCCCTGGCGGAGGCGGCGCGGGGCGCGCTCACAGAACGCTGCAGGACTTGGCGAACTCGAAGTAGAGCGCGCGCGCCTTGGCCGCGATCGGGCCGGGCTGGTAGTCGCGGTCCTCGATGCGCGTCACCGGCGAGACCTTCGCGTAGTTGCCGGTCGAAAACACCTCGTCGGCTTCCACGAGCTCTTCGAAGGAGATCGCCCGCTCGAGTGTCTCGATCCCGGCCTCGCGCAAAAGCGCTATCACCCGCATCCGTGTGATGCCGGCAAGAAACGTGCCGTTCTCGGCCGGGGTATAGGCTACGCCGTCACGCGCGAACCACAGGTTCGCGGTCGCGAACTCGGCGACGTTGCCGTTGGGATCGAGAAGGACCGCGGATTCGAAGCCTCGCGCCTCGGCCTCGGTGAGCGCCAGAGAGATGTTGGGGTAGAGGCACGAGGCCTTGGCGTCGGTGGGCGCGGCCTGGCGGGAGGGCCGCCGACGGGTGGAAAGACAGGCGCTGAAACCCGAAGCCTTGGGCAGCGGCGCCTTGTGCACCGCCAGCGCGAACTCGGTCGAATCGGGATCGGGGGTTACGAAACCGGCGGTGGCGTAGAAGGCGGGCCGGATGTAGAGCTCGGCGTCGGCGGGGAACTCGCGGACGCCGTGGCGGCAAAGCTCGATCACCGCCTCGATCGTGAGTTTGGGCCGAAGCCCCATGGTCGCCGCGGATTCGAACAGGCGCTGGCAGTGCAGGTCGAGATCCGGCGCCAGCCCGCCAAACGCGCGCGCGCCGTCGAAGACCACCGAGGACATCCAGAAGGCGTGGTCCATCGGCCCGGTCAGGGCGACGTTGCCCTGATGCCAGGCGCCGGCGGCATAGCAAACGGCGCTAGAGCGCTCGGAGCTGCCGGCATGGATGCCGGGGTGGGCGGCTGCGACCATGGCCCGAGGATAGCGCCCGCGCCGGTCGAAACCAAGCCGGGTTCAGACGACGTGGGCTTCGCGGAGTGGCCGATTCTCGAGCACGCGGGCGAAGCCAAGCCGCGACAGATCGAGGCTCCGGTAGCCGCCGTGGACGATGTGCTCGGCGATGGCGCGGCCGGCCGCCGGCGCTTGCTGGATGCCGTGGCCGGAGAAACCGTTGCAGAAGTAGAAGCCGCCGATCTCGGGATGGGGCCCGAGGATCGCGTTTTGATCGAAGGTGTTGAAGTCGTAATGGCCGGCCCAGGCGCCGACAAGCTTGATCGCCGCGAACGCGGGGACCCGGCGCGCCAGCGCGGGCCATACCGTCGTATCGAAGTCGGAAGTATCCTCGTCGAGGTCCTCGCAGTCGGGATCGTTGTCGGCGGCCGGCGAGGCGATGGCGATGAAGCGCCTACCCTCGGGCCGGAAGGTGACGCCCGTGCAGTCCACGGTCAGAGGCGCGCCCGATATTTCGGTCCGGCAGTCGAACACATAGCTCATGCGCTTCCTGGGCCGGACCGGCAGCGCGATCCCGGCCATGGCGGCGATCGCCGCGGCGAAGGGGCCCGCGGCGTCAACCACGGCGCCGCTGTCGATGCGCCCACCGGCGCGGAGATCGAGGCCGACCACCCGGCCGCCATCGAGGGCGACGCCGAGGACGCTGTCGGCGAGATAGCGGACGCCGAGCGAGAGCGCCTTTCGGCGCAATCCATGAAGCAGCGCTTCGGGGTCGATCCAGCCCTCGTTCCTGAGCCCGAAGCCGGCGCCGGCCAGGCCGGCGAGGTCGAGCCAAGGAAACCGTGCCGCGATCTCGTCCGGCCACAACACCACGACAGCAGCGCCCAGCGCTCGCTGAGCCGCGCAGTTTGCTTCGATCCCGCCGATCTGGTCGGCGTCGGCCAGGAACAGGTAGCCGCGCTCGTTGAACGCGAGGTCCGGCATCTGGCCCTCGACCGAGAGCGCCTGTGGCGCGGCGCGCACGAACTCGGCCCCGAACAACGACATGCGCACGTTCTCGGCCGTCGAGAACTGTTGGCGGATGCCACCCCACGAGCGGGTGGTGGCGCACGCCGCGTAGGCGGGGTCGCGTTCGACGACGGTGATCGTACCGTCGAAGTCTGGGTCCCGAGCCAGAAAATAGGCGACGGCACTGCCCATCACGGCGCCGCCGACGATCGCGACATCGGTGCGCTCGGCCATCATCGGCCTCTTTCGGTTTTGGTTGGGCGAACTAGACCGGCAGCCGGACCTGGGCGCGCAGCCCACCCAGCGGTGCGCGCGTCAAGGTGACGTCGCCGCCGTGACTGCGCATCACCTCGCGCGCAATGGTCAGGCCTAGGCCAACCCCACCGGCGTCCGGGCTACGCGCCTGATCAAGCCGGTAAAAGGGTTTGAAGACGGCCTCGCGCTCGGTCTCGGGAATACCGCCGCCGTCGTCGTCGATGGTGATCTCGATCGAATCGCCGTTTCGCGCGGCTGTGACCGCAACGGTCTGGGCGGCGGCGCGGGCATTGTCGACGAGGTTGGTGATGCCGCGGCGGAAGGCGTTGGGTTTGAGCGGCACCACCATCTCACCCGGCATCGTCAGCTCGACGGCGCCGCCGTCACGGCGTGCGTCGGCGGCGATGCGCTCGAGAAGCGCCGGCACGTCGGTCGGTACCGAGGCCTCGGAATCGGCCCCGCGCGCGAAGCCGAGATAGGCCTCGACCATGGACTCCATGTCGGCGAGATCGGACTTCAGATTGGAAACCGATTCGCCCGCGGGCAGCATTTCGAGCTGCAGCTTCATGCGCGTGAGCGGCGCGCGCAAATCGTGCGATACCCCGGCCAACATTTCGGTTCGCTGGCCGATCTGGCGCCGCAGCCGGTCGCGCATGGCGAGGAACGCGGTCGTCGCTTGGCGAACCTCGATCGCTCCCGCCGGCTTGATGGGGCCGGTCTCGCGGCCCTTGCCCAGGCGGTCCGCGACCTCGGCGAGGCGGCGTATGGGCCGCATCTGGTTGCGCAGGAACAGGACCGCAACCGCCACCAGCACCACCGAGGTGCCGACCATCCACATAATGAACAGCTCGGTCGTGGTGCTGGTCAGGCGCTTGCGCTGGGTCATGACGCGAAGCACGTCCTGGTCGAGCTGGACCAGGACCTCGACCAAGTCGCCGTAGCTTGAGGTGTCGATACGGAAGGGATGGGCGAGCTGCTCGGAAAGCGCCACTTTGAGCATGCGGTCGAGGATGCGGTTGCCCAGTCTGTTGGGTGCAGGCTCGCTCGGTAGGGCCGCGTCCGGGGTGAGCACGACGGTGATGCCGAAATCTTTTTCGACCAGCCGGACGAAGCCCACGCGCCGCTCTGGCGCCGCGTACTCGGGCAAGGAATCGATGATCATCGCCACCTCGCCGGCCAGCCCCTGCGCCAGCCGCCGCGTGACCGTGTCCCAGTGGCGCTCGTAAAAGACGTAGGCCGCGACCGCCTCGAGAATCACCACCGGCGTGATGATGAGCAGCAACGAGCGGCCAAACAGCGAGCGCGGCAAGACGTGCTTGAGCATCGGTCCGCTACCTCAGCTCGCCCACAGGACGTAGCCCTCGCCGCGCACCGTCTGGAGGTGGCGCGGCGCCTTGGGGTCGGCCTCGATCTTGCGCCGGAGCCGGGTAATCTGGACGTCGATCGAGCGCTCCGAGCCGCGGCCGGCGCGGCGGCTGAGTTGGCCGCGCGAGAGGATGACGCCGGGATTGTCGGCGAAGACCTTCAGCAGCGCGGTCTCGGCAGACGTCAGATGGACGGCCTCGCCGTCGCAGCGCAGCTGGCTGCGGCCAAGGTCGAAGCTGTACTCGCCAAACGCGATGTCGGCGACCACCGGCCGACGGGTGCGCCCGAGGATGCTGCCAATGCGCAGCAACAGCTCACGTGGCTCGAAAGGTTTGGCCAGATAGTCGTCGGCACCGCGCTCAAGCCCCCGGATGCGGTCCTCGGGCTCGCTCATGGCGGTGAGCAGAAGAATCGGCACGCGGCTGTGGGCGCGCAGCGATTCGGTCAGCGCCAGGCCGTCCTCGCCCGGCATCATGACGTCCACCACCAACAGATCGAAGTCGAGCCCGCCGAGCTTGGCGCGGGCATCCGCGGCGTCGGCCGCGGTGCTTACCCGATAGCCGTTTTCGCTCAAGTACTTGCGCAAGAGTGCACGAAGGCGGGAATCGTCGTCGATGACCAGGATGTGGTGACCGCCCATGGCGCGTTCGCCCTTACCGCACTCGTCGGCGCATGGTGTCGCGGTCGGCCTCGTTGATCAAGCCGATTAGGACCTTGCGGTAGCCGGCGACGGCCTCGGCGCCGGCCTCGCGATAGGCGCGCGCGAGGCGGGCGCGCTGGGGCTTGGACAGGCGGCGCTCCAACTCCACGCCCTTGTCGGTAAGGTAGAGGTGGCGCCGGCGGCGGTCGTCGACCTCTTGTTTCTGGGCAATGAAACCGGCGGCGACCAACTGAGAGAGCACGCGCGAGAGGCTTTGCTTGGTGATGCGCAAGATGCCGAGGATCTGCGAGACCGTGATCCCCGGCTGGCGCCCGACGAAATGGATCATCCGATGGTGGGCGCGGCCGAATCGGAACTCCTTGAGGATCTCGTCGGGGTCGGAGGTGAAGTCGCGATAGGCGTAGAACAGCATCTCCATGCCCTGGCGCAACTCCTCTTCACGCAGAAACAGCGGATTGGCACTCGATTTTGTGTCAGCCATGTTGACATATATGCCCGATAATGTTAGCAGGGGCAACAACAATAAGAATCGGCCGAGGAACCGCAGGGAAGCACCATGTCTCTCATTCCCTTTGACGATCGCGACGGAGTCATCTGGTGGAACGGCGGATTCGTGCCGTGGCGCGAGGCCAAGCTGCACGTTTTGAGCCACGCCCTGCACTATGCGAGCTGCGTTTTCGAGGGCGAGCGCGCCTACGACGGCGAGATCTTTCGCTCGATCGAGCACGCCGAGCGGCTCGGCGAATCGGCGCGAGCGCTCGGCTACGAACTGCCCTACACCGCGCAAGCGATCGACGCCGCCAAGGCTGAGCTGGTGGCGGAGATGGCCATCGTCGATGGTTACGTGCGCGCCGTTGCCTGGCGTGGCTCGGAGATGATGGGCATTTCGGCGCAGGCGACGACCATCCAGGTGGCGATCGCGGCGTGGCCCTGGCCCTCGTACTTCACACCGGAGGCGCGGCTCAAGGGCATCCGCCTGAAGACCGGCCCCTGGCGCCGCCCCTCGCCCGATACCGCGCCCGTCAAGACCAAGGCGGCGGGGCTTTACATGATCTGTACGCTGTCGAAACACGCGGTCGAGGCCGAGGGCTATGACGACGCGTTGATGCTCGACTGGCGGGGATTGGTGGCCGAGACCACCGGCGCCAACATCTTCTTGGTCGTCGGCGGCGCACTCCACACGCCGAAGCCGGATTGTTTTCTCGACGGCATCACCCGGCAGACGGTGATCGGGCTGGCGCGAGCGCGCGGGCACGAGGTGGTGGAACGCGCGGTCAGGCCCGAAGAGCTTCCCACGGCTGACGAGATATTCCTGACCGGCACCGCCGCCGAGGTGACCCCGGTGGGCGAAATCGACGGGCACGCCTATCGCGTGGGGCCGGTCACCCGCGCGCTGATGGGCGATTACGAGGACCTGGTCCGCCGCCGCCGCGCCGCCGCGTAACGCCGGCCTTGTGCCGGGCTAATCCGCCGTCTTCGCCGGCGGCTCGTCGCGCCAGCGGGCGGCGGCGGCGTCGTCGGTTTCTAGCGCCGCGACCCAGCGCTCGCCCGCCGGGCCCGTTTCGAGCTTCCAAAACGGGGCCTTGGTTTTGAGCCAGTCGACCAGGAACGCGCAGGCCTCGAACGCGGCGGCGCGATGGGCCGAGGCGACCGCCACGAGGACGATGCGCTCGCCGGGCTCGAGCCGCCCAGTGCGGTGGACGATAAGGCTCGCCTCGAGTTTCCAGCGTGCGTTCGCCTCGCGCTCGATCTCGGCGAGCGCGTGCTCGGTCATCGCCGGGTAGTGCTCGAGCGTCATCGCGGTGACCGGCTTGCCGCCGGCGGAATCGCGGACCAGGCCGACGAATGAGACGACGCCGCCGATGGTGCGGCTTGCGCTCCCGAGCGCCGCGATCTCGGCCCCGGGGTCGAAGTCTTGGGTTTGCACGCGGATCACCGCCGGCCCCCGGTGACCGGCGGAAACAACGCCACTTCGTCATCGGCCGCGACCGCGGCGTCGAGCGCGGCATAGTGCTGATTGACGGCGACGCGGACGACGCTGAGGTCGGCCAGCGCGGCGGCGTGGCCGGGACCGCGCGATCGCAACCATTCGATCAAAGCGCCGACGGTACGGACATCGGCGGGCGGCGACAGCGTCTCCTCGGCGACGCCGGTCTTGGTGCGCAGCCA
>PVBE012370435.1_pt1 | contig 81544 bp, 80 predicted proteins | sample 1631181 | NCBI WGS metagenome assembly PVBE01 (sample SAMN08397723, study PRJNA350692) | Marine metagenome, whole genome shotgun sequencing project. | isolation source: water | place: Pacific Ocean | collected 2012-04
AACGGAGCATTAAAAGTTGGGAGGACAATATCAAGTATCTGCATAAGCAGCCAAGCCACAACGCTATAAACAGTTGCAGCTCGGAAAACTTTCCGGTGATTTAGTCTTTGCAGGATTTTTTGCATCGTAACCCGAATGTAAATAATTACTCTGCTAATAATACATGGATATTGGATTTCTAAATAGCAATAGAAGGTCCAATAAAACTAGTTTACAACTCCAAAACCTCTAAAACAGTAAAGCCACTAGTATATATAAGGGGAGGGGGGTATGGGCTTCTGCCTACCCCTAATTTTAGCTACATTTTATGCTACACTTTAGGTGTTTTAGGCGGTTCTGTCACCGCTGTAGGTCAGAGAATACGGCAGTAAAAACATAATGGAAGTATTCCTAATACTTACATCAATAATTTCATTTTGTTTTTCCTTAATGGTTAAGTTTAGAAAAGTAGTCCATAAAGGAAGTTATGGGTAAGAATCGACGCTATGCTGACTTTTATTCGCAAAACAAAAAATACTCTGCTAATGGAGGGCCGGTTTGTGAAATACATGCTTTATGGGACTGGTGAGGTACTGCTGGTCGCGATTGGTATCCTGCTAGCTTTTTCTGTGGATAATTGGAATGAAAATAGGAAGGATCGAGGTCAAGAAATTGAATACTTGCTCAGTATGCAGGAAGAGTTTTTATATAACCTTTCTACTTTAAATGCCGCCATCACCCTAAACGAGATGCATGAAAAAGAATCTTTTTCATTAATTCAGTTTGCCGGCCCAGATAGTGAAGAATTAACTGAGCAAGACTTCCTGTCGATATTTGTACCTGTAATTATGGCTGAGATGAAATACCGCCCAAGAGATGGAGTGATTTCAGAGATTCTTAATTCGGGAAAACTCGAAATATTTGATCAAAAAATAAGAACTAAAATCTCCTCATGGAAAGGGGAATTGGCGCGAGTGCAATTTCAAGAAGATGTTGAACACGCTAGATATCGAGAACAATTACTGGATCTATATGCCGAACAAGGTAATTTGAGAGAGCTCACTAATTCTCTTTCTTCCATTGATTTGCAAACGTCGAAGTTCACAAATGTTTTAGGTAAGGATTTGTTGCAGTCGGTAAAATTCGAAAATTTGTTGGTGGGTTTTTATAACACATCAGTTTTTATGACTAGCGGTTATTATTCTCCCTTAAAAGATAGCATTGAAGAATCCCTTTCTTTGATCGATCAACGGCTAGCCATACTTCAGTAGTTCTCTTGCTCGTTTAAAGCGGATAATCTGGATGATAACCAAGACAGTGAAACACAACTAATTTCCACCCAGAACTCTCTAAAAATCTAAAGCCTCTAGAATATATAGATAGGGGGTGGCTGGCCTTCTGCCTACCTCTATTTTTGCTACATTTTATGCTACACTTTGGGTGTTTTAGGCGGTTCTGTCACCGCTGTAGGTCAGAGAATACGGCGCTTAGAAGGTGGAGGAAGATCCTGCCTCTTCCGCCAGATCATTTTAATTATTACCAAAGTGAGAATAAAACTATGTCCAAATTAATTTACGCAACAGCCCTGTTATCTTCAATGCTCCTTTCATCGACGATCTCATACTCACAAAATAATCAAATAGGCACAACTGATCTCGGCGCTGTCGATCATAGTGACGCTTTTCTACAAGTTATGAAAATGCTAGGGAATTGGGAAGGAAAGCTTTATATGACTGATGGAACTGTGGTTGATACAACCACAAGTTTTAACTTGACATCAAATGGAAATACTATTGTCGAAACGTTAGTTGAAGACGGTGTCGAGATGCTCACGACTTATTCAGATAAAGATGGTGAACTGGTAGTCAAACACTACTGCGCTCTAGGAACAGAGCCTATGTTTGTTGTCGATAGTTTAAATGACAAGTCCCTGAATCTAATTTCTGACTCAACACCCGGATATGACCCTCAGCAAGATAATTATGTTGAATCTATCATGTGGACACTTGATACAAGCGAGCCTGCGAATTATCGAGTAGATGCCTCTATTAATATGGATGGGCAGGTTAACCGCCAGTACAGTTTGTTTGGAAAGGTTGAGTAGCTAGGAAAAAGTTTTATGTTGAATAGGCCATAGAATAGAAAGGGGTGACTATGGCCTTCTGCGTACCCTACACTTAAGCCCTTAATTCCACTACATTGTTTTTAGTAGGTTCTGTTTCAAGCAGGTGAGAATTAATACTCTTCATCACAGATTGAAGCTTGAAAAGCATCTCCGGAGTTTTCATTCCTGCTTTACCATAATTCACCATAATCTCATTCAGACCCAAAGAAGAACCACTCCATCCCCCAAGATATGCTACATGCAAAGGATTAATATCTTTTAGTGTCGCGTTAGTCTTAAAAGTATGGCGAAAAGAATACGATGTTGCCTCTGGATTAACTTGTTGCACTAACTGATTAAGTTGCTTTGAAAGATTAGACTCAGTTGTTTGTGCTACTTCACCTAGAATTAGCTCTGATTGTTCAGCTTCAATCAATTCTTTTATTCTTTCTACTTTATAGACTAACGGAATAGTTCTTAGTCTATGCTTTGTTTTTAAGTCCCCTTCCATCTTAATCACTGGAACCTCTTGATCAAGGATTACTGAGTCCTTTTTCATCCTTATTAACTCACTAGCGATACAGCTAGTCTGAGCCAAAAGAAGGATCGTTAATTCTTTCCACGGCTTATAGAAGCTAGTACTAGTATCTTGAGCCAAGCTAATGATTTCCAGTACTTCTGGGGGAGACAAAACTTCTCTTATTTTAGGCTCAGTCTGCTGAATAGGTGGTTTAACAATCAGGATATTAAGTCTATGGAGTTTCACCACTAGATTGATTATGGCGCAAACCATATCAATTTCTTTGTGTATCGTAGAAGATGAAGGGGTTGCTTTATTACCAGACTTCATAGAATCTTTTCTTACTTGTTCTCTATGTTCTACCCAACTATCCAAACGCTCATGTATTTGTTCACTATCTAGAACACAATCTCCCATAAAATCTAAGAATTGATTCCACCTACTACGGGTCTTTTTCACTGATCTATCATTTTCATCTAATTCTTTCTTCTCTGCATAGATGTTCCAACAGTCGGATAAAAGAAAGGTCTGTTTTTTTACTTCGTCTTTTGGTGTATTTAGTAAATTCCAAGATTCCTCTGCTACTTGAACATGGTGCGGAATATCGTAAGTACCCTCTATTTCATGGGTAACATGTTCTTTTTCCCAGTAGAACTTCTTTGCTGCATCAAGCAAACTGCTATGGTCAACCTCCATATCTGTACCAGTTTCAATCATTTGATTTTGATCATCAGTTAGATACGGGCTTGGCGATCGTTGACCTACTTCAAAACCATGTGCTTTTAGGAGATTAGTAGCTTGCTCTCTTAACTTTCTTGCATTCAACAATGGTAAGTTAGCTTTTCTTAAATTTAAGATAAGAGATTCAAAGGCTTTGTGCTGTTCTTGCCAAGTATTATGGATGTCTTCTTCAGTTTGAATCTTTGCGCCTAACGGCTTTTGATATTTCTTTTTTCCACCAAAGACAGGATGATCCTTAATATCTTTGGGGACAGACCTCTGGTAGAAGTAGTAACCGTTGACTTTGGTAAGCCCTTTTAGCCCTTTTAACTTCATAGTGAAGCTCCCCGCAATTTCTCACAAGAAAGTCTATTCTACCAAATAAACTACCAAATATCAAGGGCTTAGGAATGGTTAAATGTAGGTAAGTATCTGTTTTTATTGATACTTTTTTAAATGAGTTGGTGGAGCCATGCGGGATCGAACCGCAGACCTTCTGGATGCAAACCAGACGCTCTCCCAGCTGAGCTATGGCCCCATTCATTCAGATTTGCGCGAGTTTTATTGACAAACACTCGCGAATTTAAACTCGCAGCCCAATGCCATTTGGCACGGAGCCGGCGTATTATACGCCGATAGCACTGAGTGACAAGAGCTTAGGATGCAAGGCAATTTTTCTGAGTGTTGCTGTAATCCCCTCTGCCCTGAAAGCTTTAGCCAATTTTTCCGGCATTATATTGAGTCCACCAAAAGCGTAACAAGCGGTATCCCAGCAATCCAGTGAGTATCGAACCATAGAGAACTGCCTCGGTGATGTCGGTTCGCAAGATCCACAGTAGATGGATTACGCCGAGCACGGCGGCCAGGTAGACTAATCTGTGCAGCCGCTTCCAATTCTTCCCCAGTTTCCGAACCATCGGCTTCGGCGATGTCACTCCTAAGGCAACCAGAATCAGGAATGCGCTGAATCCCACGGTGATATAAGGGCGCTCGAGCAGTTCCTCTACAATGGCGAACCAGCGAAAACCCAGCAGAAATGTCATCCAGGAGAGGAAATGCACACTCCCATAGAACAGGGCAAACAGACCCAGCATTCTCCGATGTTTCACAAATACAACTTGGTTGGTGATCTGTCTCAGCGGTGTCATCGCCAAAGTAATCAACAGGAAACGCAATGTCCACTCACCTGTCTCGATGGAGAGTTCCTGGGCTGGATCGGGCCCGAGATCGTTGCGGGCTATACGGAGCAATAGGATAAAGAAAGGCAGCAGCGCAATAAGGAGCACTGATGGTTTAATCAGTTTTGCCATGATTTAAGCGTGGCTATCTAGAAAAATTTCGACCCTAGAAGTTCCTGGCCAGATCCATACCGTTGTACAAATGTGCCACTTGCTCGCCATAACCATTGAAAAGCTGGGTTTCAATATGCTGGCGGCTGAACAGTGTCTGGGGCAACCGGCGTTCCATGTCCTGACGCCAGCGAGGATGATGCACTGCAGGGTTCACATTCGCGTAAAAGCCATATTCATTGGCCTGTAAATCATTCCAGGTGGTGTTCGGCTGAGTCTCGCGGAAGTTGATCCGCACAATAGACTTTATGCCTTTGAATCCATACTTCCAGGGAACGATTAATCGCATCGGTGCCCCGTTTTGAGAGGGTAGATAGTTGCCGTATAAACCCACGGCCATAAAGGCCAGCGGATTCATGGCTTCATCCATGCGCAGACCTTCACGATAGGGCCAATTGACCATCGCGAAACGCGATGTGACCCCCGGCATGGTGTCCGGGTCGACCAGCGTTTCGAATTCAATGAACCTGGCATTCGAAGTTGGTTCGAACTGCTTGATCAGGTCCGCCAGCGGAAAACCGATCCAGGGGATAACCATGGACCAGGCCTCGACGCAGCGCATCCGGTAGATTCTCTCTTCCAGATCTACTGGCTTGAGGATGTCTTCCAGATTATAGGTACCGGGCCTGGCCACCTCCCCGGTAATTGCTACTGACCAGGGATCAGGCTGGGATGGATTGGAATTAGCGGAAGGGTCACCCTTATCCATGCCGTATTCGTAGAAATTGTTATAGTGCGTTACATCCCGGTAAGGGGTCAGCGTTTCGCCGGTGAAAAAAGGTTCGGAATTGGGCGCCGGTTTTATGCTGGAAAACTTTTCCGCCCACCAGGGTGCCGGAGCGGCTCGCTGCATTGAAGCAGGTGCTCTTGCCTTCAAGGCACCGCCGTTCTGCGCCAATACCGTGGCAGGCAGCGAAGCTCCAGCCATGGTTCCCAGCATTAATTTGCTACCGTCCAGCATGAATTCACGGCGGCTTTTATAAACATTCTCCGGTGTAATTTCTGAAGTTTTAATGTCCGATGGTTTCTTTATCAACATGGTTTAGCACCTGTAGTAATTCGATATCCCGTCAATGCATTGGTTTTAAAGATGACAATGTCTAGTACTTTTATCCTATGCTTCAATTCGCATCTTTAATGCCTGTTTTGCCGAATTTTTCGTAACTCGACCCTGGCACATAAGCTAGTTCAGCTTAGAATTAATCCGCTGCTGTGGCTTGCTGTTTTTTGAAATGCTTCCGGTACACCCAGCCTGCCGGGCCTGATATTGCATAGATCACGCACATGGACAGCAATACTTCATGGGGATTCTGGGCAATGACAACCAATAATACTACCGCAAAAATGAATACCATATAAGGAACCGTGCCCTTAAAATTTAATTCTTTGAAGCTGAAATAGTGGTAGTTGGAGATCATCAATAGCCCGGCAAACACAGTCAATATAACGGCCAGGTAGGAAATAATTGGTGTTACCTCTAATCCGTATCTGTATGCCACCCACGGTACGAAAGTCACCAATCCAGCAGCCAGAGGACTCTGCAATCCAAGGAAGAAGCGTTTGTCCACGGTACCCAGTTGCACATTAAACCTGGCCAGGCGCAGTGCTGCACAGGACATATAGATGAAGCTAGCCGCCCAACCGACCCGACCGAGCGGGGTGAATGCCCAACTGAACATGATCAGAGCCGGCGCCATACCGAAGGACACCATGTCTGACAGGCTGTCGAACTGTGCACCGAAGGCACTCTGAGTATTGGTCAATCGGGCGATGCGGCCGTCCAGGCCATCGAGTATTGCAGCGATTAGAATGGCCCAGCCCGCCTCATTGAAATTGCCGGACATGCCTGCGATTACCGCGTAGAAACCAGAAAACAGCGCACCCAGCGTTAACAGATTGGGCAGCAGATAAATTCCCCGCCGTTTGACCTGCTTGCCACCCTCCGAAACGATCTCTTCGTGTTCGTCGATCGGCAGTATGTTTTCAGATTCCGATTCCTGATATTCGCTGCTCATGCAGTCCCCATCACTGTATTAAGGCGAATATTCGATTATACAGCCCAAATCCGGCCTCTGAGGGACTATTTTTAACATTTTACCCAAGATTGGAGATGCTATATGATCGCGCCTCACCCGGGAATCCCCTGCGCCAGGGGTCCGAGAATACCGGCAAATCAACCGAAAGGTGCCTGTGGCACGCTCAGAATCAAGAAAACAGCTTTGGAGCCAATCCATGAATTACTTTAATACGCTGCCGCTTCGCCTGCAGTTAGAACAATTGGGCAAATGCCGTTTCATGGACCGCACTGAATTCAGTGGTGGTGCCTCCAAACTCAATGGCAGGAAGATAGTGATCGTCGGCTGTGGAGCACAAGGCCTGAACCAGGGGTTGAATATGCGGGATAGCGGCCTGGATGTTTCCTATACGCTGCGCGAAGAAGCTATTGTTCAACAGCGCGCATCCTGGAAGAACGCGACGGAGAATGGCTTCACTGTTGGCAGCTATCAGGAACTCATCCCTACAGCGGATCTGGTCTTGAACCTGACGCCTGACAAACAGCATAGCCCGGTGGTGAATCAGGTAATGCCACTGATGAAACAAGGCGCCTGCCTGGCCTACTCGCATGGATTTAATATCGTCGAAGAAGGCATGCAGATTCGGGACGATCTGACAGTAGTGATGGTTGCACCGAAATGTCCGGGTACCGAAGTACGTGAAGAATACAAACGTGGTTTCGGTGTTCCAACGCTGATCGCCGTGCATGCAGAGAATGATCCCAACGGCGATGGGATGGCTATAGCCAAGGCTTATGCTGCAGCAACTGGTGGCCATCGGGCCGGCGTTCTTGAGTCATCATTTATCGCCGAAGTTAAATCAGATCTGATGGGAGAACAGACCATTCTGTGTGGCATGCTGCAAACTGGTTCCCTGCTCTGCTTTGATAAGATGATCGAGAAAGGCATTGATGATGGCTACGCCTCGAAACTCATTCAGCATGGATGGGAAGTCGTCGCCGAAGGCTTAAAACACGGCGGCATTACTAACATGATGGACCGCCTCTCCAACCCGGCGAAAATCATTGCCAATAAACTGGCTGAAGAACTCAAGCAACTCATGGCACCGCTTTACCAACAACATATGGATGACATCATCACCGGGGATTTTTCATCTGGCATGATGGATGACTGGGCAAACGACGACAAGAAATTGCTTGACTGGCGGGAAGCCACTGCCGAGACATCATTTGAAAAATCCAACCCAGGAGAGATGGATATCCCCGTGCAGGAGTATTACGACAATGGCATTCTGATGGTCGCCATGATCAAGGCCGGTGTCGAACTGGCATTTGAAACGATGACCGACAGTGGCATTATCGAAGAGTCTGCCTACTACGAATCGCTGCATGAAGTGCCACTCATCGCCAATCTTATCGGCCGCAAGAAGCTCTACGAAATGAACAAGGTCATTTCCGATACTGCCGAATATGGCTGTTATCTTTTCTCACACGCCTGCGGGCCTCTGCTGGAAGACTTCATGCAGAAGATCGACACCGATGTCATCGGCAAGGGACTGCAAACCACCGACCAGGGCATAGACAACGCCGAACTCATCGTTGTAAATGAGAGCATTCGATCACATCCAATCGAAGTCGTAGGAAAACAATTGCGGAAATACATGACCGCCATGAAAAAAGTAATCTAGGGGCGGTTTTTTACGACTACAACCATAAAAGAACTGTGAGTAAGCACAGGGACGTGCAGCAGTGCGTCTCATTGTCGAATCTTCAAAGCGGGGAATGCTGCGATGCTAGTTGAGAGATTTGCGAAGCAAATGCGAGCCTTCAAATCACCAGCAAAACCACGCTTTTGCGCCAGTGATTTAATGGCGACGCTGCAAAAAATCCAGGGAGGGATTTTTTCAGCTATAAAGAGCCTTCAAAGCACCAGGACTTTCTCACCTCTGGAAATTCCAGACACACCCGTGCGGGCCACTTCCAGTACCACGTTATCACCCAGTGCCGCAATGAACGCATCCAGCTTGTCTCCAGTACCGGTTAGCTGAACGGTGAATATACTGCTGGTCAGATCGACCACCTGGCCGCGAAAAATATCGACGGTGCGTTTCACCTCGGCGCGTTGAGCACCCACCGCCTTGACCTTTATCAACATGAGTTCGCGTTCGATGTGTGCGCCCTCGGTGAGATCCACCAATTTCACAACGTCGACGATCTTGTTCAGGTGTTTGGTAATCTGCTCGATCCTGGCATCGTCTCCGCTGGTTGTTAACGTCAATCGTGACAGGGACTGGTCTTCGATGGGAGCCACAGTCAGTGAATCGATATTGTAATTGCGTTGCGAAAACAGGCCGACTACCCGAGAGAGTGCACCGGGTTCGTTTTCCATCAATACAGAAATTATACGGCGCATCAGGTTCTCTCCGATTTACTCAAAATCATGTCCTTCATGGCTCCCCCCTTGATCACCATGGGATAAACATGTTCATTGGGATCGACCATTACATCGACAAACACCAGCTTGTCATTCAGCGCGAATGCCTGTTCCAGCTTCTCGTGTAGCTCGTCAAATTTCTCAATCTTAAATCCGACATGCCCATAAGCTTCCACAAGCTTTACAAAATCAGGTAGTGATTCGGCATAGGTGCTATGTGAGTGGCGTCCACCGTATTGCATATCCTGCCACTGTTTCACCATACCCAGCGCCTGGTTATTCAGGCAGACAATTTTTATGGGCAGTTGATACTGCATGCAGGTGGCCAGTTCCTGCTGATTCATCTGAAAACTGCCTTCACCGGTGATACAGACACAGACATCATCAGGAAAGGCAAACTGAGCTCCCATGGCGGCGGGAAATCCGAATCCCATGGTGCCGAGGCCACCGGAACTGAGCCAGCGGCGTGGTTTATCGAATCCATAATATTGCGCGGCGAACATCTGATGCTGACCAACATCTGATGAGACTATCGCCTGCCCTTTGGTAATTTCGAAGATTGCCTGTACAACCTGCTGCGGTTTAATGGTGCCATCTTCGGCAGCCATGACAGCCAGGCTGTCCTTTTCACGCCATTGCTCGATCTGATCCCACCACACTTCCAGTGATTGCGTGTCGACCTTCTGCTTTGAATTGTTTATCTGTTCCAACATCTCTGTAAGAACAGGTTCAACTCCCCCGACGATTGGCAGGTCGGCTGGGACAATCTTGGAAATCGAGGCGGGATCGATATCGACATGCAAGATGGTCGCATCGGGACAAAATTTGCTGATATCGGAATTGGTCACCCGATCATCGAAACGAACCCCTACGCCAAGCAACACGTCGCAATAGTGCATGGCCATATTCGCCTCATAGGTTCCGTGCATTCCCAACATACCGAGAAACTGTTTATCCGATGCCGGATAGGCACCCAGGCCCATCAGAGTGTTGGTAATAGGAAATCCGAGTTCCCGAACAAGCTTGGTAAGAACCTGGCAACCATTGCCCTGCACTACCCCGCCGCCGGTATAGAACATCGGCCGCTTGGCGGACAGGAGGACATCGACCGCTTTCTTAATTTGCCCGACATGACCCTTACCAGGCACGGCATAAGAACGCAGTTTGATAGCGGCGGGATATTCATAGGGCAATTTTATCTTGGGATCGGTGATATCTTTTGGCACGTCGATAACGACCGGGCCGGGTCGCCCTGTCGTTGCGATGTGAAAGGCCTTCTTCACTATCAAGGGAATTTCCGCCGGATCCTGCACCATGAAACTGTGCTTCACGACCGGTCGGGAAACACCGACCATGTCCGTTTCCTGGAATCCATCGGAGCCGATCATGCGGCTCTCGACTTGACCGGATATCACTACCATGGGGATAGAATCCATATAAGCGGTAGCGATGCCGGTAATAGCATTGGTGGCACCGGGACCGGAAGTGACCAGCACGACGCCCGGCTTACCAGTCGCACGGGCATATCCATCGGCGGCATGGGTCGCAGCCTGTTCGTGACGCACCAGAATGTGCTCGACCTTATCCTGGTGAAAGATGGCGTCATAGATATGCAAGACAGCACCACCGGGGTAACCGAATAGAATTTCAACACCTTCATCGTGCAGCGCACGAATAAGCATGTCTCCACCAGATAATTGTTCCACTTCTCTAGCCTCTTTATTTCTCTGTCTCACTTTTGAGACTGCCTGTTACCAACGGCATTAAAACAACATGACCATACGAGTCAGCTGCCAATCCTGTACCTGCAAATGATTGTTGACTTTCAGCTCGAAGCACTGGGATTCAAGCTTCATGTCGGCCCCGTACGCGATAACGTGATAGGGGCATTTGGGTGGATGTTGTCCAACACCTGTTCGGCAGTCTACGAGAGAGCCTGGTTGCGGCGCGTTCAGACTGCAGCGGGACGACATGGGGGTGGCCAACTCGCCCTTCTCAAGGACAGGGATTCTGCCACTTATTGGTGCAAAGTCAAGCTCTTATAGCGCCAAGCTAGCCGACTCTACGGTCAGGCGACTGCGGTATCCGGGGCTCTTGTCGCCTTCGAAAATTCCAGTTCACCCCCAGCGCTTAGTCCCACGACGATAGTGTCACCGGCAACATAGGTACCTTCCAACACCTCCCGGGCGAGAGGATTCTCTATCCAATTCTGGATCGCACGCTTCAAGGGACGGGCACCGTATACCGGGTCGAAGCCGATTTTGGCGATATGATCCAGCACACTGGCACTGACTTGCAGCGCCAACTCATTGTGAATGAGACGCTGGTTGAGTAAGCCGACCTGGATTTCGGTAATGTCGCGAATCTGCTCCTGCCCTAAGGGATGGAACACCACGGTTTCGTCTATCCGGTTAACGAATTCGGGAGAGAAGTGTTTAACGACACTCTGAAGGACTACTTGCTTGACTGATTCATAGCTGCTTTCATCGATGCTTCCCTGGTTAATCAGCTCCTGAATTCGATCCGAGCCGAGGTTGGAAGTCATCACGATAACCGTGTTGCGAAAATCCACTGTGCGACCGTGGCCATCGGTGAGCCGGCCATCGTCCATGACCTGCAACAGGATATTGAATACGTCGGGGTGTGCTTTCTCGACTTCGTCCAGTAATAATACCGAATAGGGTCGGCGTCTCACAGCTTCGGTGAGATAACCGCCTTCCTCATAACCAACATACCCGGGGGGCGCGCCAATGAGCCTGGCCACGGAGTGTTGCTCCATGAACTCTGACATATCGATGCGCAGCATCGCCTCTTCGGTATCGAAAAGAAACTCTGCCAGGGCCTTACATAATTCCGTCTTGCCGACACCGGTTGGTCCCAGGAACAGAAAGGAACCGTTCGGTCGATTCGGATCCGACAACCCAGAGTGCGAACGTCGTACGGCGTTGGCTACTGCATCGATCGCTTCATCCTGACCAATCACACGGCGATGCAGCGCATCCTCCATTTCGAGCAATCGCTGCCTGCCCCCTTGCAACATCTTGCTCACGGGAATACCGGTGGAACGCGATACAACATCGGCAATCTCTTCTTCGGTTACGCGATTGCGCAACAGTTGTTTCTCAGCCGCTTCGGCTTCGGCAGCCATTGCCAGTTTTTTCTCCAGTGAAGGAATGACACCGTATTGAATTTCCGACATGCGGGCCAGGTCTCCGGCTCGTCTGGCCGACTCCATTTCTATGCGTGCCTTCTCGAGGCTACTCTTAATAGCTTGCGTGTCTTGAAGCGACGCCTTTTCCGCCTTCCAGATTTCCTCCAGGTCGGCATACTCCTTCTCTAGTTCGCCAATTTCTTCAAGCAGTTTCTTCTTGCGTTTCAGCGAGGCAGCATCTTCATCTTTCTTGAGTGCTTCCTGCTCGATCTTCAACTGGATGAGTCGACGTTCCAGCTTGTCCATATCTTCGGGTTTGGAATCGATTTCCATGCGAATAAGGCTGCCGGCCTCATCGACCAGGTCAATCGCCTTGTCGGGCAGTTGCCGATCGGTGATGTAGCGCTGGGAGAGCCGAGCAGACGCGATGATTGCCGCATCGGATATATCGACACCATGATGGACTTCATAGCGCTCTTTCAGCCCACGCAAGATAGCAATGGTGTCCTCTTCAGTAGGTTCTTCTACCAGTACTTTTTGGAAACGACGTTCCAGCGCCTTATCTTTCTCGATGTATTGGCGATATTCATCGAGTGTGGTGGCCCCGACACAGTGCAGATCACCCCGGGCCAGGGCTGGTTTCAACAAATTACCCGCATCCATTGCACCTTCAGCCTTACCCGCCCCTACCATAGTGTGCATCTCGTCGATAAACAGGATTATCGAACCTTCCTGCTTGGACAACTCATTCAACACCGCCTTCAAGCGTTCTTCGAATTCGCCTCTGAATTTAGCGCCGGCTATCAGCGCACCCATGTCGAGCGCAAGAATCTTCTTGCCCTTAAGACCTTCCGGTACTTCTCCATTGATAATGCGCTGCGCCAGTCCTTCCACGATGGCAGTTTTACCCACGCCGGGTTCGCCTATCAGTACAGGATTATTCTTGGTGCGGCGCTGCAGCACCTGAATAGTGCGTCTGATTTCTTCATCACGACCGATGACGGGATCGAGTTCGCCATTCTCGGCACGCTCAGTTAGGGCAATACAAAACTTTTGCAGTGCCTGCCAGGAATCTTCGGCGCCTGCTTCATTGACACTATCGCCACCGCGCAAATTTACAATGGCGTTTTCCAGGGCTTCGGCGGAAACACCGAAGCCATTCAATATTTTGCCAACAGGCCCGGCGTCTTTCATGGCGACCAGCAGAATAGTCTCGCTGGAAATGAAGGCATCACCCTTCTGTTGAGCGAGTTTATCTGCCTGGTTCAGCAGCTTGCCGAGCTCAGGAGATACGGCAATCTCTCCCTCGTTATCCGGTACCTGCGGCAAGTCATCGACCAGCTGTTGTAACTGCTTGCGCAGCTCACTGAGGTTGAATCCAGTCTGAGATAACAGCGGTCGGACCGAACCACCCTTCTGGTCGAGAAGCGCCAGGAGCAGGTGCGCCGGCTGGATTAGATTATGTTCTTTCCCCAGAGCGAGGGATTGCGCGTCCGCCAGGGCGGACTGGAGTTTGCTGGTTAGCTTGTCGATTTGCATGGAGACTCCATGGTTAGAGCCCATCGGTCATGCTGCCCCTGAGCCCGTTGATTCATTGCTTACTAAGGCTATTTATTGGGTCGGGGCGAGATTTTTCAATAGCTGAGCCGATGCTTGATTTCAATCGCGAAATCCTGCATAACGCGGTTCTGCATGTTTAGCTGAGCACTACCTCTCTCGCCAATAAGCGGGCAATCGCCTGGGTGTGAGCCGCCGTCGTTCCACAACAACCGCCTACCATATTGGCCCCCTTGTCGACCCAGTCCTGAACGAATTCACAGTAGCGCTCTGGAGAAAGATCTTCACGTAGTGTCAAGCGCCCATCGTTATCCTTGTCTCCATCTAACAACCAGTCTTTGGGAACTTGGGTAAATGCATTGGCATAACCGCCGCAATATTTTAGTCCCGCACAGACAAGAATTGGCATGGCATCAGAGATTCGCTCCGGTAAACAGCAATTTGCCAAAAGCCCTGCCAGATTTAACGGCAGTAGCTGTTCCACGGCAGCAGCAATTGTCTCACCACTTCGTAAACACCCCACTAGCTCATCGTGCAGGGTAAGGCCGACGAGCACCGGTTTTCCGGAGGCGCTCGCAGCAGCGGCGGCAGTAACCGCCTCATCGATCGTCGACATGGTTTCACAGATAAACAGATCCACGTAGGGTTCCAGCAATCCTACTTGTTCTCGATACAGGGGCTCGATGAGTTTTCGACTCATTACCCGGTCAGGACGATAACTGCCATTTTGTGGGGGCAAGCTTCCGGCTACCAGGGTTTGCGAGCCCGATTCTGCTACGGCACGCTCTGCAAGATTGCCGGCTATCTGATTCAGCTCGTTATAGCTGTCTTCAATATTTTCCTTGGCGAGCTCGCCACGAATCACACCATAACTATTAGTAGTGATTATGTCCGCCCCAGCCTCGATGTTCTCGCGGTGCACTTCTACGACGACTTCCGGCGCAACTATCAGTGCATTCGCCGACCAGATGGTTGGCGGTATCTCGACTCCTTTCATCGACAGTGTTTTGCCCATACCGGCATCAAGTAGCATGACATTGTGAGCAGTCATTCTGAGTTTACTCCCGAGATTCGTTGCTTCAGCCAGATTTCGTAGCTTTGGGTAATAATACTCCAGTGAATGATTCCCACCAGCCCCTAGCTTGTTTAACATAAGGCAAAATAGTCGCTGGCAGTGATCATGGCAAAACCACCCAATTTTAAATTTGATACTTTGAGTCTGCATGCAGGTCAACGGCCAGACGCTGCTACCGGCGCCCGTGCAACACCGATCTATCAATCTGCCTCCTTCGTATTCAAGGATACGGATTATGCCGCTGGCTTGTTTAATATCGAGCGAGCCGGGCATGTCTATTCGAGACTCTCCAACCCAACCAATGCAGTACTGGAAGAGCGCATTGCCACACTGGATAATGGCGTCGGGGGAATAGCCACTGCCAGCGGTCAGGCTGCCATGCATCTGGCTGTAGCCACTATCGTCAGTGCCGGCGAGCACATCGTGGCTTCACGAAGCATCTATGGTGGTACGCACAACCTGTTCGCTTATACCCTGCCCCGCTTCGGTATAGAAACGAGTTTTGTTGATCCGCGAGATCCAGGTGCATTCTCCGAAGCCATTCGAGACAACACCAGACTGATCTTCGGTGAAACCCTGGGTAATCCAGGACTGGAGGTATTGAATATTCCGGTCATTGCCGAGATTGCTCATGCAGCCGGAGTTCCTCTGTTAGTCGATTCAACATTCACGACACCCTATCTGTGCAAACCAATCGACCTGGGCGCCGACCTGGTGATGCACTCGGCCACCAAATTCCTCTCCGGACACGGCGTGGTCATCGGCGGCTTGCTGGTGGATGGAGGTAGCTTCGACTGGGAAGCCTCCGGAAAATTCCCAACGCTGTCCGAGCCCTATGCCGGTTTTCACAATCTGAATTTCGCCGAAGAGTTTGGCCCTACCGCATTCATAACCCGTGCTCGCAAGGAAGGATTGCGGGACTTTGGTGCCTGCATGAGTCCCACCACTGCCTTTCAGATTCTGCAAGGCATGGAAACCTTGCCGCTACGCATGCAACGCCACGTCGAGAACGCCCGGGCCATAGTTGAGTTTCTGACAGAACAGGAACAGGTTGAGTGGCTCAATCACCCCATGTTATCCGAGCATCCCGATCATGAGCTCGCCCGTTCACTGATGCCCAGAGGCTGTGGCGCCGTATTCAGCTTTGGCATCAAAGGTGGCAGAGAGGCCGGTGTAAAATTTATCGAAGCCCTGGAAATTTTTTCCCATTTGGCCAATGTAGGAGACGCAAAATCACTCGTCATCCACCCTGCCAGCACGACCCACCACCGGATGGATGCAGCAGCCCTGCGCTCTGCCGGGATTTCCGAAGGACTCATCAGGCTCTCGGTCGGTCTCGAAGATCCAGCAGACTTACAGTCCGATTTGCGCAAGGCGCTGCGCGCCTCGCAGCGCTGAGTGGAGAAAAGTCTGTGTACTTCGACGTAAATGGCAACAAGACTTTCTGCAGTAACGGCAGCGGCTCGCTGGACCCACAGCAAGCCTCGGTAATCTTTATTCATGGGGCCGGACTGGATCACAGCAGCTTCGTAATGGCGTGCCGCTACTTCGCCCGTCAGCACTACAATGTCTATGCCCCGGACCTCCCTGGCCACGGGCGTTCTGCGGGGCAACCCCTGAGTTCCATCACGGCCATGGCCGATTGGATTAAGGCGCTCATGGACGCACTGCATATCGATCAGCCCGCCCTCGTTGGCTACAGTATGGGCTCGCTCGTAGCGCTGCAGTTTGCAGCAGAGTATCCACAGCTACTGCGCTCCTTAGCACTGGTCGGCACTTCAATACCAATGCCCGTGGCGGACCCGCTACTGGATGCTGCCCGGGATAATCAGCATGATGCGATCGATATGGCCAACACCTGGAGTCATAGCCGGGGTGCCCAGTTAGGAGGCAACGAAAGTCCTGGCATGAGCATGATGATGAGCGGTCAGCGATTACTGGAACAGGCCGGGCAAGATGTGTTTTTTACCGACTTGAATGCCTGCAACGAATTTACCGATAGCCTGGAACTTGCTCAAAAAATTCAAACGGAAACTCTGCTAATAGTCGGAGAGCAAGATCAGATGACAGCGCCGGTGAATGCGCTACAAGTTGCCAACAACATTGCCAAATGCCGGGTGCAAAAACTGAGCCAGTGCGGCCATGCCATGTTTTCCGAACAACCCAACCAGGTGCTGGATGCGCTTATCTCAATAGTCTGAATAACCCCTCTTAATTTAGCGTGCTGCCGCTGCAAATTCTTTCAGCATGCGCAGGACAGACACAGCGAGCACGGCATAAATAACCAATAATGGCAGTGAAGCAAGCAGTGAAGCGGTTTGTAATTCACGAAGCCCACCGATGAACAGCAGGCAGCTCGGCAATAGCCCGAGCGCTATAGCCCAGAAGACCCGGTGCCAACGGGCAGGATGTTGATGCTCAGCGAGTGATCGGGTAGCACCTGCGGCGATGGTATACGAGGCAGAGTCGTAGGTCGTGGCCATGAACACCAGACCTATTATTGCTATGTAGACCAACCAGAATTTACCAAACGGGAGCAATGCAATAATACCCGCGATCGCCGAGGAAGGACTCACATCGATGGCCTGGGCGATTACTGGATAACTACCGTTCAGCTCTAGCGACAAAGCATAGTTTCCCAGCACTATGAAAAACAGGGCACAGCCAAAACTCCCCCAACCGAGCATACCGAATATCAATTGACGAATGGTGCGTCCCTCGGAGATCTTGCAGACAAACATGCCGATGAAGGGTCCCATCGCCAGCCACCATGACCAGTAGAAGATTGTCCAGCTTTCGACAAAATCAGCGTTTTCCAGGGGATCAGTCCAGAATAGCATGGTGAAGAAATTCTGAAACACGTTGCCCAGCGCGACCGAGCCCATCTCCAGTATAAATTTAGTTGGACCAGCCAGCAGCACGAAGACAATCAAGACCAATGCCAGTGTTGCATTGATGTTGCTGAGTAGCTTTATCCCTCTATCCAGCCCGCGATAGACACTGAGGGCGATCAACAGCGTAGCCAGTAGAATGATCAGGAATTGCAATCCTATACCATCCGTTATGCCGGTCAGTTCTGTCGTGGCAGATGCAACTAAAGAAGTGCCAAAACCCAGCCCGGTAGCCGCCGTACCCAGCACGCCGACGATAAAGATCAGATCGACCACCCGCCCGGGCCACTTGTCTGTCTGACTCTTGAGCACCGGACTACACGCAGTACTGAGTCGAAGTGATGGAATTTGTTTGACATGATAAGTGCAGGCTAAGGCGAGAGCCGGCAGGCAGTAGAAAGCCCATCCTATGGGTCCCCAATGGAAAATGCCGTAACTGACCGCCCAGGTTACTGCCGCCTGGGATTCGGGTTCCAGGCCGAATGGCGGCTCCGCATAATAGAATGCCCATTCCGTGGCTCCCCAATAGATTAGCGATGCCCCGATTCCCGCACAGAACAGCATGGCGGCCCAGCTGAAGTGAGAGTAAACGGGCTTGCGGTTCGCTCCCAATACCACATCGCCATGTTTACTGATGGCTACCCAGAGCAGAAAACCCAGCAAGGCAATGGCGGTAAACACATACAGAACGCCAAGCTGACTCGTCACATTCTGGTAAAGTGCGTCAATAACGGCTGCACTGCCTTGTGGAAACAGCACGATTGTGGATACGATGATTAACAGTAGAGCGCTACCCAGCCCGAACAAGACCCAATCGATATCATCCGATGATGACTCGCCCGGTACCGCCACTTCATCCGCTTCGTTACTCACTGAATACCCTCTTCGATATAGATCAGACTCGCCATGCGCCCGGTAGTGCCGTCGCGGCGGTAAGAAAAAAACCTTTCAGAATCACAATAGGTACAGAGATCGCCTCCAGTGACTGTGCTAAGTCGGAGCCGATGGAGCTTGCATCGTGCAAGACCATAGAGATCTGCCATGTACTTATTGTTATACCCTTTAGCGATAAAGCAGGCCGCTAGATCGGCTGGGTTTTCTTCCCCGGCCAGAAGCTGGCGTCTTACCTCTTCTCCGACTTCGAAATGGCAGCGGCCGATAGCAGGTCCCAACCAGGCATGCAGTTGTTCGGGTGGGTTGGACATGCTGTGCACGGTTTTCTCGATAAGCCCTGCCGCCATACCGCGCCAACCGGCATGCACGATGGCGACTTCATCTCCCCGTGCACTGGCCAGCAATACTGGCAAACAATCTGCTGTGAGCACACAACAGGCCACGCCTGGCGTCTGTGTCAGCAGAGCATCGGCGCTAATCGGATCGCGCGCCGAGTCGATGAGCGCGATGCCGGATCCATGCTCCTGCCGCAGCCATTGTAAGCTTAGTGAGCCGGGCAAACTCTCCTCGAGCACGGCCAGGTTCTGCAGGAGTGAATCCATAGAGTCGCCCACGTGGGCAGCAAGATTGAGGCTGGCATAAGGAGCCTGACTATGGCCGCCAAGGCGCGTGGTGACCATCGCACCGACGTTTGCCGGAACATCCCATTGCGGAACAATTCGACTCAAGCCCTGCATGCTCAGGCTGGCCCCGGTTTGCAATCTTCAGACAGCTTACCCAGAAGCGACTCCATATCTTCAGGTCGCGCGCTTTGCCAGGCCAGCGTTTCTAAACTGACAGGATGACTGAGTTCGAGTCGGCAGGCATGCAATGCCTGTCGTCTAAAATTTTTCAAGCTGTCCGCCAGTGCTGCGGAGCAGGCAGCCGGTAACTGCAAGCGTCCGCCATAGACCGGATCACCCAGCAGCGGATGCTTGATGTGCGCCATATGAACCCGAATCTGGTGAGTTCTTCCGGTTTCCAGTTTAACTCGAATATGGGTATGAGATCGGAAGCGAGTAATAACTCGATAATGAGTAATTGCCTGCTGCCCCGAATCCACCACAGCCCGCTTTTTGCGACTCACCGGATGTCTGCCTAAAGGCGCGTCAATGCTGCCACCTCCTGTGAGTACGCCCAGCACTACGGCTTCATATTCTCGCGACACTTCCCTCCTCTGCATTTGTCGCACGAGATCGGTGTGACTCTGCAGGGATTTGGCTACCACCATTAATCCGGTGGTATCCTTATCGAGTCGGTGTACGATGCCTGCCCTGGGTAACTCTGACAATGCCGGGCAATGCTGCAGTAAGCCGTTTAATAGGGTGCCGTCTCGGTTACCTGCCGCAGGATGAACAACCAGACCGGCCGGTTTGTCTACAACCAGCAGATGGTCATCCTCGAATACAATCTCGAGCGGGATATCCTGTGGCTGCCACTTGTCGGAAATACTCAATTCTGTCTCGACAGCCAGTACATCACCGCACAGCAGGCGGTCTCGAGGCCTGAGTTGTCGGTCGTTTACCCGAAGGCAGCCTTCCTTTATCCAGTGTTGCAACTTGGACCGGGAATACTCGGGAAACAATTTCGCAGCTATCTGGTCTAATCGATTACCAGAGAGATGTTCGGGGACCTCAGCCTTTAGGGAAATCTGTGTGGACATCTTGCCATGATACTTTACATACCGGAAGAAGCCACACCGGCTGACCCCACCCCAGGGGGCTTACGGCATGCGGCTGGGTTTAGCAAGGCCGCTGTGGTTAAATGGCGATCTTTTGTGGGAGTTCACCTCCCAGTAGTGTATGGATAACTCGTGAATGCCAGACTAACCAGATTAACCGCCCTAATGACACTGCTATTCCTGCTCGGTGGATGCAACCTGTTTGGCGGTGATGAAGAAGATCAGGATGAATTTGCCGGATTGTCGACCGAGGAACAATTCTACCAACGCGCCCTGGAGCAATTGAATGGGCAGAACTTTCGTGGTGCGGTTATCACCTACCAGGCCCTGGAATCCCGCTTTCCATTCGGCCGTTTCGCCGCCCAATCGCAGATTGAAGTTGTCTATGCTCTCTACCGCAACGGCGATATGGAAGCCGCCAGAGCCGCCGCAGACCGCTTCATACGGCTGCATCCCGAGGATGAAAACATTGATTATGCCTACTACATGAAGGGATTGTCTTCGTTTGAAGACGGCGGCGGTTTCTTCAACCGCTTTCTGCCCATTGATCAGACCAAGCGAGATCCCGGTCGCGCCCAGGAATCATTCAGTGATTTTGCACAACTGTTGGCGCTATTCCCCGACAGCGCCTATGGCGCAGATTCTCGGGCCAGGATGGTTTTTTTACGCAATAACCTGGCAGCCTATGAGATTCATGTAGCCAATTACTACCTGGAACGACGCGCCTACATTGCCGCACTACGCAGAGGTCAATATGTGGTAGAGAATTTCCAGGGCACACCAGCAGTAGCCGACGGCGTGGCCATTATGGTTGAAGCCTATCTTCGTCTGGGATTGAACGAACTGGCAGACACTTCGCTGGCTCTGTTGAGGGAGAATTACCCGCAACATGCTTCTATCGATAACGGCGGAGATTTCATCATTCGTACAGAAATAACCAACCCTTCATTACTCTACACTGTCACCTTTGGCCTGCTGGGAGACAATGCGATCGACCCTCCCCTCGCCCCTACCCGCCGACCCCGCACCTCGGGCAGTCAGGAAATTATCAATGCTCAGGCCGGAGCAGAGGACGGCAGTGACCGTTCCTGGCTCAGCATCCTCTCTCTGGGTATTTTTAATTAGTCCGTATGATAGATATTTAAATACTTTTCTATTTTTCAGGACTGATTCACATTTATTCAAATTACTTGTAAACCGACTCGATAATAAAGCGTTAGTACTGATGGGTAAGAGTAATTTTGGCGTTTGAGTAGCCGATATAGTGCTTGATTGCCGTAATTTTCAGCGAAATTAGGCAATGTCAACTCAGAGCTAAATCGGGAGCTCAATTCTGGATAACTCAGTATTGCTGGATAAATTCTTGCAGGCCATACAGTCACGCGCTTTTCGTATTACTCAAATATCTACTGGCAATAGCGAGGATGCCCTGGACCTGGTGCAAGATGCCATGTTCAAACTGGTAGAGAAGTATGCCGATCGCCAGGAGAACGAATGGACACCCCTGTTTTATCGAATCTTGAACAGCCGAATTAATGATTTTCACCGGCGCAACAAGGTTCGCAATCGTCACAGAAGATGGTTGAGCAGTCGCGACGAAGAGTATGAAGACCCGATTCAAACGGCTCCAGACCCTTATGGACGGACACCAGAATCAGAGTCACAGACAGATGAGAGTATGGATAAGTTACAGGAAGCTCTAAAGTGTTTACCGTTGCGTCAACAACAGGCGTTTTTGCTGCGTGCCTGGGAAGGGCTGGACGTGAGGCAGACGGCGGCGGCGATGTCCTGTGCTTAAGGCAGTGTAAAGACGCATTATTCGCGAGCTATTCACAAGCTGCGTGACCATTTGGGCGAACACTGGCCATGAATCATTTAGATGAAAACTCCTTTATCGATGCGATTCGGCAACGACTCGATGCTAGCCTCGTGAATGTCGACGCAAACATTGCAACTCGCCTCGATGAGATCCGCCGGCAGGCCCTGGCTACTCCACGACTTTCCAGTAGTGAAGATAACCAAGCTCTACTCGATAGCGTCCGCAATACTCTCGATGATAATGAAGCGCTACCAGCGGCAATCGAAGCAAGATTGGGCAATATTCGCCAGTAGACAATGGCACGCATGCAGCTACCGGATGCGGCTGCAAAGAATTCCTTGCTGTCCAGGATTCAACAACTGTTTCAGTCGGTATTCGAGACAAATAGGGCGATGACCAGCATGGCAGCGACTGCCTGTGTGATGGTTACCGTCGTATCGATTTTTTATGTTTCGTCCAGGCCCACAGGAATCCTCTCCCTGGAAGAGGAAATTGGCCTGATTGCCTCAGCCGATGATATCGAGTTATATGAAAATCTGGATTTCTATCTATGGCTGGAAGAGAATGGAATGCCAAACTAGGGACCCTTGTAGCCATGACCTATCCGAGAAACAGATCGGATCTAAGTCAGCAATCAGTTTCCTGGGATTGCTTTTACTAAGTATGCTTAGCGCTGGCTACGGAGCCGAGCAGGAAACGGATGCGGTTGAAAGTCCTGCAATGCCTGATCTGGAATTCCTAGAATTTCTCGGGCAGTTCGAAACAGAAGAAGGAGAATGGATAGATCCGGGCAGTCTACTGGCAGAAGAATTTACGGATCTGCTCGATGCAACACTAGCGACCGAACCCGATTCGACAGACAGTGGCAATGCACGACCGGGAAACGCAGGAAATGACACAGGAAACTAAGTGGCTCGTTTCAATATGCTAAAACGAATCTTCCAATACTCTCTGCTGATCCACATGCTTGCAATCGGTACAGTTGCCCTTGCGCAGGACAAGATCCCCTGGACCGATCTGTCCTATGAAGAGCGCCAGATTCTTCAGCAAGTAGAGAATCAATGGGACAATCTGACGGTAGAGAGACAACAACGCTTACGCAGAGGTGCCAGTCGCTGGGAGCGCATGCAACCACAGGAAAGAGCCCAGGCCCAGGCCCAGGCCCAGGACCAACAACAACGGTTTCAGAACCTGAGCCCGCAACAGTAACAGACCATCAATCAGAGATTTCAAAGGTTTAATGGTCTTAGTGGCGAGCAACAGAGGCGCCTGCGCAATACTCAACGCAGATTTCAGAATCTACCGCCGGATCAACGCCGTGCACTGAGGGAACGATTCGAGCAACAAGCCGAGCGACTGCAGACCGAACAAAGATTACAGCGACAGGCGGCGGAAGAGATCCACCAGTCTCAACAACGGGTGCGGGAAATTCTTAATCAGAACAATCCGGTCAGGCCACTGAACAGACCGGCACCTACGCAGCGGCGACCACAACGAAATCCTCCGGGCTAACCGGCAAATGAGCGCTTGGTAGTCTCAATCGCCGATAGGCCAGGCGTTGGTAATCGGGTAACGGCGATCACGCCCAAAACCACGCTCCGTCAGGCGCACTCCAACCGGACTCTGACGTCGTTTGTGTTCATTCAGGTCTACCAGGCGCAGTACCTGCCGCACAACATCTTCATCAAACCCTTCTGCAACAATCGCATCGGCGCTGAGGTCCTTCTCTACGTACAGCTCAAGTATCTTATCCAGCACATGGTAGGGTGGAAGGCTGTCCTGGTCGAGTTGGTCTGGCGCCAACTCTGCAGAGGGAGGACGTTCGATCACCTGGCTCGGAATTACTGTTTCGGGTTCCGCTCCGTACCCGGTGTTGCGATAGGAAGCCAGCCGGTAGACCAGCGACTTCGAGACATCTTTAAGCGCATCGAATCCGCCCGCCATATCACCATAGAGTGTCGAATAACCGACCGCGATTTCACTCTTGTTGCCAGTGGTAAGTACCAGGACTCCCTTTTTGTTGGAGATCGCCATCAACAAAACACCTCTGGTCCTTGCCTGAATGTTCTGCTCGCTGACGTCGACTTCGAACCCTGCAAACTCATCACTTAATGCGCTTAAGAACGCTGTATAGACTTCATTAATGGCGATGACCTGATAATCAACCCCGAGAAGGCCGGCTTGTTGCGAGGCGGCGTCGATGCTCAACTGCGAGGTATATTCAAATGGCATCATTACCGCCTGTACTCGCTCCTTACCCAAGGCATCGACTGCAATCGCAAGCGTCAATGCTGAATCAATGCCGCCGGAAAGACCCAGTACTACGCCACCGAATCCGTTCTTACCAACGTAGTCTCGCACGCCGAGCACCAGCGCCTGGTAAACCTGCGCTTCCAGGGAAAGCTCAGGGGCAACTTCCTGCATGGGTACGCGGCAGGTCCCATTGGGCTGGATAGCTACTTCCAGTGGATACAATCCTTCGACATATCTCGGCGCAAGAAAACAGCAGTCACCCTCTTCGTTTACGGCCATTGAACCGCCATCGAATACCAGTTCATCCTGGCCCCCGACAAGGTTCACATAGACGATAGGAAAATTCCCTTCGATGGCACGCCGGCGAAGCAGCTCCATACGTTCATCCAATTTGTCTATGTGAAAGGGAGAAGCATTAATATTAACCAGTAATTGAGCACCAGCTTCACGAACCTGAGCCATAGGTTCGACTTCCCATAAATCTTCGCAAATAGTGAAGGCAACCGAAGTGCCTGAGATTTCCAGCACACAGCAATCATGACCCGGCGCGAAATAACGTCTCTCATCAAATACTTGATAATTGGGCAGACATTGCTTGCGATAGCCTGTTAGGCACTGTTTGCCCTTGATTACCGCCAGCGCATTATAGAGTTTGCCGTCCACCAATTCAGGAAAACCGACCACGATAGTAACCTGCAGATCGGCGGCAAGGATTTTCTCCAGCGCTTTTTCGATTCTAATTTGCAGGCTGGGGCGTAACAGCAAGTCTTCGGGGGGATATCCGATCAAGGCCAGTTCCGGGAATACTATCAGATCGGCGGAATACTCGGCGATCGCCTGTCCCGCAGCGGCAATAATCCGTTGTGTATTGCCATCGATATCTCCAACCAACATATTCAGCTGCGCCATAACAACTTTGAGTCTTTGCGTCATCACTGCAATCCCGATTTCTGTTAACTCTGCCTATAAAAGCCCATCTATTGTACGATAACGTATTAGCAAATCCCTCGCTACAAAGCTGATTAAGAGAAGGGCTGAAAGAACCGCACAATATACTGGTCAGATCCACAACGTATCGGTTGTTTACAACATCTACCGTGTCGTTTTACCCCTGGTGCTATTAGTAACCTATATTGCCTATCCGGATACGACTCAATTGGGCGCTCTTGACTCGATACTATTTGCCCAGGTCAGCACGGCTTACGCTATATTCGGGGTTGTAGTCGCACTTTTTGCTCCTTCCGGCCAGGGAATAGTGAAGGTTTCACAGTTCCTCACCGGAACCCTGATTGTCGATATCCTCGCTACTACCTTGCTGGTTTACAGTTGTGGAGGTATCAGTAGCGGATTCGGACTGCTGCTCATAGTAACAATCGCCTCGGGGAGCATCCTGATTCGAGGAAGAATCAGCACATTTCTGGCGGCCGTCGCGGCACTGGCAATTATCTATAGTGAATTATACCTGGCGCTTACCCTTGAAAACCCACCTAACCAATTTATTCAAACCGGTATTCTTGGAAATATCCTGTTCGTTACTTCTTTTTATATCCAGACTCTAACGCAACGAAACTACAACGCGGCATTGCTCGCGGATAAGCAAGCCGGCGACATTATCGAGCTCGAAAAATTGAATAATGAAATTATTCAACGCATGCGTACGGGAATAGTCGTAGTAAGCCCCGATCTTCGAATTATCAGCATGAACACTGCGGCACGGTCCAAGCTGGGTCCGATTCTGGACAAAGCCGAGACCACTGATGATTATGAGTTTATTTTACCGAGCGCCCTAAAGGAACAATTGTCACTTTGGAAGATTAACAGGAAACGCCAACCTCAACCCATTTTGATTCCCAATTCTTCCAAGCAAGTGCAATTGAATTTTGTGCTACTCAACCCCGATTCAGATTCCGATTCTGATGTGCTGATCTTTGTCCAAAAGAATCAGTAAATTCAGCCACTTAATTGAGGAGATTGTGACAGATTTCACATCCGCCCGGGGTTTTTCCAAAGCCAGGCTAAGCATCCCCGAGAAAGCCTGATTTTGAAACAAGTTTTTCTGTCCTATAAGCGTAATTTAAAAGCCCCCATTTCCAAGGGTCCAATTCTGCTAAGCTAGCCAGCTTATCTATCAGTTTGGATGCAAGCGAGCGCCCTGGTAGGCTGCGCAGAGCACTGTTGGCTACTACCCCGAAAAGGACGTCCTTTGGAACTTAGTACAGGCTCGATACTACTCTTGATTGTCACCGGTTTTGTGGCAGGCGGCATCAATACCGTCGCCGGAGGCGGTTCGAACCTGACACTGCCGGTGCTGATGATCCTCGGTTTACCCGCCGATATCGCTAACGGCACCAATCGAATCGCCATACTGCTGCAGTCAGCTGTCGGTGTAGCCGGTTACGACAGACATGACTCCCTGGACCGACCCGCAGTCATTCCCATTCTGATACCCAGCATTTTCGGGGGTATTTGTGGCGCGCTAGCGGTCGCGCTGACTCCAAATCTGTATCTGAAACCCTTGTTATTAATCACCATCCTCACTATGTCGCTGATCATTCTTATCCGGCCCGATGTCATGGCGCCCGCACCGGGAACTCCCACGCTGTCACCCCGGGAACATCGCGGTGCCTGGTGGGGATTGTTCGTCGCCGGTGTCTATGGCGGATTCGTGCAGGCCGGTGTTGGATTTATTCTGCTGGCGGTACTGGCCGGTGGACTGCGTTACGATCTGGGACGGGCAAACGCCCTGAAGACCGCCTGTGCGCTCGCCTTCACGGGGGTTGCAGTAATCATCTTCATTGCCCTCGATCAGGTGTGGTGGGTTCCCGGACTGCTGCTTGCTGTAGGCTCGATGGCTGGCGCCCATCTGGCAGTGAAGATTGCGGTAAAGGCGTCCCAGAACAGCATCAAGTGGTTCCTGTTTCTAATGACGCTATGTGCCGTGGTGGCGGGTTTTCTGTACTAGCCCAGATATTTCACCAAATTCCTACTGCGGCCGCTCCAGGGCACGCCCTCGCTACGGAATCTGGTGAAACATCCGGGCTGGGGACCCTAGTGAGGATCAAACACGATTCTAATACGAGCACCGCCCAACTCACTGCTCTCGACCCCGATTTCGCCGCCGTAGCTGCTGATAATATCGGTCACCACCGCCAGACCGATTCCCTGTCCCTGTACTAAGGTGTCCGCCCTGGCACCGCGCTGCAATACAAACTCCTGCTTGTCTTCAGGAATGCCCGGCCCATCATCTTCGACGATCAGTTCCACTCCTCGAACTCGATCCGCGAGGGTCTTAACACTGACGTAAACCTGTTTACTACCGTACTTGTAGGCGTTATCCAACACATTGCCCAATACCTCCACGAGGTCGCGTTCGTCGCCATGGAAGATCGCCGCATCATCCAATTCACATTGCAACTGAATGGATTTGTCAGCGTAGACCTTTTGCAACGCATCCAATACCTTCTCGACGGCTGCGGCTACCCGCACCTGCTTTGCCAGGGAACCGCTGTTATTGGACTGTACGGCTCTTTGCAGCTGGTAAGTAACAATCTGATTCATTCTCTCAAGTTGATCATTCACCGAACCGAGCTGCTGCTCGACTTCATCTGACGAGTTTGAGCTCAACTTCGATAGAATGCCGGCAATGACAGCCAATGGAGTCTTCAGAGAATGGGCCAGATCACCCAGTGTGGTGCGGTAGCGACTCTGTTGTTTGCGTTCAGTTTCAATTAGCAGGTTGAGATTTTCTGTGACACCACGTAGTTCTCTCGGATAACTTCCTTCCAATTTGTCCTTGTCACCGGTTTCGATCTTCTTCAGATCATTGGCCATGCGGGACAATGGCGAGAGCCCCCAACGCATCAGGAAGAATTGAATAAGCAACAACAGAACTGCTACGCCCCCCAGCCAGGACCAGAGACTGGTACGGAAATTTGAAATCTCCGCAAAGTAGGGAGCCGCATTCTCCACCACGCTAAAACTGTATTCCCTGATGCCGTCTTCCCAGAGAATGCCGTAACTTAGCATAAAGAAATCCTCACCCTGCTCCCCGGCCATGCGCCTGAAACGGCTTTCGCCTACCCCGATCCGCTCCCTTAAAACTTGCGGGTCTGAGAGTGTGAAGTCCAGCGCCGAATCACTACGCCATAGCTCTCCAAGGCTGGACTGGCTGATGAACCCGTACAAACCTGAATTCAACTGACTGAAGCGGTCCTCCAGCAAGTCCTCCAGAAAATAGAACTCCCCGTCCTCTTCTTCGACAGCCCCTAACAACACATAGATTAGTGGTTGCAATCGATCGGCAGCTCCTGCTTCAATGCTGTTTCTGAATGCCCGATCAAGAACAACTCCGGTGAATCCGAGAAAGATGAACAGCAGCACACTGAATGCGATCAGCAATCTTGATTGTAGTGAATAATCGGAGGAATTGAATACAGGCGTCATGTCCGCGCGCCGAGCTTATCAGTGTTGATGTCAGGTTTCAGAAAGATTAAAACGATAACCCTGACCACGCACGGTTTCAATTGGCTTGAGGGTCTGATCTGGATCCAGTTTCTGCCTCAGTCGACGTACAAACACTTCCAGCACGTTACTATCCCTGTCGTAATCCTGTGCGTAGAGGTGTTCGGTGAGTTCACTCTTGGAGATCACCTGGCCGGGATGCAGCATCAGATATTCCAACATCTTGTACTCATACGCTGTCAATTCGACAGTCTCCTCATTCACCGTCAGACGCTTTGCTGAGATATCCAGGCTGAGGGGGTCAAATTCCAGTTTGGGCTTGGCAAATCCTGCCGCTCGTCGTAGCAGGGCGTTTAGACGGGCCAGTATTTCTTCCAATTGAAAAGGCTTTACCACATAGTCGTCGGCACCGGCATCGAGGCCCGAGACTTTATCCTGCCAGTCTCCTCTTGCGGTCAGAATCAAGACCGGAAAAGCTTTGCCAGCAGAGCGGATTTGCCGAATCAATGAGATGCCATCGATCTTGGGTAGGCCTATATCTATTATTGCCGCATCATAGCTGAATTCAGTGGCGTAATAGAGTCCGGTTTTTCCGTCTTCGGCAGCATCGACCACGTATCCTTCACGAGTCAGTCCCTGCGCCAATTGCTGGCACAGCAGGCTCTCATCTTCTACGACTAGTAAACGCATAGCTGGCCTACCCCCTTACTTCAACAGTGGCAACCTCACAGGAGATCAGGCTCCACCTTCAACCCTGCCGGTAAAAGCGTGCACAAACACAGTAAAAACTTTTCCTTCATTTTCCATGCGAATCTGGTAACGGCGGTTATCACCTTCACCAATTAAACTGATACGCAAGATATTGCCCGTAAATCGCTGTTGAGCCAGATTGACAGCCTGGCGTTGAGAAATCATGGCATTAGCCTGAGGATTGGGTCGAATCTGTTGCGCACTGTTGGCCGGGTTCAGCGGATTCTGATCCTGCTGAAACAGCATAATTTGCCCATGACTAAATCCTGCCATCGCCAATAGCAAAGTTGCCGTAATAAGGAGTGCGCCCCTTCTTTTCAAAATACACCTCAGTGTGCCTGGATTAATGGGACAGCCTAGACAGTCTTTGCTCCAAGTCGATTTACAGCACTGGTTGCACGCTTACCCTGAGCCGGATCCGATCACCTGGATCAGACTCGATGCGAATCGAGAACTCTTCGCCGTTAAAGAGGTAAGTAACATCGTAACCGACCAACCGCTCTTCTTCATGTTGCTGATACACCGTGTCACAGCGTTGCACAGTCTGGTATTCACGGACATCCTGGCGGTCACTCTGGCGAATAATATCACGTCCAATGGAGTGGCCCAACATGGCCCCCAATACCGCCCCTACCCGTTGGTTGGACTTATTGTGGCCCACCGCGTTGCCGATAGCACCTCCGATCAGGGTACTCACGAGTATCGGTGTGTTAGAGCGATTGCGCTCGGCATATCTGTCGACAGCAAGCTCTTCTTCCCAACACTGTTCCTGAGGTGTCGAGACTTCGACCACCTGGTATATCGGTTGCGATTCAATGACCTGGGCATACTCGAAAGTAGTCTCTGCCAGAGCAGATGACCCCGCTAAACCCATTATGGTTGCAATTGAAACTGCAATTTTGATTTTCATCTGTCCATCCTCTCTGGTTCTTCAGTCAGTATCACAAAGTCCTGTCCCTGGTGCCTGCGCCAGCAGTTTTAGCTTGCTATTGCATAGAACAGTCCAATTCTGAGGCTAATTTATCAGTGCCAACCTGAATTGAAGCTGAAGAGGCAGCCAGTTCTCAGCTCTCAAAATAGCGGGTTTGAGGCGGTTTTCTTTACCCCCCGGGTAGTGTATTTTTACGGATGTGAATTGATTGAGTTTACCGAATTTGCTGTTACAGCACTGGCTTGCATCTAGTAAATTCCCGAATCCAATTCGCACTCCGTGTAAAGAACAAGCAAAAACAACCAAAAACAACTAAGAGAAACACCATGTTCAACAAGCCTTTCTTTATCGCGGCCACTCTTACCCTGCTGGCCGGGATTCCCCTGTATCTGCTTAGCGCACAACAATTTCCACTAAACACAAGCAACTTGCCCGTTATCGGCTTATCTCTTTTCGTGCTGCTGCTCATTGCGGCATATTGGAGCCAAGCAGTGGCTTCCAGTAATGCCTCCCCGCACTATCACGATGTCGACTATAACGATGCCGACCCTAACGAGAGAGAAGCCGGCAATGTGAAATGGTTCAGCGCCAATAAGGGTTTCGGTTTCATCACCAGGGACAGTGGCGACGATGTGTTTGTACACTTTCGATCTATACGGGGCGATGGGCATCGCGTGCTGCGGGATGGTCAACGCGTCGAATTTAGTATTAGTGAAGGGGAAAAAGGTCTGCAGGCCGAAGATGTAGCAATTGCCGGAACCTAGGGACCTGGGGTCCCTAACTATTCAGTAGTGCGGGGGCCGCTCATGCTGCGTATTTTCGGCACCGCTAAGATTAGCTTGTTGCAGTTCAACTATCTGGCTGTGCAGGCGTTCGAGATCGTGCCGTAGCTGATCCAGCTGGCGCTGCTGCTGAATGAGCGCGTCGTTAAGCCCTTGCAACAGGTCTTCCTGAAAACTGACTTTAGTCTCCAGCTCAATAATTTTCTGTTCCATTTATGTGCCTTATCCGAAATTAGCGAGTCTCCGATCGACTCAATGGCCGCCTCGATGAATTGCTTCGATAGAGCAAGCCCACTTTGAATGTTACCATCCCCATGGTGTGGATTGTTCATGGGCGATCAATCCATACTCTGCGACAGTGCTCGCATTCGGGCAAACGTCGGCTTGGAGTGATTCACTACTATCCAATGGTGAGCTTGAACTTCTCTGTCGCTTTGCTGTCCATTCAGCTGTGAATAAAATTCGGGAATCACTAGCCATGACAAAAGCCCCAATCAACTGGACTAACATGATTCTGTTCAGCCTGACACCGCTCGCTGCGGTTACACTGGTGCCTGGGTATGGTTTTCTCTACGGTTACGATCTCTATGAATGGTTAGTCTGTATCCTGCTCATGGGATTCTGCGGCATGTCGATTACCGCCGGTTATCATCGACTATTCTCGCACAAGGCTTATAAGGCCCATCCAGTACTAAGGTTGATTTTTGCCCTGGGCGGAGCCTGTGCACTGCAGAATGATGTATTGCACTGGGCCTCTGATCACCGAAGACATCATCAGTTTGTGGACAATAATGAACGTGATCCCTACTCGGCAGGCCGGGGCTTCTGGTTTTCCCATATGGGTTGGCTGCTACGTAATTACGAAAGCGGTGGTGAAGATTTTTCCAATGTAAAAGACTTGCAGAAAGACCCGATTGTGCTGTGGCAGCATAGACATTATTTGAGCCTGGTGCTACTGACTAATATAGGGCTGCCGGTGCTGCTGGGCTACTTGCATGGCGATATCATCGCCAGCCTGTTGCTGGGTGGGGTGTTGCGTCTGGTACTTAGCCAGCACGCGACATGGCTAATCAATTCTATCGCCCACATATGGGGGCGACAACCCTATAGCGACACAAGTTCGGCGCGGGATAATTCCCTGCTGGCGTTTATCACCTTTGGTGAGGGTTACCACAATTACCACCATACTTTTCAATGGGATTATCGAAATGGGGTCAGATGGTGGCAATTCGATCCTACCAAGTGGGTGATCCGGCTTTGCTCACTGGTAGGCCTCACGCGGGACTTGAAACGCTGTACCCTGGCGCAAATTGAAAAAGCCCGACTGGAGATGCAATACCGTTTAGCAACTGAAAAGTGCAAAGTATTGAATATTCCCGAGAACTGGCAGCGACGGCTAGAGCAGGAGTATGAACAGTTTTTGCAGACCCTGCAGCTGTGGACCGAACATCGCCAGGCCTGGTATGAAGCCAGGGAGAAGCAGTTCCAAGAAACCCTCGGTCAGTGGGATCAGCTTCAAATGCGGGACAGATATCGTGAGATTCAATACACGCTCAAAGTGCAGAAATGCCGCTGGCAGTTGATGCTACGAAATCTGGGTGATTCAGACCCTCTGCCAGCCTGAAACTGCGCTGCAGCTGTAGACGACTCTGAATCTCATACGTTATAGTCGAAAAGTCCTGAAATTACTGCAATAGACCACCATCGAATCGGGACAGGGACATGCCGGGTATCAAAATGCAACGGTCCCAGTCGGTCGGCTATGCCCGGCACAGGAGAAGCAATAACCATGTTCATAAAGCACTCACTCAAGGCGATTTGCGCGGCGCTTCTGGCTACCCTGGCCAGCACCGGCTGGGCGGTAGAAGAAGGCGAACAGGCACCTGCTTTTGACCTGCCTTCGATCTATGCCGATCAGCCTGCCATCACCCTGGAAGGCCTGGCTGGAAAAATCGTATTTGTCGATTTCTGGGCGTCCTGGTGTGCACCCTGCATACTGTCACTGCCTGCCTACAACGAGATGTATAACAAGTACAAGGACCAGGGGCTGGAGATAGTTGCCATCAGTGTAGACAATCCAATCGAAGACGGTCTGGACTTTCTGTTGGATACTCCTCTGGACTTCCTGATCCCGGCCGACCCGGAAGGAGACGCTGCGGAACTGTTTCAGGTTATTGGCATGCCAACCTCATACCTGATCAATGCAGACGGCGAAGTGGAACTGGTACACCTGGGTTTTCGCAATGGCGACATGGAAATCATCGAGGCTGCAGTACAAAAAGCCCTCGCCGGTAACTAGTCGATGCGTGCTTGCGGGCTTCGTTATTTACTGATGTTTTCACTTATCCTGCTTGCCGGGTGTAACCAGGTACGCCCCTGGGAACGCGGCTACCTGGCCCGGGAGGAGATGGCCTGGGAGGTCGATGTGCTGGAAGGTGCTCTCAATGATCATATCTTCTTCAGTAAGGAAGCCTCATCCGGAGGGGCCAGCGCCGCAGGCGGCGGCTGCGGTTGCAACTGAGTGCGATTGAGCTTCGATGGACTTGGAACTGAGAGGCTTGCTAAGGACCCTCTGAACAAAACTATGACCGCTCTGGCCTACAGCCAATTCTGCTATCAAGACGCACTGGCGCAGTCAGGTGCCGACCTTTCAAGTCAGTGCAACGCCGAGAGCGGGATTGGCTGTAGGCCCCTTTGGGCAGGGCCTGTCGTGCTCCGCCGCGTCGTTGTCGTACTTGCCAAGGGTGTGGCCATTCCCTGCGCACGACGCCTAGTAGCAGAGCACGACAGACTCCCGCAGAGTGGCCATAGTCTTGTTCAGAGGGTCCTTTGAAAACCAGACGCTCTCGCAGCCTCATCGCCCTCTCGACTACCGCATTGGTCTTACCGGGAATCACTGCTGCAGACGCGCCTCCAACTCAGAGTACAGTCTCCTACAAGATCTCAAATTATAGCGAAGATGACCTGTCCCGCAGTGAAGCACCATTCGGAGACCTGGATCGCTAAGACATTGATGTGCACCAGTTTCAACTGGTTTCTCCCCTGGGTAGAAATTTCTCTCTGCATGTCGATGCGAATTATGAATCCCTGACTGGCGCATCACCCTGGTTTACCTCAGCCGGAGTGGATGGCGATCCGATCGTGAGCCTGAGCGGTGCCAGCGGTATTCGCGACAAACGTAGTGAGCTGTCATTGGGAACTCGCTACTACCTGATAAACGGAAGTATCGGGGCCAATATTGGTTATTCGGAGGAGGACGACTATCGCGCCACCTATTTCGGAGCCTCCGGGGAGAGACATTTCAACCAAGAGTCGACCACCGTCTCCCTGAGTTTCAGCCACTCTATGGATGACATCTTTCCCACCGATGCAGCGCTGTTCAATCGGGTCAGGAATGAAGATAAGCGCAGTACTTCGGTAGTTGTCGCCATTAGCCAGGTAATCGATCAGAGATCAACATTTCAGCTTGCCCTGAGCCTGACAGAACAATCGGGATTTCTCAGCGATCCCTACAAATTGCGAGACATTCGGCCCGAAGACAAGACACAAATTGCGCTGACCAATTCCTACCGCCGTTTCTTCGTGAATGCCAATGCAGCCCTGCATGTTAATTACCGCTTTTATCATGATGACTTCGGCATAAGCTCTCACACTTTAGATATGGCCTGGTTTCAAAACATAGGGCAATCCCTGCAACTCGTTCCGACGCTACGTTATTACAGTCAGTCTGCTGCCGACTTCTTTACCAACATCGATGACTTCCTGAAACCGATTTCCGAATACCAGTCCAGCGATTATCGTTTATCGGCTTTCGGTGCCGTCAGTGGAGACTTGAGTCTCATCGCTGACCTGGGAGTCTGGACTGCAACGCTGACCGCCGAACGCTACGTGGCAAATGAAAATTATGCTTCTTATGCAGTTTCTCAACCCAGCACTGCGTTGGTACGATACAATCGCATCTCGCTCGGCTTTGACGATTCCTTTTAATTTTTAGGCAGAGAACCTCTGATCAAGTAGCATTATGAATCCAACCCTAAAACGCTTCTCATTCGATGCCATGGGAAGTTACTGTGAAATCCAGATTTACGATACATCCAGAGTTAATGCCAAGCGCATTATCCGGCAACTCTCAACTGAAGTGCGGCGCCTCGAACTGAAATACTCCAGGTTTCGTAATGACAGCCTGCTAACCGAGATAAATTACTCGGCTGGCGAAAAACTGGGAATTAAAATCGATACAGAAACGAAGTCCCTGTTCGATCATGCCCTTAGCTGTTTCGAGCAGAGCGAAGGCCTATTTGATATTACCGCGGGCGTATTAAACAGAATCTGGGATTTTAAATCCGGCCGTGTACCTGTACAGTCGGAGATCGATCAACTATTACCCCATATAGGCTTCAGCAAATTGAGCTGGCGAAGATCCCGACTCATCCTACCTGCCAAGATGGAAATCGATTTTGGCGGAATTGTAAAAGAGTATGCTGCCGATGCGGTGGCGAAGCTGGCTCGCCGCTTGGGTGTTGAGCATGGGCTGGTAAATCTGGGTGGCGACTTTGCGGTGATCGGCGCCCAACCCGGCCACCAACCATGGACAGTGGGAGTAGCTGATCCGAATCAAGTGGGCGTGCTCATGGCGAAGATCGATCTGATCGACGGCGGCCTGGCATCCAGCGGCGACTATGAGCGCTGCTTCATTCACGAAGGCAAGCGATACAGCCACATCCTGAATCCGAAAACCGGCTGGCCCTGTAGCGGATTACGAGCAGTCAGCATAGCAGGCAACCTGTGCACTGTGGCGGGCTCCATGGCGACTATCGCCATGTTGAAAGAGGAACAGACTTCTCTGCCGTGGCTACAGGAGTCGGGCCTGCCCTTCGTTGCCATGAGTTCCGATGAACAGATCACCGGGGCCGGGCTCAATCAGGATGAAACCGAAGAACCTGCCTAAGGCAACTGTAAGGCAGGTTCCTCAAGGGCAGCAAACTGTTCTCTCAACTCCAGAATATGCTCTGCCCAGTAGCGTTCTGTATTGAACCAGGGAAAACTCAGCGGGAATGCCGGATCTCCCCAGCGTCTTGCCAGCCAGGCGCTGTAATTCATCAGCCGTAGTGTGCGCATCGATTCCACCTGTTCCAATTCCGTTGGCTTGAAATCATGGAATTCGTTATACCCTTCGACTAATTCCAGAAGTTGCGCCTGACGCTGGTTGCGATCGCCGGACAGCATCATCCACAGATCCTGGATCGCCGGCCCTGTCATCGTGTCATCAAAATCCACGAAGTGCGGCGTTCCCTCTTTCCACAATACATTGCCCGGATGACAGTCTCCATGAATGCGCAATCTTGTTAGCTCACCCAATGCCTGCGCCCGCTGCTCCATTACTCGAATCAAGTCCTGAGACAACGATTCGTAAGCACTAATCAAGTCCGCTGGTATGAAAGAGTTCTCCAATAGAAAATGGCGACTGTCAACAGCGAACCTTTCAATACTCAGCTCAGCTCGATGTAGAAAGTGACTCGTGGCCCCTACCGCATGAATTCGACCAACGAATCTGCCCATTACATGAAGATTATCGAGATTGTCCAGCTCGGGAGGCCTGCCAAGAAGCTGAGGAAAAACCGCAAATTGAAAATCTTCGAATCTTAATAGCGTATTGCCATCATCAAATTGAAGAGGAGCAATAACGGGAATTTCGAGATCTTGCAGTTCCTGCGCGAAGGCATGTTCCTCGAGGATTTGTTGGTTGCTCCAACGGCCCGGTCGGTAAAACTTCACCACGATAGAAGGGCCATCATGTAATCCAAGCTGATAGACCCTGTTCTCGTAGCTGTTCAGCGCGAAGATGCGTGCGTCTGTTTCATAGCCCACACCCTCAACCGCAGCTAATACCTTGTCTGGGGTCAGCTTCGAATAGGAATGAACTTGATCCATCTGTGTGGGTTTTGCAGGATCGGTGCCAGCCAAGCGTGGGGTTCCAGGCCGGATCAGGAATCCTTGGTATCGGCTTTGGCGCCGACCAGTGATACCGGAAATGGGGTGATATTGTCGCCGCTGGAGATCTTACTGACGCCGCTTTTCTCGACTTCATCGATCCGGATAACAGCCTGGATCGGAATAAAACTGCGTTTCACTCCATTAAACTCTGCCTTCAGCTTTTCCTCACTGGGATCCACGACGACCTGGGATTTCTCATCGAATACGAAGTCTTCAATCTCGATAAATCCATACAGGTCACTCTGGTAGACCTGTTTAACGAAGACTTCATAGAGCTTACCCTTGTTGAGAAAGGTTATCTTGTATATTTCGTTTGAGTTTCCCATTAAAATCAGTCTCTTACAGTAAAGGGTCGAACATTAGGCAGACGCGGCCTCGAAGTGCTTCAGTGCCGAGTCACTGAGCGCATCCCCTATATTTGGTTAAATTGATGAAATTCAAACCATTCTGCGCTATTTGTCGCAAAATTGCTCGCTGATTCTGCCGCGATAACTGCCACAGCATAGGCAGTACATTTGCTTAAGCGCGCCCGGATTTTGCTGTTATAATTCGCCCCTTTTTTGAGAAGCTGACAGCTACAGTGAAACCTGACCAGACAAGCACACGGCACGTGTCACCGCAATCCAATACCGGTCCTACCAGGGTATTCATCAAGACCCATGGCTGTCAGATGAATGAGTATGATTCTGCTCGCATGCTGGATCTGCTTAGGGAATCCCACGCTGCGATCCTGGTAGACGATCCTGCCAAGGCTGATCTGTTACTGCTCAATACCTGCTCGATCAGGGAGAAGGCTCAGGAAAAAGTTTTCCATCAGCTGGGACGCTGGCGCGGCCTGAAGCAAACCAATCCCGATTTAAAAATAGCCGTTGGCGGATGTGTGGCCAGCCAGGAAGGTGCAGCAATCGGCAAACGAGTACCATTTGTCGATGTGGTGTTTGGCCCTCAGACACTCCACAAGTTGCCAGAAATGCTTGCCAAAGCGAGCACGGGAAAACCGGAGGTGGATATCAGTTTTCCAGCGATCGAAAAATTCGACCGCCTACCGCAACCCGCAGCAGATTCCTGTCAGGCCTACCTCACCGTCATGGAAGGATGCAGCAAGTATTGCAGCTTCTGTGTAGTCCCCTACACACGCGGAGAGGAAGTGAGCAGACCACTGGATGACGTACTCGCCGAAGCGGTGCACCTGGCAGCTCAGGGGGTGCGGGAGATCAATCTACTGGGACAGAACGTCAATGCTTACCGCGGAGTCAGTCATGCAGGTGAGATTATCGACCTGGCTTTGCTCATCAATTACATTGCCAGCATCGATGCAATCGATCGCATTCGATTCACTACTTCCCATCCGGTCGAGTTCTCTACAAGCCTGATAAATGTCTATGCATCGGTTCCGGAGCTGGTCTCTCATCTACACCTGCCGGTGCAGAGTGGTTCCGATAGAATCCTGGCGGCCATGAAGCGAGGCCATACTGTACTCGAATACAAATCGATTATTCGTAAGATTCAGGCATTACGCCCCGGTATCAGCCTGTCTTCTGATTTCATCATTGGGTATCCTGGCGAAACTAATCGGGATTTTGAAGACACCATGAAGCTGATCATGGAAATCGGTTTCGATACTTCATTCAGCTTTATCTTCAGCGCCCGCCCCGGCACTCCAGCTGCCGAACTGGATGATGCAACGCCTGAACAGGAGAAGAAACATCGGCTGGCCACTTTGCAATCGCAAATCGTCAAGCAAGCGACTGCCATTAGCGAATCAATGGTCGGCACTGAGCAGCAGGTGTTGGTGACAGGGCAATCGAAGAAGTATTGCACCGACTTGCAGGGTCGCACGGAAAATAACCGTGTGGTCAATTTCCAATGCGCAGATGAGAGCCTCATCGGTAGCTTCGTTGCGGTGACCATTGCCGATGCTTTGCCGAATTCCCTGCTGGGAAGCCTGTAATTTGTCAATATTGGCGGCGTATTACACTTAATAGCTTGATATACTTCGCCCAATTCAAATCCTGAGAGGATCTCACGCCTGTATGGCAACCCATTCTCAAAGTCTGACTCTAGTGCCTGACAATGCCCAGCGCTTATCCAACCTCTGCGGGCGGCTCGATGAACACATCCATCAAATTGAATCCTCCCTCGCCTTGAAAATTCAGGCCAGAGGCAATGTATTTCAATTGTCCGGCAGTGAAGCCACGGTCGCCGTTGGCTCCCATGTTCTCGAGTCTCTTTACTCCGCTACAAGCCATGGCAATGCCCTCAGTCCCAACCAGGTTCACCTGGCCTTGCGGGAAGCACAATTATCAGCGATTGAAGGACTCGAGGATGAGGATGACGGCCAGCTGATAAAGACACCGAAGTCTTCGATCAAGCCTCGCGGCAAACACCAGAAGCACTATGTGCGAGGAATTCAATGCAACGATATCAACTTCGGTATAGGCCCAGCGGGCACCGGCAAGACTTATCTGGCCGTGGCGTGTGCTGTCGAAGCCTTATTGGAAGAGCAGGTAAACCGGCTACTATTGGTCAGACCTGCAGTGGAAGCTGGCGAAAAACTGGGATTCCTGCCTGGGGATTTGGCTCAGAAAATTGATCCTTATCTGCGACCATTGTATGACGCTCTGTACGAAATGCTTGGATTTGAGAAAGTCGGAAGACTCATAGAGAGGAATGTAATCGAAGTTGCGCCACTGGCGTACATGCGCGGACGAACACTCAATAACTCTTTCATAATCCTCGACGAGAGCCAGAATACAACCAGCGCTCAGATGAAAATGTTTCTAACCCGCATCGGCTTTGGTTCGACGGCGGTAATAACCGGCGACGTAACCCAGATAGACCTGCCGAAAGGCACCCGTTCGGGACTCGTGCATGTGAGCAAGGTATTGAAAGGTATCGACGCGATAGGCTTTACTTATTTCAACGCCAAAGACGTAGTGAGGCATCGGCTGGTGCAGAAGATCGTCGAAGCCTACGATGAATTCGATAGAAGCTCCGTCTCTCAAATCAGCGGCCAGGAAGCTTCTCAATTCAATGAACGTGACAGTTGAAATCAGCAACGATTGTGATTACCACTGGGTTCCCGAAGAGGATGTCTGCGCAAGCTGGATTAAGAGTGCCATGGACCTGGTTGACACACAAAGAATCTGCAGCATCAGTCTTCGATTTGTAGATGAAGCGGAGGCCGAATCACTTAGTTCACAGTTCCGCGGCCAAGCCCACGCCGCCAATGTGCTGTCCTTTCCAGTAGAGTTACCTGCCGCAGTAACAGAGAACTTACAAGCTGAACCGCTGGGTGATGTAGTAATCTGCCCGGCTATCCTGGAGCGGGAGGCCGGTGAACAGGGCAAGACGCATCAGGCTCACTGCGCCCATCTACTCATTCACGGGGTGCTGCATTTACTCGGTTACCAGCACGACGACAACGGCAGAGCCGAAGCCATGGAAAGGCTGGAAATCAACGCACTTGAAAGTCTTGGATTCCCGAATCCATATTTGGTAGGGTGATCCTGTACTCACGGGATTGGAGAAACCAGAGAAACCAACGCATGCCCAACGACCAATCCAGTGTCGATCCAAGACCTCGCTCCTGGATCGATAAAATTGCACAGGTCTTTTCCGACGAGCCCACCGACACCAAAAGTTTGCTTGAGCTATTGCGTAACGCCGAGCAAGACCAGGTACTTGATGCCGACGCACTCGGCATTATCGAAGGCGCACTGCAAGTCTCCAGTATGCAGGTACGCGACATCATGATTCCCCGGTCGCAAGTGGTAACCGTACCAGCCAAGCTTTCACCAAATGAGATTATCAAAATGGTCACCAAGGCTTCTCATTCGAGATTTCCAGTTATTGGCGACAACGTAGACAATGTAATGGGTATCTTACTCGCCAAGGATTTACTGCCACTAATTCTAAACGGTAAAATGGACAAACTCGATATAAAGGATGTTGTGCGACCTGCCACCTTTGTTCCTGAAAGCAAACGCCTGAATGTGTTGCTAAAGGAATTTAGAGAAACTCGTCAACACATGGCCATCGTTATAGATGAGTACGGCAGTGTATGTGGTGCAGTTACCATCGAAGATGTGCTGGAGCAGATCGTTGGCGAGATTGAAGACGAGCACGACGTCGATGATGAAAGCACTATCAAGAAATTTGACGAGGAAAACCATATCGTCAAGGCGCTCACACCGGTGGATGAGTTCAATGACTATTTTGGTACCAGCTTCAGCGACCAGGAATTTACTACCATCGGCGGCCTGGTATTACAGCAATTCGGCCACATACCAGAGCGCGATGAGACTATTAACATAGGTCCCTTCCTGGTTACTGTCCTGAATGCGGACAGCCGCCAGATCAAATTGATCAAGGTGACCTCGAGACTGGTTGACACCCGCAAAAAATCACTCTAAGCCCTCATCCGATAAGCCACGAAGCGATTGAAATTTTCGGCTTGATCTCATTAACCCGCAACGGGTTTTTTACGGCCAGCCACTACCTGTCTCTGCGGGTCTGGGTTATGCTTGCGGGTTTTGCGGCGTAGCGGAGAAAAGCATCCATAGGAGGAGGCTAACTGCGCGGAAGAAAATGAATGGAAGGCGTGCAATGAACCGAAAGCTATGGCCAGCAATTTAAAGTAATGAAGAAACTCGATCAGCAATATTTGCCCCTGGAGGTAGAGTCAAGCGCTCAATCCTATTGGCAGCAACACGACAGCTTTCGAGCGACGGAAGATCCTGATAAGGAGAAGTTTTACTGCCTGGCTATGTTTCCCTACCCCAGTGGTCACCTGCATATGGGGCATGTCAGGAATTACACCATCGGCGATGTTATCGCCCGCTATCATCGTATGCTGGGCAAGAACGTGCTCCAGCCCATGGGCTGGGATGCCTTCGGTCTACCTGCTGAAAATGCCGCCATGCAGAACAAGGTGCCTCCGGCCAAGTGGACCTACGGCAATATCGACTACATGCGTGAGCAGCTGCAACGCTTGGGTTACGCCTTCGACTGGTCACGCGAACTAGCCACCTGCCACCGTGACTATTACCGTTGGGAACAATGGTTTTTCACGCGCCTTTTTGCCAAAGACCTGGTTTACAAGAAAAAGGCGGAAGTCAACTGGGACCCGGTGGATCAAACAGTACTGGCGAACGAGCAAGTGGTGGATGGGCGCGGCTGGCGATCCGGCGCTGTGGTAGAGCGTCGCAGCATTCCGCAGTGGTTTGTCAGAATCAGCGCTTTCGCCCAGGAACTGCTGGACGACATGGAAACACTCGACGGCTGGCCTGACAAAGTGCGCACCATGCAGACCAATTGGATCGGCAGATCAGAAGGAATCGATCTGGAATTCGAGCTTGCCGGTGAATCCGATGCTTCACTGAGGCGCCTGAGAGTGTATACGACCAGGCCAGATACGCTGTTGGGGGTAACTTACATCGCCGTAGCTCCTCAGCACCCAATCGCCGCGAAAGCGGCTGTCTTGAATCCGACTGTGGCGCAGTTCATTGAACAGCAGAACAACATCAAGGTCGCCGAAGCCGAACTGGCGACCATGGAAAAACTCGGCATGGATACGGGGCTGAAAGCTATTCATCCCATCAGTCAGGCCGAAGTACCGATTTTTGTGGCCAATTTTGTACTGATGAGCTATGGCTCTGGAGCAGTGATGGCCGTGCCCGGCCACGATCAGAGAGACTGGGAATTCGCGAAAAAATATGGCCTGGACATCAAACAGGTAATTGAACCTGCCTCAGCCGATTCCAGCTGTGACCTCGAGCAAGCTGCTTATGTTGAGAAGGGCATAGTGATTAATTCGGGTCAGTTCGATGGACTTGACTTTGAGCAGGCCGTCGAAGCATTCGCCGCGCATCTCGGTGAGCTAGGAAAAGGTCAGAAAACCGTTAACTATCGCCTGCGGGACTGGGGCGTTTCACGACAGCGTTATTGGGGCGCGCCGATTCCCATGATTAACTGCGACGACTGTGGCCCGGTGGCAGTTCCGGATGAAGACTTGCCAGTCATCCTGCCCGAAGACATCGACTTCGACGAGTCGGGATCGCCACTAGCTAAGCTACAGTCGTTTTTCGAGGTGGATTGTCCGAAATGCCACAAGGGCGCACGCCGGGAAACCGACACATTCGATACCTTCATGGAATCATCCTGGTATTACGCCCGCTTCGCCTGCCGTGATCAGGATGAAAGCATGCTGGATAGCCGCGCCGATTACTGGTTACCAGTAGACCAGTATATAGGGGGTATCGAACATGCGATTCTGCACCTGCTCTATGCCCGTTTCTATCACAAGCTGCTGCGCAACGAAGGCCTGGTTGACTGCGACGAACCCTTCACTCGCCTACTCACCCAGGGCATGGTACTGAAAGACGGCAGCAAGATGTCCAAATCAAAGGGTAATACGGTCGATCCACTGCCGCTCATTGAAAAATTTGGTGCCGATACGGTGCGGATGTTCACGATGTTTGCCTCCCCACCCGATCAATCCATGGACTGGTCCGATTCTGGTGTAGAGGGCAGTTACAGGTTTCTCAAACGGCTCTGGAAAATAGTTGCCAGCCACCAAGCTATTCCCTGCAAAGACTATGCGTCATTGCAATACAATGACCAGCAGAAAAAACTGCGCCTGAAAACCCATCAGACGCTCGCTAAGGTCAGCGACGATTATGCCCGGCGCCAGACCTTTAATACGGCCATCGCTGCCACCATGGAATTACTCAATGCAACGACACGCTTCATGGATAACAACGGCAGTGAGACCGATAAGCTGGTCATCCAGGAAGCCCTGGAGATGGCAATATTGATGCTCGCACCGATAGTGCCCCACTTCTGCCACAGCCTGTGGAACCATCTGGGACACGACGGTGCTGTAATGGACGCGACCTGGCCACAGGTAGATGAATCTGCCCTGGCCCAAGACTCCATGTTAATTGTGTTGCAGGTAAACGGTAAGCTGCGCAGCAAGATCGAAGTAGCCAGGGATATTGAAAGGGGCGAACTCGAAAAACTCGCTCTGGAGAATGAGTCAGTGAAGAAATTTACTGAGGGTGCGACAATCCGCAAGGTGATCGTCGTGCCTGAGAGATTGGTTAATGTCGTCGTGAGTTGAATTATGCATCGTCCACTACAACGCTTGCTGCTTGGTGTCTGGATACTCAGTTTGAGTGCCTGTGGTTTCGCGCTACGCGGTGGCGATGTTATTTCCTCCCAGTTCAGTTCCATCCAGTTAATCTCTCAACAGCCCAACAGTGAGTTTTCCCGTTTGTTGCGACGCAGCCTGGATGTATCAGATGTCGCTGTTGAACTGGTAGAGTCCATCGAACCGGTGGCCGGTCAGGCCCTGCTGTCGATTGGCGATGAACGGGTGGTTAGTCGTCCTGTCACAGTAAACCCCAGGGCTCGGGCTGCTCAATATGAAATGCGCTTGTCCGTGGAAATTGCCTTGGGCAGAGGCGATCAGATTCTCATCGAGCCGGAAACGTTGTTCGTCGAGCGAACCTATTTCGAAGATATCGAAAACATATCCGGCAACCGGGAAGAAGTTGAAATTATAGCTGCCGAGATGAGGCGAGAATTGGTCAATCAGCTCATGCGCAGACTGCAAGCGGCCGGCGGCTGATCCTCCCGCGCGCCCATGAAAATCAAACCTGAGCAACTCAACCGCACTCTCAACAGTCAGCAGCTTGCGCTGTACTGGCTATCCGGTGATGAAACGCTACTCATACAGGAGACCGCCGATCAGATCCGCCTTCACTTTCGCGAACAGGACTTTCTCGAGCGCGAAGTATTCAATGTGGATCGCAGCTTCAACTGGCAACATTTTTCCCATGCCGTGGGTAATCTTTCGTTGTTCTCCCAGCGGAAGATTATCGAAATTCGGCTGGGCAGCGCCAAGCTGGAAGAAGTCGGCCGCAAAGCGCTGCTTGATTACCTTGAAGAACCCAGCCCGGATATTCTTCTGCTTATCATCAGCCCCAAGCTGGAAAGTGGTACCGCCAACACCAAGTGGTTTAAGGCCATCGAAGCCAGTGGAGCGTTTATGCAGATCTGGCCCATCAATAGAGAGGGTCTGGGTGCCTGGCTGGCTCAACGGCTGATTCGAGAAGGTATTAGTGCCGCCCCGGATGCGCTGGAATTACTGGCAAACAAAGTAGAAGGCAATTTGCTGGCGGCCATGCAGGAAATCGAGAAACTTAAACTGCTGGTAAAGCCTGACGAAAAATCTCCACTGCAACTAGATGTTAATACCGTCATGCAGGTCGTGGCAGACAGCTCGCGCTATAACGTGTATCAGCTGGTTGATGCCGCCTTACTGGGCGACGCGGTACGTTCACAAAAAATTCTAGGAGCGTTGCGTGCCGAAGGAATTTTTCCGCTCCTGATAGTGGGGGCAATTACCCGAGAGCTGCGCAGTCTGTTACCGATGATAGAGAAAAAGCAACAGGGCCAGGGTGTTAACGCGATAATGCAAACGGCCCATGTCTGGTTTAATCGCAAACAGGCGGTGGGCAACGCACTGCAGCGAATTAATACCGGGCAAGTGTGGCAATTTCTAGACCATACCCGACTCATCGACCAGTCAATTAAGGGCATGTCCAGGGCCAATACCTGGGATGAGCTGAGCTTGCTATTGCTGCGAATCAGTGGTCAGCAAACGGCTACCCTGCGACAATTCGCCTGATCGCTGGAACTGAATCAATCCGGGCTAGTTCAGTCCGCGCCTTTCCAGCAATGGTGCTATGTCGGCATCACGCCCTCGAAAATTTCTGAACAGAACCATCGCATCCTCACTGGCACCCCGGGATAACAGCGTGCGTCTGAAATGGTCTCCATTCTGTCTTCTCAGGCCTCCATTTTCCTTGAACCATTCGACCGAATCGGCATCGAGAACCTCACTCCAGATGTAGGAGTAGTAGCCCGCCGAATACCCACCCATAATATGATTGAAGTAGGTGCTGCGATAACGTGGTGGAATCTCGGGCATTGCTACTCCTGCAGTCTCAAGTACTTCAGATTCAAACTGCATGAGCTGATCCGCATCTGGAACCTTATCTGGAGCCAGTTGGTGCAGAGCCTGATCGAGAATTGATGCACTCAGGTATTCAGTAGTAGCGAAGCCCTGATTAAATTTCTGCGAAGAGAGCACCTTATCCAGCAGTTCATCCGGCATGGGCTGCCCAGTCTGATAGTGAATGGCGTAATTGGCCAGCACTTCGGGCCAGGTCGCCCACATTTCATTAACCTGACTGGGGTATTCGACAAAATCTCTAGGCACTCGAGTTCCTGAAAAGTAAGGGTATTCCACGTTTGAAAACATGACATGTAATGCATGACCAAACTCATGAAATAGAGTGTTCACTTCATCGAAACTCAACAGCGTTGCTTCATTGCCGATCGGCTCGGTGATATTAAGATGATTGGCCATGATGGCTTGGGTATTCATCAAATTGCTCTGCAAGATATAGGAGGTGTTCCAGGCACCGCCCCGCTTGCTGGGCCGAGCATAGTAATCGGCAATGAACAACGCCAGTGTCGTTCCCACTGTATCAAAGACTTCGAATACCCTGACATCTTCCTGGTAGAGGGGTAAGTCGGTGCGCTCTTTGAAGCTTATCCCATAGAGCTTTTCTGCAGCGAAGAATACACCTCGCTGTAAAACGTTGTTCAATTCAAAGTAAGGACGCAATTGGCTTGCGTCAAATTCGTAACGCGCTGCGCGCACTTTTTCAGTATAAAAATCCCAATCCCATGCAGCGAGTTCGAAATCCGCCCCCTCGTCGTAGATCATCTTCTGCAAGTCTGCCGCTTCTCGCCTGGCATTGGCCACTGCCGGTGGTGCAAGTTCCGCGAGTCGCTCATTAACAGCAGCTACGGTCTGGGCGGTACGATCTTCCAGGATATAGTGGGCATGATTCTCAAAGCCGAGTAACTGGGCACGCTCGGCTCGCAGCCGCAAAATATCTACCAGCAATTCACGATTATCGAATTCACCTCCCCGGTTTCCTCTGGACAGTGAAGTCCTGTGCATTGTTTCACGCACAGCGCGGTTCTGCAGCGAAGCCAGAGCCGGTTGACCGCTGGTATTGAGCAGGGGTATTAGGAATTTTCCCTGCAGCCCTCGTTCATCGGCCTCGGCTTCAGCAGCAGCAACTAGGGCTTCATCCAGCCCTGTCAGCTCTTCCCGGCTATCAACCAAAATTGCAAGCTCATTCATTTCACTGAGAATTTGCTGACTGTAACGAGTCTGCAGTGTTGCAATTTGCCCATTGAGTTCTTTCATGCGTTGCTGTTGGTCCACGGATAAGGCCGCGCCAGCCCGCACGAAGTCACTGTAATACTCTCCCAACAACCTTTTCGATTGTGCATCGAGTGCGAGGGCTTCACGTTGCTCATAGAGCCTGCTAATTCTAGCGAAGAGATCGCGGTTCAGCATGATGCTATCGTCATGCGCTGCGAGTTGCGGCGCGAGTTGTTGTTCGAGAGCACGGATTTCGTCATTGGTATGGGCACTGGACATTGCCGAGAAAACGCTGTCTGTACGATTTAGCAGCTGCCCCGAGAGCTCCATGGCAATAATGGTGTTTACAAATGTTGCAGGCTCACCCTGCCGTGCAATGGCTTCAATTTCGGCGGACTGTTCCGCCATACCGCGCAGAAATGCTGGCAGGAAATGGGCATTTTCGATTTGATCGAAAGGCGGATAGTTCAGATACAACTGGCTCTTGCTAAAAAACGGATTGCTTGAAACCAGTGCTACTTCAGATGTAGACAATCCTGAGTCCTCGGCTGCTAAACTAGTGGGATCTGCTGCTTGTTCAGTTTCGCTGCAAGTGGATAATAAAGCACTGAACAGCGTCATTAAGACTAGCTTGGGTAATCTTATAATCATAGCGTTACGCGCGCAGTGAGTACCTGTAAGATGATAGCCGGCAATTTCACACGGTTGTGAGATTTAGTCAACCAGCTCCAGCCGTACTCGAAGCTCTCGATCGATCGAAATGTTCCCTAGAGTTACCAATTTCGCTGCTTGCAGACCCCTGGCATACCTTATAATGCAGCGGCTTCTTCAAATCAGGGACTGTCATACGCGTGTATTACAGGTGGCTGCTTCTTAAACCATTGGATTGTTTATTCCGCTCGTACCATCTTGTTCCGGTACTGGTTGCTGCACTCCTTATAAGCGGAAGCGTTTCTTCCGCCGAACTCAATATTGCCCAAAATCAGCTGCCCGTGGCGCTGGGTCTTTACCTGGACCATTTCGAAGATGTGAGTACCGAGCTTACCCTGGAAGATATCATGGATCCTGATATTCAGTGGCAGCGCTCGACGCAAGTAATCCTAACCTTTGGACTGTCAGAATCCGCACACTGGTTCTCCATCGTCATCTACGTGGATGAGGCGCTGAATGAAAAGCTGGTGTTAAGCATGGGTAATCCGGGACTGGATCGCATCGACTTCTATTTTGTGCATCCCGACGAAGTGGTTGTGCATAAGGTGGCCGGTGATACGATTGCAGTATCGGAACTCGATCAGCCTTATAGGTTTCCAGTCATACCTTATGAAATAGCCACAGCAAATCAGCAAACCCGACTGTTCTTCCGCGCCTATTCTCAATCAGGTGTTGAGATTCCATTAACGCTAACCACAATGTCTGATCTGGCCGGTAATCAACAGAACCTATTGGCGTTCCTTGGTGCATTCTTTGCCTTCTTTCTGATGTGTTTCTGCGCATGCTCAGTCTTTTTTTTATGCGCGACAAGCAATTTTTTGCTTATACCCTCTTCTTTGGCGGGTGTATTGTTTATTTCCTCTCCCAATCCGGCATGGGTCGGCTCTGGCTGTGGGGGAGCTATGGAGAATTCAATAACCGCGCCACTTATATTTCAATCGCTGTCCTGGTAGCGAGTTTCTGCCTGCTCGGTCAGTCACTGAGTCTAACCAGCCGTTTCAAAGGTTCCGTGGAGATCGTATTACGATTCTTGACTTACGCGATGCTGCCGGTCGGCCTCTATTTCTTGATTATCCCTCTCGATCTAATCAGCGCTGAGAATGTGTCGTTAATCATTTATCTCAGCTCACTGGTTACACTCACGGTTTTCATCATGGCAGGTGTAACTGCATTGCAAGGATCACGTACCGCTATGTATCTGTTCTTCACCTGCGCGATGATGCTGCTCGCCCTGAGTTCATTCTCTCTGTACAAGTTTAACTTCATCGAACGCAGTGCCGTGGCGCCGATAATCGGTCAGACTCTGATAGTGATCGCCGCTGTCATGTTGTTGCTCTCGTTGGCCGAATTCGTCCGCACCAAGAATGAGGAATTCGCCCAGGCTCGAATGGAAACCAAGGCCAAGGGGGATTTCCTGAGGAACGTATCCCGTGAATTCCTCACTCCGGTACATTTGATTCTGGCAAATTCGAAACGCCTGTTGGCGGGGCAGTCCAACAAGCTCAACAAATCCACCAGGCAACACATGTCTACGGTTATTCGACAGAGTGACCATCTGCACAACCTGATAAATGACCTGCTGGAAATGGCGGAGTTGGAATCGGACAGTTTCGAGCCCGAATTCGAGCTGGTTGAAATATCACATTTCCTGAGCGAATTGAAAGGCATGCTGCTCCCTTCCGCCATGGAGAAAGGACTGGATCTCAGCACAGAATTCGCTTCTGCAAAGCTGCTCGTGCAAACCGACAAGTCCCGCCTGTAACATGCTCTGATGAACGTATTAACCAATGCGATAAAATTCACCGAAAAAGGCGATATTGGGCTTGGCTACAAGGCTGTCTATTTTCGCAGACGACTCGGTATCGAAATTTTTATTCGTGATACTGGCCGGGGCATGAGCGAAGAATTCCAGCAGCGCATGTTTCAGGAATTCGCCAGGGAACAACCCGGATCAGAGAAAGAGCCGGAAGGCACCGGTCTCGGCTTGGTAATAGTAAAACGCATGATCGAAAAACTTGGCGGGGAAATCAGCTTCAAGTCAGAAAAAGACTCTGGCAGTAAATTTTTTATTCGACTGCCGTTAAGGGTCAACCTGGATTAGGGTAGCTCTAACGCTTGCCGGATGGATTAGTCTCTTGTTCCAGCTGAAAGATGACATCGCTGAATTCTTCAACCTTGTTTTCGAAAGCCTTCAGGGCATCGGCCAAACCCTGGTTGTAGTAATAACAACCCATTTGTTCTCCAAAATAGTCCAGCAGAAACTGCGCATCGAAACCGCCAATTTCAAGCTGTAACTCGTCGAGCATGTACTGCTGAATGCGCCCGACAATCTCCTGTTTAGTGTCAGGGTCCAGTTCTATCTCAGACATGGCCAAGATCCCTATGCATCCAATTGTCTGGCCAGATCGAGAAAATCGGTCGCCGTATAATCAAATTCACCAGCAGCATCGGTGTTAACGGTCCGCCCCGGACCCCTCTCCAGCGGCCTGATTACGTAGGCAGTTCGTAGCCCGGTTCGAGCCGCCGCGCGCAGGTCTCCGGGATGAGCTGCCACCATCATCACCTGTTCGGGAGCAAACCCGAGTAAGTCTGCGGCAGTCAGGTAGGCTTCCGGATCGGGCTTATAGTGTTTAGCTAACTCCGCCGAAAGAACTGCGTCCCAGGGCATACCGGCATTCTTGGCCATGTTGGTGAGTAAGCCCACGTTGCCATTGGAAAGCGTGGCGATGACGTACTTGGTCTTTAACCTGTTCAATCCTCCAACGGTATCCGGCCAGGGGGATAAGCGATGCCACGCCTTGTTGAAATGATCCAGCTCCGCTTCCGTTAAGCCGTTCAATCCAAATTCAACCACCAGTTCATCGAGGATCATGCGGTGTAAATCGTCTATCTTGGTCCAGGGTAGTTCACCCGTGCGCACCCGATTCATCGCCGGCCCATAACCAGACCGCCACCTATCGGCAAATTCACCCCAGTCTGCTTCAAAACCTTTCCTGGCGGCCAATAATTGGCCTTCCCTGATAATCGATGCACGCCAGTCTACGACTGTGCCGAATACATCAAAAGTGAGTGCCTTTACAGAATTGGCAACACTAGCTTGAGCCAGAGCGGAAGACGTAGCGAGCATGCCGAGACACATGCCGGTGGGCAAAACTGCCAGGCCCTTCAGAAATTGTCTGCGACCTTGCGCTGTCGTTGCAGTGAATTCGTTTTTACCTGGAGGAGTCATGACGGTTTCCTCTGTATTATTTATTTTATCAGTGGCTTATCAGGCTCGAGAGTGTGCATTTATTGCCGCCCGTAGCCGCTGGCACGTTAGCATATCTCCTGGTGAATATCATCCGGCGTTCCCGGGCCCGGGAACGACAGTCCCTGCATTTCCTGGTGAGCGCCTGCCCGTCAGGCATGGCAACTCCGTACCCAATGCTGGACTTGCTATTGGAAGTAAACTATCAGAATGGCCAACGGGCAGACAAACTTGATGTAGACCGGCCATATTTTCCAGAAGATTCCTGACTCTACCTGTGAGTTGCCCTGTTTTATTTCTTCGAGTATGTCGTTTCTACGCCAGATCCAGGCGACAAAAATACAGAAGAATAATCCCAACAGCGGCTGGCTGTACTCTGTCGTGGCAGTAACGACCAGATCGAATAGGGGATCAAAATTGAACACGATTAGCAGTGATATAAAGGTAATAACCGTGCCGACTATCATGGCTACTTTGCGCCTCTCTACACCGAGATGTTCCACACCATAGGCAACCGGCACCTCCAGCATGGAGATCGACGATGTCAGTGAGGCGATAGTCATTAATAGAAAGAATGCGATAGCGACCGGTATACCGATGGCACCCATGGTGCTGAACAAGGCGGGCAGTACCGATATGATCAAACCAGGTCCGGCGATGAGCCCTCCGTCTGCATCGAAAATTTCAACGCCATTGCCCAAAGCAACATACATCGCAGGAAGAATAAGCATTCCTGCCAGTACTGCTATGCCTATGTCCAGCAAGGCTACGAGGCCGCCAACCACAGGCAGGTTTTCCTGTTTACTTATGTAGGATCCGTAGACGAGCATCGTTCCGACACCCAGGGATAGAGAAAAGAATGCCTGGCCCATCGCATTGACGAGCAGCGCGGGATCGGTAATTCTTGAAAAATCTGGCACCAGGTAGGCCCGCAATCCTTCCGAGGCACCCGGCAGGGTCAGCACATAGAAAACCAGCAATAACAGGATGATGATCAGCGACGGCATCAGGCGTGATGCCCATTTCTCAATGCCGTCCTTAACTCCCGCACTGATGATATAGATGGTAATCACCATGAACAGCACAACGAATAAAGAGTTTCGTACAACGGCATCCCGGGTTAACCACTGGGCCAGCCCGTCCATACCGAACAATCTGGCCAGTGGATCGAAAAAATGAGCGATCATCCATCCACTTACTACTGCATAGAAACTCAGAATAAAACTGACGGTTATGATGCCAGTAAATCCCACCACCAGTGCTAGTAGCCTGCTCTTCTTACCGGAGGAAATCGACTGCAATGCAGTTACCGCATTTGCCTGGGCATGACGCCCGATAATCAGTTCTGCCATCAAGACGGGATAGGCTAGAGCGAATACCAGGATGAGGTAAGCGAAAAGAAATGCCGCTCCGCCATTGGAGGCAGTGTTGGTCGGAAATCCCCATATATTTCCAAGCCCTACTGCCGAACCCGAGGAAGCCATCAAGAAACCGAATCTGGATGTAAACTCGCCTCGTGGTGTGGCCATTAATTGGAAATCCCTTAATTAGTGTGTAGGTCGAATCATCGGCCTGTACAAGAGTAACCTAACACTTCAGGGCGGTAAACGACGCATGCTTACTGATCGTAGGATTCGAGTGTGAAACGGGCCAGCACAGGATCCGATAGAACGAACACCACGTTGGATACCAGTGATGCGACGCCACTAATATTCACTTCCAGGCTGGGTATGCGTAGGCGATTGTCTGTCGTGGAGAAGGATGCTATGCCAGGGTAGCTGTCCCGGCGCGAAATGACACTCTCCAGATTCGCTTCGATGATTACCTCAGCCGTGTCGGGTACCAGATTAAAGTTCATGCTGATCAGGGTAGCGCCAGCATTGATATCCACGCTGGTTATCATCAGGCCGGAAGAGGCCTCGAAGACATGGGGAGCCGAACTGAAGCGATCGACGACTTCTATATTCATAAACACGAAATCTGAACCGTTGGCATAGCTTTCCGTGATATAGGGGACGTTAAGGAATAAATTACCTAGTGCTTCCTGGGGCAGCCCATTAATCGCATCCAGGATTTGCATGCCGTCACCCAGCACCTGAGCAAAAACGGTGAATCCATCCTCGGATGTATCCAGCGACAAGTTGTCTTCGAGATTGACAAACCACTGGTTTGTCGCGCTATTCGGATCGCCGGTAAGTTTCGCCATCGCTACAGTGCCCCGGGTGTTGGACACATTGAATTCGTTATCGATAGGCGAATCGGTCTCAACGGCGACTGGACCTTGAAAGGGTGCAAATCGATACGCGCCGCCCTGTACGACAAAATTTTTCGCCACTCTGTGGAAAAAGGTACCGTTATAGTCATTCCGATTCACATAGTTAAGAAAGTTCTGCACCGTATTCGGCGCTGTCTCGTCTAGCAGCTCCATCGAGAAATCACCCATGCTGGTACTGACTCGAACTAATGTACCGGCGTGTCCGGAAATCGCTGAGAGGCTAATCAGCAGGGTCAAAACCAGCACAGAGATGCCTTTCATTATCAAATGTCGAGGTTTTGCGCCCATGAATACTCCTGAATACTACGAATTTGACTGACTACAATTGGACCGCATCGTGACAGGGATGTCACTTAGTAGAGCAATGCAGGAGCAATTGCCGAGGAGCATAGGTTAAGTTTCAACAAGATTCAACACACTTATTCGAGAAAAACTGCAGATGCACAATGCACGCTATTTTCAATCGACTCGATCTGTACGGGATGCTTTTTCAGCTCACCGGAGCTCCGGTTGGTAAAATCAGTTGCGCCAGCGTTTTGCCGATCGGGTAAAAATAGGCTATGCTATTGCCCAGCTCGCTGCATGGAGATCCACCGCATTACTGGATTCCACTGCAAACTGAATATCCCTTACAACGAATTTTTATCTAATCGTTCTGTTATAAAACTGGATTGAAAAACAAGAGTTCTTGGTGTCAGGACCTAACCACCAGCAGAAACCTATCACCCTTGGTATAGGAGTTGATTTCGGCACCAGCAATAGTGCCGCCGCTTTGTTCGATGGCCAGAATGTTCATCTGGTGCAACTCGAATCCGATTCCACCATCATGCCTTCGGCGACTTATATTGATCGGGATTTCAAGATCGTTACCGGTCAGCGTGCGATCAGTCAGTATGTCGAAAGCAATATAGGCAGGAAGGTGGAACTCAGCTTAGAAGTGCTGGGTGAAGGTCGCACCACAACCGGACAACTCGGCGATCACGGTCTGCCTGAAGAAGCCAACACCGCAAAAATTTATGGTCAATCCTTCATCGACGGTGGTCAACAGGGACGTCTGTTCAGAGGCACGAAAAGGCTACTGGGTAACACCAATACGCCTCGCCTCATGGTTTTCGAGAGAGCTTTCAGACTGGTGGCTCTAATTACTCCCCTGTTGCTGCACATAAAAAAGAAGATTGCAGCACAGGTGGGCAGACACTCTCTAAAAGCAGATCCTATCGATCATGCCTGTATTGGACATCCAGTTAATTTTGATGGCGCCGATACCAATCGGAACCGCCGTGCACTCGAGCTTTTGTCTGAAGCGTACGGTCACGCGAAATTCTCCCGGCAGAGCTACTACCCCGAACCGATTGCAGCCGCTTTAAGTTATCTACACGATAACCCCGGGGCTACAGAGCAAACATTACTGGCAGTAGATTTTGGGGGTGGCACCTTGGATCTTTGTATCCTGAAACGATCGCAGGCTCGTTTCTCCGTGGTTGCTACCCATGGTATCGGGCTGGGCGGGGATCACATCGATCAACTGTTATTCAGAGAACTGCTGTTTCCATTATTGGGCAAGGGCGAACGCTGGCGCCGAGCCGGTGAAGATCGCGAGATCGAAACCCTGTTTCCTTTCGAAGAGTATGAAGATTTACTGCTCAACTGGGCGGTCAGCTATATGCTGAACCAGAACAAGTACACATCACCGCTGATGCAGCGTATCCAGCAACCAGACGCGGCGTCAGTAAAGTTTCGACGACTGTACGATCTTATCAAGAGCAACCATAGCTATCTGCTATTCCAGCACTTGAAAGAAATGAAAGCGACACTCTCGGATCAACAGGAGGCGAAACTGGACATACCCGAGCTAGACATTGAACTGCTCGTCACACGCCAGCAATTCGAATCAATAATCACAGAGCTCTTGGCAAAGTTTGAGAAAGCAGTTGCCGATGTATTGAAAATAGGCGGGCTTACTCCTAATGATATTCAACTGGTTATACGCACTGGGGGTTCTTCGCTGATACCTGCTGTCAAGCGCATTCTAGATAATCAGTTCTGCGGCATGGTAATCGAGCACAACCCATTCACCAGCGTGGCAGCAGGGCTTGCTATTGCAGAATATCTCGGGCTCGGCAGCACTGGAAGCGAATCCACTACGTCATAAGCTGATGGAGAGCATTTCCCTAACGCCATCGAAAGTAAGGCTGAGGATTTGATTCTCACGCTCGATATTCACAAGGTTTGACTGCTCAGGCCATACGTCACGCAGAGCCGTGTTAACGATAGTCAAGGCGCTAATATCGGTGACCTGCTGAATCTCCTGATACACCCAGAGAAACTGGCCGTCGATCTCTTCACCCACGTATTGCAGCGCCAACTGCTGGCGCTCACCGTTGGCGAATGTAGCCTCTACTGCGAAGCGGTTCATCACATAATTACTGAAGAGTTCCCGAGATTCGGCTGACTCCATCAGGGTTTGCCGCTGCCCAAAGACTACAGTCGCAGCATGTTCTGCATCATGCACGAAGAAACGATGCATGACTTCGATGTTGTCAGTATTAGGATTGAACAAGATTCGGGTAACAGCAGTTTTCTGCTGGTGAGCATGACTTACCGACAGAGTCAGACCCCCTATGAGCACTGCTATGGCAATACTACCAGAATTGCGTCCCAAGTATTGCCAAGCGATGCGCAAAAAACTAATTGTCGTCACCCGCCTCTGCTTCGTCTTCATCGTCATCTGATTTTAATTCAGTCTTTATGTCCTGCATGAGGTCACGGCTTAAGCGGCCTCCTCCACCCTGCCCCTTAAAACTTTCGATACGCGAGGGTATAATACGCCGAGGGTAATAGTTATTCTCGATATTGCTATCGGCAGTTTCCTGCAGAGGATCGATAACGATATTGACTACATTCTGTTCCGCGACAACCAATTTCTTCACACTACGTGAATTGCGTCTCCAGATCTCCGCCGGCAGGCGTAGTGCATCGCTGCTTCCATCGGCATATTCCACCTGTAGCAATATTGGCATGATCAAACCACCGTCGTTGGAAAATTCCAGGATGTAGTAGTGCAAGTCTTCCTCGATGGCACGGTCCAGAACCTGCCGCTCCCAGTCGTCCAGCCCTTCCAGGAAGCTGTTGTAACGATTGCGCTCTACATTGGTTACCGTGAACTGGTCGTTGTCGTCATAAAAATCCCTGACATCCGGATTGCGCTCCACCCAGGTCAACAATCCTTCCTGTCGATTGCGTTCACTGAGCACTGAGGGCGGCAAGGCTTTTTCTGTTTCTCGCTGACGAGTGTAGTCTATGTCGGGATTTTCCGTATCGATGCGCATTTCATAGACGCGATTCAACGCGATATCTACATGGTCAGTGGTGTAGAACCAACCGCGCCAGAACCAGTCCAGGTCGATGCCAGAGGCTTCCTCCATGGTGCGAAAGAAATCTGCCGGAGTCGGTCGCTTGAATTCCCACAACCTGGAATATTCCTTGAATGCGAAATCAAACAGTTCCCGACCCATGATTGTCTCGCGCAGAATATTTATGGCGGTAGCCGGTTTCGCATACGCGTTGGAACCCAGTCGCAACACGCTGTCCGATTGCGTCATTATTGGTACCTGGTTCTGGGAGACCATGTAGTCGGTTATATAACGCGGCTCCACTCCCCAGGGAATTTCTGCATCCCATTCTCTACCTGCCACGGAATCCAGATAACTGTTAATACCCTCGTCCATCCAGGTCCATTGCCGCTCATCTGAATTAACGATCATCGGAAAGTAGAAATGACCAATTTCATGGATAACCACGCCTATCATGAAGCGTTTATCCGCCAGCGAGTAGGTGCGCTCCCCATCATCCTGCAACTCGGTACGGGGACCGTTGAAGGTGATCATCGGGTATTCCATGCCACCCACGAATCCAATGTTTACCGATTGTGCAGTCGGGTAAGGAAAGTCGAAGGAGAACCGACTATAGACTTGCAGTGTGTGGATGACTATCTCCGTCGAGTATTCGGACCACAGCGTGCCCCCTTCCTTGGGCCAGAAAGACATGGCCATGATCAGTTCCTGCTCTGCACCGGGTTGATGATGACCCTTGGCGTCCCAGATAAATTTTCGCGAAGACGACCAGGCAAAGTCTCTGACATTGTCAGCCGAGAAACGCCAGGTTGCAGTACTGGCCGAGCCTTCCCGCTCATTCTCCAGCGCTTCCTCAGGGCTCACGATATACACGGGCCGAGCCGCATTTTCGGCTTCCTCCAGACGATCTCGTTGCTCACGGCTGAGGACCTGGTTAGGATTCTGCAATTCACCGGTAGCCGCTACAATATGATCAGCCGGTACGGTCATGCTGACCTCGTAGTCACCAAATTCCAGGGTAAATTCTCCAGAACCCAAAAACTCCTTGTTGGTCCAGCCTTCGTAATCGGTGTAAGCAACCAGACGAGGAAACCATTGGGAAAGGGCGAATATGTAGTTGCCACCTTCCCGTTCGTCGTCGGGAAAGTGTTCATAGCCCCCGCGAGGGCTCAACACATCACCATTAACAATGTTGTAGGCAAACTCGATGCGCAGCTCGATATTATCTCCGGGCTCCAGGGCTTCGACCAGATCGACTCGCATGAGAGTGCCAACGATGGTGTGCAGCAGGCCGTTCTCGGCACTGTCGGTGACGACATTGATCTCGTGCCCTAATGGGGAATCGGCTAGATATTGCAATGCACGAAGCTGGTTCAGGCTGATTCGAGCCGGGTCATTGTCATCTGCATCCGGGCTGGCGCCATTAAATGTGCCACTCATCACGGCCATTGAATCGGCGCGAAATCTATTCTGGTCGAGCTGAAACCACAGATACGTCAGGGTGTCCGGGGAGTTATTCTGATAGTTGATAATTTCGGTCGCGGACAGGCGCTGATTGTCTTCATCCAATATCACGTCAATATCGTAATCGACTTCCTGTTGCCAATACTGGTGGCCCGGGCCACCTGCTGCATTGCGATAGATATTGGGAGTAGGCAACACTTCATCGAGTTGCCGAAACTTGTCCTCGAAACTGCCTTTGGTTTGTTGAATACCCTGCGCGAGCAGCGCTGAGCTAGCGACTAGCAATGTTATCGCAGCCGCTATCCAAGCGATCTTTTTCATGTAAATTCTCTCCTGGCTTCCCAGCCTACCTCGCCCTGGACGCCTTCCTACACTGTGGGGCAGTATGCCCGCATAACAAGCTGCGCATTCTAGCCTGTTTTACGGTAGTGTGGCGATGTACAAAAAAATGTTACAATAAAGAAGGTCTTGCGCTAACGCATTAAACATTAAACTGAGACTGCCGATTTTATCCAGTTCTTGTAATCTCCCGACATGGACCTGACTCTGTACGCCATTCCTTTTTTTACTGCTGATGTTTGTAGAGATCGGTTATGGCAACGGCAAGTTGCTGATCGAGCCATCCGAAAATCTGCAATACTGACAGCGACACATTAAATACCAATTGGTCAATTTAATCACTCAACCTATGCCTTTTAATCCGATCAATCTTGCAAAACGATCCCTGCGCAAGAAGAAGGAATTGAGATTCTTCAAGAATGCCTCCAACAAGGAAATTTTTACGCGAATTTATGAAACTAATAAATGGGGCGATGCAGCTACCCGCAGTGGCAAAGGATCAAATCTCGATCGCACCGTCGAATTAAGAAGACAACTGCCCGCTGCATTGGGAGAGTTGGGTGTGAAGACTTTGCTGGACATACCCTGTGGTGATTATTTTTGGATGAATGAGACCGAATTACAGATTGAGCATTACTACGGCGCTGACATAGTCGCCTCTCTCATCCAGGCCAATAGTGCCAACTATGCAGATGCCACCACGACATTTTTGCATCTGGATTTACTGCAGGACTCCCTGCCTCATGTCGAAGCGATCCTGTGTCGGGAATGCCTGGTGCATTTCAGCTACAGCGATGCGCTGCTGGCAATTGACAAGTTGAAAAGCAGTCGCGCCAGCTATCTGATGGCCACCCACTTTCCGGAGCTGGCCAATAATAGTGACAGCGTCACTGGAAAGCATCGCCCACTGAACATGTGCCTGCCACCGTTTAACTGGCCCGCTCCACTGAGGGAGATTACCGAGGGCGATGCAGGTTTGCGCAGAGGCAGAAAATGCCTCTCGATTTGGGCAGTCGGCACGCTTCCCTGACCCAATCCCTTAGCTATTGCTACAACCTGGCCTCGTTGACGACTACCACTACTTCTGTTGTGCCCATGTTCTTGAGAGTGAAGACACTCTCTGGGTCTCGCCACATCCAGTCACCCATCGCTGCCAGCTCTTGTGTGATGCCGTCGGCGCGACTGACATGAACCTTCCCTTGGGTCACTTGAATTACCACCGTTGGATTGACGTGGGTCTGAGAGTCAGTTTCCTCACCCGGCTGAAGGGTGATCCGATAGGAGCGAAACCATTCATTTTCGTAGCTTGGTTCGGCGTTGATGCCCCTTGGCCTTCCCGATGACAGGTTCGGCAAGCCCGGACCATAATTTGACATAGCGAGGATGCGCAACAAATTGGGTCCGGCATTGGACACCGCGTGGGTGAAGTTGCGTTCCACATAGCCACTTTCACCCGACACTCTGCCGTACGCGGGACCCTGTCCACTACTGATAAAAGTAAACATCATTGCCGAGTCATGCAGATGGGGAAAGGAGGTATCGCCCGGATTGATCTGCACATCCAGCAGATACACATCGCCTTCGTGATGGACAGTTCGATGCCGGGGCTCCTGCAACACATGCACAATCTTCATGTCTCTGAAATCTTGTGCAATCGACAGGGCGGGCAGTAGCGCAACCAGTGCCAGAATCAGAATAAGCGCCGAATTACGCATTGCGTGTGCCTCAGTAGTTTGTTGTAAGCTGTGCATAGTCCACCCGATGGTTGGATTTGCTGGCAACAGAGGTTAAATCCGATTCAGGGGAAACTCCAGCAAAAGCTGACCATTTTCGGGATCTCTTAACTCGAATTGCGCCTGGTAAGCGCTGCCAAGTACCTCGGTGAATGTCGCACCATCTTCGAGGTTACTGATTATAAAGACTACCCGGCCCTGAGTTTCCCGGTAAGGCGGCAGTGCTATCGGATTAAACAGATAGCCTGAATTCTCGCTCAGCATCCCCTGCAAAGTTGCCTCCACGCTCAGTCCCGTGCCTGGAATTCGTGAGCGCACGCCACGAAACAGTGAGTTGTCACCGTTGGCGTCAGTAATGCGCAGAAACACATTGACCTGTTTGGTAAAAATATCCTGGTGCTGTAATGAGATTGTCGGAGTATAGATAGGATAGCTGAACCCTACTTCGATGATGCCATTGCTGGAGCTATCGGTTATCAGTTGACTCTGCAGTTGCTCCGCAGCAATCCCGACGCCTGCCTGTCCTGGCAAAAAAAAGAGAAAATAGAAAAACCCCGGGATCAAAGCAGGCAGACACACTGCCATCCCATAGGCGCCAGGTTTATTCTTAAAGAGTGGGTTGATTGGAAATACTGCTACTAACGCAGCCAGGATTGCAAGATTGAGAATCAACGCTCTCACCAGTAGTGGCTCACTACCATACTGCGCTGGATTCTGAGAAATAGTGATCACTGTCGCTATTGAAACCAGCAGGGAAGCCAGACTGATGAAAATTTGTTGAAGGCTGATCTTCATGGTTTGGGTTCAGGTGATGATTTCGCCATGGGCCTGCCTGTCGGCGTGGTAGGAGGACCTCACCAGCGGACTGCTGGTTACATGTGTAAACCCGAGTTGTTCACCAAACTGGCGTAATTCGTCGAATTCTGTGGGATGCACGAATCGCTCTACCCTGAGGTGCTGTTTGCTTGGTTGGAGATACTGACCCAGCGTAACCATATCGACCCGGTACTTGCGCAGGTCTTGCAACACCCACCTGACTTCTTCGATAGTCTCTCCCAATCCCAGCATTAAACCGGATTTAGTCATGATTTCAGGCTGTCGAGCCTTGTAGGCTGCCAGTAAATCCAATGACCATTGGTAATCGGCGCCAGGTCGTGCTTGTTTATACAGGCGCGGCACAGTCTCTAGATTATGATTAAACACATCCGGTGGTGTCTGCTCGAGAATGTCCAGAGCATTTTCCATGCGGCCGCGAAAATCCGGTACCAGTATTTCTACCTGGATTTTCGGATTGCAGCGACGAATCTCTGCAATGCAATGGGCGAAATGCTGTGCGCCGCTATCCTTCAAATCGTCTCTATCCACGGAAGTGATCACCACATAGCTCAAGTCCATTTCCATGATGGCTTCCGCCAGCGCGGCTGGTTCCTGCGGATCCAGTGGTTTGGGTTTGCCGTGCGCGACATCGCAAAATGGACACCTGCGCGTGCAAATCTCGCCCATTATCATGAAGGTAGCAGTACCGTTGCTGAAGCATTCGCCGAGATTAGGGCAGGACGCTTCTTCGCAGACCGAAGCTAGCTTGTGATACCTGAGCTTCTGCTTGAGTTGCTTTATTTTCGGCGAGGTCGGAATTTTTACCCTGATCCAATCGGGTTTGGCAGGCAGGTCCGTGGTAGGGATTACCTTAACCGGAATGCGACGCACTTTATCAGCGCCACGGAGTTTTTCTCCCTCTATCAAACTGTTGCGCCGATCGCGTTCAGCCATAAGAAATAGTCTTGATTAGTAGTACTCGAAATATCCCAATTCTCTAAGCAGTTTATTGCACAGGACTCTGCTGACTTTCTGTAGAAGCAAGTCTTTCTCATCCACGAAGTCTGCCATCTGGGTAACCGCCAGATTTTCGAATCCACAGGGATTGATATTGGCAAATGGTGAGAGATCCATGTTCACATTGAGGCTGAGTCCATGATAGCTCCAGCCATTTTTAATACGTAATCCCAAAGCGGCTATTTTAGCATCATTCACGTAGACTCCGGGAGCCTTCGGACGAGTGGCTGCCGCAATCCCATAGCTCTGCAGTGTAGCTAGCAGGGCATTCTCGAGCAGGTCAACCAGCGCACGAGCCCCCAGCTTGCGCCGCCTGACATCGATTAACAGATAGACGACCAGCTGCCCGGGTCCATGGTAGGTGACCTGCCCACCTCGGTCGATCTGTACCACGGGAATTTTTCCAGGATTGAGAATATGTTCTGCCTTGCCCGCCTGACCCTGGGTATAAACCGGCTTGTGGCTGAGTAACCAGATCTCATCGGCCCTATCGGTCTTGCCTTTGTCTTTAAGCTGCTGCGCCAGGTAGCGCATCGATTGCCAGATCGGTTCATAGTCCTGTAGACCCAGCCTTCTAACGATGAGGCGAGGGTGATCATTTTTACTGGAGGGAGCAGGCAGTGCCTGGAACCACTTGTAATCCGTCAGCAGCACGCTAGAGCACCAGCTTGACGTCTGCAATTTGTTTAAGATCCTGAAATATTTCCCGCAGCAGGTCCTCGCCCGTGGCGGCGATAGTTACCGTGACCGAGAGGTAATTATTCTGGCGACTGGGATGCACCTTAATGAGATCTTCGGTGATTTTACCGGTATGTCTTTCAACAACGGCAATGACCTGTCCCCGAAAATTTTCTGCTGCCTTTCCAATAATCTTGATCGGGTACAAACAGGGGAATTCTATCTTCGGTGCTGCTTGATCACCGGGCTCCGCTGCCTTGGACATGGGATCAAGGGACCCTCTGAACAAATATATGGCCACTCTGCGGGAGTCTGTCGTGCTCTGCCGCTAGGCGTCGTGCGCAGGTAATGGCATCGTCCTTGGCAAGTACGACAACGACGCGGCGGAGCACGACAGGCCCCGCCGGTCGGGGGCTGACACCGAGTGCGCTCTCTGCGTTGCACTGACTTGAAAGGTCGGCACCTGTGTGACCGCCAGGGATGGCGGAAATGCAGGTTTTGCAGGAGCAAAAACCTGCCTCCAGTGTGCCTTGATAGCAGAATTGGCTGTAGGCCAGAGCGGTCATATATTTATTCAGAGGGACCTTAGCTTAACCAGAAAACAGATTGCTGAAAAACAGTGACAGCCAATCCACAAATCGTTTCAGCATACCGCCCTGCTCAACTTCCTGCATGGTGATCACATTGCCTTGGAAAATAATGTCATTATCGAGCACTACATTGACCACACCCATGATCTGACCGTTATCCAGGGGTGCCCGAATAATCTCATCCACGTCGACAGTCGCAGTCATCGAATCGGCCTGACCACGGGGAATCGTCACATAGACTTCCTGCTCGATACCCAGATTCACGGCGTTTTGTTCTCCAGACCAGACTGGCACATTGGTCAGAATTTGATTCGAGTCATACAGCTTGTGAGTCTCAAAATAACGAAAACCATAGGTGAGCAGTTTCTGGGTTTCAATGGCTCGGGCATCTTCACTGGCTGTGCCCATGACCACTGAAACGAGGCGCATGCCATCTCGTTCGGCCGAAGCAACCAGGCAGAATCCAGCCGCATCCGTCCAACCAGTCTTCATTCCATCGACATTGCGATCACGGAACAGCAGCGTATTACGATTGGCCTGACGAATATCATTATAGGTAAATTCGCGCTCGGCATAGATCGGATAGAAATCGGCATGCCTGTTGATGGTAGCCGTAGCAAGGGTCGCCAGATCTCGCGCCGACATGGTGTTGTAATAAAGCTCAGTGTCCAGGCCACTGGCATTCATAAAGAAACTATCCGACATACCCAGCACTTCGCTGTACTGGTTCATCATATCGGCGAAGGCATCTTCGCTGCCGGCAATGTGTTCGGCAATCGCCACGCTGGCGTCATTACCGGATTGAATAATGATGCCACGTAGCAAGTCTTCGACACTGACCTGTGTATCCACGCCGACAAACATCTTGGAACCTTCCATACGCCAGGCTTTTTCGCTGATATGCACCTCATCGTTGATTCCGAGATTGCCATTCAGAATTTCTTCAACAGCGATATAGGCCGTCATGATCTTGGTCAGGCTGGCCGGTGGTAAAGCCTCGTCTGCATTCTCCTCGACGATTATGTGACCGGTCTTGGCGTCCAGCAGAATATAACTGGTTGCCGCTACATCCGGAGCACGCGGAATAATGACCTGGGCTACTGCCAGGTTACTTGAAAAGAGCAGTACCGACAGGATTCCAAACAGCTTTGCTGATAGAAGAGATATTGCGTTCTTTAGTGCCATAAAGAATTCCGTTTTAAAGCTTAGTGACGAATTACCAGCTGTGTCGATCTGAGTCGAAAAGAGTTGAACTGAGAGGTTGCGAATCAACGATGAAATCATACGATGTGCTTACTACTTCGAAACAGTGTGCGGGCTTCCCAGGTCAGCAGCAACTACACTTTGTGTGAGCCGCCTGATCTCGCCCGGATCATTCACCGGGCCGATCCGTACACGATGCAGAGTTCCGCTGGACGGGCTATTTACTGAGCGAATAAATACCGGACGGCTGGTGATGTCCCGCAATCTGTCCGATACTCGTCGTGCAGTGCCTAATTCTGAGAAGGCTCCCACCTGTAAATACTTGTCGCCGCCGACAGAAACTCGTAGCCCTGCCACATTGGACGATTCATTACGCGCGACGACTCTGTCCAGTTGTGCGCCGGATGCCACTATCGACTCCAGTTGGACTCTGGCAGTGCCACGGTCAGCGTATCCCAGTTTCAGGGCTGCCGCGTAGGACAGATCGACAATGCGATCACCATGAAATGGCCCCCTGTCATTTACTCGGACAACAATACTGCGATTATTATCCAGATTGGTCACCCTCAGGAAACTGGGAATTGGCAACGACTTGTGAGCCGCCGAGACCTGGTACATATCGAAGACTTCGCCATTTGAAGTTTTGTGGCCATGAAATTTCTCGCCATACCAGGATGCCACGCCTCGTTCCCGATAACCCTGCTCGGTGGGCAGTACACGGTAGGACTTGCCAAGCACGGTGTAGGGACTCCCGTTTCCCGCCAGGGTACGGCTGATCGGTACGGGTATGACTTCCGGGATAGCTGCGATATCCACAGCACCGGTGGGTCCTCGATCCTGCTGAATACTGTAACGGCTAGAGTTTGCTGTCGTAGCGGTCGGTGCCGAACTACAGGCGGCCAGCAACAGTGCCGACACACCCAGCATTGAACAGTTGATCATAATCCGATTCATGGTCCACAAACCTGTATTTTAGAAAATCCCGAATATTGAGTTACTTAGCGTCCAATTCGCCAAATTTTTTAATCCCTGTAGCAGATCGGGACAAAATAATTGGGAATTTTCGGTGGCAGTAGCTGACCATTTACCGAATTAGTCAAATAGTTAATTTATATCAATTAGTTAGGTTGGTTTATGGCGCCCATGAGTATGTATGGACATGAGCAGACCAAATCCGATAAAGAGTGTCACGATGGCAGTACCGCCACGACTGATCAGGGGCAGCGGCAGTCCGATTACTGGCAATAAACCAGACACCATGGCCATGTTTACAAATACATAGAAGAAAAACGTCAGCGTAATACCACCCGCCAACAATCGGCTGAACATGTCTTTGGCCGAGTAGGCGATGTAGAAACCACGCACCAGCACAAACAGATAAAGACTAATGAGGAACAACACTCCCAACAATCCAAACTCCTCCGCCAGCACGGCGAGAATAAAGTCCGTATTACTCTCCGGGATAAAATCCAGGTGCGACTGGGCGCCGTTGCCATAACCCTTGCCAACCACGCCCCCGGAGCCAATCGCGATCTGCGACTGGATTATGTTATAGCCTGCCCCAGTCGGGTCCCGGTATGGATTGAAGAAGGTGAGTATCCTGTTCTTCTGGTGTTCCTGGGCCAGGAACAGATACCAGGCTGGCGAGGCTACCAGCAGGGCAACGATTCCTGCCATGACGATGCGCCAGCGGATACCTGCCAATAGCACGACAAACACGCCCGACATGGCCACCATGATTGCGGTGCCGGTATCGTTCTGCATGGTAATCAGGGCGGCCGGCAGCAGGATCATAGCGGCAGAGAAGAACAAGTGCTTGAATCGTGGTGGCAGCGGTCGACTCGCCAAGTACCAGGCCATTAACAGTGGCACCACTATCTTCATAATCTCAGAAGGTTGAAAACTGGGCAGGCCTGGCAGGTCAATCCAGCTCTTCGCGCCGTTCTCTTCCACGCCAATGGCAAGCACCAGCGCCAGCAATCCAAGCCCGGCAGCATAAGCCGAAGGCGCCCAGCTGCGATAGAAGTGCACATTGAATTGGGAAACGATGAACATCACCACCAGCCCGACCAACATGCCGAGAGCCTGTCTCTGCACCACTTCTGCGTTGCTATCGCTGGCACTGTTCAGCACAAACAGACCGAAGCAACACAGCAGGATTAGCCCAACCAGCAAGGGCGGGTCGATATGGATGAGCTTCCAGATTGCTCTGAATCGACTAGCTTGAGAGTGAAATCCGGTGGACTGACGAATGAAGTCCTGATTATTCATTGATATCGCTAAGCAGTGTTTCCGGCTCGGCATTCTGTTCCATGGCGACGAAATCCAGCTCCAGGATGTCGAGCAGATAGGCGTCGATCACTTGTTTGGCAATCGGCCCTGCGATGCTGCTACCGTGCTCACCGTTCTCCACGAACACGGCGACGGCAATCTGCGGCTCGATATGCGGGTTCTGCGCCGGAGCAAATGAGATAAACAGGCCGTGGTCCTTATTCAGGTCCGAGACCACGATATCGGTACTGGACAGAATTTCCTGGCTTATGCCAACCACCTGTGCCGATCCGGACTTGCCGGCCATCTTGTAAGGCATATCTCTATCTGCCATCGCGATGGCCTCGAAAGCCGTACCGTAGTCTCGAAATACATCAGAATAGGGGCGATGTACAACCATAGTCATCGCTTCTTCCATGTATCGCCAGTAGTCTGGATCGTTGACCATGACATCCGGAACAGAATTTTCAATCGGGGGTGCATACTCTACGCCATCTATCGACTTGAGCATGCGCGGCTGCACTACACGTCCCTGGTTGGCAATAATCGAAACGGCCGTGGCGAGTTGTAGTGGTGTCGCCCACATATAACCCTGCCCGATAGAAGAATTAATGGTATCTCCCGGGTACCAGGGTTCTCCCCGGCTCGACATTTTCCATTCCCGCGAGGGCAGCACTCCGGTTCGCGCATAGGCTATATCGAGAGCGAAATTTTCGCCGAATCCAAACATGCTCATGAAGTCATGGATAACATCGATGCCCATTCGATTACCAAGATCGTAGAAGAAAGTATCACAGGATTGGTAAATGGATTTGAGTAGATCGGTATGCCCATGGCCGCCACCAATGGCGGTTCTCAGCGTATAGTCTCCCCAACGATAAGACACGCCAGGGAGCCTGAAGTAGCCTGGATCTTCGATGGCAAATTCATAATCAACCAAGCCATTGTGTAATCCTCCCAGCCCCAGAAATGGCTTTATTGTGGAGCCGGGTGGGTAAGGATTAGTGGTTCGATCGAACAACGGCGTATTAACTTCGTCGGTAACTAACACATTGTAGTCTTTGCTGCTAATTCCAGTGACGAACAGATTGGGATTAAATCCGGGTTTACTCACCATGGCGAGCACACCGCCGGTAGTGGTGTCGATGGCAACCACTGCCCCTCGAAACTCACCGAGCGCCGCTTCTGCAGCAATCTGCAACTGTGAGTCCATGTGCAGTGTAAGGTTCTTACCGGCCACCGGATCGGTGCGATCCAGCCGCCGCATAACCTGACCCCTATTGTTTTTCTCTACTATCTCGTAGCCAACTGTGCCATGCAGCAGATCTTCGTAGGTCCGTTCGATACCCGTTTTGCCGATGTGATTGGTGCCGCCGTAATTTTCCCGATCAGCGTCACTTAACTGATCGAGTTCCTCACGATTGATCTCTGACACATAACCGATAGAGTGCGCCGTCAGGGCTGCCAAGGGATAGCTACGTACGAACTGAGGTTCGATTGCAATGCCTGCTAACAAATGCCCATTAACTGCGATCGCCGATTTTTCTTCCTCGGTAAGTACATAGCGCAGCGGTACGGAGGCAAATGGCACCCGATTGCGGCGCATACGGTTATGGAATTGTTCTATGTCATCATCCGTGAGACTTATCAGCGTGCTCAGGGTTTGCAGTGTCTGATCCAGGTCTACGACTTGCTCTGTAACCACCATGAGGTTAAAGATTGGCTGGTTGTCCGCTAGCAATTTGCCATTGCGATCAAAGATCAATCCTCGGGCCGGAGGCACGTATTGAGAATGCAATCGATTGCCATCGGAACGAGCGGAGAAGTACTCATATTGAGAGATTTGCAGATTGAATACTTTGAAAATCAGCGCAGTGAATAGCAGAAATATCAGGACTGCTGCAAGCATCAAGCGGTGATTGAACAGTCGCTGCTCAGCTTCATGGTCTTTAAGTTGCCACTTGCCTGCCATGTTTTGCTCTATTCCTGCCTATTTCTCAAAAGGCTGTGATGACTAATTAAGTCGGCTGTACTGTGTATAACTTGCTAACTCATATTGCTTTTCCGGTCGAGTCTTGAGGGAATTTAGACAGTCAGCAGGCCGAATAGTTTAAATTTGTGCACTACAAATTTGTAACTGGTGAGTTTACCGCCTTTTTTGGAGTTTTTTTAGTTCTCCATGCCATTTTCCAGCGATATTAGTGTTGGTTTCTGGGGTCAAGGAATTTTTCAGCTGCGGTGATAGGGATGGCCCTTGAGAATACTGACTGCTCGGTACAGTTGCTCCGTGACGAGAACCCTGACCAGAGGGTGTGGCAAGGTCAGACCAGACAAAGACCAGCTCTCATCAGCCTGTTCGAGACAGGCGCGAGCTAGGCCGTCCGGACCGCCGATAAGCAGGCTGAGATTCTGGCCCTGGGTTCGGAATGAATCGAGACGGCCGGCTAATTGTTCGGTCGTAATTAGCGTGCCCCTTATGTCCATAGCGACGAGATAGTTATTGGGCGGGACTTTATTGAGCAGCCCTGCGCCTTCATTCTTGATGCTCTGATCGATACTCTGTGACTTGCTGCGTTTACTAAGTGGGACCTGGATAATGTTTAATCCCAAATCCCTGCTGAGTCGCTTCTGATATTCTTCGACGCCTTCCTGCACCCAGGCTGGCATCCTGGTGCCGACTGAAATTATCGATACCTTCATACGCCAGTGCTCACTGGGACAAGCTTTCCAATTCCTTCTCTGTTTCGGAACTGGCAGAAAAACTCCACAAGTCCTCAAGATTGTAGAGTGCTCGAACCGGAGCCAGCATGATGTGCACTACAACGTCGCCAACATCCACCAGTACCCACTCCGATTGCAGGCGACCTTCGACTCCGACTACCGCTGTTCCTGACTCTTTAACTTTTTTTGTGACCGCATCGGCCAGCGCCTTGACATGAGTGTTGGATCGGCCGGTGACGATTACCATGTAGTCAGTAATTTGGGTGAGCTTTTTTACATTGATGCAGCTGATGGATTGTCCTTTCAGATCATCCAATGCCTCTGAAACGAGTTGTGCGAGCTTTTTACTATTCAATCGATTTACCTTCATTATTTCTCTTTTTCAGAACTGCTTAACTATAGAGTTCATTCTCGGCTATGTATTGCAACACCTTGTGATCCACGTGTTGTGCACCACCATTGTTCGACTGTAAGCGTGCCCGGACCACTGTCGAGGAAATATCGTGATTGAAGTCATGGGCCAGCAAAATATTACCCGTCGGCCTGGCGAATAGTTCACTGGCAGATTTAACTTCCCTTGCCGACAGCTGCGTCTGATCTGCCACTGCTTCGGTAACAACCATCCCCGGTCTCGATAACACTGCCAGGTGGCACAGTTTCAGTATCTGTGTCCAATCATGCCACTGAATAATGCTATTAAACGAGTCCAGCCCCAATACCATCACCAGTTGATCAGCCTCACCAGATTGCCGCATGGTCAGCAGTGTATCCACAGTATATGAAGTTCCAGCACGATCTAGTTCAATGGAGTCGATGGAAATCGTGGGGTATTCGGCGGTGGCTAAATACAGCATCTGTAGTCGATGCTGCACGCTGGCGATGGAAGCCTCCCGATGATTCGGAATTGAGCAGGGGATCATCTTGATCCCATCGAGCGACAGCTGTTCAACGGCATAGCAGGCGGCATTTATGTGTCCGTTATGCACCGGATCAAACATACCCCCTAGCACGCCCAATCGCGCCGTCATTGCCGGATATGACCATCACCCAGCACGATATACTTTTGCGACGTCAATCCTTCCAGACCTACTGGGCCACGAGCATGTAACTTGTCAGTAGAAATACCGATCTCGGCGCCGAGTCCATACTCGAAGCCATCGGCAAAGCGTGTCGAAGTATTTATCATTACCGAACTCGAATCGACTTCCCTGAGAAACCGCTGCGCCCTGCTGTAGTCCTCAGTCATTATGGAGTCGGTGTGTTGCGAGCTGTATTCATTTATGTGATCGATGGCCTCGTCAAGATCGTTCACTATCTTTATGGATAGAACAGGCGCCAGGTATTCCGCTTCCCAATCTTCTTTGCTCGCTTCCCCCACTGAATCAATGATGGCGCGGGTCTTCTTGCAACCACGTAATTCAACCTGGTGTTGTTGAAACTGAGCAGCTAATGGCGGTAAGACTTTCTCTGCAATGCCTGAGGCTACCAACAATGATTCCAGTGTACAGCAGGTCCCATAGCGCTGAGTCTTGGCATTTACCGCTACACTGATGGATTTTTCAAGATCTGCCTTGTCGTCTATATAAAGGTGGCAATTGCCATCCAGATGCTTGATGACCGGAACTTTAGCATCATTGCTGATGCGCTCGATGAGCCCCTTACCGCCTCTGGGAATGATCACGTCGACATACTGCGGCATGGTAATGAGCTTGCCGACGGCTTCGCGTTCAACCCGGTCCAGCACCTGTACTACATGTCGGCTTAAGCCGGCAGCTTCCAGCCCCTGTGATATACATTCGGCAATCGCCTGATTGGAATGGATCGCCTCGGAGCCGCCGCGTAAAATTGTGGCATTGCCAGATTTCAAACAGAGACTGGCTGCCTCACAGGTTACATTGGGACGCGATTCGTAAATTATGCCAATCACTCCCAGGGGCACTCGCATGCGACCTACCTGGATTCCGCTGGGACGGTACTTGAGATCGCTGATTTCACCTACCGGGTCATCCAGGGCAGCAACCTGGCGCAAGCCTTCAAGCATGGCGTCAATGCGGGCCTCGGTTAATTCCAGCCGATCCATCAAAGCAGACTCGAGGGCTTTTTCACGCCCTGCCGCCAGGTCCAACTGGTTCGCCGCCAGCAACTGATCGCGCTTTAAATGGATTGCCTCGGCGATTGCCAGGAGTGCAGAATTCTTCTGAGCAGTAGTGGCCTTGCCTATTTGTCGGGACGCAGAGCGCGCCTGGGATCCCAGCTTCAGCATGTAGGCTTCGATATCCGTCATGTAACTTTCTGCACTATTCACTTCGATTCATTTCGGGTCATATCAGCTTTAAGATCATCGCGAGCAGCATCAGCCAACAGTCAGCTACTGGTCATTACTGACCCATTAACTGCCGCCATGAAGTGCCAGATTATACCCCAATTCGGTGACTTTAGAGCCGCCGAGGCCCATAAATAGACAGGCAGACCCCAATACCGATATGCTGCGGACTCCCTTAGCAGTGCAGCATTATGGCAACTACCCAGGACAGTGAATTCAGCAAAGCCGACGGCGCGGTCACACCCACTGTGTTCCAGGCGCTGCTTCCTGTAGCTGTGCTGGTTTGTCTGCTTTCTTTTTCAGTCTATTTGTTTGGCGAAGACGCCAGCTACGGGCCCAATCAGATTGCGCTCTGTGTGGGAGCAGCCGTGGCTGCATTGGTGGGCTGGAACAATGGTCAGAGCTGGATTGATATCGAGGCCAGTATTGTATCAGGCGTCACGGTAGCCATTAAACCGCTGTTAATACTGTTCAGCGTTGGCATGTTGATAGGCAGCTGGATTCTCTCCGGCACTGTGCCCACCATGATTTATTACAGCCTGTTGATTCTGGATCCTGCTATATTTTATGTTGCCAGCGCGCTGATCTGTGCGTTGATTGCACTCAGCATCGGCAGCTCCTGGACTGTTGCAGGAACCGTGGGTATAGCGCTGATTGGAGCCGCCGGAGGAATGGGATTGTCACTGGAGATTACCGCTGGCGCGATTATTTCCGGCGCCTATTTTGGGGATAAGATGTCTCCCCTATCAGAAACTACCAACCTGGCGCCCGCCGTCGCGGGGACAGATCTATTCAGTCACATTGGACACATGGTCTGGACAACACTCCCCAGCATCGTCATCGCACTGATCATGTACAGCCTGATCGGCCTGAACATTGACACAAGCGCAAGTGCCGGTGATCTCGACATCACCATGCGACTATTGACAGAAAATTTCACTATTAGCCCGGTGATGCTGCTACCGGTAGGACTGCTGCTGTTCATGGCAAACAGGAAATTGCCGCCCATTCCGACCATCGTTAGCGGCGCCATGGTAGGTGTAATACTGGCGCTGATTTTTCAACGCCCGGTCATCATGGCACTGGCTGGCGATGCGCCGAATGTATTCCTCGGGCTCTTCAAGGGCGTGTGGTACACGCTGTTTGACGGCTTCGTGCTCGACAGCGGCAACGCCACGCTGGACGACCTCATGACTCGTGGTGGTATGAGCTCTATGCTGACTACCGTATGGCTGGTGCTCTGCGCCATGGTCTTTGGAGCAGTAATGGATCATACCGGACTGCTGAGACGCCTGGTCGACTTTGCTCTCTCGTTCGTGCATAGCACCGGTAGCCTCATCGCTACCACCATTGCAACCTGCATAGGGGCGAACATCATCACTTCGGATCAATATATCTCTCTGGTACTTCCCGGCCGCATGTACAAGCTGGAATATGAGAACCGCTACCTGGACATGAAGAACCTGTCCCGCACGCTGGAAGATGCCGGTACGATTACTTCACCATTGGTTCCGTGGAATACCTGTGGAGCCTATATGGCCGGCACCCTGGGGGTCGCCACCTTTGCCTACCTGCCCTATTGTTTCTTTAACCTTATCAATCCTGTAATTGCCCTAATCTATGGTTTCCTGAATATCAAGATCACTCCGGCTGTCGCGAAACAAACTGCCTGTGGAGAATGATCTGCGGGCGAGAAGATCAGGAATCTCCTCGCAATTGCAATTCGGCTGGAGTCGGATTCATATACCAACTGTTCGCTATGTTGTCGTTTGGGTGTTTTTTGAAGAAATGGTTCAGTAGCGTAATGGGGACCATTACCGATACTCGACCAGCCCGGTATTTTTCGATCGCCTCCACCAGTTCAGATTCTTCTTCGCCACTCAGCTGCTTAGCAAGAGTGGCCTTTACATGCCGTAGCACACCGAGATGATTTTCTCGAGAGGCAAACACACATAAAACCTTCATGAAGCCAAGCAGATATTGTTCCGCATTCTCTGTTAGATTCGACTCATCGGTCGCCGCGACCAGCTGCTTCAGTTTTTGCTCCTGTAGCTGATCGTGACTCATGATGACCAGGCTGTGCCGTGCATGAAAGTCGATCAATCCATTCACGCTTAATCGATTCGCCACAAATTCACGCCAACGAGACAGGGCGAATACTCTCTGGATGAAATTTTCCCGCAATGCTGAGTCTCTGAGACGACCTTCCTCCTCAACCGGTAGAGTGGGGAAATTCTCCATCAAGCGCCTGGCAAAGATTCCAACCCCATCGCGTAGGGGAGTCTGGCCTTCCCAGACCTTTACCTTCTCCATGCCACAACTGGGCGAATCCTGTTTGAGGATATAGCCGCACAGGCGGGATTGAGATTGGATTTGCTGATCGGCCGCCAGCTGCAGAACATCGGTGCAATCCCGGGAATCGTCATCGACGAAAACACAGTGAATTCTCGCCCCATCGTTGCGCTGGAGACGGATCGGTGTGCGGGGTACGCCCAGTCCAATGGCCAGTTCAGGACAAAAGGGGCGCAATTCAAAATGCACACCCAGTGACTGCATAATGTAGCAATTAGCCTTGTGCCCACCGTCGTGACGCACCGCCTGACCCATCAGACAACTACTGATTCCAACGGGAATTTTGCCTGCCACTGTGGCATCGTCTCGATCACTCATCGCTTGCATTTGCAGTAGCTAGGGAATCGATACTGAATTCTCCGCGTACCAGGGCTTCTTTCTGACGCTTAGTTAAGCGTTTGATCCGATACTCCAATTGCGAAGCGGTGGATCGATCCCCTGCAGGAACCTGAAAAACCAAGCTGAGGGGCAGCTTGCCGCGCAGTGCCTTGGCACCCTTGCTGCTGCCGGAAGCGGGATGCTGATTCTGATGTTCGAGGAAACGCCGCTCAACATCGATTGTTATACCGGTGTACAAGCTGCCATCACTAGCGCGGATAAGATAGAGATGCCATTGCTCGTGCTCACTACTCATTGGACTCATACTGCTAATTCCGATTGCAGTTTCAAGTGTCGTTTCTCAGTTGCCAATGCCCATTCTCCGAGACTACTACTGCCTCGCGTTCGAGCTTGATCAAATGCGCCAGCAGCGTCTTCTTCGCCCACGGAATAAGGTGTTCGGCTACGTCGTCGTACACACTTCTCACCAGTGTTTCCATGCTACTTCGACCCAACTGCGCCAATCTATCGATTATTTTCTGCTCGCGTTTGAGGCGGTGGGCGATCAGTGCCTCCAGCTCCTGCTGTGGTTGATCCATGATGTCGCCATGACCCGGTGCAAAGTAACGCAAATCCAGTGTCTGCAGGAATCGTAAGGAGTCCAGATAATGCCCCATATCCCCATCCGGGGGCAGAATCACCGATGTCGTTCCCTGTAGCACATGATCTCCTGTGAAGAGCAGCTGCTCCTGTTCAAGGAGAAAGCAAAAATGATTAGAGACATGTCCTGGAGTATGGATCAGGCGGATTCTGTATTCACCGCATTGCAGAATGTCCCCATGCTGCCAGCTACGGCTTGGTCTGAAGGATTTGTCGTGACCCGCCACAGCCGGAGCCGGTAGCCCGACCAGCTCGGCACCGGTGGCCTCTTGAATAGGTGATGCGGCCGGCGAGTGATCGCCATGGGTGTGAGTAATCAGGATGTATTGCAGCCGCCTCTCACCGATAGCGCCCATGAAGCTGTCCAGCTGTGCAGCATCGATCGGACCAGGGTCCAACAGACACAAGCTGTTATCCCCTATCAGGTAGCTATTAGTGCCGGGACCAGTCATCGCGCTGGGATTGCGTCCAAGTATGCGGTACACGGGAACGGTAGTATCTGCTATCGGCATGGGTAATCCTGGTTCAAATCCCTTCATCAACGAAACTTCCCGACCAAAAACCCAATCATAACCCGGCACCAGCTTTGGCTACACTTTGTGGGCTGGCTGAGGCGAAATGCCCCTGGAGTTTCGGCGCGATTCGCGACATAATTGCCCGCTTTAAAAATTCCAGTTTCCCGCATTGATTCTGCCAGCACCTTGCTCGGCAGGCGGTATCACATTAAATGATCCTCATCGATGAGTTATAAGTACTCGATTTGCAAACAGAAGGTTTGCGAAGGCAACGGGTTTTTGTCGCTAGAAAACACCAGGACTAGACAACATGCATAGGATTCAAACATTTAACGCAATTTCCGAGCTGGGCTTGGAGCGTTTTCCCAGTGAGCAGTATGAAGTGGGTGCCGAGATCAAACAGGCAGATGCGATACTGTTACGCAGCCACAAGCTGGACGCCAACGGCATCAACGGTCAGTTAAAGGCGGTCGCCCGGGCAGGTGCCGGTGTTAATAATGTTCCTGTTGGCGAGTGCACCACCCATGGTGTGGTTGTTTTCAATACCCCTGGAGCCAATGCCAACGCAGTGAAAGAATTAGTACTGTGCGGTCTGTTACTGGCATCGCGCGGTATCATCCCTGGTATCGGCTTCGCCAGCACCCAGACTGGAATCTCCGACTATGGAGAATTGTCCAAGTTAATGGAACAGCAGAAGAAGCAATTCAAGGGCAGAGAAATCGCCGGTAAGACCCTCGGCGTCATCGGACTTGGCGCCATCGGCTCGATGGTTGCTGATATGGCCATTAGCCTGGGCATGAAAGTGCAGGGTTATGACCCGGCTCTTTCCGTAGAGGCTGCCTGGCGGTTGCCAAGCCAGGTGAAGCGTATTGAAAATCTGAATGCCCTGGTCGGAAGTTCGGATTTTATTTCACTGCATCTGCCCGTGCTCGACTCCACCCGAAATCTCATCGACGCAAACATGTTTGCTTCGATGCGCAAAGGAACCTGCCTGCTGAATTTTGCCAGGGACGAAATCGTCGATTCCGAAGCATTATTGGCTGCATTTGAATCCGGCAAACTGACAAGATATATCAGCGATTTTCCACGACCGGAATTGATGGGGCGAGATGATGTAATCTCCATGCCGCATATTGGAGCCAGCACCGCCGAAGCCGAGGAAAATTGTGCGGTCATGGCGGCCGATCAGCTACGGGATTTTCTGGAGAACGGCAACATCAAGAATTCAGTCAATTTTCCAAATCTGTACCTGGATCGCGATGTCAATGCTGATAAGTGCACACGAATCGCTATCTGTAATAAGAATGTCCCGAAGATGCTGGGTCAGATTCTGTCAGTGCTGGCTGATCAAAACATCAACGTCATCGACATGCTCAACAAGAGTCGGGAAGAAATTGCCTACAACTTGATTGATCTGGAGAGCACTCCCTCGCCGGAAGCGATCGCTGCCATCGCGAATATCGAAGATGTGGTCAAGGTTACGGTGCTCTAGGAATAGCTAACACTTTAGGAACTCTCTTTTAGGACACAAGCAATGACGCGAGTTTACAATTTTGGTGCCGGTCCAGCGATGCTTCCCACAGCTGTGATGGAAAAAGCCCAACAAGAATTTCTCGATTACGACGGAATGGGTGCTTCGGTAATCGAAATCAGCCATCGCTCGAAAGAATTCGGCGCCATCATCAACGCAAGCGATGCACTGCTGGTCGAACTGGCTAATATTCCGGAGAATTACAAGATCCTGTATGTACACGGTGGCGCGCAGATGCAATTCTCCGCAGTACCGATGAACCTGATAAACCGCCTCACCCATCGCAAGGCTGCCTATGTTGAATCTGGAAATTTTGCCAAGCTGGCACACAAGGAAGCCGCTCGCTACGGTGATATCAGTGTGGTTGCCAATAGTGAAGCAAATAACTATGACTGCATCCCTGCACTCGATATGGCGGCGCTGGACCCACAGTCTTCCTATGCCTATATCACCAGCAACAACACCATCTATGGTACGCGCTGGCAACAATTTCCCGACACAGGGGACATTCCACTGGTCGCGGATATGACTTCGGAGTTCCTATCCCGAACTCTGGACATTAACCAGTTCGGCATTATCTTTGCCGGCTTACAGAAAAATCTGGGGCCCGCCGGCCTAGCGCTGGTACTCGTGCGTGAAGACCTGCTGCAGTATGCATTGCCCGAGACTCCGAATCTGCTGAACTACAAAACCTATGCAGACAAGCATTCTCTGGCGAATACCAATAACACCTTCGCCATCTACATGATGAAGCTGGTGTTGGAATGGTTAAAAGAACAGGGTGGGATCGCCGCGGTAGAGTCGCAGAACGAGGCCAAGGCGGCCCTGCTTTACGACGCAATAGATAGCTCGGAGTTCTATCTTGGTACGGCGCAGACAGCGCACCGCTCAACCATGAACGTCACCTTTAACCTGGCCAATAACGAGCTGCTGGATGAATTTCTTGACCAGGCCTTAACACAGGGGCTGTACGCTCTGAAAGGACATCGCAATGTAGGTGGTGTGCGAGCCTCAATCTACAATGCCATGCCGATGGCAGGCTGCCAGGCTCTGGCAGATTTTATGCAGGAGTTCGCCAACAGCCACGCATAGGGTCCCTAGCACCGATGGAACTCCAACGTAAAATTATTCATTGCGATTGCGATTGTTTCTACGCTTCTATAGAAATGCGTGACAATCCTGAGCTGGTGGGCAAACCGATCGCTGTCGGTGGCTCCCCGGAACGCCGCGGCGTCGTTGCAACCTGTAACTATGAGGCGAGAAAGTTTGGTATTCACTCCGCCCTGGCATCCGCTACGGCCCGGAAGCGTTGCCCCGGCCTGATCATCATCCGGCCGGATATGGAAAAATACCGGCTTGCTTCCCAACAAATGCACCAGATATTTGCATCCTACACACCGCTCATCGAGCCTCTCTCACTCGACGAGGCTTATCTCGATGTCAGCGATTGCAAACAACACCAGGGTAGCGCGACACACATTGCCGAGGCGATTCGACAGGAAGTAAGGGACGCAATTCGAATCACTATCTCAGCTGGCATTGCCCCGAATAAATTTCTCGCCAAGATTGCCAGCGACTGGAAAAAACCAGATGGCCAATTCGTCATCCGCCCGGAGCAAGTGGATGCTTTTGTGGCTGAATTACCGGTTAATAAGCTGCACGGCGTCGGTAAAGTCACCGCAGGTAAAATGAAACGTCTTGGCATAGACACATGCAGAGACTTGCGCAAACTCGATAACCAGCAGCTACAGAAATATTTCGGCAGTTTCGGCGAGCGCCTGCACCAACTCAGCCTCGGCATAGACAATCGACCGGTGCAGACAGAACGCGTACGTAAATCGGTGAGTGTGGAAAATACTTATGCAGCCGACCTGCCAAAGCTACAGAACTGCCTGGAAGAACTACCAGATCTGATGCAACAATTGGCAAAACGAATGGACAGGATCGGTGCCGACTATTCGATTCATAAGCAGTTCATCAAGATTAAATTTCATGACTTCGTGCAGACCACTGTTGAAATGTTATCCGAAAACTGCGATATGAGTAATTTCACCAAACTTTGTGAAGATGGTTTTGCCAGAGGTTCGAAACCTGTACGGCTGCTCGGCATTGGAGTGCGATTAACGCCGAAACCAGAATCCGACACTGATGAGAATCCGGCAGATCAGCTTTCACTCACCCTCGAAGATCAAGCTTGAATCCTGCTCATGAGTCGTTACCGCCCACCCCAGAAACCTGCTGCAAAATATATTACACCGGAGGGTGAAGCGCGCTTGAAGGAGGAGCTTCATCAACTATGGAAAGTGGAGAGACCCAAGATAACCCAATCAGTTTCCGAGGCGGCGGCAATGGGCGATCGATCAGAAAACGCGGACTACATCTATGGCAAGAAACGCCTGCGGGAAATCGACCGACGAGTACGATACCTTGGAAAACGGCTCGAAGAAATTACCGTAGTGAGTGAGCCACCCGGGGATCGCAACAAAATATTTTTTGGTGCCACGGTGTCTCTGCAGGATGAAGACGGAAACTCTTACCGTTACCGACTGGTTGGACCAGATGAAATAGATCCATTACGTGGCTACATTAGCATTGACTCTCCCATGGGCAAAGCCCTGCTCGGTAAGCAGTTGGATACAGAAATCAAGATCGAATCACCGACCGGCCAAAAATATTACTCCGTGTTAGCTATCGATTACGGTTAGCCCTACTCACTATGAAACAAGTTACCATCATTGCAATCCCTAGAGCGCTTGGATCCACGGTGACCATACCGCTGGAAATGCTCAGCGCCGCCAATGATATTGCGCGAGCCCGCAAACAGAGAGACAAGTTACTCAGAATCGAGCTGATCGGCCTTGAGCATGGCAGCGTGGTACTGAGTGGCGGCCTGACTATGCAATGCACCAGGACCCTCGAGGAGGTCAAGGATTGTGATCTCATTTTCGTGCCGGGAATCTGGGGAAATCCCCGTGCGAGCGTCAATAAGAATAGCCAGCTAGCACAGTGGATTCGCCTGCAGCACCAGGCAGGCGCTACCATCTGCGCCGTTACTACCGGCGTTTATTTCGTTGCCGAGGCTGGTATTCTTGATGGCAGGGCTGCAACTACCCACTGGAAATTCTTCGACCAGTTTCAGACCGCCTATCCGAAGGTAAAACTACAACGCAAGCGTTTCATAACCAGTGTCGACAATATCTATTGCACCGGGAGCGTTAATGCTGCTCGCGATATCATGTTGCATTTCACTGAACAGTTTTATGGTGATTCAATTGCCAATGAGATTTCGCGGCAATTCACCCACGAATTGAAGCGTTCCTATGAATCCCTGCTGCTCAGTAGAGACCAGCAATCGACCCACCATGATGAAGAAATCATCAAAGTACAGGAGTGGTTGCAAGAAAATTATTGTCACCACATCGAGATAGGGGCCGTGGCCGACCGGTTCGGTATGAGTGTGAGGTCACTAAACAGGCGCTTCAAACTGGCGACTAACACCACCCCGCTTCAGTATCTGCAGGATCTGCGCATCAGCCATGCCAAGGACCTTTTAAAACGGAGTAATCTGATAATTTCCGAGGTGGCTGACAGGGTCGGGTATCAGGACGCCAGCTATTTCACTGGGCTGTTTAAGAAACTGAATGCGGTAACACCAAACGAGTATCGTCAGTTAGTGCGTAACAAGATGTTTGTGGCAGAGAGTAACCAGCGCTCGGTTCAGTGAACCGACCGCCGGTATGCCTGATAGTCAGCTGGTTTGCTGCTTGAACTTCTCCA
>PVBE010137447.1_pt1 | contig 81464 bp, 67 predicted proteins | sample 1631181 | NCBI WGS metagenome assembly PVBE01 (sample SAMN08397723, study PRJNA350692) | Marine metagenome, whole genome shotgun sequencing project. | isolation source: water | place: Pacific Ocean | collected 2012-04
GGCCGTGGGCGATGATGGTCGACTCCAGCGCCACGACCGGTGCACCTGCGTTCAGCGCCTCGGCCACCTCGTCGCCGAGGCGGATCGGTTGATTGGATTCTGAATAGTCCTCCATTGCAGTCAGTCTCGCCAGTTCGCGACCCACTCAGACGTTGTGGGTCGCACGAAAGCGTGCTGGTGTCTCCCCAGTGAGGCGCCCGAACTGCCTAGTGAGGGTGGCCTGGTCGTAGAACCCGCATTCGGTCGCCACGACAGCGATCGGGTCATCTGAGTCGGTCAGGCGGGCTGCCGCCCTGTCGACCTTCGCCCTCAGCACGTACTGGTTGGGTGTGATGCCGAACACCTTCTTCATTCGGCGCTCCAGTTGGTCCTCAGAACACCCAGCAACCGCGGCCATATCCGCCACCCGGATCGGGTCGGCCAACCGTTCCTGGACTAGATCCACAACCCGGGTCAGGGACTCCATGGCGATTCCCTCTTCGCTCGGGGTCTCCAGGTCGCGGCTCACGCTCACCAGCCCCACGACCTTGCCACCTTCGACCACAGGCAACTTTGTGGTCAGGTACCAGCCGGTTGACAGGTCGGGTCGCCGGATCAACTCCAACTCGTCCCTTAGTGGCTCGCCGGTGGCGAATACCTGGGCGTCTTGGCCCTCGTAGTGTTCGGCAAGGGCCGCGGGAAATAGGTCAGAGGCTCGCGCGCCAACCACGTCTCGCCTCGACTGGCGACCCGAACGGCGCACGAAGGCCCGGTTGACCGCCACGTAGCGGTCGTCTGTCCCCTTCATGCAGAACATGACGTTGGGAAGGGCGTCAAAGAGGTCGAGGATCTCCTGACTACAGCCGAATACGGGCTGGCTGGCAGGGTTCTTGTCGGATTTGGCTGCCATTAGGGCGCTGATCGTACAAGACCACTTGGGACGGGTCCTAGATCATGTACCCATGGCTGATACGGAGACGCGACCGTGTCTGGGCGACTGTCAACCTGATTCCACCCCCGATGTGATCGTCGATGACGCGATTCGACTTGTCGGCAGGTGGTTGGAAGCGGCTAGTGCCGCTGAGACCTCCGATGAGCGTGATCTGGCTGATCGACTGCTTGGCCTCGTAGAAGATGAGAGCGGTGTCTTCTTCACCATGCAGTTCGTGGACAGGGTTGCCAGGAGTCGTCACAACAACTTGGCAGCACAGCAACTGTCGAGGCTGGTCCATGATCAGGTGCTCCCGTCCTTCCTTGGATCATTTGACAGGTTGATGCTGGCAGTCGGTGCGCGGCTCGCACGGTTGCTTCCAGCGTTGGTGGTGCCCTTGGCCCGATGGCGTATGAGAGGCCTCATCGGTCACCTTGTGGTTGACGCCGAGTCGGAGGCCATGCATGCACACATGACCCGTCAGAGAGACGACGGCTACGACCTGAACGTGAACCTGCTGGGCGAGGCCGTCTTGGGCGAGGCTGAGGCCGGACGCCGGTTCGAGCGCACCCTGGACCTGATCGTCGATCCTGAGGTGCCCTACGTGTCCGTCAAGGTTTCGTCGATCGCCAGCCAGGTGAATCTCTGGGCTTTCGAACACACCCTTGAGCGAGTCAAGAAGCGGTTACGTCCCCTATACCAGAGGGCGGCTGATCCAGGATCGGGAGGTGGGACCCCGACCTTTGTCAACTTAGACATGGAGGAGTACCGGGACCTTGAGTTGACCATTCGCGCCTTCACCGAACTGTTGGACGAACCGGATCTCAGGCACCTAGACGCTGGGATTGTCCTGCAGGCCTACCTCCCGGATGCACTTGGAGCCCTCCAGAGGTTGACTGCATGGGCCGATGCCCGTCATCGGGTCGGTGGAGGGCAGATAAAGGTCCGCCTGGTCAAGGGTGCCAACCTGGCGATGGAACAGGTGGATGCCGCCATGCACGGCTGGGAGCAGGCACCGTATGTGAGCAAGGCCGAGGTGGACGCCAACTACAAGCGTTGCCTCGACTGGGTGCTCAGGTCTGAACACATGGGTGCTGTCCACATAGGACTGGCCAGCCACAACCTGTTTGATGTGGCTTGGGCCCATCTCCTGTCTGAGGCACGTGGGGTTTCGGCCCAGATCGAGTTCGAGATGCTCCAGGGCATGGCACCGTCCCAGGCCAGGACGGTCCGCTCTGACACCGGTGGGCTACGCCTCTATACGCCGATCGTGGCCCGAGACGACTTCGACGTGGCGATCAGTTACCTGTTCAGGCGACTGGAGGAGAACGCCTCACCCGACAACTTCCTTCGGCACCTGCTCAGCCTTTGTCCGGGTACAGCGGAGTTCGACGACCAGGCCCAGAGGTTCCAGATATCCGTGCTGGAGCGAACGACCGTGGGTACGGGTACCCGCAGGGGGCTCTCATGGGTAACGCCGGCAGCAGGCACCTTTACGAACCAGCCGGACACGGACCCGACGCTTGCCGCTACACAGGACTGGCTGAATGGGTTGTTGGGACGCCCAATGACTCCACTGAAGACCCCTGTCACCACAACGGTGGGTGAGGTAGACCGGGCGGTGGCCGCTGCCAGAGATGCCCAACGCAGGTGGGTGGCGACGTCTCTGCATGAGAGGCAGGCTGTGCTTCACCGCGTCGCCGACGAACTTGTCGGCCGGCGTGATGACCTCTTTGTTTCAATGACTCAGGAGGCCTCCAAGACCTGGACAGAGGCTGATCCTGAGATCAACGAGGCTGTCGACTTTGCCCACTGGTACGCGGACAGGTCCCTTGAACTGGAGGCCATGGAGGGGGCGGTGTTCACGCCGTTGGGAGTGATGGCCGTGGTGTCACCCTGGAATTTCCCAGTGGCGATCCCGACCGGTGGTGTCCTGGCTTCACTAGCTGCTGGGAATGCCGTCATCTTCAAGCCGTCTCGCATGACTCCCCGCTGCGCCGAGGTCATAGCGGAGGCCTGTTGGGCTGCCGGTGTACCCACTGACCTGTTGCAGTTCATCCGCACGGCCGATGCCGAGGTCGGCCGACGCCTGGTCACGTCGGTTGATGGTGTGATCCTGACCGGTTCCTATGAGACGGCCGACATGTTCAGGTCATGGAGACCTGACATGGCGCTCTTTGCCGAGACCAGCGGAAAGAACGCTCTTGTAGTCACGCCACAGGCCGATATGGACCTGGCTGCCAATGACCTCGTCAGGTCGGCGTTTGGACACCAGGGCCAGAAGTGCTCAGCTGCCAGCCTCGGCATTCTCGTAGGTGAGGTGTACCGAGACGAACGGTTCATGCGTCAGGTCGTGGACGCTGCGGCTTCGCTTGTGGTTGGTTCGACCGCAGACCCGGCAACCACCTTCGGCCCGCTGATCGGCCCAGCCACCGGAAAGCTTGCCGACGCCCTGACCACTCTCGACCCTGGGGAGAGGTGGCTGCTCGAGCCTCGTCGCCTCGATGCTGCCGGCTCAGCCTGGACTCCTGGAATCAAGATCGGGGTGTCACCGGGCTCGTCATTCCACCAGACAGAGTGCTTCGGTCCAGTGCTGGGGCTGATGGAGGCAGTCGACCTCGACGAGGCCATCTTGTTACAGAACGCGGTGGACTACGGATTGACCGGTGGGATCCATTCACTGGACCCCTCCGAGGTGGATCACTGGTTGGACCATGTGCAGGTTGGCAACGCCTACGTGAACCGTCAGATCACGGGGGCGATCGTGCAGCGCCAACCCTTCGGTGGCTGGAAACGTTCTGTTGTCGGTCCCGGGGCCAAGGCCGGTGGACCCGACTACCTGTTGCAACTTGGAACATGGCAGCCGGTCACTCCGGTCCGGTCTGCTGCGGCCCTGGCAGAGGCCGAGGAGAGTGACACCACCTGGTGGGAGTGCCATTACGGAGTGGGACATGATCCGACCGGACTGTTTTGCGAGGCCAACGTCCTGCGTTATCAGCCACGCCCAGATGTAATAGTTCGCGTAGAAAGGGATGCAGATCCGTTCGAGGTGGGCCGGGTGCTGGCCGCAGCCCGACAGTGTGGAGTTCGGCCCAAGGTGAGCCTTGCCGAAGAGGTGGACGATCAGTCGTTCATAGCTTCCCTGCCGGGTCACAGGTTCGGTCGGATCAGGTACATCGGTGGCGACCGTGGGGTCAGTGATTGGGTGAGGCGCGCGGCCATTTCAGCCGAGGTGGATCTCATAGATGCACCCGTAACCGCCAGTGGGCGCCTGGAGTTGAGGTGGTACCTCCGGGAACAGGCGATCAGTCGGACCCTCCACCGCTTTGGAAATCTGGTGGGGGTTACCACCTGAGAGCTTTGAACCACTAGATCTGTCGCAATGTAGGGATTAATGCAACTGAATCAGTTATAAAACTTGATTGGCGACTTCAGTCACATCCTGGCTGGTCTGCTTCGGGATCGGTGATGGCTAGGGCTCAATGATGTTAAAGAAGATGGGAAAATCGGTGAGGGTGCCCCAGAGGGCGAGCAAGCGTTCGGCATCGCCGCTCACAGTCGCTTTACCCGACTCGGTCAGGTCGCCAAGTTGGCCTCCCATTGCCACCAGTTCGTTTAGTGCTGTGCGGTTGCAACTAACCGTGGCATCTGGCGACACGTGCGACTTTCCTGGGGTGGAGTGGAGGGTGCCGTTTGAGAGTTCCACGCGGACGATTTCACCAGTGTCTGGTAGTTGCCAGTTGATAGTCAGGTGGCCCAGGTCCGCAGCGGGAGCACCGTCAACACGGATGGCTAGGTAGTCAAACACCTGCTGCAGGGTCATTCCTCGTGCCATTTCAGGCCTGGGTCGTTGCATAACTGGCACATCGATCGAGCCGTTTCGAAGCTCTTGGGCACCCGTCAGGTAGACGTCACGCCATGGCCCTGACTCTGCTCGGTAGGCAAGTTGTTCGAAGGCATCGGCTTGGAGCAGTCTGGCCTCCTCGCACCCGGGGTCAGCGAAAACGGCGTGTCGGAGGACCTCGGCCACCCACCGGTGGTCGCCGGCCTCGTAGGAGGCCCGCGCATTTTCCAGCAGGCTGTCCATCCCACCCATGAACTCCACGTAGCGGGCTGCGGCCTCGACGGGTTCGTAAGGGTCGAGGCTGGACGGATGGCCGTCGTACCAGCCCAGGTAGCGCTGGTAGACGGCCCTCACGTTGTGGCTGACTGTGCCGTAGTAGCCGTGGCAGAGCCAGTCGTTCCAGAGGCCTGAGGGGAGATCTATGCGAGCAGAGATTTCGTTCGGGGTGAACCCCAGATTGGTCAGGCGCATTGTCTGGTCGTGCAACCAGCGGTACAGGTCACGTTGGTTTGTCAAGTAGCTCCGTACAGCATCCCCGCCCCAGTGGGGCCAGCCGTGACTGGCGAAAACGATGTCTGTCTTGTCACCCCACCGGTCAAGGGCCTCGTCGATGTAGCGACTCCACATGAGAGTGTCGCGAACCAGCGCTCCCCGCAGGGTTAGCACGTTGTGCATTGTCGCTGTGCAGTTCTCAGCCATGCAGAGGATTCGGTGGTCCGGAAAGTAGAAGTGCATCTCGGCTGGAGCTTCGGTTTCCGGGGTGAGTTGGAACTCGATACGAATACCGTCGAGCACCAGCTCCTGGCCAGTTTCGGTGATGTCTATAGTCGGAGGCACCAGGGCGGACGAACCCGTAGGGAGACCTTTTCCGAGTCCCTGATCAACATGGCCGTGTTCATTCCATGGGATCAGTAGACCGAACTGGTAGGTGGTTCTGCGGGCCATGGCCGGCCCGGCGACCACGGTTTCGGCTACTGCCTCGCGAAGGAAGCCGTCGGGCGCCACGATTGGGACCTCTCCGGATTCGACACGCTCCAAGTCGACCATGCCTAGCACGCCGCCGTAGTGGTCGAGGTGGGAGTGGGTGTAGATGACCGCTGTGACGAGCCGTTCACCCATGTGCTCGGTGAGCAACTCGTACGCAGCACGGGCTGTCTCAGTGGTGGTCAGGGGATCTATGACAACCCAGCCACGGTCACCACGAATGAAGGTGACGCAGGAGGTGTCGAATCCACGAACCTGATAGAAGCCATCGCAGATCTCATAAAGACCGTGCTGTGCGTTGAAGCCTGCCTGGCGCCACAGTGCCGGGTTGACGGTGTCTGGAGTGGGACCCTTTACGAAGTCTGACCTGGAGAGGTCCCATGAGACAGGCAACCACTCGTTGGGTTGAATCTTCTCGATAACGGGCTCAGTCCTTGTGGCAATGAAGCCACGTGCCACGTCGGCTGCATCACTTCCATCGTCGGGCGGAAGGGAAGCGTCGAAGGCCTCAAGGTCTGCCTTCGTGTGTGATGTCGCTGGCTTGGGTGCTCGTGCCTCGTCTGTCATGGGTGTTCAACTCCCGGGAGGCTCACGGACCCGTGAAAACCGGCCCGGTGGTCTCATAGGTCGGTACCTCGCCAGGGCCGTCGTCGTAGCGACCCAACTCAAATCGGCCAACTACGAAGTGGTGAACCTCGTCAGGCCCATCGGCCAGGCGCAGCGTGCGCTGGGCCGTGTACATCGATGCCAGAGGAGTCCACTGGGAGACACCAGTTGCTCCGTGGATCTGGATTGCCTCGTCGATTATGTGACAGACCTTCTCGGGGACCATTGCCTTGACGGCGCTAATCCAGACGCGAGCCTCAGCGGTGCCCATGGTGTCCATAGCCCTCGCAGCGCGTAGCACCATCAGGCGCATCGACTCAATGTCGATTCGTGCGCGGGAGAGGACCTCCATGTTCTTGCCAAGGCGTGCGATGGGTTTCCCGAATGCCTCCCGATAGAGGCCACGACGGGCCATCAGCTCAACGGCTCGTTCGGCGGCACCGATTGAGCGCATGCAGTGGTGTATGCGACCCGGGCCAAGCCTTAGTTGGGAGATCTCAAAGCCACGACCCTCACCGAGCAGGAGGTTGTCGTAGGGCACGCGGCAGTCGTCGAAGGTCAGGTGCATGTGGCCGTGAGGGGCGTCGTCGTCGCCGAACACGTGCATTGGGTGGTCAATCGTCAGCCCCGGAGCGTCAGTTGGCACGAGGATCTGGGACTGGCGGCGGTGAGGCGGGCCATCAGGATCGGTCTGGACCATTGTGATCATGATTTTGCAGCGAGGGTCTCCTGCTCCGGAGATGTAGTACTTGGTCCCGTTGATCACCCATTCGTCTCCATCGCGTACGGCACTGCAAGCAATGTTCTTTGCGTCCGATGAGGCCAGGTCGGGTTCGGTCATGGCGTAGGCCGACCGCATTTCACCGTTCAGGAGCGGTTCCAGCCACTGTTTCTTCTGTTCGGGGGTACCGACCCGCTCGAGTACCTCCATGTTTCCGGTGTCAGGCGCTGAGCAGTTGAGAATCTCAGAAGCGATTGGGTTCTTTCCCAACTCGGCCGCTATGTACGCGTAGTCCAGGTTCGACAGGCCCTCGCCTGTCTGGGCATCGGGAAGGAAGAAGTTCCAGAGTCCCTTCTCGCGGGCCTTCATCTTCAGGGTTTCGATGATGTCGATCTGCCCAGGGTGGTAGTCCCAGCGTTCCTCACGTGTTGCACCTAGGTCGTGGTACTCGCGGGTTACGGGTTCCACCTCAGTGGCGATGAAGTTAACGACAGCGTCATAGAGGGGGCGTGCCGCCTCCGACATGGCCAGGTTCATGGATGTGTCACTCGGGTCTTCGATGTGTAGTCCGGGTCCGATCGGCATGGAGTCCTCAATGTATGGCTGGGAGTGGTGGCTAAGTCGTGCCGGAACCTAGGGCAGTTACAGGGTCCGACCCCAACCGGAGGTGTTGAATCGTTTGGAATAGCAGGCCTAATGAGTCTTCATGTATACGTGATACACGTAATATGTGATACACATACATATGGCTAATCTCACACTGTCAGTTGATGACGACCTCCTCTCCCGCGCACGTGTAAGGGCAGCAGTACAGGGAACCTCGGTAAATGCGGTAGTGCGTGATCTCATCACTGGTTTTGCTGCACCCGATCAGGTGGACGCGGCGCGCCGTCGGTTGGTGGCCTTGTCGATCTCCTCGGCCGCAGGATCCGGCGGGAAGTCAGTCACATGAGTGGCGCCACTGCTACCAGGATGTTCTTAGACACATCCGTGCTGGTAAGCCTCTTCGATGACGATGATCCAAGTCACCAGGCTGCTGCCCGGGCCGTCATGGGCGACAGTGAAGAAATAACCCTGGTCATCTCCACACGGGTCATGGCTGATTTCTACGAAACCATCACCCGTGTATTTGCGCGTCCCCTTCCCGCGATAGTTGCCGGCCGTGCGCTGGCTGACTTGGCGGATCTGGCTGTGGTCCATGTGGATTCCGACCTAGTCGCGTCGGCAGCCGAGACGGCCGAGCGGCACGATCTGTCGATTCGTGACGCCCTGGCGGTCGAAGCGGCCGTCACAGCGGGGTGTGGCCGACTCCTTACTCAGGTCCTTCCACACGGAATGCGCCTGCGGAGCCTCGTCGTCGAGGACCCTGCCTACCGAGAAGAACAGAAGTCACCATGATCGAGATTGACGGCCTCAGCCGATACGAGGTTGATGCATTCGGGACGCGTATCCACGTGGCCGAAGTGGGTACGGGACCGATGGTCTTGTTCGTGCACGGGTTCCCCGAGTCCTGGTACTCCTGGCGACACCAACTTCCTGTGGTAGCCGAGGCGGGCATGCGGGCGGTGGCCATTGACGTAAGGGGATACGGGTCATCGGATGTTCCTGACGAGGTCGAGGCCTACCGCCTCATGGACCTAGCGGGTGACTGCGTCGGTGTCGTTGAGGCCCTAGGTGAGCCGACGGCGGTAATCGTCGGACACGACTGGGGATCACCGATTGCAGCCGCTGCAGCGCGCCTGCGTCCTGACGTGTTCACAGCCGTGGCACTGCTGTCGGTGGCGTACGACCCGCGGGACACCATGCGCCCCACAGATGTATTCAAGATGATGGGCGGTGACGACGAGTTCTATATCGAGTACTTCCAGGAGCCAGGTAGGGCTGAGGCAGAGATTGCCGTTAATGCCGAGCGCTGGCTGGAAGGCTTCTACTTCACTGCCTCGGGCGACTGCCCTCCGTTTGCTTCTGATGAGAGGCCGATGGGCCTGATCGGTCCGGGCGAGAAGATGAGTGACTCTTTTCGATACCCCGACAAACTGCCAGCGTGGATGACGCTTGATGACCTGGCGTTTTATGCCGCTGAGTTTGCCCGTGTGGGATTCTCGGGAGGCCTCAACCGCTACAGGTGCGTGGACCTGGACTGGGTAGACCTGAGGGCCTGGCACGGAGCACCAATCAGGCAGCCGTCCCTGTACATCGGAGGTGAAAAGGATGGCCCCACCATCTGGGGAGCGGGCAGTATCAGCAGGTTCCCACAGACACTTCCCGGCCTCCATGCCGCGGTGATCCTGCCCGGGGTAGGCCACTGGATGCAGCAGGAAGATGCAACAGGGGTGAATGTCGCACTCTTGGACTTCTTGGAGATGCTTCGCTGAAAGGACTGTCTTCGGGGATCAGTTGATGGGAGCATTTCAACGAGTGCCTGGAACCGCCTAGGTTGTGCAGATGGCGGTAGGGGCAACACGCAGGTTGACCAGGACGCTGGAGTTGCGGCACGTCTTTGCACTTTCCACGGGGGCCATGTTCAGTGCAGGCCTGTTTCTTCTGCCCGGCCTGGCGGCTGCGAAGGCCGGGCCAGCGGCCGTGGTCGCCTATCTCATTGCCGGGTTGTTGGCGGTACCGGCGATGCTCAGTGTGTCAGAGTTGGCTACGGCGCTACCGAAGGCCGGTGGAGCGTATTACTTCCTGGAGCGGGCACTAGGACCTGCCGTCGGCACGATCACGGGGTTCGGGACATGGTTGTCGCTAGTACTCAAGGACGCTTTTGCCTTGGTTGGCATGAGCGCATACCTGGTGCTCATTGTGGATGTCGACGGAAAGACCCTGGCGCTCGTCCTAATCGCCTTCTTCACCCTCATAAACGTGGTCGGCTCCAAGACGACCGCTTCAGTCCAGCTCTTGTTGGTGGTGTTCGTACTAGCCATGATGGGCTGGTTCTTGGCCGAGGGCCTCTGGGACATTCAGAACCGGGGATTTGAGAACTCCAACTTGGATCCCTTCTTCACCACCGGAACTTCAGGCGTAGTCGCCGTCATCGGTCTCGTATTTGTCTCATACGGGGGTCTCACGAATGTGGCAAGTGCAGCAGAGGAGATAGACGATCCATCCCGTCGGATCCCACTCGGCATGACTCTGTCACTGGTTGTCGGAACCATGGTTTACACACTCGGGGTCCTGGTGGCAGTCGCTGTCGTGCCCGCAGAGGTTCTGCACAAGGATCTGGCCCCAATCCACACCGCTGCAGAGGCCCTAATGCCTTCGTTTGGGGCGTGGCTGATAGTGGTTGCGGCCTTGGCGGCGTTTGCCTCTGCTCTGAATGCAGGGATCCTGGCTGCCGCCAGATACCCGATGGCAATGGCGCGCGACGGCCTCATGCCCGTTCGTGCAGGTGGCCTCAGTCGATTTGGAACTCCCGCCACAGGTGTGATCGCCACCGGTCTGGCCATTGCCCTTGTGGTTGTGGCATTCGATGCCGAGGCAATAGCGAAATTGGCGAGCGCTTTCGTCCTGCTCATTCTGGGTTTGGTAAACGTTGCTGTGCTGGTGTTGCGAGCAGCTCGGATCCAGTCGTATGCACCCGCTTTTCGAGCCCCCTTCTACCCCTGGCTCCAGTTCGCTGGAATCGCCGTTTCCGCGGTGCTGATCCTGAAGCTGGGGACCACAGCTCAACTGTTCATGCTGGGTGTCATCGGAGTATCCCTTGGCTGGTACGCGGCCTATGGACGCTCAAGGGTTAAACGGGTCGGAGCCATACGCCACGTATTCGAACGCTGGGGTAAAGGGGTGGACCGTGGCCTAGATCGGGAGATGAGCGCTGCAATGGCAGGCCATGGACTGCGTTCTGACGATGACTACACGGGGCTGATAGCACGGGCAGCAGTGTTGAGCGTCTCCTCCGGTACAGACATCGCTGAGGCAGCCGAACGCGTCTCCGCTGTGCTGTCAGATCGCATCGGATTGCCAAGGGAGATAGTCAGCCAGCGGTTCCTTGAGACCGGTTCACTGTGGATCCAGCCCTCCGATGACCATCCGACAGCGACACCTGTGGCTCTGTTTGATGCAATCGACGATGACCAGTTGGTAATCGTGCGGGCAGCGGATGGGATCAGGATTCCGGCGGCATGGGGAGGATCAGGAGAAAGGGTGAATGCCCTGTTCTTCCTGGCCGGAACGGCGGTAAATCCGGGTCGCTCGTTGCGGTTGGCCGGAGAACTGGCCGGGTACTTGCATGGTGGGGCCCGGTTGATTGGTTCGGCTGGCACCGAAGCCGAGGTCAAGTCGGCGCTGCTTCCGGGGTTGACATTGAGACAATACGCGCTGATCCCGGAAGGGAGCGACGCCGGTCTCATCGGGGAGCGTGTTGGCGACATCGCGTGGCTGGATGGCGTGGAACTTTCAGCCATAACAAGGTTCGGGATCCTCATGCCAATCGATCCGGACCTGGTGCTAGAACCCGACGACCAGTTGACGATGCTGGGACCCGACGCCATGATGCCACCCGCAGGTCAGCCTGCCCCTCTGGCGTCCACCATTTCCTGAGAGTTCCTCAGTGGGTGAGTATTCGCTTCACTTCGGCTAGTCCTGCGATCGCCTCAGATGGGTTGCTGGCGACGGGTGCCAGGTTGAGGTCAACGGCTCCGGCATCGAGGAACGGGGCCAGCCACGTGGCGATCTCAGATGGCGTACCGACCGGCGAATATTTCTCGAACACGGAGAAGGGCGCGCCATAGAAAGATTCCATGGCGGGTGCCAGGATCCCTGCACCCTTTTCTGGCGTGTCTCCAAGGCCCACCCATACCTGATAGCCGTGTCGCCATTCCACTCCGGTTCGCCCAACAGCCACTGCACTTTCTTCTGTGTGGGAAACTCCCCTAGCGAACCGGTCCGGTGAGCACCAAGAGGCAAGCCAGCCCTGACCCCGAATTCCGGCCCTCGTAGTGGCTGCATCCGAACGGCCACCAACCGTGACCACGACTGGCGGGTCAGGTGCTGGCCTGACAGAGGTGTCCGGCACTTGGAAGAAGTCACCCTCATGGTTGATCGTCTTTCCCTCCAGCAGTGGAAGGAGCACGTCGAGGGCCTCGTCGGTCCGACGCCCTCGGGTGGCAGGGTCCACCCCTACCGACTCCATCTCGTGGCGGTCTTCGCCGCCCACTCCAATTCCGAAGGTGAGGCGACCTGGTGCGTCCTCTGCGAGCGTGGCGATCTGACGGGCTACGGCTACAGGATGTCGGAGGGCCAGCAGGTAGGCGCCAACATAGAGGCCGATAGTGGGGTGTAGGCCAGCCAGCCAGGCCATTGTAGTTAGGCCGTCGCGACCTTGGCCTCCCCTAAATGACACGTGGTCCGACGTGATCATGTGGTCAAGGCCCTTGTCAGCGGCTTCATTCACATAGGCCTCAGCCTCGTCGCGGGATACGAAGCCGGCCGGGGGGATTGAGACACCGACTCGCACCCGCCCGTTGGTCACGGACTCCTCTTTTGCCCAAATTGATCCCATGATGTAATGCGTTCGGCCGGCCGGGACCGAGGCGCTACACCCCACCTACCGGTCGGATGGCCCAGGGGAAGAAGGGCCAGCACTTCGTAGCGGTCCGGTATGTCACACAGTTGACGCACCTCGTCCTCATAGATGCGGTGCAGGGTGGTCAGAGTCGTGCCGAGGCCAAGTGACCGCGCTGCCAGCATGAAGTTCTGGACCGCTGGATACACAGATGCGTGGGTGGGGCCGACAGGCATCGGGCCCTCGTCGTCTTCCACGGTCATGTCGATTGAGGGCATGAGTATGAGTACAAGGACCGGCACGTGCTCAAGGTTCTGAGCTAGATGGATTGTGGCCCGGTTGTTGCGTTCCCAACTTTCCCGGGATGCATCGTCTGGGAACTCAGTCGGGGCTATAGCGGTCCCGTAGCGTGCCCACCCACGCCTGTAGATCTCGGCCAGGGCCAGTCTCTTGTCGGGATCCTGCACGATGAGGAACTGGTAGGGCTGGATGTTGCCGCCACTTGGCGCTTGAACAGCTGCCTTCAGGCACGTCCAGATGTCTTCCTCAGCAACTGGCTCATCGGTGTACCGGCGCATCGCCCGGTGCGTCATCAGCCCCTCAAGGAGACCTAGTTTCGGTCCGGTTTCCATACCCATGTTGCTGCTCTCCTAACGGCCCGTGAATCGGGGTTCGCGTTTCTCGACCAAAGCGGCGAGGGCTTCTGCGTGGTCCTCTGAGGTGAAGGTGAGCATCTCAAGGGCTGTGGACAGGTCGAATGCCGAGCCCATTGTCTGCTTGATCCAGGCGTTGATGGCCTGTTTCGTGTACTGGACCGCCTGCGGTGCACCGGCGGCAAGGCGCTTTGCCCATGCCAGTCCGGCGGCCTGGCAGGACTCTGCATCGGGTGTTGCTTCTGTGATCAGGCCCAGCCGGGCGGCTTCCTTTGCTGCAACAGCATCCCCGGTAAGTAGGAACCGTTTGGCCAGCACAGGGCCCAGTACGAGTGGCCACGCGATCGTGCCACCGTCACCTGCCACAATGCCGACCTTGACGTGGGGGTCACCCAGTCGAGCCGTCTCCGACATGACTACCACGTCACAGAGCAGGGCGATGCTGGCGCCCAGGCCCATTGCATGTCCAGTTACTGCACAGACCAGGGGTAGGTGGACGTCGAGCAGGTCCCAGATGAGTGACTTGCCGTCGAGTCGCAGGTTGGCTGCGAAGCCTGGTTCTTGGAACTCGGGGAACCAGGCGAAGTCCCCACCGGCCGAGAAGGCCGACTCGGTGCCGGTCAGGAGGACGGCTCTGGCTTCCCGTTCAGCTCGAAGGCGTGGGAACAGGTGCGTCAACTCGTGGTGCATCCGGCCGTCGACTTTGTTGAGGGCATCGTTGGCCTTGTCGATGGTGACTACGAGGACGTCTTCGTCGTACTCGAACCGTAGGTATTCAAAGTCATCGTTGGTCATTCCAGCGAGTTCACAACAGTGGGGAGTCGGTGTCCAATCGGCCGAGGCTGGCATCGTGGTGTTTGGCTTCGATGGCATTGTCAGATCGAACTTGGTTAGTGGTTCGCCGAGTGACGTCTCACTGCTCCAAGGGCGATTTAGGTACTACTTAGAGGGTGTGGCTTGAGCCACACCCTCTCCCAGGTCAGCCGATATGCCCACCCGGCAAGTCTTTGCTCACGTTGTTTGCCATGGGCGATAACTAGGTCGACAACCATGCACAGGTGGGCTGCTCTATGTGCCTGAAGCACTTTCGGTGGCGGGCGGGCCGAAAATGCGCGACCATCAGTTACTGGTCGAATGCCGGGGACCCCACTATTGGAGGTGGGGCGGCTCGTCCACATGACACCATGGGGGTTTGTGATGGAGGTATCTGTCACTGTCAACGGTGAGGTACGCACAGTTGACGTAGAGCCGCGCACCCTTCTTGCACACTTCCTGCGTGATGAGCTTGGGCTGACCGGTACGAACATCGGATGCGACACGAGTTCGTGTGGTGCGTGCACAGTTCTCGTGGACGGTCGATCCGCCAAGTCGTGCACGATGCTGGCCGTTCAGGTCGATGGAGCAGACGTAACGACCATTGAGGGCCTGGCAGGCAAAGATGGCCTCCACCCGATGCAGGAGGCCTTTCACGAGTGCCATGCCTTGCAGTGCGGATACTGCACACCTGGCATGGTGATGGCTGCGGTCTCCCTGGTAGATGAGTACTCCGATCTTGATGCCGATGGTGTCCGAGAAGGCCTCGAAGGAAACCTCTGTCGCTGTACCGGTTACCAGAACATCGTCAAGGCCGTCTTGGCTGCATCAGAGTGAGGGGGAACGAATCGTGACTGTCACAGATACTCCGTTTGCCGGTGGCGTTGTTGGTGAAGCCCGGCTCCGCAAAGAGGACCCCGCCCTTTTGACGGGTGAGGCCAAGTTCATAGATGACCTTGAGTTGCCTGGTGCACTCTGGGTGGCGTGTGTGCGCAGTCCCCACGCACACGCTCGCATCAATGGCATCGACACCTCTGATGCTCTCGCTGTCGATGGTGTCATCGCCGTCTATACCGGTACTGACCTTGCAGATACATGGGCTGCACCTCTGCCTTGTGCATGGCCAGTTACCGACGATATGAAGAACCCGGACCACTTCCCGGTTGCACAAGGAAAGGCCAATTACGCAGGCGATATCGTCGCAGTGGTGGTCGCAACGTCTCGCTATGCGGCTGCCGACGGCCTTGAGGGAGTGGTTGTCGACTACGAGCCGCTGGATGCAGTCGTCTCCGTCGAGGATGCGGAATCGGACAGGGTTGTAATACATGAGGACCTGGGGACCAACGTGTCCTATGAGTGGCCACTGATTCCTGACCCTGAGGGGGTCGATGCAGCCTTTGAGGCTGCGACACACCACGTCACTGAGACCTATGTACATCAACGTCTGATACCGGCACCGATGGAACCTCGTGGTGTCGCCGTGGTTCCAGCACCGCACAACGGTGACATGACTCTCTACTCGTCGACCCAGATTCCTCACGTCCTCAAGGTGATGGCTGCCTTGACTCTGGGTGTACCCGAGCAGAAGCTGCGTGTGATTGCCCCTTCGGTGGGTGGTGGATTCGGCTGCAAACTGAACGTCTATGCCGAGGAGATCCTCTGCATGGCCCTGGCCCAGCGCCACGGTGTTCCAGTGCGCTGGACTGAGAGTCGAACTGAAGCAGCAGGATCAACGATTCAGGGAAGGGCCCAACGCCAGACCATTGAACTGGCTTCTGATGCCGACGGGAAGTTGACGGCTGTACGGGCGACCCTCCTCGCTGACATGGGGGCCTATCTCCAGTTGGTAGCCCCGGGAGTCCCGCTGCTTGGTGCTTTTCTCTATCACGGCCTCTACGACGTGCCTTTCTACTCGTTTACTTGTAAGAGTGTTTTCACGAACCTCACACCCACCGATGCCTACAGGGGCGCCGGAAGGCCTGAGGCCACCTACGCCATTGAGCGTGCAATGGATGCCCTTGCGGTGGCGGTCGGGGTCGGAACTGATGAGATCCGCTCGCGAAATTTCATTCCGACCGAGAAGTTTCCCTACGACTCGCCTGCAGGCCTCGTGTTCGACTCCGGTGACTACCAGCCAGCTCTGGACAGGGCCAAAGAACTCATCGGATGGGATACCCGCATGGCAGAACAGGCAGAAAGGCGTGCGGCCGGCTCCACGACCCATCTGGGCCTCGGTATCTCTACGTACGTGGAGATGTGCGGCCTTGCACCCAGCCGTGTATTGGCATCGCTCAACTACGCTGCCGGTGGCTGGGAGTCGGCAACTGTTCGGATCCTTCCCACATGCAAGATTCAGGTTGTCACCGGCGCCTCGCCCCACGGACAGGGGCACGAAACCTGCTGGTCGATGATCGTCGCAGACCGCCTTGGTGTTGATCCAGATGATGTAGAGGTGCTCCACTCCGACACGGCGATCTCGCCGCTGGGAATGGACACCTATGGCTCACGGTCACTCTCCGTGGGTGGTACTGCTATCTGGATGGCCACCGAGAAGGTGGTCGAGAAGGCGGCGACCATTGCCGCGCACATGCTCGAGGCCAATCCAGAGGACTTGGAGTTGACGGGTGGCGTGTTCAGCGTCAAGGGCAGCCCAGAGGCAGAGGTGCCGTTGGCCGGGGTGGCATTCGCGGCTTTCACGGCACACGACCTGCCAGACGGAGTAGAGCCGAACCTAGAGGCTCAGGTCACCTGGGATCCGCCCAACTTCACCTTCCCCTTTGGTGCCCATATCGCCCTTGTCGAAATTGACGAAGCGACTGGCGCGGTCGACCTTGTCGACTACGCGGCCTGCGACGACTGTGGCAACCAGATCAACCCGATGATCGTTGAGGGCCAGTTGCACGGCGGCATAGTCCAGGGGATCGCTCAGGCTCTCTGGGAGGAGGCGATCTATGACGAGGATGGCCAGTGTCGCTCTGCGAACCTGGCCGACTACCTGGTGCCGTCGGCAGCCGAGTGCATTGACATGAAGTTGGACCACACAGTCACGCCATCTCCCACGAATCCAATGGGAGTCAAGGGGATTGGCGAGGCAGGGACCATAGCGTCCACGGCAGCCGTCATGAACGCAGTCGTTGATGCGCTGAGACCACTGGGTGTGACCGAGATGGCGATGCCGGCTTCACCGATGGCTGTTCGACGAGCCATCGAGGCCGCCGGGGGAGGTGCATCATGATCCCCGCCGCAGTGGGATATGTACGGGCTGACTCGACTGAGGAGGCAGTTGCGGCCCTCAGGGAGCACGGCGATGAGGCCAAGCTGCTTGCAGGAGGCCAGTCCCTGATACCGCTGATGCGTCTCCGCCTTGCCAGGCCGGGCTTGCTGGTTGACATGGGTAGAGCCGATGACCTGCGTGGCATCTCCGTTGACGGGGACACTGTTTCCATAGGGGCATTGACGAGCCACAGTGATCTTGAACATTCGGCTGAGCTGGCAGAGGTCTGTCCACTGCTTGCACACGTAGCTTCCCAGATTGGCGATCCGGCAGTTAGACACAGGGGGACCCTAGGTGGCTCGCTGGTACACGCAGATCCGGCATCTGACCTGCCAGCAGCTGTGCTGGCACTCGGTGGAACCCTTGTGGCAACAGGGCCAGACGGCTCGCGAGAGATTGAGGTTTCTGATTTCTTCACGGGATTTCTAGAGTCGGCCCTTGCAGCCGACGAAGTTCTTATCGCTGTTCGCATACCGATCTCCACCGGTGGCTGGTCGTACCAGAAGTTCAACCGGCGCGCCCAGGACTGGGCGATTGTGGGGGTGGCCGTTGCCGAAAGTGGTGCCGGCGTGAGTCTTGTCAACATGGGTTCCACCCCGTTGCGCGCCTCGGCGGTCGAGGCCGCTGTGGCAGGAGGTGCGGGTGTCAGTGATGCGGCAAGCGTCGCTGCTGATGGAACCGAGCCTCCCTCTGACAACAACGCGGACGCCTCCTACAGGGAGCACCTCGCCCGGGTGCTCACCGAGCGGGCCCTAGTGGACGCAGGAGCATGATCAGCATTAGTCAGCGGCATCGGCTGGTTGCTGGTGGCCGTTGGGCACGACCCGGCAGATGGGTAGTGAGGGGCCGTTCCATGCCCTTGTTGGACGAGAGCCGCGGCGAGTCGGACCGATACCGCTACCAGGCTCTGAGAGATCAGCGCTCCACCCGCTGGCGGTCACGTGGGGTGGCCCTGCAACACCACCGGTAGGAGTCGGTCATTTAACTGCAACCACCACTAACTCTAGGACTGGAGCAGTGTGGCCGGTCGTCTTGGTGCCGTGGCCGAGGTGATTTGCACAGACAACGGGGTAGTGCTGGAACTGGTAGCCAACCGGATCAGGTCCCTAGAGAAAGTTGCTTCCACAGAGGTGCTCTCGATCGTGAAGATGGAATAGTTGGTCTTCTTGTGGGGTGCGGGCTGACCGGCCGCTGGTCGAACTACCGCAGAGCATCGGCCATCGTGTCGATGAGGCGGCTGATCTCATCGTCTGTGATGACGAGCGGGGGACAGATGGCTAGGCAGGTGCCTATGGGTCTCAAAATGACACCGGCGCTTAGCATCTTGTCGCGTGCCGATACTGCATCGTTACCCAGTTCAGCTGCGTAGATGGCTCCCAGTCCCCGCCAGGATTCGATCAGGCCGTCACCCTTGAGGGCTGCAAGCCCTGATCTGAGTTGGCTGCCGATGTTGTCGACACGGTCTACCAGCCCCTCGGTCTCCATCAATTCGATGTTGGCTATCCCTGCAGCACAGGATGCGTGGTGGCCCGAGTAGGTGTAACCCGTGCGGAGCAGGAAGTCGGGCTCCTCGAGCTCATTGCAAACATCACGCGAAACGATTACACCGGACAGCGGCTGGTAGCCCGAGGTTACGCCCTTGGCGAAGATGATCAGGTCTGGGGTGACACCGAAGGTCTGGGCACCGAACCAATTGCCGGTACGGCCAAAGCCACAAATCACCTCATCGAAGATGAGTAGTGCTCCATTGTCTTCGCAAAGACGGTGCAGCCCCTCAAGGTAGCCATCAACGGGCGGGTGTACGCCGCCGCCCCCTTGGATCGGTTCGGTTAACACGGCTGCGATTCTCTCTCCGTGTTCGGCAAAGATCGTGGCAGCCACCTCAAGATCGTCGTGGGGAACTTCAATGAAGTGAGGTATGAGGTCACCCCAACCCTCACGGTTCAGGGTGATGCCCTGGGCAGAGGTGCCACCAAAGTTGGTGCCGTGGTAGCCGTTGGTCCGCTTTACGATTATCTGACGGCCATCGTGGCCGCGCCGCTGTTGGAACAGCCTGGCGATCTTGAGTGCTGTGTCGACGGCGTCAGAACCCGAGCAACCCAGAAAAACCCGCCCGTCAACGAGTGGTGACCGCTCAACGATCATCTCGGCCACCTGTGCCGCAGGTCCGTTGCTAAACGGTGCAAACGTGTGGTACGCCTCGATTTGGCGCATCTGGGTCGCGACTGCGTCGATGATCTCAGTCCGGCCGTGCCCTACCTGGCAGAGCCATAGGTTTGCGATGCCGTCTATGTAGCTCTTGCCCGACGAGTCGAAGACGAGGGAGCCCTCACCTCTCACGATGTTGAGGTAATCGGACTCGGGCTTGTTTGGTGGGGCAAAAGGATGGAGCAGTGCGTTGGTCATCGAAACAGCCTCCTGATCGTGCTGGATGGTACGCCTGGTCTGACTAGATTGCGGTCCTCAGGTCGACTGAGAACAGCTCCACCCACCAATAGGACGGCCATGACGGCGGACACGGTCATCCAGACGACCATGTCGCTGGTGGTGCCGTAGATGGCAGCGAACGCAAGAGATGCCACGGCGCCCGTGGCCACCTCGACTGCGGTCATCAGGCCCTGGGCCGCTGCCTGTCGTGCCTCGGGCACGGCGGCAGACACCAGCATCGGTGTCGATGGAAAGCCCAAACCCTCGACGACCGATGCGGCAAGGGTCAGAACAATCAGCGACCAGGCACCCGGGATGATTCCATAGAATCCGACAATGGTGGTCATGATCGTCAACGTTCCTATTGACCAGCGGCGTGCGCCGTAACGCTGGGCCAGAATGCCACCAATTGGTGAGAACACGGGGAGAGGTGCAGCCACCAAGGTTATTGCCAGTCCGATGAGCACCTGTGAGGCCCCCCTGGAGTCCAGTTCCAGGACCCATACCGACTCAAAGGCCCCGATTAGAACGAAGTAGGCGGAGGCGATACAAAGAGCACCGATAAGCCTTCGAATCCTTAACAGGCCCGCCATCCCGAGGCGCTCGGTGTCTTGTTCGGCAGCATCGGGTTGAGCCCTGAAGGCAGCGGGCAAGAGAAGCAGAAGGAATGCGGCCGATACCCAGAACCACGCACGGAACCCACCTATGGCGGTTACACCGACGGCAATGAGTGGAGCTACGACGAACCCACCCACGTCGAAGGCCCCAAGCCGACCAAGGTTGCGTCCCAGATGGTCGGGGTCGGCCACGATCACGACTCGCCGCGCAGCCGGACTTCCCGCACCGAGAGCGAAACCGAATACTGCACGGCCCAACACGTAGTGCCATAGCTGGTCGCCTATTGCCAGTACAACGAGTGCAACGGCACCTGCAATAAGTGCCAACTTCAAGAGTTGTGGTGATTTTCCCCTGTCAGCAAGTGGCGCCAACACCAGGCTGGCGATGAACGCCGTAGCGAATCCGGCAGCGATGGACAAGCCGATACCGAAGTCTGAAAAGCCCAGCTCGTGTTTCAGCTCAGCCAGGAGGGCGACCACCCCACCCAGACCTGCAGACATCCCGAACACGATCAGGTAGTAGGGGGCCAGGCTGGCTCTCTTGTTGGTCTCTGTGGGCGACACGTCCGTCGTCATTCCTGCTAGCGGGTTCGGCATTCTCGCACAGGGGACTGCTTCCACTTGAACCCAATCCAAGCTCTCGGTAGCGCCACATCTCGTTGCTGTGGGAGCATTGAGGCACTGATGCTGGAGTTCACACAGGAGCAGGATGCGTTTCGCGGGATTGTCCGGGAGTTCGCCGAGGCAGAGATAGCCCCTCACGCTGAGGATTGGGACAGGGAGCACACCTTCCCGACCACAACAGTTCTTGCAATGGGTGAACTGGGCCTCTTCGGTCTCATGTTCGAGTCGGAGTGGGGTGGGGCAGATGCCGGTCTCACCACGCAGTGCATCGCCATTGAAGAGGTCGGTCGAGTCGACCAGTCAATGGGCATCACCCTTGAGGCAGGTGTGTCGCTGGGGGCCAGGCCAATAGCCGAATACGGCACCGATGACCAGAAGGCGCAGTGGCTACCGGACCTAGTGGCTGGCCGTCGCCTGGCTGCCTTCGGCCTGACCGAGCCAGACGGTGGTTCTGACGCCGGTGCCACGTCAACCAGGGCTGTACGAGACGGCGCCGAGTGGGCAGTTGATGGCGCGAAGACTTTCATCACCAACTCGGGCACCGACATCACGAGCCTCGTGACCGTAACCGCCCGTACCACCGACGGTGTCTCAGCCATCGTCATTCCTGCAGACACACAGGGCCTGACCATCGAAGCTCCCTACCGAAAGATGGGTTGGCATGCCTCAGACACCCACGGCCTGGTTTTCGAAGACTGTCGCGTACCGGCTGAGAACCTGCTGGGTGAACCAGGCCGGGGTTTCGCACAGTTCCTTTCAACGCTGGATGACGGACGTGTGGCCATTGCAGCTCTGGCAGTGGGTCTCATTGCTGGATGCCTCGACGAGTGTGTGCGCTACGCCAATGAGAGAACTGCCTTTGGTAGGCCCATCGGCTCGTACCAGGCGATTGCTTTCAAATGCGCCGACATGGCGACCTCACTAGAGACCGCACGCCTTGCCACTTACCACGCTGCTGGCCTCAGCGATGCCGGCAGGCCCTACAAGCGTGAGGCCGCAATCGCCAAACTCCATGCGACCGAGGCCGCCGTCACCGCAGCCCGTGAGGCGACCCAGGTGTTTGGGGGATACGGGTTCATCGATGAGACTCCCGTCGCACGCTTCTATCGGGATGCCAAGATTCTCGAGATCGGCGAGGGCACCAGTGAGATCCAGCGTCTGGTCATCAGCCGCGAACTGGGGCTGGGGGAACCCCGGTAGCCTTGGCTCTCAAGGATGGAATGGACGCGGGGGCATGGTGTCAGATGCAGAGGTGATTTTGGGGCGGGCTAAGCCGCTGGGCATGTACCCCCACTACAGGCGAGCTGGCGACCTCATCTTCGTCTCCGGGACCAGTTCGCGCAGAGCTGACAACACCTTTGTTGGTGCCGAATCGGATGGCTCGGGTGGCATCGTGTTTGATATTCGGGAGCAGACTAGGGCGGTCATCCGCAACATCGCTGGGATTCTGGATGCAGCTGGTGCCGGCCTCTCCGACCTGGTTGAGTTGTCCACCTTCCTCGTGGACATGGATGACTTTGAAGGTTACAACGAGGCGTACAGCGAGTTCTTCGACGAGTCGGGTCCAGCCCGTACCACCGTGGCCGTGCACCAACTTCCGGAGCCACACATCATCATCGAGATAAGAGCCACGGCTTACTGGCCTGTCGAGAATCAGGAGTAGATGATGCCCGCAGCCGACAGTATGAAGGCCTTCAACTTCCAGGCTTGGATCGATGAACACCGGGACCTCCTCAAGCCCCCCGTCAACAACAAGCTCCTATGGGATGACGGTGATCTGATGGTTTTCGTCGTTGGTGGGCCGAATGTACGCACCGACTACCACGACGATCCGGTGGATGAGTTCTTCTATCAGTTAGAGGGGGACATGATCCTCCGGGTGATGGAGGAGCACGGTCGACCACCGGTTGACATACCTATCCGAGAGGGCGAGGTGCTCTTCTTGCCAGCCCACACAAGGCACTCACCGCAGCGACCTGAAGCCGGAAGCATCGGTCTTGTTGTCGAACCGGCGCGGCCGCCGGGTGAGAAGGATGCCTTCGATTGGTACTGCCCAAACTGCTACCAACTCGTCTACCGGGCAGAGGTGCTACTGGATTCGATCGTCACTGACCTGCCGCCTCTTTTCGCCGCCTTTTATGGAGACGAGGAGAAGCGCACCTGCGGATCCTGTGGGCACTTGCACCCATCGCGTGACGACTAGTGGAGATAGATGCCCATTCGCGCTTTGTTCCGAGGTAGGCGTGGCTGACACCTTTGACACCACGCCTGCTTGCGCAGCACGGCTTGATGCTGAGGACGCCCTGGCGCACATTCGCGATGATTTCATCATTCCAGTCACTCCTATGGGCGATGAGGAGGTCTACCTGGCTGGCAACTCGCTGGGGCTCCAGCCCAGAGCCGTGCGGAATTACGTGGAATCCGAACTGGATAAGTGGGGCCGGTTGGGTGTGAAGGGCCATACGGAGCCCGACAGGACGCCTACTTTTCCCTGGCAGGCCTACGAGGAGTCCCTAACCGACCAGATGGCGACCCTCGTCGGTGCGTTGCCAGCCGAGGTGGTGGTGATGAACGGCCTCACCGTGAACCTCCACTTGCTCATGGCCACCTTCTACCGCCCAACGCAGTCACGCTTCAAGGTGCTCATCGAGGAGCATGCCTTTCCATCGGACCACTTTGTGGTCGCTTCCCAGGTCCGTCACCATGGCAGGTCAGCCGAAGAGGCCATGGTGACAGCCTCACCACGCCCCGGTGAGGACTTGCTGCGCACCGATGACCTCTTGGAAACCATCACCAAACACGGTGACGAGTTGGCCCTCGTCCTGCTTCCGGGGGTGCACTACTACACGGGTCAGGTGCTGCCGCTTGCCGAGCTAGTTGAGGCGGCCCATCGGGTGGGTGCCATGGTCGGTTTCGACCTGGCCCACGCTGTTGGCAACATCCCCTTGGGCCTCCACGACGACGGAGCCGACTTCGCTGCTTGGTGCACCTACAAGTACCTCAACTCTGGCCCGGGTGCCACCGCTGGTTGTTTTGTCAACCAACGGCACTTGGGCAGGAACGACCTCAACAGGTTTGAGGGCTGGTGGGGGACTGACAAGACCACCCGCTTCCAGATGGAAACCGTATTTGAACCGATCCCAACAGTTGAGGCATGGCAACTCTCCAACCCTCCAGTCCTCTCAATGGCTCCCATCAGGGCTTCGCTTGACGTGTTCGAAACCGTGGGTGGAATGGGCCCGCTGCGGGAGAAGAGTGAGAAGCAGATCGCCTACCTGGACCACCTGTTGGACCAGATGCTTGCTGGACGAGTCGAGTTGATCACTCCGAGACCCCTGATGGAGAGGGGTTGTCAGTTCTCCCTGCGGGTTCTGGCCGAAGGTCATGCTGGCAGGAGGGTATTAGAGGCGCTGGAGGCTGAAGGCGTCACCTGCGATTGGCGACACCCCGACGTCATCCGGGTTGCACCAGTGCCTCTCTACAATTCCTTCACGGACATCTACCGCTTCGCGAAGGCCATGGACGGGATCCTGTCGTGACAAATCACGTCACCATTGTCGGAGCAGGCCCGGCCGGGTCAATGCTCTCAATCCTGCTTGCCCGTCAGGGCCTGTCTGTGTCCATGTACGAGAGCCGCCCCGACATGCGCACTACCGATATTGGGGCTGGTCGCTCCATCAATCTGGCCCTCGCAACCCGGGGCATCGAGGCACTGGCAGAGGTCGGTGTAATGTCGGAGGTCGAAAGGATCCTGATCCCGATGATGGGGCGGCTGATTCACGATGAGACCGGTCGCACCTCGATGCAGCCCTACGGCAGTCGTCCACACGAGTACATAAACTCAGTTTCCCGCACAGCGTTAACCAGCATCCTGTTGGACGCTGCAGAGGCCACTGGCCAGGTGGACATCCACTTCGACATGCGTTGTCGCGGGGTCGATTTTGACGGGGGAACCCTCCGCTTCATCGACTCCACATCAGGTGATGAGAGTCGCGTTCCATTCACGACCATCTTTGGTACCGACGGTTCGGCATCACCGGTCCGTGAGGCCCTACTAGAGGTCAACGGTGGCAACGTGGACATCGAGCCCCTGACACATGGATACAAGGAACTGACAATGCCGGCGGACTCCAAAGGAGGTTTCCAGATTGAAAAGGAGGCTCTCCACATTTGGCCTAGGCGAGACTTCATGTTGATCGCTCTTCCCGACCTTGTGGGAACGTTCACGGTCACCTTGTTTTTGGCCAATGAGGGCCCCATCGATAGTTTCGAGCACCTCACATCGGATGGGGAAGTACTCGGCTTCTTTGAGAAGCACTTTGCCGACTTCGCTCCCCTGGTGCCCGACCTGGCAAACCAGTTCACCGATCATCCTCACGGTCGCCTCGCAACGGTTCGCACCACCGGCTGGGCACACGCCGACCGAGCGGTGGTTCTGGGTGACGCCTCCCACGGAGTGGTTCCGTTCCACGGACAGGGAATGAACGCGGCATTTGAATCCTGCATTGTGCTGGATGGCTGCATGCGCAACAATCCAAACGATTGGGCCACGGCATTCGCAAAGTTTGAACAGGACCGTAAGCCTGACACCGATGCCATTGCCGACATGGCTGTTGCCAACTACGTAGAGATGAGTTCGAGCGTGGTTGATGAGCACTACCAACTCAAACGGGCCGTAGCCCTGGAATTGGATCACCTGTGGCCCGAGCAGTTCACACCCCGGTACGCCATGGTCATGTTCAACACAATTCCCTATGCCGAGGTGCAACGACGGGCCATTCTGCAGGGAGAGGTCCTGGACCGGCTTACAGAGGGCCTAACCGACATTGATGAGGTGGACTGGGTGACTGCAGAGGAGATGGTCGTCGGACTTGACTTCAACCAAGTATCCAAAAAGGGGGCTTGACTATGGACCTCACCTATGGCCGTTACCTCAAGGTGGACGAACTTCTGGACCTTCAGGAGTGCCTCTCAGACGGGCCAGAACATGACGAGATGCTGTTCATCGTCATCCACCAGGTGTACGAACTCTGGTTCAAGGAGGTCCTCCATGAGGCCGACATGCTGGTTGTCAACATCGAGGCGGGTCGTCTTGACAGCGGCGCCCACCAGCTCAAGCGCATACTGAAGATCCTCAAGACCCTCGTAGCGCAACTGGATGTGCTCGAAACCATGACACCGCTCGAGTTCGAGTCCTTCCGCAGTTTCCTTGAGAGCGCCAGCGGGTTCCAATCAGCGCAGTTTCGCGAATTGGAATACACCCTTGGCTTGAAGGACCCGCAGCATCTGGAGTATTTCGATGAGGGCTCGAAGGATCGCCTTCGCCTTGAGGAGCGTTACAACTCACCGAGCATCTGGGCCACCTTCCTGGTCCACCTCAGCGCTGCAGGGTTCGCTATCCCTGCTGACGTCTTGGAACGAGACGTCACCGCTCCAACCACTGCTTCACCAGGGGTGCAGGCGGTGCTTGTGGACATCTACCGAACTCGCCCAGACCTCACTGAGATGTGTGAGTCACTGACCGACTTGGACGAGGGCCTTCAGGAATGGCGGTACCGACACATCAAGATGGTGCAACGCACCATCGGTGCCAAGATCGGCTCAGGAGGATCCTTGGGAGTTGAATATCTGCAGTCAACACTGTTCAACCCCGCGTTCCCAGACCTCTGGGAGATCAGGACAGAGTTCTAGACCGTCGAAGCGGTCACGTGACCAGGTGGAGGAAACCAGATGAGCCATGACCATCACAGACATGACCACGACAAGGGATTCATGGCCAATGTCCGTTGGCTGTTGAAGATCCGCAAGTTTTGGCAGGCCGACACAAACAGAGCAATCATCGACATGGTTGATCCACAACCCGGGGAGAGCCTGCTTGACATTGGTGCAGGCATGGGCCCAGCCACGGTATTGGCAGCAGCCCGGGGTGCGGCAGTCGTGGCGGTGGAACCGTCGGGTCTGATGAGGTCAATCTGTGGAGTAAGGCGGCTGTTTCAGCGCGCTCGTTCCCGAATCACGATTGAGCCTGGAACGGCCGAGAACCTTCCTGTGGCCGGTGGCTCTATGGACGGCCTCTGGACTGTCAACTCCATACACCACTGGGTGGACCTTGACCTAGCTCTTGCCGAGTTGGCCAGGGCGCTCGCACCGGGCGGAAGGATCGTGCTCATGGATGAGGACTTCACCCACCCCGACCACCCTCTGCATGAGACCCACCACGACCACGAGGACGAAATGACCAATGTCGAAGTGGACGAGATCGCCACGTTCCTTGCAACTTTGGGCTTTGAGGCGAGTGGCCACAAGACCGTGGTGGCAGGTGTCCCTGTCAAGTTGATTCGGGCCACCAAGTCGACCTGATCCAGTTGTCTTGGGGTCGTCTCATTTCGCCACTCATGGTGGCAACCTAGATAGTTGTCCAGACTGGTAACAAAGGGGTTGGCATGGTCCGTACTGCGGTGAATGGAGTCGAAATCGAGTACGAGGTGTTCGGCGACGATACCGACCCCACACTTCTCATGATCATGGGTTTGGGTGCCCAGATGACGGCTTGGCCTGTCGAGTTTTGTCATGAACTCGCTGGGCGGGGACATCAGGTGGTTCGCTTTGACAACCGCGACATCGGCCTGTCTAGCCACCTAGACCACCTGGCTGTGCCCGATCTTATGGAGGTAATCGGTGCTGCGATGGCCGGCAAGAGCCTTGATGTGCCTTACGCGCTCGCTGACATGGCAGCGGACTCGGTCGGGCTGCTCGATGCATTAAACCAAGAAGCCGCCCACATTGTCGGGGCCTCGATGGGAGGCATGATCGCCCAACGGCTTGTGATCAACCATCCGGAACGTGCTCTGTCTCTGACGTCCATCTTCTCAACACCGCGCTACATTCCTGCTGATCCTGATGTCGTGGCCTTGTTTAGCCGTCCTGATCCGGGAAGCTTCGAGGGTCGTATCCAGGCAGGTGTTGAAGGTGCCCGCATGGTGTCAGGTGGGGTCTTCCCATTTGACGAGGAACTTGTTCGCCAGTACATGGCCACCAGCATCGAGCGATCCTGGCACCCGGAAGGCCAGCGGCGGCAGATGGCTGCGATCGTGGCGGATGGTGACCGCACCGAGGAGCTGCGCTTGGTCGATCTGCCGACCCTCGTGGTGCATGGAACCCATGATCCCCTCGTTGTCCCCCAAGGGGGTCAAGAAACTGCAGATGCCATCCAAGGAGCGGAGTTGGTTTGGATCGACGGGATGGGCCACGAACTCCCACCGGGTGCCTGGCCGACGATTCTTGATCGGATCAGTGGGCTGGTCGCCAGCGTCGAGCAGCCCAGCACTCCATCCTGATCAACCCATAGCCACTTACCGACAGGTGAGACTCATGCCTGAATGACGATCAGGCGCTCCTCGGTCATTTCCTGTACGGCGTAGACGGGTCCCTCTCGTGTGTTACCAGATTCGCGAATGCCGCCGTAGGGCATGTGGTCTGCCCTCCAGGTCGGAACTTCGTTGACCAGCACGCCGGCAAAGTCCAGGACATCGGCTGCCCGGAGTGCTTTGGCGATGTCTTTGGTGAACACCGCAGCGTGTAGTCCATAAATGGTGTCGTTGGCCCTTGCCAGCGCATCCTCGAAGTCCGTGTAGGTGGCAATGCCCACGACTGGTCCGAATACTTCGGCACAGCTGACCTTCATGTCAGCGGTGATTCCCGACAGAACGGTCGGTGAGAGAATCCCGTTGTCGCCCACCTCTCCTCCACATTCGATCACGACGCCTGCGGCGACGGCTTCACTGATCCATGTGACGATCCGTTCTGTGGCATCGCTGTTGATGAGGGCCGATATCTCAGTCGCCTCGTCGGCCGGGTCTCCGATCACGAGGGAGTCGGTCTCAGCCACGAGTGCTTTGGTGAACTCGGTTGCTATGTCTTCGTGTACATAGATTCTCTGTGTTGAGATGCAAACCTGGCCAGTGAAACCGAAGGCAGCCCCCTTGATTCTGGCAGCCGTTGTGGCAATGTCAGTGTCTGGTTCGATGATCACCGGAGAGTTGTTGCCGAGTTCCAGCGACACTCGCTTACGTGGAGCGTTGGCACGGATCTGCCAGCCGACGGCGGCTGAGCCCGTAAACGTGATCATGGCCACATCGGGATGCTCAGCGAGGTGGGCAGCTGTGGGCCCATAGCAGGGGACCACGTTCAGCCAGCCCGGTGGAAGGCCGCATTCGTCAAGCAGCAGTTCGCCCAGGCGGATGGCGCTGAGCGGCGTCTTGTCGGCCGGCTTGAGAACGACCGGGCAGCCGGCGGCGATGGCGGGTGCGATCTTGTGGCAGACCAGGTTCAGCGGGAAGTTGAACGGCGTTATGGCTCCGAGCACGCCGATCGGAATCCGCTTTACCCAGCCCGTCTTACCGACACCGCCAGAGCTTGCATCCATGGTGATCAGCTCACCGGTCATCGTGCGGGCCACAGCGGCGGCGAAACGGACGGTATCGACGGCGCGTGCAGCCTCACCTCGGGCGATCGTGATGGGCTTGGCCGCCTCGGTCGAGATGGTCTGGGCCAGCTCCTCGTGGTGGTCCGTGAGGCTGGCTGCCAGGCGGTCCAGGATTGCCGCGCGCTCATGAGTGGGGATGACGCCGGCCGCCAGGGTCGTCTTCGCCGTGTCCACAGCCCGGTCTAGGTGGTCGGTAGTGGCCTCGGCGACGGTTCCGAGCAGCCTGCCGTCGTAGGGCGACCGGACTTCGATTCTCGTTGTTGTGTCGACCCGTTGGTCACCGATGATCATCAGGTGGTGGGAAGACATGGTTGTACCTCGCCGTGTTTGGCTTTGGATCGCAGGATAGTGAGCGGCAATCTACACTGCAGCGAATTCTTTGGGCCCTGACGAACAATGCTGAGAGGGAATGCAGTGACAGCAGCGCACCCACGGTCTGACGTGTTCGGCGTGGAGGGATTGGTGGACCACTTCATCAATGGTTCGAGGGTTCTGTCCCCGACCACGTTCGAGGACCGCTCTCCTTTGGGCTGGTCGACCTTGCTGGCCAAGTAGGCGTAATGATGCACAGGAGACCACTAATCGGCATCACGGGTAGGCGTAAGAAGGGTCGCCACATAGTGGAGAACCTTGAGGTCTTGGCCGACTTCAATGTCGACCTCTACTACGCCGACTATGCGAACGGCGTGATTGAGGCGGGTGGCCTGCCGGTACACCTCCCCATCGACGCTGATCCTGTTGACCTGTTAGAGCACCTAAATGGTTTGCTTCTTCCGGGTGGAGGAGACATTGATCCGGGTCGCTACGGAGCTGAGGTCGAGACCAACACCTTCCCGCCCGAACCGTTAAGAGACGAACAAGAACTTGCCCTAGTTAGCTGTGCCTACGAACTTGCAGTTCCCATCCTCGGTATCTGCCGCGGCCTGCAGGTGATCAACGTCCACGCAGGCGGGACACTCCACCAGGACATCCCACCGCACGCCGGCTTCGAGCAGGTGGCCACGACCGAACTACACATGGTCACCTTCGAACCCGGCACAACCCTTGGAGACATCTACGGATCGGAACGCTCGGTCAACTCGCTCCACCACCAGACAGTTGACCGGGTTGGAGATGGTCTTCGAGTGAGCGCCCAGTCTCCGGAAGGTTCGATCGAAGGCTTGGAACACTCTGATCTGCCGATCATCGCCGTGCAGTGGCACCCCGAGATGCTTGCTACAAGGTCGGTAGATCCGGCATTTTCCTGGCTTGTCGAAACAGCAGCAGAGCGATTCTGAAGCGTTCACATTAGGACCGTGTGGCTTAGTCTCCTGTTGTCAGACCTGCTTTGTACCGCCTCTACCACGGGACCGGTCTGAGTCTCGGCTGGGGCGCCTCCGGTAATGACCTGGCTGCCCTTGAGGCAGGAGGAACGATCAGGGCTCCGTATCCGGAAAGGGCTTGTGTGAAACGGGATCATCGGGATCCTTGAGGACGAAGAACACCTCGATTTTGAAGCCTCACTCTTCGAGGTGTTCATCGATGCTCTTAACTGGTCCATGTTCATCGTGTTCGATTACGAGAGCGCACACCGCCGAACTGTGTCGCCCCCTCACTGCCGAGAGCCGAGCTAGGACGATTCGCTGGCTACCGTCTGCACATGGCGACCGGCCCTGAAGACCTGAGAGCGTATCCAGCATCAGCGGAGGGGGCATTTCCCCCGCGTGAGGGCAATCTGGTGCTGCCACTCGTGGACGGCGCCGTCGCATTCGACCTGATTGCAGAAGCGGTCGAGGCCGCCGTCTCCTCAGTGTGGGTGTGTGTTGCATTCATAGAGGTAGATGCCATTTTTCCCCATGGCCGTGGGACCTTCTTGGACCTTATGGACACGGCTACTGGTCGTGGGATCAACGTGAGGGTGCTCTTCTGGCACCCCGAGGGTGAAGCAGCCGAGGCTGATGACACCCTCCCCGGCGATAGTTCAACTGCATCGCTTCTGGCTGCACGCAACACGACCTGGCATGCCCGCTGGGATGCCGTCGGCATGCGCTGCCAGCACCAGAAGATGTGGCTCATCGACGCCGGCACCTCTGACGAGGTCGCCTTCGTTGGCGGTATCAACATCAGTGCCGGGTCGATGGCCGGTCCGGACCATGATGAACCGAGCCGACACGACAGGTACGCCAACATCCACGATGTGCATTGTCTGATGAGAGGGCCATCAGTGACCGATGTGCACGACAACTTCGTGATGCGTTGGAATGGAGCCTCACAACGAGACCAAAAGCATGGCGCATGGCCGGTGGGTGGTACGGACGACCTGGATTCACCTGTTGGCCGGACCGCACTGGTTGGCGACACGACCGCCCAGATAGTGCGCAGCGTCCTGCCGGGCCTGTATCCGGAGTTGCCCAACGGGGAGAACAGCGTGCGTGCGCAGTACCTGGAGGCGATTGGGGCAGCGCGCGATTACATATACATAGAGGATCAGATACTGCTCAGCCGTGTGGTCCTTGTGGCGCTCGGAGAGGCACTGGAGAGGGGGGTTGTGGTCGTGGCGCTGGTGCCCGGTGATCCCATGCCCGAACTTGCAAGGTACCGGGCGTTTCCGGGTATAGCCGCCGGCTACGACGCACTTGCCGCACTCGCCGAGCATGCCGGATTCTGCCTGGCTGCACCGGCGGCCCGCAGGTCGTGGGGCTACGAGGAGATCTACGTTCACTCCAAGACAATGGTCGTCGACGATCGCTGGGCGACCATTGGCTCGGCAAACCTCATCTTCACCTCCTTCCAGGGTGACACCGAGATGAATGTGTCTTTCTGGGATGCCGAGGTGGCCCGGTCGTTCCGGGTGCGTCAGATCGATGAGCAAGGCGGGTTCGCATCGGCGGGCATGGACGGCCGTGCCGCTGTTCAGGGATTGGCAGAGGTGGCCCAATCCAATAATGTGCGACGAGCCCATGGGGGCGACCTTGTCGGCTTTGCTTGTCGGATAGATCCAAGCAGTTGGGCTACGTGACGACTTCAACTGGGGGCAGGTAGGGAATTCCCTGCGTCTGTCGCAGCGGGTGCGTACCCTCCATGTCATGGAACTAGTGACTATTGCAGTCCTCTTGGTCGCCGCGGTAGCCGTCGTATGGGCGATACGCCGCGGCAACTCTCCTCATAGCGTTGAGCCGACAGTCGACGGGGCGGCACTTGCCCAACTCATCGGTGCCGAGGTAAAGGCACAACTCGGCGACGCGGCTACCTCTGCCTTGCAGGCCAACAACGAGCAGTTCCTTGCACTCGCCACTGAGCGCATGAATGCAGTCCAGGCTCAGACCAAGGGTCTGCTTGATCCGTTTTCCAAGCAGATGGAGCAACTTGGTAGGACGGTCGGTGATCTTCGTTCGGCCCACGAGCAAGACAAGGGAGCGGTCCAGAAGATGACTGGTGAGATGGGCCGCCAGATCACTGAGTTGACGTCGTCGACCCTCACACTCTCCGAAGCGCTCAGGTCTCCCACGGCACGCGGCGCTTGGGGAGAGAACCAACTTCGCAATGTCGTCGAACTGTCGGGTATGTCGCGCTACTGCGACTACGACGAACAATTCACCGGTGAGAACCGCGAGGGTTCCCGCGGTCGCCCCGACGTGCGCGTTCGCCTACCGAACGGAGCACACATAGCGGTCGACTCCAAAGTCCCTCTCGACGCATACCTGGATGCTCAGGCAGCGACAGAGACGACCGAGGTCGAAGCCCACATGGCTCGCCATGCAGCCGCACTGCGAAGTCACGTGAAGCAACTGTCCGGCAAGAAGTACTGGGAGCAGGGCGACGGCCCCTCACCCGAGTTCGTGGTCCTCTTCGTACCCGGTGAATCCTTCCTGGCTGATGCCCTGCGCTCCGACCACACCCTCCTAAATGAGGCAATGGAGAAGCGGGTGCTATTGGCCTCACCCGTCAACCTGCTAGCTCTGCTCTGGGCTGTGTCACGCGGCTGGCAAGAGGCCCGCGTCAGCGAGCACGCCAGGGAGATAGCTGACCTGGGTCAGGAACTCTACGACCGGGTCGGTGTCGTGTTGGGTCACGTCGATAAGACCGGCCGTGGGCTCGCTACAGCCGTCGGGGCGTTCAATGACCTAGTGGGTTCCGTCGACGGCAGGCTGCTCGTGACCATGCGCAAGTTCCCCGATCTGGGTGCCGGTTCGACAGAACTGACTGCTGCCAGTGAGGTGGATGCCCTGCCCCGTCACATCCAAGCCACCGAACTAACTGAAGTGCCTTTGGAGGAGAGAGATCAGATCTGACCTAGATCGACATTGGCGGTAGATCAGATCAAGCGTGCCCAGGCCACAAGTCAACGACTTTGGGCTGTAACGAGTTGACGTCTAGCCTCATGCTTCATGGCGGCTGGGCTAGCTCTATTGGCGGCATTGTTTTTTGGTTCTAGTGATTTCCTCGGTGGACGAGCAACACGACAAACCAGCCTGATATCCGTTGTTGCTACATCCCACCTTGTAGGCCTGGTCTTTATCGGAGGCATAGCTCCAATAATTGCAGATCAGTTTGGTGCTCTGGATCTGTTTATTGGGATGTTGGCAGGAGCGTTCGAACTGCTAGGACTCGTGTTCCTCTATCGCGGGTTAGCTCGTGGCCCAATGGTGATTACAGCTCCGGTTGCAGCTGTCTGCAATGCGGCGTTACCAGTTCTTTGGGGAGTGATGTTTGGTGAGTACCTTTCCCGCTTGCAAGTTATTGGGATCCTGATCGGGTTGGTGTCAATTCTATTGGTGTCAGGGGTGTCAACCGGAGGTGGCAGATTGTCCGTAGGTCTTCTATTCGAGTCTGTTCTCGCCGGAGTGGGGTTTGCCGGGTCCTACATCGTTATGAGTGTTACGGACCAAGCCAGTGCACCCTGGCCTGTAGTCGGTGCCAGGATCATGTCCGTATTCGTGGTGTTTGTTCTGATAGTCGCTCTTCGTCAGTCACCCAAGCCCGCTATAGGCACCACAAAGTGGTTAGTGAGTATCGGGGTGCTCAATGGTTTGGCCAATGTTGCTTTGTTGGCAGCGCTGAATCGAGGTCACCTAAGCCTTGCATCGGTACTGAGTTCGCTGTATCCGGTGACGACCATTGGCTTGGCTAGTGTCATCTTGAGAGAGCGAATGAGGCCTAGCCAGGTCATTGGGTTGACCGGAGCAATGGCCACGATTGTCTTGGTAGTTGCTGGTTGATTTGAGTGGTTGAAGAGTTCGTCTAGTGGCGTCACCGCTGAGTATCTCTCGGATCTGGTTCAGGTGGTGGATGATGGATCGCTAATAGCCGCATGGGGGCTTTCGGGGGTTGGTTTCACGTGGAGATGTGGCCAGCCTTAGGGTCCTACTGGTTGTGACCGGCAAGTAATGGCAACAGAGGAGTCTGCAATGGCAAACGAGGTACGGGCGGCAATGGTCCAGACGGCCTGGACAGGCGATAAGGAGTCAATGATCGAACTCCACGAGAGGTACATGCGTGAGTCTGCAGCTGTTGGAGCCCAGGTGATGTGCTTTCAGGAACTCTTCTACGGCCCTTACTTCTGCCAGGTGCAGGAGACTGATTACTATGACTACGCCGAGGCAATTCCAGATGGACCGACCACTAAGCGTTTCCAGGAACTCGCGACTGAACTCGGCATGGTTGTGGTTTTACCCATGTACGAAAAGGAACAAGAGGGCCTTCTCTATAACACTGCAGCGGTCATCGATGCTGATGGCACCTATCTGGGCAAGTACCGAAAGACCCACATCCCTCAGGTCAAGGGCTTTTGGGAGAAGTTCTATTTCCGCCCCGGAAACCTTGGGTATCCGGTATTCGATACGGCGGTTGGAAAAGTTGGCGTCTACATCTGCTATGACCGGCACTTCCCCGAGGGTTGGCGGGCACTCGGCTTGAACGGCGCCCAGATTGTGTTCAACCCGTCGGCAACCAGCCGTGGTCTCTCTTCATACCTGTGGCAACTGGAACAGCCGGCGTCTGCGGTAGCCAATATGTACTTCGTTGGGGCCATCAACCGCGTTGGTGTAGAGGCATTGGGTGACAACGATTTCTATGGAACTACCTACTTCGTCAACCCGCGTGGACAGTTCGTGGGCGATGTTTGCTCTGACCAGGAGGCCGAGTTGATAGTTCGTGATCTGGACTTTGACCAAGTCGATGAGGTCCGTAATCAGTGGGCGTTCTACCGTGATCGCAGGCCGGACATGTACGGCCCGCTGACTTCTGCCTGAGGGTGGCCACTCCAAGCTGGGGGAGAGAGCAAAAATGAGTACAAATTCAGAACTTCTCGGTCGTCATCAGGCAGTTCTTCCATCCTGGCTGGCGCTCTACTACGACCCACCCATCTCAATGGATCACGGTGACGGACGTCACGTGGTCGATGTGGAGGGAAACCGCTATCTGGACTTCTTTGGTGGCATCCTCACCACCAGTCTCGGATACAACGTGCCCGAGGTGACCAGGGCGGTCCAGGAGCAGGCCTCAAAGGTTCTCCATTCCTCCACCCTGTACCTCTCCGAGCCGATGATCGAGTTGGCCGAACTGGTAGCAGACCTGTCAGGCATCCCTGATGCCAGAGTGTTCTTCACTACCTCTGGCACCGAGGCCAATGACGCGGCACTCTTGTTGGCTACGACCTACCGGAAGTCCAACCAGATTCTGGCTCTGCGCAACAGCTATCACGGCCGCTCATTCACAACCATCGCGATCACAGCACAGCGAGCGTGGTCACCGACCAGCGTCAGCGGTCTCTCGGTCAACTATGTACAGGGTGGTTATCGCATGCGCAGCCCCTTCCGGGCTCTCGACGACGATGCGTACACGGATGCTTGCGTGGAGGACCTGGTCCAAGTGTTTGACATGATGACCTCAGGCGACGTGGCGGCGATGATCGCCGAACCCATCCAAGGCGTCGGTGGCTTTGCAGTCCCGCCTGATGGCTTCTTTGGTGCCATGAAAAAGGAGCTTGACAACCGCGGTGTCCTATTTATCTCCGACGAGGTTCAGACCGGATGGGGTCGGACCGGAGACAACTTCTGGGGATACCAAGCCCACGGGATCACGCCCGACATCCTCACGTTCGCCAAGGGGGTGGGGAACGGCCTGGCCCTCGGTGGAGTTGTTGCCAGTGCTGAGGTCATGAACTCTCTCCCTGCCAACTCCCTGTCCACGTTCGGAGGTAATCCTCTTAGTAGTGCGGGAGCCTTGGCGACCATCCAGTACATGTTGGACAATGACCTCCAGGGCAACTCGAAGCAGATGGGTGCCCGATTGGAAGGCCTCCTCAGGCCAGCAGCTGAAGCGTGCCCATCGGTGGGCGAACTGAGGGGCCGCGGCCTGATGCTCGCGTTCGAAATGGTGCGCCCCGGAACCAACGAGCCAGATGCCGATGCAGCCGCTCGTCTCCTCGAGGCGGCGAGGTCGCGGGGTGTACTGATAGGTAAGGGTGGCCTCTATGGCAACGTACTTCGCATTGCACCTCCGATGACAGTTACACCAGATGAGATCGACGAAGCCGGAGAAACCATCGCCGCGGCGCTCGGTTCGCTGATGGAGGCGAGCTGAGGCTGGACGTCACGGCCTAGTGGGACAAACATGCTGATTGAACGAATAGGAGACAGGACATGACGATCCTCATCAAGAACGGAACGGTTGTGAGTCCGACAGGGCGTCACGAGGCCGATGTGCTGGTCGATGGCCAGACGATCTCCGCGCTTCTACAGCCCGGTAGTGGTGCCGCAGTGTCAGCTGAGAACGGTGCTGAAAAGGTGATTGATGCAACCGACAAGTACGTTGTTCCCGGAGGCATCGACGCTCACACGCACATGGAGTTGCCGTTCGGGGGGACCTTCGCGTCCGACACCTTTGAGATTGGTACACGAGCGGCTGCCTGGGGTGGGACTACCACCATCATCGACTTCGCAGTGCAGCGTGATGGTGAGAATGTGAGGGAGTCACTTGACGCATGGTTCGCCAAGGCCGAGGGCGAGTGTGCAATCGATTACGGGTTCCACATGATTCTCGGCGACGTTGATGAAGCCGCCCTCAAAGAGATGGACAGTCTCGTCGGTGAGGGAATCACCAGTTTCAAGTTGTTCATGGCCTATCCAGGGGTCTTCTACAGCGATGATGGACAGATCCTGCGGGCCATGCAGAAGGCATCCGACAACGGTGGCCTCATCTGCATGCACGCCGAGAACGGCATAGCCATCGACGTGTTGGCCGAGCAGGCTGCTGCTCGTGGTCAGACCGATCCCGTCTACCACGGCATCACCCGCCCACCGGCCCTTGAGGGCGAGGCCACAAACCGGGCCATTCAGCTGGCTCTCGTGGCCGGAGCCCCTGTCTACTTCGTGCATCTCTCGGCCAGCGAGGCACTTGAAGCAGTCGCCGCAGCTCGAAACGACGGCCACAACGTGTTTGCCGAAACCTGTCCTCAGTACCTCTACCTCAACCTTGAGGACCACCTAGGCCTACCCGGTTTTGCAGGAGCCGGCTACGTCTGTTCGCCGCCGTTGCGGACCAAGGCACACACACATCACACCGACCTGTGGCGTGGTCTGCGCACCAACGACCTGGCAGTCGTATCCACTGATCACTGCCCATTCTGCATGAAGGACCAAAAGGAGCTGGGTCTCGACGACTTCCGGGCGATTCCCAACGGAATCGGTGGGGTTGAGCACCGCATGGATCTCATCTACCAGGGTGTGGTCATGGGTGAGCTATCGCTTGAACGTTGGGTGGAGACCTGTTCAACGACACCGGCACGCATGTTCGGGCTCTACCCCCAGAAGGGCGTGATAGCTCCCGGGTCGGATGCCGACATCGTTCTCTACGATCCGAATGGTTCGACGATGCTGTCAGTCGACACCCACCACATGAGCATGGACTACTCGGCCTACGAGGGTGTTGAGATCGATGGTCGGGTCGACACGGTCCTGTCCAAGGGCAAGGTACTGATTGCTGATAATGCCTATCACGGAGCGAAGGGTGACGGTGCTTACTTGCGCCGCGGCCTTTCCTCGTACCTCCTCTGACACTTGGTAGATGACATGACGGTTACAGAGACCACAATCCACGTTCACACTTCTCAGGAGTAGCGCATGTTGCAGATTCAGCACCTGATCGACGGAGAGGCCGTCGAATCGAGTTCAGGGCGGTCAGGACCGGTGTTCAACCCAGCCACCGGTGAACAGACTGGCCAGGTCGGTCTGGCATCGGCCACCGAGGTGGATGCCACCGTGGCGTCTTCCAGAACAGCATTTGCCGAGTGGCGCAACGTGTCGATTGCACGACGCACCAAGTTGCTCCACTCCTTCCGGAACCTAGTTGTGGAGAATTCGGACGAGATAGGCCGGCGGCTGACTGCTGAACACGGCAAGGTTGTCGATGATGCACGCGGCGAGGTGGCCCGGGGTATCGAGAACATCGAGTTCGCCTGCGGATTTGCCCAGACTCTCGATGGTCGGTACAGCGAACAGGCATCAACCGGGGTCGATGTCTACACAGTGCGCCAACCCGTGGGCATCTGCGCCGGGATCACCCCTTTCAACTTCCCAGCAATGGTTCCACTCTGGATGATCCCGAATGCCGTGGCCTGTGGCAACACGTTCATCTTGAAGCCCTCTGAGCGGAATCCATCAGCACCTCGGTTCGTCGTTGAGTTGGCTCAGGAGGCAGGCTTTCCTCCCGGTGTCATCAACCTCGTGAACGGTGACAAGGAGGCTGTCGACAGACTGCTCGAACACCCCGATGTCGCGGCGGTCAGCTTCGTTGGCTCCACCCCGATCGCCCGCTACGTGTATTCAACTGGTAGCGCCAACGGCAAGCGCGTCCAGGCCCTGGGTGGTGCAAAGAACCACATGATCGTATTGCCCGATGCCGACCTGGACCTGGCCGCCGATGCAGCCGTCTCAGCCGCCTATGGTTCAGCTGGCGAGCGATGCATGGCCGTGTCCGTTGTCGTGGCTGTGGGTGACATAGCCGACCCACTGGTTGAGGCCATAAAGATCCGTATGGAGAAACTCGTGATCGGCCCCGGCGATGACCCTGCCTCAGAGATGGGGCCACTAATAACCGAAGAACACCGTGACAGGGTCGCTAGCTATATAGGGTCAGGTGCTGCTAACGGTGCCGACCTCGTAGTTGATGGCCGCGAGCAGGTCTTTGACGGAGACGGTTTCTTCTTAGGGGTGTCGCTACTCGACAGGGTTACAACCGACATGTCGGTCTACAGCGACGAGGTTTTTGGCCCGGTTCTTTCGGTAGTGCGCAGTGGCAGTTATGCAGAGGCGGTCAAGCTGATCGCCGACAACCCGTATGGCAATGGAGCCGCCATCTTCACCCGCGACGGTGGAGCAGCAAAGCGCTTTCAGGCCGACGTTGAGGCTGGCATGGTTGGCATCAACGTCCCGATTCCAGTGCCTGTCGGCTACCACTCGTTCGGCGGTTGGAACGACTCCTTCTTTGGAGACACGACCATGTACGGACCCGAGGGTATGAGGTTCTACACGCGGGCCAAGGTAGTGACCAGTCGTTGGCCGGATCCCTCCACAAGCAGCGTGGATCTGGGCTTCCCCAGGAACGACTGACCGCAGGTCCATGACGAAACAGGACAAGGTTCGACGCAACAGCGAAGTCGTGCAAAGGGGGAGATGATGGACTTCGGGGTAGTAATGCAGACCGACCCACCAGCACGGCGAGTCATAGAGTTGACGAAACGGGCCGAGGACCTCGGCTTCAGGTACGCGTACACCTTCGACAGTCACGTTCTCTGGCAGGAGCCGTATGTCATCCATAGCCAGATGTTGGCTGCCACTAAAGACATGGTCGTTGGTCCGATGGTCACCAACCCGGGCACACGTGACTGGACCGTGACAGCGTCGGTTTTCGCCACTCTCAATGACATGTACGGCGAGCGCACGGTATGTGGCATAGGGCGAGGCGACTCGGCTATGAGGGTCATCGGACACAAGCCTTGCAACCTGGCCGTCCTCGAAGAGTCAATGGCTGTGATCAAGGGGCTCGCCGAGGGTGAAGAGGTCGATTACAACGGCACCCGGCAGAAACTTCCGTGGCGTTCTGGTGGATCTCTGCCCATGTGGATGGCGTGCTACGGGCCAAAGGCACTGGCCCTGTGCGGCAGAGTCGCTGACGGCTTTGTTCTCCAGTTGGCAGACCCCCAGATCGCAGAATGGACGATCGGAGCGGTGAGGTCTGCCGCTGAGGATGCCGGTCGCGACCCCGATGACATCTACATCTGCGTGGTCGCACCGGCCTATGTGGGCGATGACATCGCCCACCAACGTGATCAGGTCAGGTGGTTTGGCGGCATGGTCGGAAACCATGTGGCTGACCTGGTCGCCCGCTACGGAACTGAGGGAATCGCTGTGCCAGCAGCTCTCACCGACTACATCGAGGGACGAAAGGGTTACGACTACAGCGACCACGGTCGGGCCGGAGCGGAGCACACCGACTTCGTACCCGATGAGATCATTGACAGGTTCTGCATTCTGGGCTCCGAGTCGGCCCACATCGAACGCCTCGAAGAACTGCGTGACCTCGGCGTCGATCAGTTTGCGGTGTACCTGATGCATGATCAGCAAGATGAGACCCTTGATGCCTACGGCCAGGGAATAGTCCCGGTTCTGGCAGGCGGTTAGAGGAACTGGTTTGACGCATCGCTGTGCCCTGATGGCTACAAGCACATACGAACACCAACCTGAGAGAGAAGGAAACCGTTGTTATTCGAGACACGAAAGACCTGTGTCACAGTCGAGGACACCACCCACGAGTTCGGCCCAGAGCCGGCTGGAACCCATGTGAAGGGTGCCGTTGCAGTGGTCGTGAGCAACCCGTATGTCGGTGACTACGTGTCCGACCTCAGTCCCGCTACACAGGAATTGCGGCAAATGGGTGAGCGGCTAGGTGAACTGCTCATCAGCCACATGGGTGGTGAGCCGGATGCGATTGACGGCTACGGCAAGGGGGCGATTGTCGGAACAGCCGGAGAGATAGAACACGGCGCCATGTGGCACATACCCGGTGGTGGAGGGATGAGAGCAGCCATCGGTAGGGGTGAGGCCATTGTCCCTTCCACCAAGAAGGTCGGCCCACCTGGGTCACGCCTCGACGTCCCGCTGACACATCTTGAATGGTCCTACGTGGGTAGTCACTACGACTCCATAGAGGTAGGGGTCCCGGACTCACCGCGCCCAGACGAGTTGGTACTGATCCTGGCCATGTCTATCGGTGGGCGTGTCAACGCCCGTCTTGCAGGTGGCTTCAACCTCAACGACCGTGGTCAAGATGGGGTTCCGGTATGAGGATTGCTTGTCTAGGCCTGGGACGGATGGGCTTTCACATCGCCGGACACCTAGCCAGCCGCGATGGTTCTGATGACGTGGTCGTTTTCGACGTGGTCGAGGAACTTTGCCAGGACTGGGTTGTAGAACATGGTGGAACGGCTGCTGACTCCGTAGCTGCAGCTGTGACAGAGGCAAGCCTCATAGTCACCTCTCTTCCGTCGGATCGAGAATTGGACGCTGTGTCAGCCGAGTTGGTTCCCCTGATAGCTGACCAGGCGGTCTGGGTGGACCACTCAACTACTTCCGCCCGAATAGCGCGCCAGACCGAGGGGCGAGTCTCAGTGGCTGGCGCTCACTTTTTGGATGCTCCTGTTTCGGGGGGTGTAGATGGTGCGCGGAGGGGTGCTCTCACCGTGATGGTGGGCGGTGAATACGGAGCGTTTGCTAGGGCTGAACCGTTGATTGGCGCATACGCGTCCCAGGTACGGCACATGGGTCCGTCGGGCGCTGGCCAACTCACCAAAATGACCAACCAGATCTGTGTCGTAGGGCTCTGTCAGGCACTAGCGGAAGGCTTGGACTTCGCTGCCAGGTCTGGTCTGGATGTCGAGAACGTGGTCCAGGCCATGTTGCAAGGGTCGTCCACTTCATGGCAAATGGAGAACCGGGCGGACAAGATGCACGAGGGTGAGTACGATTTCGGGTTCTCTACCACCCTTATGCGAAAAGACATCGGTTTGGTCCTGGACGAGGCGTCAGCGTTGGGTGTCTCCCTTCCGGTGACAGCGCTTGTAGGCCAGTTTCTGGCCGATGTGGATGCCATGGGCGGAGCCAGCTGGGACTGGTGCAGCCTGATGGAGAGGCAGCGTCACTTCGGATCAGCAAGTCCAACCACTGACCGCCAGATTGAATCATGAGTACGGTTCCTGACCTTTGCCTGACGAGGCTCGGTGGGCAAGCGTGAAGAGTTTGAACCTAGGGGGCGCAGCGATGCTGCGGATGGCCCTTTCCGTGCTCGCGGCACTGATTGTGATCTTCTCGCTCTGGGAGAGCTACAAGTGGATGGGCCAACAGACCGGTGATGCTTGGCCCGGTACCAGTGTCGAACTACCAGTGTCCACCGATGACATCATCATGCCGCATGCTGTTGACATTGTCGGAGAGCTTTTCGCCGATATACGAGATGGCCGGGCCACCCTGCCGCTCATTGTCTTCTTGGCGAAGAAGGCCTGGTTCACCTTCCAGGAGGCGGCGATCGGATTCTTTCTGGGTTCTGCAATCGGGCTTGGGCTGGCAATCCTCATGTTGCGCTGGCGATTCGCAGAACGCGGGTTGCTACCCTGGATCAACGTCTCCCAGACGATTCCCCTGATTGCCCTTGCACCCATCGTGGTCACCTGGGGAAGACACCAGAACTTGCCTGATATTGCCAGCATTGCCCTTATCTCGACTTTTTTGACCTTCTTCCCGGTAGCTGTCAGTGCCCTACGCGGCCTGCAATCACCCACTCCAGAGCATGTTGAGTTGATGCGTTCTTATGCTGCACCGTGGTGGACAACGCTCGTGAAACTCCGCTTGCCTTCAGCGCGCCCATACCTCTTTCCGGCGTTTAAGATCGCTGCCACTTTGAGTGTTGTAGGTGCGATTGTGGGAGAGATTTCTATCGGAACCAAGACGGGGTTGGGACGGGCCACCTTAGAGTTTGCACAACGGTACGCCGTGTGGCCGGAGCGCCTCTACGCCTCAGTCATAGGTTCGGCATTTCTGGGTTTGACAGTGTTCGGTTTAGTCACTCTGGTCGAAAGACGAGTACTACGTCGTGCGGAGGGATGATGGCATGAGCACCGCCATAGGTGGAACGACTCGGGAGCATGCCGTCTGCATTGACAGCGTTGATATGGCTTTCAACGTTGGCAATGACGATGAGGTCCAGGCGTTGAGCAGTATTGACTTGCAGATTGAACAGGGCGAGTTTGTGTCACTTATTGGGCCGTCGGGTTGTGGCAAGTCAACGATGCTGCGCCTAATCGGAGATTTACTTACGCCGACTTCTGGAAGTGTGTCGGTGTTTGGGAAGCCCGCTCACGATGCGCGTGTGGATCAGGACTACGGAATGGTCTTCCAACACCCCGGCCTCTTTGATTGGCGACGTGTCAGGGCCAACATCGAACTGCCCCTTGAACTGCATGACTGGTCCAAAGCAGACCGCACCGATAGGTCGGCCGAAATGCTGCAACTGGTCAAGTTGGACGGCTTCGGTGAGTACTACCCGCGCCAGCTGTCCGGCGGGATGAAGCAGAGAGTTTCAATCGCGCGTGCCTTGTCCTTCTCGCCTCGTCTGCTGCTAATGGACGAACCCTTTGGGGCGCTCGATGAGATGACACGTGAGCACATGCAGGGGGAACTGCTCCGGATTTGGAAGGAGACTGGGACAACAGTCGTCTTTGTAACCCATTCGATTCCGGAGTCTGCATTCCTCTCCAATCGGGTGGTTGTGCTATCTGCTCGGCCGGGAGAGGTCAACTCGGTGATCGACGTGAACCTGGGTGAGCGGACTCCCGACACTAGGGAAGACCCCAAATTTTTTCAGACCACTACCGAGATCCGCGAGGCCCTGCGGGCAGTAGAGGGTGCTGTGTGATCGCCACAATAGTTGCCAAGCGGATCAGGTCCCTGGGGCCGGCCCTCTTGGTGGGTGTGGCTGGCCTCACCCTCTGGGAACTGGTGGTCCGCGTGTTCCGTATCCGGGAGTTCCTCCTTCCGACACCGTCTTCGATTAGGTCAGAGTTGGTTGACAATTGGTCGATGATGCGTCATGCGGTTTGGGAGACTGGCAGGATCGCAGTTAGTGGACTGCTTTTTGGAATCTTTGCCGGTGTGGTCCTAGCATTGGTCACGACTCGCTTCCGGTCACTGAATGAGGGCCTCACTCCGTTGGCGGTAGCGGTGAACGCGACTCCCATCGTGGCATTGGCACCCATCTTCAATGCCTGGTTTGGGATCACCGGGACCCTCAGCAACCAGGCAGTCGTGACAGCCGTTGTCTTTTTTCCGGTATTCATTAACTCCGCCAAGGGGCTCACTGAGGTACATCCTGACGAAATCGAACTTATGCGTTCTTACGCCGCGAGTGACTGGACAATCATGCGCGAGGTCCGCATTCCGAACGCTCTTCCGTTCTTTGCCAATGCTCTGCGGCTCGTGGCTCCACTCTCAGTGATTGCTGCCATCATCGCTGAGTATTTCGGAGGTCCTCAGGATCGCATCGGAAACGTGATCACTTCAAACGCTGGCCTTGCTCGATATGACGTTGCCTGGGCAGCGATTGCAGTTGCTTCGGCACTCGGTTTGGCTCTGTTCGCTGGAGCTTTGATAGTTGAGCGTGTAAGTATGCCCTGGCGCCTCGGTGTCGGGGGTGGCGATTCAAACAACAATCCCGGGAGGGAAACATGAAAAGACAGTTGATTACTCGAATCGTGGGGATGGTGGTGGCGATGACACTTGTTGCTGCAGCTTGCGGTTCTGATGATGTAGCAGTGGGGACTGGTGACTGTGATTCGGTCGACCAGGTCAGCCTTCAGTTGCAGTGGGTGACTCAAACTCAGTTTGGTGGTTACTTTGCTGCGGTTGATCAAGGCATCTACGACAAGTACTGCCTCGATGTCGAAATCCGTGAAGGCGGTGTCGACATCGTTCCACAGCAGCAACTGGCTTCAGGTGCCACTGATTTCGCGGTCTCATGGGTTCCCAAAGCACTTGTCTCACGCGAGGAGGGAATGGACATAGTTAACGTGGCACAGGTGTTCCAGCGGTCCGGGACCCTGCAGGTCGCATGGGCTGATTCCGGGATTGATGAGCCAGCCGATTTGGCCGGCAAGGTTGTAGGTAGTTGGGGCTGGGGTAATGAGTTCGAGCTTCTAGCTGGCTCTCGCAAAGCGGGTGTGAATCCGGACTCCGACTATGAGTTGGTACAGCAGAGTTTTGACATGTTGGCCCTGTTGACAGGCGAGATTGATGCTGCACAGGCGATGATCTACAACGAATACGCACAGGTGCTAGAGGCAACAAACCCGGCAACCGGTGCCCTGTACACGGCAGACGACCTTTCAGTGATCAACTGGAATGATGTTGGAACGGCAATGCTCCAGGACGCTATCTGGGCTGATGGTGCGAAGCTGGCTAACGACGAGCACTATGAGGACATTACGACGCGCTTTGTGGCCGCTTCGCTCGAGGGTTTCTTGTACTGTCGAGACAACAGCGACAAGTGTGTGGACATTGTTCTTGACAACGGCTCTGCTCTGGGCCGGTCTCATCAAGCTTGGGAGATGAACGAGATCAACGGACTCATCTGGCCGTCACCTGATGGTATTGGCATGATGGACAAGGGTCTTTGGGACCAGACCATCAGTGTTGCCACGAGCGAGTCGATCCTGGCTTCGGTGCCCGATTCGGGGGCGTACACAACCAAGTACGCCGAGGCTGCTCTCGATGTCTTGAGAGGTCGGGGTATTGACACCACTGGTAAGAACTGGCGGCCAATCACCGTCAAGTTGAACCCGGGCGGCGAATAGCCGTCCATCCTTCCGGGTGAACCGGGCGGCCCAACCTTGCTTTGCAGGTTCGGGCCGCCCGCCTCCCGGCTGTAGTTTCCCTCGTCTGTTTGTTCATCCGTCCATCTAGGGTGGATTGATCGACACGGGCGAGGATTAGTTGGTGGAGCAGCGGGAAATAGTCCAGGCGGACAGGCGGGCATGGATGGCTCTTACGGTGTCTACCCTTGCTGCGTTATTGACCGTTATCGACATTTCGATAGTGAATGTGGCGTTCCCATCAATTCGGCAAGACCTGGGTGCCACGGAGGCGGGTCTCTCCTGGATACTTTCTGGCTACTCGGTGGCCGTCGGAGCTTTTCTCCTCCTAGCCGGGCGGATAGCCGACAAGGAGGGTCGACGTCGCCTCTTCATGGTCGGGGTGGCGGTGTTCCTCGTCGGTTCACTTGCATCCGGGCTGGCACCCTCTACCAGTTGGTTGATTGCCTCAAGAGTGGTTCAGGGAATCGGTGGGTCGATCCTCAGTCCTGCCTCGCTGTCGATGGTCCTTCCCGAGTTCCCCCACGAACGCCACTCGACGGTCATAGGGGTCTGGGGGGCGTCTGCTGCTCTCGGTGCGGCGGTTGGGCCATCCTTTGGTGCGGTTCTGATTGACACTCTCTCCTGGCGATGGGTATTTCTCGTGAATGTTCCGATCGGGTTGTTCATACTTGTTCTCACACCCCACTTCGTCCGAGAGTCAAGGGACTCAGAGGCCACAGGTCGCTTCGACTTGCTCAGTGTGCCGGCTGGGACGCTGGGAGTGGCCTGCATCCTGTTGGCCGTGGTTCAGGGGGGTGACTGGGGATACCGGTCTGGCCCGACAGTTCTCATAGCTGCAGTGGGCTTGGTCTTCATCGGAGTCTTGGTTGTTCGCTCGATGACCCATCAACACCCTCTCCTCGACCTCGGGTTGTTCCGGTTCCGTTCCTTCTGGTCGGCTGCCACTGGTCAGGTCTTCTTTGGAACAGCGTTCATCGCCATTGTTTTGTTCAACACCCTGCTGCTGCAGGAGTTGTGGGCTTGGTCGGCATTGGCAGCTGGGTTCGGGGTGGTACCCGGCCCTGCCCTGGCGGCGATCCTGGGTGGACCCGTGGGCTCGGTGGCGAACCGGATCGGCCACAGGAACCTCCTTGTCGTTGGCAGCCTTTCGACAGCCGCTTCACCCCTGCTATTGCTGATGAGAGTAGGTACGGATTCCAACTATCTGGGAACCCTGTTACCCGCGTCCCTCTTCCTTGGGGTCGGTGTGGCTTGTTCATTTGCCACCTTTGCCTCGTTGGGTCTGAAGGAGGTGCCTGCTTCTCGCTACGCCACTGCCAGTGCCACACTCCGCACTACATCACAGGTCGGCTTTGCCAGTGGCGTGGCGATCGCGATAGCGGTATTCCAGACTGGAACAGATCAGGGAATTCTGGTTGCGTTCGAAAGGGCCTGGATGTTCATGACGGTGACCCTGATTGCGGGGGCATTGTTTTGTGCGTTTGCGTGTCCTTCGAGGGAGCAGATCCGGGGCCTAGTTGTCCACTAGTCTGACGGCTGGTCAGGCTGTTGTTCCGAGGCTGACTGGAAGGATGCCGCGACCTCTCAGGATGATCCGGGCGTTGATAGTTGGTTCCTCGACGAGGGCGAGCTCCGGGAATCTTCGGACAAGGCGGGAGATGGCAATCTGACCCTCCATGCGGGCAAGGGCAGCACCAAGGCAGTGGTGTACACCACTGCCAAAGGAGACGTGTCGGGCTGCATCGTCGCGGGTCAAGTCGAGGTCTGCGGCAGTGTCACCCCAGAATGCCTCGTCCCTGTTGGCACTGCCGAGGGCAGTCAGGACTAGCTCGTCTGCCGCCACCTCGATACCACCGATGACCGTGTCCTGTGTGAGGCGTCTACCAGAGGTCTGTACAGGGCTGTCGTAGCGGAGGAGTTCCTCAGTCATGGTCTCGTCGTCGACCTGTCCGGTCCGAGCCAATTCAAACTGCTCTGGGTGACAGAGAAGGGCGTGGGTCCCGTTGCCGATCAGGTTCACAGTCGTTTCGTGGCCGGCTATGAACAGCAGACCCACCATGGAGAGGAGTTCATCGCTGTCTAGCCGGTCACCTTCCTCCTCGACCTGGATGAGGCCAGTGAGTAGATCATCGGCCGGTTCGCGACGTTTCCATTCGATGGCTTCTGTTAGGTAGGCATCCATCCTTTGGCCAGCACTCACCGCCGCTGCCACCTGTTCAGGGGTTAGGAACGGTTCCAGGGTCTGGGTGAGGGCTCCGGACCATTCTCTAACCTTGACCGTGTCGGCCTCTGGCAGGCCCAGCATCGTGTGGATGACGGTGAAGGGAACTACGAATGCGTAGTCGGCGATCAGATCGATGATCTCGCGACCTGTCAGGGCATCAAGCAGTGAATCCACGATCAACTCGGTCTGAGAGCGCATCTTGTTGATGGAACGGGGTGTGAACGTGCGCTGGACCAGTTTGCGTAGCCTGGTGTGGTCCGGTGGGTCCAGCCCCAGGATCGATGGTGCCCTTTCCATTCTCCTTTGCTCGAGTGGTTCCATGTGGTCGGGAACAACTCCAGAGGAACTAGAGCGCTTCACCGAGGTGGTCGGATCCCGAAGAACTTGGTAGGCATCGTCGTAGCGGGAGACGATCATTGGGCCGAATGGTGTGCGGTGGACCGGATCTTCGGATCGAAGGCGCGCGTAGTGGGGATAGGGGTCTCGGAGGAAGTCAGGGTCCAATGGGTTCCACGAGGGTGTATCGGTCATGCACTCCCATTCTCACCCAACTTTGGACCTGAGACTCCATTCGGGAAGCTGATCAGTTGTCCGTGGAGTAGTCGTCTCAGCACTCCAGACCAGCGAGGGTCTTTTGACGCCAGTCCTCGGTTGTGTCAACGGCATTGAACGTGAAGCAGTGGACACCGGTGATACCAAGCTCGGTGGCCCTCTTTGACAATGGAGCAATTAGCTTGTTGGGGTTGTAGCCACCGGGTGAAAGTAGTCGGAGTACCGAAGTGCGGTTTTTCTTCAGGTAGCGAGCCGATGTGCCGATTCCTAGCCGCATTGAGATTGTCAACAGCCGGGTACGATCCACTGCTCCGGGTACTCCCAGGTGGCAGGGAAGAGTTACACCGGCAGAGCGTCTGTCTGCCAGCCAACTGCCGATCTTCTGGTGGTCAAAGCACATCTGGGTGGACATGTAGCCCTCAAGGCCTGCCGCGGCGATGAGTTCCTGTTTCTCGAGGAGGGCAGCAACGAGAGCGTCATCTGGGATGGTGCTGTGGCCATCCGGGTAGGAACCGATGCCGACCACGTCGATGTCTGGCTTCCGGTCAAGGAATGATCGGAGGAAGGCTGCAGCGTCGGTGAATGGTCCGTGAGGCTCGGCATCTCCACCTATGAAGAGAACCTTCCTTATCCCGAGTCCGGTGATGCGGGCGAGAATCTGGTCCACATGGGCCTCACCCTCGACCATGCGGGCCGCAAGGTGGGGAATCGTCGAAAAGCCATAGTTTCCTAGCCGCTCACAGAGATCCAGGGTGTCCTCGATCGTCTTGTTAGGGGAACAGGTCATGGAGACTGTTGATCCGGTCGGAACAAACCGGATCTGGTCATCCAGGCTCTTGAGCGGGATCAACTCGAAGGTCATTCCCTCGAGCAGGTGCCTGTGGACTTCACGGTCACTCTTTGCCAGAGTCGGTCGTCGACGCTTCGGTTCCTTTGGCGACTCCGAGGTGGAGTTGTCGGTGAACGTCAACTCAGACCCACGATCTCGCCATTTTCGTCGATGTCTATACCCGAGGCTGCTGGCATCTTTCCGAGTCCGGGCAATGTGCGCATGTCTCCGCAGATCGGATAGATGAACCCGGCACCAATGCTTGCCCGCACCTCCCTTACCGGAAGCCTCCATCCGGTGGGAGCTCCCTTGAGGGTCGGATCAGACGAGATCGAGAGGTGAGTTTTTGCAATGCAGATGGGTAGGTCGCCGAATCCGTTCGTTTCGAAGGTATCGATCTGCTTGTCGGCTTGGGGTGAGAAGTCGACGCCGTCAGCACCGTAGATCTTGTCCGCAACTGTGCGGATCTTGTCGCGAAGACTCATCTCATCGGGATAGAGGACCTTGAAGTCGCTTGTTTCGTCACAGGCCTCGGCGACTGCAGCTGCCAGGTCGGAAGCACCCGCGCCACCGTCGGCGAAGTGCGTTGTGGCTGCGGCCCTGGCGCCATACTCGGCGGCGATCTCGTGGATCGCGGCGATGTCAGCACTGTGGTCGCCGGGAAAAACGTTGATTGCTACGACCGGGGACACGCCATGTACGGTCATGTTCTCGAGTTGCTTGCGCAGGTTGTCCCCACCCTGGTGGACCTCATCGGGGTTCTCCACAAGTAGTGCTTCTGGAAGGGGCTTGCCGGCGACGATTCTGTGGTTTCCGGAGTGCGCCTTGAGGCCACGGACCGTAGCGACCAGGACGGCTGCATCGGGAGCCATACCAGAGATGCGGCACTTGATGTTGAAGAACCGTTCAGCTCCCATGTCGGCACCGAATCCGGCCTCAGTGAGTAGGTAGTCGCCGGTGCGGATACCTATCTGGTCGGCGATGATCGACGAGTTGCCGGTGGCGATGTTGCCAAATGGCCCACAGTGCACTAGTGCCGGCGTGCCCTCAAGGGTCTGCATCAGGTTGGGCTTGATGGCCTCTTTCAAGATTACGGTCATCGCCCCCGCTACCTGGAGATCCTCGGCTGTTATCGGTGTGCCAGTCCTGTCGTAGCCGACGACGATGCGGCCCATTCGGGCTCTCAGATCGGCAAGTGACGTACACAGGGCAAGGGCCGCCATCACCTCAGATGCAGCGGTGATGTCGAATCCGGTCTCGCGAGGTATGCCGTCGAGGCGCCCACCAAGGCCCACAACAATATTGCGCAGGGCCCGTTCATTGATGTCGAGTACCCGTCTCCACGTGACGCTATGGGGGTCCAGGCCCAGTTCGTTGCCATGGAAGAGGTGGGCATCGAGCATTGCTGAGCACATGTTGTGGGCAGCCGTGACAGCGTGCATGTCGCCTGTCAGGTGAAGGTTGAGCAACTCCATTGGAACGACCTGGCTATAGCCGCCTCCGGCGGCACCACCCTTGATTCCAAATGTGGGACCCATAGACGGCTGCCGGATCGCGATCGTTGCCCGCTTGCCTATGTGAGAAAAGCCCTGGCCGAGACCCACAACTGTGGTCGTCTTTCCCTCGCCCAGTGGAGTTGGGGTGATTGCCGAGACGACGACGTACTTCGCTCTGGGCTGTTCGGCCATGTCTTCGATGGCACCTAACTTGACCTTTGCGGCACCGTCACCGTAGGGCTCAAGGTATTTGGTTGGGATGCCGGCGCTTTCGGCCACCGTCGTCAAGGGGAGCAGGCTTGCAGCGCGGGCGATTTCCAGATCGGAAGGGAACGTCATTGTCCTCTTGCTTTCCATTATCGGGTCTGTTCAGACCGGCGAGATCCTAACTTCTGGTAACAGCTGTTCACCCACATTCCGGGACCAGGTTCCACGATGCGGGATGTATCGATTGGATCTAGTAGTGGCTTTCAACCGACTCTGCTACCCGGTTTTGTCCCGGAGACTTTCCTTACGACGGGCAATGAAGTCCAGTAACGCTTCGTCCACTGCTTCGTCCAGCAGCGGAGTTTCGTAGTCGGCGAGCACTTGCTTCCAGATGCTGTTCGCCCGTTGAGTGGCCGTAAGGCTACCTTCATCTTCCCATTGCTCGAAGGAGTCGTTGTTGGCGATTTCAGAGCGAGCAAAGGCAGTCTCGAAGTTGACCAAAGTGTGTGCAGTACCCAAGAAGTGCTGACCCGGGTCCACTTCCCGGAGGGCATCCATCGCCTGGCCGTTCTCAGACAGGTCCACGCCTTCTAGCAACTTGCCCGCTAGTCCACACTGATCAGCATCCAGGATGAACTTCTCGTAACCCATGGCCAAGCCGCCTTCCAGCCAACCGGCTGCGTGGAGCATGAAGTTGACTCCGGCCATGAGTGCCGGAATGAAAGTCGCCATGCTTTCCGAAGCGGCCTGGACATCGGGCACCTTCGAAGCACACAGGTTGCCACCTGATCGAAATGGCACCCCCAAGCGTCGGGCCAGGGCCGCCACGGTGTACAACACAAGGGCGGGTTCAGGTGTGCCAAATGTGGGTGCACCGGTCTGCATTGACATGGAGCTGGCAAATGAGCCAAACACCACTGGAGCACCCGGGTTGACCAACTGTACGAAGGCCATTCCAGCTAGGGCCTCGGCAAGGGTTTGGGTTGCAACTCCGGCCACAGTCACCGGGGCCATCGCCCCAGCCAGGATGAACGGGCTGATCATCGATGCCTGCATCGAACGTGCGTAGACCTCAGCAGCTCCAAGCATCGTTGCATCCCACGTCATCGGTGACGAAGCGTTGATGAGACTCGTCATGACCGTGTTCTCGGCCACAAAATCATCACCGAATGCCAACTTTGCGAGATCGATCGAGTCCTGGGCGTGCCCAGCGGCAGTCACCGAACCCATGAACGGCTTGTCGCTATAACGGAGGTGCGCATAGACCATGTCAAGGTGACGTTCGGGCACTGGGATGTCCACCGGCTCGACCACGGTCCCTCCCGAGAGGTGCATGTGGGGGCTTGCATAGGCGAGCTTCACGAAGTTATTGAAATCCTCCATGGTTGCGTAGCGGCGACCTTTGTCCACGTCGAACACGAAGGGTGATCCGTAAGCGGGCACGAAAACCGTCGCGTCACCACCCACCATGACACTGCGGGTCGGGTTGCGGGCGTGCTGGATGTAGGTGGCTGGTGCCGAGGCCTTCACGATCTCCCGACACATGCCTCTGGGGAACCTCACTCGCTCACCAGCCACTTCGGCGCCGGCCTGACTAAGGAGGGTTAGGGCCGGGGGATAGTCGCGAAAGTCGATCCCGACCTCTTCCAGAATGGTGTCGGCGTTGTGTTCTATCAACTCAAGGCCCTCGTTGGAGACGATCTCCACCGGTGCGATGGAGCGGGTCAGGTATGGCTGGACCTCGGTCGGCGCCGACGTCCGTTGAGCCCGTCGTGCTGCTCTGCCACCACCTTGCCGACCTCGGTGCTCCTGGGTCATGGTGCCTCGCTCTCCTCTGTAGCCGTCCTGCTCCGTCGGTCCCGCCGGCCTTCTGTAGCCGGTGGGACCCTGCGTTCGGGGAGTTGGATACGTGTTGAGAGACCGGGATAGCTAGCCGTGCGGTGGGGGATTGCCATGGCATCCACGAAGTGCTCTTGGAACGTGGGCTCGAGGGCTGTCTCTACCTTCTCGATTCGTTTGACGACGTCTTGGATCTCCACCCTGGCTGTCCCCGAAAGGAGAGCCATTGCCGCACCGGCTCCAGCGGCATTTCCAACGGAGGTGACCTTGTCCGGATCGCAGTCCGGGATCAGTCCCAGGACAGTCGCCCGGAGCGTGTCGATGTGGCTACCAAATGCCCCCGCTAGTTGTATCTGTTCGATGTGGTCGACGCCGAGATGGTCCATAAGCAGCCGGGCACCTGCATACAACGCCGACTTCGCGAGTTGGATCGCTCGGATGTCGTTCTGTGTGATGAGGATCTGTAAGCCGTTGTCTGATTCCGGGTCGTGGAGAAGGTAGGAGTAGGTGCGGTCTTCGCCAACGATACGTGGAGAGCTCCTGGTCCCGGCGCCACCGATCACACCATTTGAGTCCATCAATCCGGCAAGCCATAGCTCGGCTACAACCTCGATAATTCCGGAACCGCAGATTCCAGTTACGCCAGTGTCGGCCACGGCGTCGTCAAAGCCTGGCTCGTCAGACCAGACTTCGGTGCCGATCACCCTGAAGCGGGGTTCTCCGGTTTCGGTATCGATTCTGACCCGTTCGATCGCTCCGGGCATGGCTCGTTGTCCCGAGCTGACCTGTGCTCCTTCAAATGCCGGGCCAGTTGGGCTTGATGCTGTCAGTAATCGACCCTTCCCGGAGAGGACTATCTCGGCGTTGGTGCCCACATCTACAACCAGTTGTACACCCACTTGTTCTTGTGGGCGCGTGGCCAGGATCACCGCTGCGGTGTCGGCTCCAACATGGCCGGCGATGCAAGGCAGAGTGTGGACCCGGGCGGCCGGATGGGCCTTCAAGCCCAGTTCGGCGGCAGAGACGTCGATCGCCTCATCTGTGGTGAGGGTGAAAGGTGCTGTCCCTAGCGGAGTCGGGTCGTATCCCAAGAACAAGTGGTGCATTATCGGGTTCCCGACCAACACCAGTTCCAGCAGTTCTTCTCTCAATGCTCCCGCTGTCCTACAGAGATCACCAAGCAGTGAGTCCAGGGCGCCGCGGATTGCTGTTGTCAGTTCCGTATCACCTCCCGGGTTCATCATCACGTAGGAGACCCTGCTCATGAGGTCCTCGCCGAACCTGATCTGGGGGTTCATTGCAGTACCGGTGGCCAGAACCTCGCCGGTGGCCAGGTTGCAGAGGTGGCCGGCGATGGTTGTGGAGCCCACGTCTATTGCAACCCCGAGGGCGCGGTCGCGCAGGTCCGACCAGACTGCAACAACTCGTTTTTTGTCTCGAACGGCTGCAGTCACGGTTTCCGCTCCGGCGGTTAGGGCATTCTCTAGTTCCTCGTTGGCTCGGCTCTCGATCTCGAGGTTTGCCAGCCCCCATTGGTCGGCCAGCGACTCGATGAGCCAGTTGGGGGTTTTGTTGGATTCGCTGGGTACTTCGACAAGACGTAAGAGCAGCACCGGGTCAAGTTGGACGTCGGTCAAGTCGACCTCTTTCCTGATGACCTGACGGTGGACCTGACTGGCAGCCGGCACGTTCACCACCAGGTCTCCCAGTACCTCGGCGACGCAGCCAAGCCTCAGGCCGTCCGATAGCGGTCGGCGGCCCCTGTAGTCGCGCTCTGCTGTCCCCTTCGGTGATACGTGGTTCTCGGTTGCTGTAATGCCGTGCTTGGTGAACTTGCCAAAGGTGGGTTCAACCTGACAGCGCCCGCAGATGCCGCGACCTCCACACACCGAGTCCAGGTCGACTCCCAGCTTTCGAGCCGCATCAAGTACCACGGTGCCATCCGGTAGGTAACCCCTGTGGCCCGAAGGTGTGAATACCACGAGGTGGTCACCAACAGGGGAATCCATTAGCCCGAGATCAGCCTGGCGGGCGACGACGACCGCCACGACGCTCGCGTATGGGAGTACTGGAGTCACGGTTGAGGCGGATCCAGGTCGCGCAATCGGTGTCGTGCCCGGCTAGAACGTCGGCTGCCTGCACAGCGGTCTTCACCTCTGTGTGAAGTGGGTTCATGATCGCCGAGGTCATGCCGTGGGCAATTGCCATGGAGAGGAAGGTGCCGGTCACGGCATGGCGGTTCGGTAGGCCGAAGCTGACGTTGGATGCCCCACAGGTGGTATTAACTTTCAGTTCCTCCCGTAGGCGCCGAACCAGGGTGAAGACCTGCTGGCCAGCAGAGCCCATCGCACCAATCGGCATCACCAACGGGTCAACAACCACGTCGGCGGCGGGAATGCCGTACTCGGCGGCTCGTTGAACGATCTTGGCGGCAACCTCGAACCTCACGTCAGGGTCCTCGGAGATACCAGTGTCGTCGTTGGAGATGGCCACGACAGCAGCCCCGTGTCTTGCTACTAGGGGCAGGACCCTTTCAAGGACCTCGTCCTCGCCGGTGACGGAGTTGACGAGCGGCTTTCCTTCATAGGCGGCAAGCCCAGCCTCAAGAGCCTCGATGATCGATGAGTCGATTGAGATTGGAACATCTGTTACCGATTGGACGAGGGTGATAGCGCGGGCCAGGAGTCCCGGCTCATCGGCGAGGGGGATGCCCGCGTTCACGTCCAGCATCTGTGCGCCTGCCTCCACCTGAGCGATGGCATCAGCCTCGACACGACTAAAGTCGCCACTCTTCATTTCCTCGGCCAGCAGTTTTCGGCCAGTCGGGTTGATGCGTTCCCCGATCATCACGAATGGTCGGCCGAAGCCGATCGCCACTTCACGGGTGGCTGAGCTCAAGACGGTGTCGGTCATTTTGGTTCTCCTACGGGGATCATGGGCGCCGGCCCACAAGATTTCTGTCGTTCAGTTCGCGAGGCCACCAGACCTGACGAGATCTTCGAGCCTCTCAGGTGGAAAGGCTTCGTTGAGTCGGCTGGCCTCGGCAGCTACGGCAGTTGCCGTGTCAGCGCCACAGTCAACAGCCTCGCGGCGCCATTCGGCTACGTAGTCGTTGGTCTCAGTAAAGCCTGCAACAGTTGCGGCCCGGTCGATCGCGTGTTGGAACCGTGCGTCCAGGAGTGCCTTCTCACGGTGCCTACCTGTCTGAGCAGTTACCTGTGCGGGGATGTCACGCCAGTAGATGGTCACGAGCTTTGCGGTCATCGGATCAGGCCACTGCGGCTGGGGAGGCCGTTGTCTCGGGTGTCTGACCAGCAGGTGGCGAACATTCCAGTTGCACGATGCTCGTTTCCAACTCGCCGTATCCAGTTGGACGAACCTCGTAGCGGAGTCCAAGGCGTTTGGCTGCCAGCCTCCCTTTTTCGACGAGTTTCGGGTTGTCTGTCTGGGCAAGGTAGAGCAGCCTCGTGTAGCGCCCAAAGTAGTCGACGAGGAGTTCCGGGTGTCGGTCGAGGCCGAGGCCGGCGATGACTATCCGGTCGAAGTGCTTGACCAGGTAGTCGGTCAGGTAAAAGGTCCCGATTTCAGCCTCTTGGATCTCATCGAAAGGGCCAGAACCTGTGAAGAACTCGTAGCAGTGGGCACCCGGGAGGCGGTCGACTCCGAGTTCCGCACAGACGGCATCAAGGCGGTTTCCAGTTCCGCAGTCGGCATATCCGACGAACACGTGGTCGTAATGGTTGCGGGCCGACTGGACCCGGCGTTTGACTGCAGCAGGGATCAGTTCAGGTGTGTTGTGTAGCGAGGCCGGGAGGCATTCAACATCGATCTGAACAAGGTGATTGGCCCTGACCACATCAAGCAATTCTCGAGCCAGCGCCCCGCATGCAACTATCAGGGTCCGCCCGTCGGTGTTCCCGGTCCGTCGGGGCACTGCCTACGCTGCTGCCGCGCGGCGCTCGGCGATGAGGCGCTGGGCGGTCTCTGCTGCGACAGCAGCATCACGACAGTAGGCGTCGGCCCCGATGGCCTCACCGAATTCCAGATTCAAGGGCGCGCCACCGACGATCACCGCGTACTCAGACCGCAGGCTCTTCTCTTCGAGCGTGTCTATGACCACCTTCATGTAGGGCATCGTGGTGGTCAAAAGGGCAGACATGCCGAGTATGTCGGGCTTGTGTTCATCAAGCGCCCCGAGAAACTCCTCCACGTCGGTGTTGATGCCGAGGTCGATCACCTCGAACCCGGCGCCCTCAAGCATCATGCCTACCAGGTTCTTGCCGATGTCGTGGATGTCGCCCTTGACGGTTCCGATTACGACCTTGCCGATCGGCTCAGCACCAGTCTCGGCCAGCAGCGGTCGGAGGATCGTCATACCGGCCTTCATGGCATTGGCTGACAGCAGTACCTCAGGGACGAAGAGGATCCCGTCGCGAAAGTCGATACCGACGATTCGCATGCCTTCGACTAGGGCCTCATCTAGGACCTTGGCGGGACTCCAGTCACGGCCAAGGAGGATGTTGGTGCCTTCTGCAATCTCGTCTGCGAGGCCGTCGTAGAGGTCATCGTGCATTTGGCTGACCAGGTCCTCATTGGACAAACTGGTGAGGTCAATCTCCTCGGTTGTGCTTTCGTCTTCTGCCATGGTTCGTCACTCCGTTGGGACTTGGGGCCACCACGCAGGCAGCTTGGCCATGTTTATGTCCTTACTGCAGATATTTGGTCCCATCAGGTGGGAAGGGCCTGCAATGTGGGAACTCTACTCATCGCGGGAATCTGGGTCCACACTTAGCACTCAGGTTCCCACAATGCGGGAAATGGTCTATGATGGTTCTCTCGACCAGTCAGACATGAGGCACAAGAGTGCGAACAGTCCAGAGTATCGAACGGGCCTTTGGGCTTCTTGAGGAGTTGGCAGACAATCCGGCTGGAATCACCGAACTCGCCCGTCGCGTCGACCTGCCGACCAGTACCGTGGCTCGGCTGCTCGGAACTCTCGAGGAACTCGGAGCTATCGAGCGGATCGTAGGCGGTGCTGGTTACCGGATTGGCCCCACCCTCGTGACTCTGTCATCCAGTGTTGATCCATCTCAGAGCCTGTTGGCGGTAGCCCAGCCCTTTATGGTCGAACTAGTCGACCTGGTGGCCGAGGCCGTGGGCATCTCAATCCCAGCCGGCTACGACGTCCACTACCTCAACCAGGTCGACTGTGCCCACCCGGTGCAAGTCAGGGACTGGACCGGAACCAGCCTGCCGATGCACATAGTTTCGTCGGGACTGGTGGTGCTTGCACAGTGGCCCGAAGAGGCCGTGGACCGTTATCTCAACAGGCGTCTGGAGCGTTACACACCAGATACCGTTGTTCATCCCGAAGCTGTTAGGCAGCGCCTAGAACAGGTTCGGATCGATGGCTACATCTGGACCGAGGAAGAGTTTTCCGAGGGAATCAACTCGGTTGCAGCACCCCTATTCGGTAGTGGCGGCATCGTCGTGGGTTCGATCCATGTACACGGGCCGAGCTACCGATTTCCGGATGAGGCAATGCGCGACGTCATTGCCCACCAAGTTGTGGCATCGGCGACGTCCATATCATCTGCCCTGGGTCATGGTCAGGAGACCTGAGCTACCACGGCTGTCGGGTGCCATCGGTAACGCCCGCCAGGTTTCGGGCTTCGCTCCGATGGACCCCCTACTGGGCAACTGAGCATGTCTGCCATCTATGGAGTAGCTGCATCCGTGGGAATCGGAGTGGGAGACCACCTCACTCGCGGTGCCGCTGACCGGGTGGGAATACGTCTCACCCTGAGTGCGTTCTTCTTCATGGGGATCCCGGTGTCAGCGGTCGGGGCACTGGTCATGGGTAGCCAGTGGATCGCCACCGACGTATTCATCGGGGTGTTGACCGGGATCATTGCCGTAGTGGCCTTGGGTTTTCTCTATCTGGGCTATGCCTCTGCCACCGCAGGAGTGGTCGCACCACCGGCTGCGGTAGTCGGGGTGGCCCTGCCCGTGGTGGTCGACCTAGTTAGGGGCACGGTTCCCTCAGCCACGGTCGTAGCCGGGATGGTGCTCGGAATGATGTCGGTGCTGCTCATTACCGTCAACCCGCTGCTCGCCGGAAACGTTCGACGTGGCTTCTTATTTGGTTTGGCTGCGGGTATCGGCTACGGCTGCCTGTTCGTCATGCTCGATCAACTCAGTGCCGCAAGTGGGTTTTGGCCAGTCATGGCCCAGCGAGCAGTTGCGTTCAGTGTCTTGGCCGCTGTCAGCATCGGGTCGAGAGAGCCGGTCTTCCCCGCCCGTGCCGTGTTCAAGACGATCGCCCACGGGTCGATTTGGGCCGGTATTGGTGCAATGTTCTTCGTGTATGGGCTACAGCACGGCGACCTTGCCCCAGTTGTGGTTACAGGCACCCAGTACGCAGCAGTGACCGTGGTGTGTGGAATGGCCTTCCGAGGTGAGCGGATGCGTTGGTGGCAGGGGATAGGGCTACTTGGTGCAGTCTCGGCGGTTGCTCTGATCGTTGCAGGCTGAGCCCCTATCCGAATGAGGTGTTTGTGCGCCAGGTATTGCGGAGCGTCTCGAGCCCACCATCAACCGAGATCGTTTGTCCGTTGACGAAGCGTGCTGCAGGCGAGGCCAAGAACACCGCCATGGCCGCGATGTCTTCTGCATCTACGAATGTTCTCATCGAGACCTGGTTCTCGTAACCGGCCCTGATCTCGTCTGCGTCTACCCCTGTTGCGGTGGCTTCTGCAGCGATAACGCGGTCCATTCGTTCTCCACCCACTGATCCCGGACAGATCGTGTTCACGCGGATGCCCAACTCGCCGAGTTCCATGGCAAGAGTTGCACCCAGTCCAACAATCGCCCACTTGGAAGCCGCATACGCCGACCGCATCGGGTATCCGGTTATACCCGCCGTCGAAGAGGTGTTCAGGATCGAGCCCCCACCCAACCGTTGCAACAAAGGTACAGCTCGTCGGCACAGGAGGAACATGGATCGCACATTGACTGCCATGGTCTGGTCCCAGTCACCTACGTCAAGGTCCTCAATGGGCCCAGTAGGGCCCGCAATCCCGACGTTGTTGCACAACACCTCGAGTCCACCCAGTTGTTGTTCGACATCATCGAAAAGTTCATCCACGGCCCCCTCGTCAGAGACGTCCGTGAACGTCATAGTTGCACCCTCAGGCGGTGTCCCGGCAATGTCTGCCACGTGGACTCTTGCTCCGTCGTCCAAGAATGCTTGGACAACGGCCCTTCCTATCCCCGAAGTTCCACCCGTTACGAGTATCCGACTTGGCGAATGGCCTGCACTGGCATTGTCGGACACCTGGCCTCCCACAGTCGGCTCGGTTCTGTGACCTCTATCAGGGTCGATCTGACGGAAACCTAGCCGCGGCTCCAAGTCCACGTGCTGTCGTCTCATTTAAAGAAAATCTCTTGCCACTTCGTGGAAATAGCTTGCCGAATACAGGTAGTCTCCCGATCCAACACATCGACATCGCTCCACGTGACGTTGCCGATGGTGTCAACCACACGCCCGGGGTCGCCCAAGGCAGCCGACCTCCGCTGCGAAGGAGCACACAATGAGCGAATTTCCCAACCGCGCCAACGTTGTAGTGATCGGTGCAGGCATTGTCGGAAGTTGTCTGGTCGGACACCTGTCTCGACTGGGGTGGACTGACATCGTCCTGTTGGACAAGGGGCCACTACCCAATCCTGGCGGATCGACCGGTCACGCCTCAAACTTCATCTTCCCTGTCGACCACAACAAGGAAATGGCCCTGCTAGGTGAGCAGAGCGCGAACCAGTTTCGCGACATGGACCTTTCGGTTGATCCCGGTGGCATAGAACTAGCCCGCACCGAGGAGCGTATGGAGGAACTCAGACGCCGCATGACATCTGCCAAGGCATGGGGCATTGAGGCGTACCTCCTATCACCATCAGAGGTAAAGGAATTGGTTCCGTTCATTAATGACGAGGTCATCCTGGGAGGCTTCTACTGTCCGACAGTCTCCGTAGTCGACTCACTTGAGACTGGCACCACGATGCGCAAAGAGGCCATCCAAACGGCCGGATGCGAGGTCTTTGCCAACACCGAGGTACTTGACATCGAAACCGTCGAGGGAGACGACGGGGTCAAGATGGTCAGCGCAGTTGTCACCGACAAGGGCACTATCTCGACCGAATACGTGGTCATTGCCTGTGGGGTCTGGTCCAACCGCCTCGCAAACATGGCTGGCGCCACGATCCCACTGGTGCCGACCGTTCACCAGATGGCCGACGTGGGCCCCATTGACATCCTGGCCGAGACCAACAACGAGATTGGCTATCCGGTTGTCCGCGACATGGACACCTTTTGCTACGAGCGCCAGTCAGCCGGCTCTATGGAGGTTGGTTCCTACGGTCACCGGGCGATTCTCCACCATCCTGATGAGATTCCTTCAAATGAGGAGGCGGCACTCTCACCTACTGAGATGCCTTTCACCCCCGATGACTTCGACGAGCAGATGGAACAGGCCATCGAGTTGATGGACATGCTGGGCGAGGCCGAAATCAGGTACGCCATCAACGGGCTCCTTTCACTAACACCTGACGGCATGCCCTGCCTCGGCGAGACCATCGAGGTCCGCAACCTCTGGTCGGCTGCAGCTGTTTGGGTCAAGGAGGGCCCGGGAATGGCCCAGGTAGTCGCCGAGTGGATGACCTACGGCTACCCAAGGGTGATTGACGCCCATGGTGCCGACGTATCCCGCTTCTATGCCGGTGAACGCAGCGAAGAACATATCTGGTCCCGCGCCGACGAGAGCTTCATCAAGACCTACGGCATCGTCCACCCGCAGGAGCAGTGGAACGGTCGCCGCAACATCGAGGTGGGCCCCTACTTCTCTCGCCAGCAGGAGCTGGATGCCGTGTTCTTCCAGGCCCGCACATGGGAGCGGCCACAGTGGTTCGATTCCAATTCCGACCTCGTCGAGCGCTATGGCCTCGAGGAGCGACCCGTGGAATGGGACAACAGATGGTGGAGTCCGATAACCATTGGCGAACACCTCAATTTGAGAGAAAATTGTGGCCTCGTCGACCTCAGTGCTTTTCAGGTGTACGAACTTGAAGGACCTGGAGCCGTGACCTTTGCCGACAGGCTCGCGGTGAACAAGGTCGACGTCGCCATCGGACGTTCTATCTACACTCCGTGGCTCACTCCCGATGGCGGCTTCCACTCCGACCTCACCATGATGCGGATGGGTGAGGACAGGGTTCGCATTGTCACCGGGGTCTTCGATGGCGGCCGTGACGAGTTTTGGGTAAGGAAGCACATGCCCACCGACGGGTCGGTGACGTTCAGGAATGTCACGAAACAGATCACCACACTTGGCCTGTGGGGCCCCAACGCACCGGCGGTGCTGGGCCAGTTGACAGACCACGATCTAAGCCAGGACGGTTCGTCTTACGGAAGCATCATCCCGGTCCAACTTGACTGTGCTGGCCGGAAGGTGGATGCATCACTGTTTCGCATCTCCTATGTGGGCGATACCGGGTGGGAGGTATACGCCGACTGGGATAATGGCCCGGCCCTGTGGGATGCCATTATGGGTGCTGGCGCAGATCTCGGAATCAGGCCCACAGGTGGCGGTGTGTACGGTTCGTCAGGCCGCCTCGAGAAGGGTTATCGCCTCATGGGTGCCGAGTTGGAGAGTGAGTACAACCCGCTGGAGGCTGGCCTTGCCAGGGCAAAGGTCAAAGCAGCTGACTTCATCGGGAAGGAGCCCTATCTGGCAGCTCGAGAAAATGGTGAGCCTGAGGTCCTCATGACCGTCCTGACAGTCGAAGACCAGACGGACAGTCAGGGTCGCCGTCGCTTCATGCAGGGCGGCAACGAGCCCATCCTGACCACGGATGGTGATCGGATCGTCGACTCGCACGGTCGTGCCAGCCGTGTCACCTCCGCAGGGTTCGGCCCATCGGTCGGAAAGCACCTGCTCATGGCATACCTACCACAAGAACTGGCCATTGCCGGTACCAGTCTGCAGGTCATGTACATGAACGACCTCTTCCCAGTGGCCGTTGCCTCGACCGGGGCGGTATTCGATGCCGACGACACCCGGATGAAGTCGTAGAAGCAGCCATGCGGATACTCGTCTGCGTAAAGCGGGTTCCAGCTCCTGGATCCCGCATCAATGTCACGCCCGATGGGCAAGCTGTCGACACGTCCCATCTCGGGTTTACCACCAGTCCCCATGAGGAATGTGCACTTGAGGAGGCGGTACAGATCGTCGAGAGACACGACGGCGAGGTGACTGTCCTCACACTCGGGTCAGTCAGTTCCGAAGAGCAACTGCGCTACGCAGCCAGTGTCGGAGCTCACAATCTGGTGCTAATACCGATTAGCGAGGTCGACTGGGATCCACAACGGACGGCCTCGGCGCTCACCACAGCTATCTCTGACATCGAATTGGCCGAAGGATCGTTCGACCTAATCTTGTTCGGTAATGAGTCAGCCGACGCCGGCGGATTCCAAGTTGGCATCCGGGTAGCTCATGCCCTCGGACGGCCGATTGTTAACGGGATCAAAGGTATCGATCTGGTCGACGGAACGGCCAGTGCTAAGCGTGAGATCGACGGTGGATTCGAGGTTTACGAGGTGCCCATGCCGGCGGTGCTCGGGATTAAGGAGGGCATCAACCTTCCCCGCTACCCCACGATGAAGGGCCGTTTGGCCTCAAAGAAGGCCGAGGTCTCGTCGACAGTGGTAGAGGCGGCAACCGGGGGTCAGACCAGGGTCCGTTTGCACAGGCCAGTCGAACAGGTGAGCGAGACGGTGATCCTCGGAACGGGACCCGAAGCTGCACCAGCGGTCGTCGATCTCCTCGAGGAGTTAGGGGTCTTGTCATGAGTCTCCTCATCCTCTGCGACCATGACCGTGGTCTCTTGGACGAGGCATCTCTGGAGGCACTCACCTTCGGGCGAGACCTCGCCAACAAAGCCGGAATCTCGTGTGAGGCAGTGGTAATAGGTGCTGGTGCTGAGGAGGCGTTGACTCCTCTGGCAACCCACGGTGCCGAGCGGGTCCACCTCGCTCGCCACGATGTGCTGATCGACTATGGCCCTGAGGCCTGGGGTGAGACCCTCACTCAGTTGGTGCGTTCCAACGAGGTGACGGCGGTAATGGCGTGTGGCACCGATCGTGGGAATGAAGTGCTCGCACACGTAGCGGCCAGGCTTGACGAGCCCTTCGTGGCCAACTGCAACGACATCACTCCCGGCGACCCATGGACAATGACACGAGTGCAGTGGGGTGGCTCTCTCCTTGAGGACGCGGTATTGGATGCCCGAATCAGGGTGCTGAGCGTCGCCCATCACGCCGTGGAGGCAATACCGGCGGAAGTGCCTGGTGCTGGTTTGGTTGTCCAATTCACTCCTGACTTAGGAGTTGAAGCGGCCCGAACCGTTGTTAGGGATCGGGTGGTTATGACACAGGGGATCACTCTCACCACCTCGCCTGTGGTTGTTGGTGGAGGAAGGGGGGTTGGGTCAGAGGACGGTTTTGTTCCACTCGAGGACTTGGCCGGAGCCCTTGGCGGCGTGGTTGGATGTTCCCGAGCCGTGACAAACAACGGATGGCGGCCGCACAGTGATCAGGTTGGACAGACCGGAACCCGTATCTCTCCCGACATCTACATAGCAGCTGGTATTTCAGGTGCTATCCAACATTGGGTAGGTGCAATGGCAGCCAAGAACATACTGGCCATTAACACCGATGGAGAGGCCAACATGGTCAGCAAGGCCGGGTACGCGGTGATTGGTGATCTGCACAAGGTGGTACCTGCCATTACCGAGGAGATCGTCCGCCGGAGGGGTTAGCTTGCTCCAAGGGGATCTGTGCCGTGGCTGCATCATGCATGATCCGGATCGGTACCCACCCACGGACCGAGTTGACCATCCAAGTACCCGTAGACCGTTCTAGGTCAGCCCGGGTCAGTGGCCTTTCGGCAACTTCCCCGTCAGCGACGAGCTGCGCTCTCTGGGTACCCGGTAGCAGCCCACAGGAGACGGGAGGGGTGACCAGTGCGCCATCGAGCTCTACTACCAGGTTGCCCGTGGTCGTCTCTGTCAGCTCGCCCCGTTCATTGCACAAAAGAACATCAGGGGAGTCAGGAAACCTGGACCGGGCCGCATCGTAGGTTTCGCGCAGGGTCGTCTTGTGGAAGAGGAATTCGTGTTCGCTGTGTACTGGCTTGGAGTCAAGCGGGACCAACCAGGGGGTAGGACTGGAATCGAAGACATCGTGAATCTCAAGTTCCACCGATCCGGCCGATGAACTCAACAGTCGTAGGAGGCAGGGGGAGTCTCGTTCAACTCCATCCAGTAGGCGATTCACTAGTTGAATGTCCAGTGTGAAGCCAAAGTGGTTAGCTGATAAAGCCAATCGGTCAAGGTGTCGTTCCCGCAGGCGGACACCATCTATAGGTGTCCAAATCATCGTTTCCAGAAGTCGGAAGTCGGCCCTGGCTCTACCCAGGACTCGGGCCTTCTGCTCGGTTTCGCGTAGCTCCTCAGCCGGGTCAGAATCCCACACGATTCCACCGCCTACTCCGTACTCGGCCACACAGCGACTCCTGTCGACCCAGACGGTCCGGATAGCGATGTTGAACTCCATTGTCCCGTCCGGAGCGATAGCACCTACGGCACCGGTGTAGACGCCTCTTCCATCGCCTTCCAGGGCCTCGATGATCTCGGTGGTGCGGACCTTTGGTGCACCCGTGATCGATGCAGCCGGGAACATGGCCGAAAACACCTCGACCGGTCCGACAGCTGATTCTGCCTCGACTGTCGAGGTCATGGTGTGGAGAGTGGGGTAGGTCTCGATTGTGTGCAGCGCGGAAACCCGTACAGACCCAGTAGCGGCGATCCGACCCAGGTCATTACGGACCATGTCTACGATCATTGTGTTCTCAGCTAGGTCCTTTTCGGACCGGGCTAGGTGAGTCGCTGCTAAGGCATCCCAATCGGGATCTGGATGACGTCCGATCGTGCCCTTCATCGGTCGGGAGGTCAGGTGCTTTCCATCCTTGTGCACGAACAGCTCTGGCGATACCGAACAGACAGCCCGGTCGCCCATGTCCAAGAAGGCGGCGTGGTCCGCTCTCTGGGCGCGGACAAGGTCGGTGAACAGGCTGAGCGGATCGCCGTGAAACGGCGACCGCAAGCGGATAGAGAAGTTGACCTGGTAGGTCTCACCGGCGGCGATCAACTCGCGAATGGTGCGGACCGACGTGAGGTAGGCGGGTCGGGATCGGTTTGGGGTCCAGGGGCCGACTTCGTAGCCGTCCTTTGCAGAGGGGCCGTCCGATCGGAGCGGAGAATCAAAGATCCCGAAGGACACGAGCGGCACCCGTTTCATCCGGGCGGCTCTGATCGCGTCGTCGAATGCAGGACCTGCGTCATAGGAGACCATGCCGACGACCCAGTATCCATTGGCGGCGGCCTTTTCGGCCTCGAGCAAGGCAGTGGGAACTTCGTACAGTTGGTTCGCGAGGATCGTGTCGACAGGCCTATCGAACTCGAGCCAGTGACGCTTTCCGGAGAGCGGGTACTGGATGAGGGCGCTACGAACCTCTGGTTGGCTCACCGGTCAGTGTCACCCTCCGGTAGGAGGTCATCGCGGACGTACCCTTCTTTTGCAAGCCGCCTAATGAAGACACCGGACCTGGGCTTGGGTTCAAAGTAGGAGGACTTGGGGGGCATCCGTTCACCGGCGTCGGCGACTGACATCAACTCTTCGACCGAGGTCGGGTACATGACAAACCCGATGCCACTCTTGTCATTGCAGCGTTCTACGAGAACGTCCAGACCGAGCGGGCCCGGAACGTAGGAAATATTCTCATCACTCCCCACGTCAGAGATACCGAACAGGGGTGTCAGCACAGAGTCTTGCAGTCGCGACACGTCGAGTAGGTCGACTGGGCGTCGACCCGATGCCTCAGGCAGGGTGAGCGAGTACCAGTTGCCATCTAGGTAGAGGCCGATGACTCCGGGGACCGATGGTCTTGCTGAGTGCGCGTCGGTTCGGGTTTGGATGGAGCCCACTGTCGAAAAGGCCTCCAAGAGATCAGCGGTGGTCCGGTTGCTTTGGTCTACGACGATCCGGTGAAACGGCAGTACCAGCATTTCCGAGTCCGGGAACAACACAGCCTGGGTCCAGCCCAGCGGACCATCCGGATCAGCGGAACGGGATCGGGCCGTTGCTGCGGCAGCCAGGCGGTGGTGGCCGTCAGTCACGTAGAGGGTGCAGTCCCCAAGGAGGTTGATCAGGCTGTCGGCATCGCTGCCGGTGATGGACCAGACTGTCTGGCGGATGCCGCCATCGTCGGTTTTCAGGTCAGGGGTTACACAGCAGAGCCGTGACATCTCCTGAGAGAGCTTGTCGCTGCTACGAAATGTTAGGGAAACGGGACTTGAGGAGGCTCCGACCGTTGTGAGGTGCATGGCTAGGAGGTCTGTTCGACCCGGTCGGACGGCTTCGTGTCGTAGGATCTTGCGGTCGTTTTCCTCTGTCACCGGGACAAGCCCCATGATTCCTGTCTGGACGTGGGTAGATCCGGGTCCATGTTCGGGTTTGTCCATCTCCAGGCGGTAGAGGAACAGAGTGGGCTCGTCGTGCTGGACATAGGCATCAACTTCGTAGAGCCGCTGCATGGCGGCACTACAGCCGTTCAACAGACCCTCAACGTCGTGGCGCCTCTCGGGGGCCACGTCCTCTCGGGAGCGGGTGACGTGTAGAAAACTGAACTGGTTGACGGCTGCAATTGCAGCGCGCTCGGGTGGTGAGTAGGCGTCGTAGGGGCCTGTGGTGACCCTTTCAGCCCACTCAGGCCGGATGACGAGACCCGGGAACGGGCGTAGGACGGTCATCGGTCGTGGTGGGTCACCCTGACCCTGATCACGTGTTCGAGACAGGAAAGCCGGTCGGTGAGTTCTTGGGGCACCTCACCTGAGACGTCAATGACGGCCACGGCTGCCATCTCACCCTCAAACACCTTGTTCTGCATCGTCTGGACGTTGATTTCTGACTTCCGCAATTCCTCGAAAACGGCAGCGAGAACCCCCACCCGGTCGTAGTGCCTAATGGTGATGGTGGACGTACCCAAGCGGGTATGAACCACGTTCACACAGTTCAACAGGTCTCCGCTCCGGTAGGCCTCGATCACATCGATGGTTCCAGCAGATGTGGCATCTTGGGCCTGTTGGGTGGAGGCACCTATGTGGTGAGTTCCCACGACGTTCGGATTTGCTGCAAGTTCAGAAGAGAAAGCTGCGGTCCCCTGATCGGGCTCACCGCAGAAGACATCCAGTCCGGCCCTGATGCCCTTTTCGCGAATTGCTTTCAGCAAGGCGACTTCGTCGACCACCTCGCCACGGCTCGTGTTCAACAGGATCGCACCCGTTTGCATCTTGTCAAGGAAGGCTGCATCGACCAACCCCACGGTGCCATTACCACTCGGGACGTGGATCGAAACAATGTCAGACTCCTCAAGCAGGCCATCAAGATGTTCAACCAGCCTGATTCCGATGGACCTGATCCGTGCCTCGGTGTCAGGATGGCGGTCGGCATTTCGGATGGCGATCACGGACATTCCGAAGCATCGGGCACGTTCGGCCACTGCCAGGCCAATCTCACCCACACCTATGATCCCGATTGTCCTTCCGAGGAGGCCGTCTGCACGGTTGTAAGCCTCCTTGTTCCAGATGCTGTTGCGCAGGTCACTCGTGGCATCGGCTATGTGTCGGTCGATTGCCAGCAGCAAGCCGATGGTGAGTTCGGCGACAGCGACGGAATTCGTACCCGGAACATTGCAGACATAGACGCCAGCGTCAGCGGCTGCCTGACAGTCGATGGTGTTGGTACCCGCACCCGACCGGACCACGAGCCCCAGGTTTCGGGCCTGGTCAATCGTCTTCGCGGTCACCTCGGTGCTCCGGACGACGAGCACGTCAGCATCCCCGATGGCATCGGGGAGGTCATTGCCATTTAGGTCGGGCCGGATGATGCAGTCATCACCGCGCTCACGAAGGCAGTCAATGAACGTTTTGGGCAGGGTGTCGGCAAAAAGGATCTTCATGACCTCTCCTTTGGCACGCCGACACCGGCACGGGCGTGCGGGTGACGGGGTAGCCTCAGCGGACCAGAGTGGGCTGCAGCCTAGGCAGCACATCGGATAAGCACAATGTGCCGGTGTGTCCGGCCAGAACTACGGTCCTAGATCACCACGGGTGAAATGGGGGGTGTCATGAGCCGTCGATCCATGAACAGGAGTGTCATCATCACCTGTGCCGTCACCGGCTCTGGTGACAGCACAGGCCGGAGTCCTGAGGTACCGGTGACACCCGCTGAGATAGCAGCATCAGCTCTTGACGCAGCTGCTGCCGGCGCGGCGATAGTGCACTGCCACGTTCGTGATCTGGAGACTGGAAGGGGTACCCGAACCGTTGAGCTCTACGAGGAAGTTGTGGAGCGCATCAGGGCTGAGAACACTGAGATCATCGTGAATCTCACCGCCGGGATGGGCGGTGACCTGAACGTGGGTCCCGATGGTGACCCGATGAGTTGGCAGGATGGAACCGACCTGGTGGGAGGTCTCGAGCGCCTAGCGCACGTTGAGGCCATCAGGCCCGAAATTTGTTCAATGGACTGTGGGTCGCTCAACTTTGGTGACGACAACGAGGTTTACGTGTCGACACCGGCAATGTTGCGAATCATGGCAGAGAAGGTCAGAGAGTTGGGTGTACGACCCGAGCTCGAGATATTTGATACTGGCAATCTCTGGTTTGCCGAGACACTCATTGCTGAGGGCCTAGTCGAAGCGCCTTACTGGCTGCAGTTGTGTCTCTCAATTCCTTACGGAACGCCGATGGACGTGGGGATACTGCAAGCAATGGTTCACCGGCTTCCCCCCGAAGCCGAATTCACTTCATTCGGCTTGGGCGCCATGCAAATGCCGATGGTTGCACAATCTGTCATGCTCGGGGGCCACGTGAGAGTCGGGTTGGAGGACAACCTCTACTTAGAACGCGGCGTGCTCGCGACGAATGCCCAGCTTGTGGAAAAGGCAGTCAAGATCATTGAGTTGGTGGGAGCAACGGTCCAGTCTCCCACCGAGGCGCGCCAAACCCTTGGCCTTGGATGACGCGGTGGATCATGTCGAAGGTTTTCGGCCATGCAATACTTCAGACCAGCACCCTGGTGATCTGTGACTAATCCACTTTCCTCCAGTCGGACCATCGGAGTGGTGGGTACCGGCGTGATAGGTGCAGGCTGGACGGTCCGTGCCTTAGCGCGAGGACATGCGGTTGTTGCCTGGGACCCTGACCCTTCAGCAGAACTAAGGCTCAGAGAGTTCATCGGGAGGGCCTGGCCTTCGGCAACCCGGCTGGGCTTGTTCCCCGGAGCTGACCCGGAGAACATTACCTTTGCACTCTCGGCTGCGGATCTGGCTGGCAGGGTCGACTGGATCCAGGAGAGTGCTCCTGAGCGAGAGGACCTGAAGCGAGATCTGATCAATGAACTGGCTGCTGTTGCTTCACCTGACACGGTCATTGCGTCAAGTTCTTCGGGTCTCCTGCCATCTCGACTTCAGCAGGGATGTCGCCACCCGGAGCGTGTTGTCATTGGCCACCCATTTAATCCTGTGTACCTGCTGCCACTGGTGGAGATCGTTTCAGGATCGCAGACCTCTCCGGAGACTGTCGGTGTCGCCTCTGCCCACTATGACGACCTGGTAATGCACCCGCTTGTTGTTAATACCGAAATCGAGGGCTACCTGTCAGACCGACTCCAAGAAGCCGTATGGCGTGAGATCCTCCATCTCGTGAAGGACGGCGTGGCCACCACAGCCCAGTTGGATGACGCGATCACCTACGGGCCAGGTCTGAGATGGGCCGGAATGGGTACGAACCTCACCTTTCACCTAGCGGGTGGTGAGCAGGGAATGCGACACATGCTCCGACAGTTTGGCCCTGCCCTTGAGTTGCCTTGGACCAAGCTGGTTGCCCCCGAGCTGACTGACGACCTCATCGAAGCAATGGCTGATGGCTGTCTCGAACAGGCCGACGGTCGCTCAGTTGCAGATCTTGAGGCATTGCGAGACGACTACGTCATCAATGTGATGCGTGCCCTACGTCCACTCAAGCTTGGGGCGGGACGGCTCGTAGCTGAACGCGAGGCTCGTATCCACTCGGCATCCGCAGTTAGCCCGTGGCGCTCCGGGGACTTGGTTGCTGCGCCGTTAGAGCTCTACCGGGCACCCGTCGAGCCTGACTGGGTGGACTACAACGGTCACATGTCAGAGTGGGCATTTCTGACGGCCTTCGGGTGGGCTTCAGACAAGTTGTTTAGGTACCTGGGTATTGATGAGTTGTACCGGACCTCGGGCCATTCCTTCTTCACTGTCGAGACACACCTGAACAACCTCCGTGAGGCCTCCTTGGGCGACACCCTTCAGATTGGTACGCAGGTACTTGGTTTCGACGATAAGCGGCTACACATTTTTCACACCATGAGAGACCAAGAGACTGGCGAATTGTTGGCGACAACGGAGCAGATGCTGTTGCATGTTGACAATGCCGCCGGGCGGACAGTACCGATTCTTCCCAGGCCGATGGCAGCACTCCGCTCGGTGGCTACCGCCCATTCGGATCTGCCAGTGCCGCCGCAGGTTGGCCGAGTCATGGCGCTTGGCTGAAACTACTGACAGGAGGATCGAGGATGGATTATTTCCCAACCGAAGAACAGGAGATGATCATCGACACGGTTCGGACCTTCGTGCAGCGCGAACTGGTGCCTCATGAGGACGAGGTCGAACAGTTGGATGACGTTCCGTCCGAACTGGTGGAGGAGATCCGTCAGAAGGCCCTGAAAGCTGGCATCTACGCGGCCAACATGCCCGAGGAACTCGGAGGTGGGGGGCTCGACAACCTTACGATGGCAATGGTTGACAGGGCTTTCGGATGGACCCAGTACGCATTGCATTACGTGGTTGCACGCCCCTCGAACATTCTCCAGGCCTGCACCGGAACCCAGGTTGAGGAGTATCTGCTGCCCACCATTCGTGGCGAACGGGTTGACTGCCTGGCGATGAGCGAACCGGATGCCGGATCCGATGTGAGGGGAATGGCGTGTCGTGCAGTGCGCGATGGCGACGACTACGTCATTAGTGGAACCAAGCACTTCATCAGCCATGCCGACCTGGCCGACTACACGATTCTGTTCGCCTCTACCGGTGAAGAGGAGTCGCAACGTGGTCCTCGGAAATTAATTACGGCATTCCTTATGGACCATGACACACCAGGCCTTGAGGTGGTACCTGGGTACAGGTGTGTTTCCAACCGTGGCTACCACAACATGATCCTCAACTTTGACGAGGCCCGGGTGCCTGCCTCCAAGGTTCTAGGTGAGGAGAACCGGGGCTTCGAGGTGGCTAACGAGTGGCTTGGTGCCACACGGCTCCAAGTGGCAGCCATCGCTCTTGGTCGCGCAGATCGCGCGCTATCTGTAGCTCTCGAATGGGCCGCTACCCGTGAACAATTCGGCCAGAAGATAGGGAAGTTCCAGGGAGTTTCTTTCAAGTTGGCCGACATGAAGACCCAATTACTAGAAGCCGAACTAGTGACCTACCGTGCTGCTTGGCTCATGGACCGTGGTGAGATGGTTGATGCTGACGCGGCGATGGCAAAGATCTCCGCAACTGAGATGCTGCAGTTCGTTTCAGATGAGGCAATCCAGATCCTTGGCGGCATGGGACTGATGGATGAACTCCCGCTGGAGCGAATCTGGCGAGATGCGCGGGTGGACCGGATCTGGGATGGCACCAGTGAGATCCAGCGGCACATCATCAGTCGCGGGATGCTCCGGCCACTCGGGGCCTGATTTGCCCGTCATGGCCACCAGAACTTCGCTGAGTCGCCTGCTGGAACCTCGGACACTTGCATTCGTAGGAGGTGATCCGGCAGAGATTGCCATCAAACAGTCCATGGCCCTCGGTTTCAAAGGAGACCTCTGGCCAGTCCACCCCCACAGGTCCACAATGGCTGGACTTCCTGTGTTTGCCTCCCTTGAAGATCTGCCGGCACCGCCCGATGCGGTACTGGTTGCTGTGAACAGGAATGACACGATCGATGTTGTTGGACAGTTAGCGAAGATGGGTGCCGGTGCGGCGATCTGCTACGCGTCCGGCTACTCAGAGGTCGGAGGCGACGGAGTTGGGCTTCAGGAAGCTCTGGTAGTCGCTGCCAGTGACATGCCTCTCATCGGGCCCAACTGCTACGGCATTATTTCCGCAACTGTCGGAGCCGCGCTGTGGCCCGACCAGCAGGGGCTTGTTCGGGTCGACAGTGGTGTAGCTCTTGTCACCCAGAGCGGAAACATTGGTCTGAACCTGACGATGCAGGACCGCGCGATGGACATAAGCCACGTTCTCACGCTTGGTAACCAGGCTGGGCTTGGGGTCGAGGATTGTCTCGAGATGCTGGTGGGCAATCCCTCTGTATCTGGAATCGGCCTCCATGTGGAGGCACTAGGTAATGTCGCCAAGTTCGAGACTGGGTGCTACGAGGCCCTGGATAAGGGCATTCCAGTTGTTGTGCTCAAGACTGGTTCGTCGGAACAGGGTGCGCGCATTGCCGTCTCCCATACTTCTTCTCTTGTCGGGAACGACTCCGCCTACGAGGCCTTGTTTGAGAGGTTGGGTGTTCGCAGGGTTCACTCGATACCCGAACTCCTGGACACGCTCCTCGTAATGGACCAGATCGGGCCACTTCCAGGTCGGCGGATTGTGAGCCTGAGTTGTTCAGGAGGCGAGGCCTCGGTGGTTGCCGACAGTTCGGAGGCCCTTAATCTGGAATTTCCGGTGTTCGAAACGACCCATGCCAGCCGAATCGCCGACACGCTCACGGAGTTGGTGACGGTGTCAAATCCACTCGACTACCACACGTTCATCTGGGGTGACCAGACTCGTATGGCAACGTGCTTCACCGAGGTCATGGATGGGCCTGTTGATGCGGCAATATTGGTGCTGGATTTCCCGAGAGATGACCTTGACGGTTCGGGTTGGTGGCCCACACTGCGGGCCTTTGTGGGCTCAGCCCAGCAGACTGGTACACCGGGAGTGGTGGCATCGTCTATGGCTGAAAACATGCCAGCCGAGGCTGAGGAGTTTGCCGCTGCGGCAGGCCAGGTCGCTGTTCGCGGGATCAAATCAGCACTGTCAGGCCTTGAGGCGGCAGCCTGGTGGGGTGGTTGTCGTCGTTCCCCACCGATCGACTGGGCTGGGGGCCTGCTGTCCCCATCGGTGGCCATTACTGAACATGAGGCAAAGGCCCTTTTAGCAGAGGTCGGAATCCGGGTTCCAACTCACGAGTTAGTCGATGCCGATGCAGCAGGACGTGCAGCAGAGCGGATCGGCTGGCCTGTCGTGGTCAAGTGCTCCGGGGACTCCCACAAAACCGAGTCAGGTGGAGTGGTTCTCGATCTGGTCGACACAACGTCTGTTCAGGAAGTAGCAGATCAGATGGGTGGGCAGGTACTCATCGAGCAGCAGATCGACGGCACTCTGGTTGAGATGCTGGTGGCCCTGCGCAGGGAGCCACCCGTCGGATGGCTGCTCACACTCGGTATAGGTGGGATCCTGGTTGAGGTGATGGCTGATACGCGGAGCATATTGATGCCCGCAACGGCGGTTGACATCGTTGCCGCTCTTGAAGGTCTGGCTGTCTGGCCGATGCTGACGGGGCATAGAGGGCGGCGAACCGCTGACCTAGATGCGATCATCGGGGTTGTGGATTCCCTGCGCAGCCTTGTCCTGGACCGACCTGATCTGGTCGAGGTGGAGATCAACCCCCTGCTCGTCTTGGCGGATGGTGTCGTTGCCGTCGATGCCTTGATCACCGTAGAGGCATAGATGTGACCAAGTTCATTCAGACAAGTGTCAATGGGGCCATCCTTGAGGTCACCCTGGATCGCCCACGAGCTAATGCAATCGATGCTGAAACCAGTAGGGGGTTGGGTCGGGTTTTCGCCAAGTTTCGTGACGATCCGGATCTGAGGGTTGCCATATTCACCAGTGCCGGTGAGAGGTTCTTCTCAGCTGGTTGGGACCTCCATGCAGCAGCCGAAGGTGAGGAATTTGAGGCGGACTACGGGGAAGGTGGATTTGGTGGCTTTACTGAGTTGCCCGAGCGCAACAAGCCCGTGATCTGCGCGGTCAACGGCTCTGCAGTGGGTGGAGGGTTTGAGATCGCACTTGCCTCCGAACTCATCGTGGCGGCCGAGCATGCCGAGTTCTTTCTCCCTGAGACCAGTCTCGGGCTGATCCCCGACGCTGGGGTGTTGCGGCTCCCCAGGATTCTTCCTCCAGTGGTTGCCAACGAGGTGCTCTATGCGGGAAGGCGTCTAGGTGCTGCCGAGGCGATGCACTGGGGTCTTGTGAACGCTGTTGCCCCGGCTGGCCAGTTGCTGCAGGTGGCACGAGATCTTGCTGAACGGGTCGTGTCAGCGGCACCACTCGCTGTTGAGGCGGCGATGTCCGCTACCCGTGAAACCGGACAACTCGCGCTCCGGGAGGCGTTTGGGCTATTGAGGTCGGGAGGGTTGGAGGCATACGAGCGAATGCTTGTCTCAGAGGACGCCCAGGAAGGCCCCAGGGCGTTCACTGAAAAGCGCGATCCTGTCTGGAAGGGTCGCTGAACGGCGAACGCTTGTAAGGCCGGTGCGGTAGGTTTTCGCCGACTTCAGCGACGGGTACCGATTTCATGCGATTGGAGAGTCGATGAACCAGCGTCTGACAGCGCCGATGGTGCGGGAGAACGGAGTGCTTCGCGAGGCCACCTGGGACGAGGCTCTTGACCGGGCCGCCCTGGGATTCCGGTCCGTGGTCGATGCACACGGTCCGATGGCGTTCGGAATGTTCAGCTGCTCTAAGGCTACTAACGAGGTCAACTACGCCGCCCAGAAGTTCACCCGTACAGTCATCGGTTCTAACAACATCGATAGCTGCAATCGAACTTGACACGCGCCTAGCGTCGTCGGTCTGGCGACGGTCTTCGGAGCAGGAGGTGGAACTTCCGCGTACGCAGAGATAGAGGAGACCGATGCAATCGTCTTGTGGGGGTCTAATGCCCGTGCTGCCCATCCGATCTTTTTCCACCACCTTCTCAAGGGGGTTGACGCCGGCGCCCGGATGTGGACTGTGGATCCGCGCCGGACCACCTCTGCCAGATTTGCTGACATGTGGTTGGGCCTTAACGTTGGAACTGACATAGCACTTGCCAATGGCGTGGGTCGGGAGATAATTCATGCCGGCCTTGTCAATACCGAGTTTGTGGAGAATGCAACCGAGGGCTACGAGGGCTTCGCCGCCCATGTGGAGCCCTGGACCCTTGGAAGAACGGCCGGGGTCACCGGTGTGCCTGCGGAAGCAATCCGCGACCTTGCCCACGGCTACGCAAGCGCCTCTACCGCACAACTCATTTGGACGCTGGGCATCACCGAGCACCACACTGCTGTCGACAATGTTCTGGCCCTTTGCAACCTCGCCCTATTGACCGGTCATGTCGGACGTTGGGGGTCGGGTCTGGTTCCTCTCAGGGGCCAAAACAACGTCCAGGGCGGTGGAGACATGGGAGCCTTACCGAACAAGTTGCCTGGGTTCCAAGACGTGGCAGATGACGATGCGCGGACCCGGCTTGAGGGGGTGTGGCAGGCCACAATTCCAGCAGAACCGGGCTGGCATCTGACTCAGATGTTTGAGGCAATGGAAAGTGACGACCTGAAGGCGGTGTGGGTCATCGGGGAGAACCCCGCTGACTCTGAGGCTGATGCTAACCATGCAAGGGAGATGCTCGGCCACCTGCAACATCTGGTTGTTCAGGACGTGTTCATGACTAGGACAGCCGAGATGGCGGACGTGGTCTTGCCTGCAGCGCTTGGGTGGGTCGAGTCTGATGGAACGGTCACATCCAGCGAACGCCGGGTGCAGCGCACTCGGGCTGCTGTCACTCCACCAGGTGAGGCTCGTCAGGAGATTGATGTAATAGCCGAGATGGCAGAGCGAATGGGGGCCAAATGGGGTCGACCGACAGCCGAAGAACTCTGGGATGAACTGAGGTCGGTTTCACCCATGCACGGTGGGATGTCGTGGCAGCGACTGGAAGCCGAGGGCGGCATCCAGTGGCCGTGTCCTGACGAAGACCATCCGGGCACACCGTTCCTACACGGGCGCCTGTGGAAACGACCAATCGATGGTAGACGGGCTCCGTTCTCCTGTGTTGATGACCACCCGCCGGTGGATCAGTTAACAGATGAGTTCCCTCTGCGTCTTACGACAGGGCGCGTTCTCGACTCTTACAACACCGGTGTCCAATCCGGGAAGTTCAACTCGCCGATCCGTTCTGGTGACGCACTGGAACTCTCCACTGATGATGCCAGATCACTTGGTTTGGTTCGAGGGGACAGGGCCCTGGTTTCTTCGCGGCGGGGTTCAATCGAGATGACTGTGGCAGTTGATCCTGACCTTCCAGTGGGTCTGGCATTCACTACGTTCCACTTTCCGGAGATTGCTGATGTGAACCAGTTGACTAGCGATGCTTGGGACACAAGTTCGGGTACGTCCGAGTTCAAGGCGGCCGCGATCCGCGTGGAGAAACTAGAGGTGGCTCCAAATGCCTGATCTCCGATTCGGGACGACGATTCCGACCTCCGAGGAAGTAGCTGCAGTTGAAGAAGTGGTTGTCGGGGCTGGCCCGGCAACTGTGAACATCAGTGAACGCCTAGTGCTGGGAGGCCGGAGTCGTGCTGTTGCACGACGCAACCTATTGCTTCCTTCTTTGCATGCCCTTCAGCGGGCTGTCGGTTGGATCAGCCCCGGGGGACTCGACCATGTGTGCCGGGTGTTGGAGATCTCACCAGCTGATGCCTATGGCGTGGCGACCTTCTACCACTTGTTCAACCACTGTGAACCTGTGGCCGACTCCACCGTCCATGTTTGCGATGACATTGTCTGCCGCAGCGTTGGAGCGGCCGATCTGATCAAAGATCTGTGTAGTGCTGGCCACCATGTGCGGCCCAGCCCGTGTCTTGGACAGTGTGAGCGTGGTCCAGCCGTTCTGGTCCAGCGAACTGTTGTCGAAGATCAGTCAGTCGCCCCTGCAAAGTTGGCTGATGTTGAAGCTGCGATCGGATCGGGCAACTCGTCGTCGTCGGTAGCTGTGCCACAGGCAGGATCAGGTGACCTCCGCCTTTTGGCACGAGTTGGGGTCGTTGACCCTGGGAGCCTTGACGACTATCGGGCATACGACGGCTACTTGGCTCTGGATGCAGCTGTGGCGATGGGTCCAGACAGGGTAATCAGAGAACTGACAGCCTCGGGCCTCTCCGGTAGGGGCGGGGCTGCCTTTCCGACCGGAGTGAAATGGAAGGCGGTGGCGGATCAGGTGGGTCGGCCGAAGCACGTTGTCTGCAATGCCGATGAGTCCGAACCGGGAACGTTTAAGGATCGGACCCTCATGGAGGGTGATCCGTTCTCGGTTGTCGAAGCCATGACCATCGCGGGACTGGCAGTAGGTGCGAAACAAGGGTGGATTTACCTACGTGGTGAATACCCGGTTGCCGCTGACCGTTTGAGGGTGGCAATTGATATTGCCAGAGGTGCGGGCTTCTTGGGCGAGGATGTTGCAGGTTCCGGACACCGGTTCGACATTGAGTTGCGGAGGGGGGCCGGTGCGTATGTCTGTGGTGAGGAGACAGCCCTTTTCAACTCCATCGAGGGATATAGGGGAGAGCCTAGGAACAAGCCCCCTTTCCCTACGATCCACGGATTGTTCGGAGAGCCGACGGCAATCAACAACGTTGAGACCCTCGTGAATGTTCTGCCCATAGTCAAAGATGGTGCCTCCACCTATGTGGCGTTGGGAACTGAGTACTCCCCGGGCACACGCCTATTCTGTGTGAGCGGCCGGGTTGCTTCGCCAGGGACCTATGAGCATGTGTTTGGTGTCACCTTGGGAGACGTGATCGCCGCAGCGGGAGGCCTTGCTAGGGAAAGTGGGCTTCGCGCGGTACTGCTGGGTGGAGCGGCTGGTTCGTTTGTGGGGCCAGAAGATATGGGCCTTCCACTCACCCTTGAGGCAACCCGAGAGGCAGGGCTATCACTGGGCTCCGGGGTAGTGATGGTCTTCGACGAGGACGACGACATAGTCGACACCGTGGGTCGGATAGCAGAATTTTTCAGAAATGAATCCTGTGGCCAGTGCGTGCCGTGTCGTGTGGGAACCGTGCGACAGGAGGAGGTACTCGTAAGGCTCCGAAGGGGAGGGTCGCTCCAGGACGAGAGGGGCCTTCTGGATGACCTTGGATCGGTGATGCGCGATGCCTCTATCTGTGGACTGGGCCAGATGGCGTCGGGAGCTGTCCACTCGGCTTTCAACCTGGGCCTGTTGGGTAGTGCCCCGTGAACGAAGTAAGCGTGGGAGAGCCCCATCCGCTAGTCGAGTTGACGATTGACGGCAACTCGGTGAAGGTGCCTGAAGGGTCGACGATCCTGTCTGCCTGCCGTAAGGAGGGCATCGACACTCCCACGCTTTGTTGGGCTTCGAACCTCACTCCTGCGAACGTGTGTCGGGTTTGCGTCGTCGAGGTTGAGGGGTCGCGGGTACTAGTGCCTTCGTGTTCGCGTTCTGTGGAATCGGGGATGGTTGTATCGACTGATTCCGAACGGGTGCGGACCAGTCGGAGAATGGTCTATGAACTATTGGCCTCCTCGGTCGAGATGGATCGTGCAGATGCATCGGTGCGTGACTGGATGGAGTACTACGGGGTGAGACCTGAGCGGATGGGTCGGCGTGATGAGATCGCTACAGTTGCCCAGTCACCCAAAGTTCAAGACGATCTGTATGTGCGCGACTACGAGCGCTGCATCCTTTGTTACAAGTGTGTCCAAGCCTGTGGAGATGATGCACAGCACACCTACGCGATCGCCACGGCCGGTCGAGGGTTTAGTGCACACGTTTCGACAGAGTCTGATGTGGCTCTTCCCGATTCGGCGTGTGTCTACTGCGGCAACTGCATCGGTGTCTGCCCAACAGGCGCTCTGGTCTTCAGGACAGAGTTCGACATGCGCGTTGACGGCACCTGGGACGAGGATTCCCAGGAGGTGACTACCACCGTGTGTGCCTTTTGTGGGGTGGGGTGCAACCTGGAACTCCATGTACAAGGCGATGCCATCGTGAAGGTCACCTCTCCGGCCGACCACTCAGTGGCTAATGGTCATCTCTGCATCAAGGGACGGTTTGGTTGGCAGCACGCTTCGGGTTAGTCGGCAAGCCGGGAGGGGAGTGACCTCAGGCAGTGTGGTCCGCTTGGACAAAGCGATCATTTGTCTGTTGATTTCAGCAACCTGGAGACGGTCACGGTGTTGGTGAAACACGCCCTCGGCGGGTTCCTCTGCTTCCATCGAGTGAACCGGGCGCCATTATTCGATCCCTTGCCGCATTGCGGTAAATAGATCTTCCCAATTCCCATTTCCCGGTGTCGGGGCTAGAGTGCCTCGCGTCACATTCAGGTGATCCTCCGGGGCACCCCTGGGTGCTCTTGTGGCTGTTACCTGCCTGTGTGGCATTTGTATCCGGTATGGATGGAGGACATTCCGAAATGGTGAGACATATGCGATTTACGGTCGCGCTGGTACTGGGGTTGGCGCTTGTTGCGTCGGCTTGTGGTTCTGATGAGGCTGATGATGCGGCTCCGGCTGTTACGACGGCTGCGGCTGCGGCTGCGGCTGCGGCTGCTACGACTGCGGCTCCGGCTGCGGCTGCTACGACGGCTCCGCCTGCTACGGCTCCGCCTGCTGCTCCTGTGGAGGTTTCCACGGTTGGTGAGCATCTGGGTGATGGGTCTTTGGGCA
>PVBE012211531.1_pt1 | contig 81396 bp, 58 predicted proteins | sample 1631181 | NCBI WGS metagenome assembly PVBE01 (sample SAMN08397723, study PRJNA350692) | Marine metagenome, whole genome shotgun sequencing project. | isolation source: water | place: Pacific Ocean | collected 2012-04
CTGCCTCGAGGCGGTGATCGAGTGCGATGCCGAGGTCGTGTTCTGGGGGGCCAACTACGATCGGGATCTCACGTGGCCGCCCTTCTTCGAGGCCCATATCGCGCCGTGGCTGACGCGGGTCGCCGAGGGGCTGCACGGCGCTGGCAAGTTGCTGCTGACGCATGCCGACGGTGAGAACGACGGACTCATGCCGTTCTTTGCCGAGTGCGGCGTCGACGTCGTCGAATCAGTCTGTCCGGCGCCGATGACGAAGCTGTCTCTGGCAGAGCTGCGGCAGGGCTTCGGTGAGCGTGTCGCCGTGTGGGGCGGCGTACCATCCGTGGCGCTGTTGGCCGAGTCGATGGATGACGGCGAGTTCGAGCGCTACATGGACGAGCTGTTCGCCGGGGCTGTGGACAGGGACAGGTTGATTCTCGGTGTCTCAGACAATGTCCCGCCCGATGCCGATCTGGACCGGCTGGCCAGCATCGGTCAGCGTGTCTCGACGGGGGGATGACGGCACCGGGTGCAGGCCGTCCCGGCGGCTGGCGCCGACAGCCAGCCGGAGTGCATCCTCCATGGACGCGTCGCTGGCGAACGTCGATTCCTTGGGGAGCACCACGATTCCCCCAAGTGATACGGCGGCATCGGCGGGCAATTCGACGTGACTGTCCACACGAAGTCCGGCCGGGATGGTGACCCGCTTGTCGAGTATGGCACGCTCCACCCGGGCGCCTGCTCCCACGTGGACCTCGTCGAACAGTACCGAATCAACCACCTCCGCGCCGGGATCGACTCGCACCCCTCCAGGTACAGTCCCGTGCCGCCCACGGCGACGGGCAGGCGGTCGCGTGAGGTGATGTCGGCGAAGGCCCGGTCGAAATCCTCGAGGTAATTCCACAGGCTGTACACCTGCTGCGGGTCGACGATGTCGATGAGGTGGTATGGCACCGCGCCGTCAGGGGTCTCGTACTCGTCGAGGTCCTTGCCGCTGCCGATGTCGAGCCCCCGGTACACCTGGCGCGAATCGACGGAGATGATCTCGCCGTCGTATCGACGGGCCATCTCCACCCCCAGGCGTGTCTTGCCCGAGGCCGTGGCGCCACAGACGACGAGCAGGTTGATAGCGGAGGACTCGGTCATGAGCGCGCGGCGGGCCGAGGCGGCGCCACCAGAACGGCCGACTCTCCTGTGGGTACCTGCAACCGCAGTACGCGACCTGTAACCCGTCGTTCGGTACCATCGGCCCGGCGCAGCCGCGGCGCTTCGCCCGGCCACGGGTTGGCCAGCCGCAGGGCGCCGCCGGCGAGACTGCGAATGCGGACCGCGCCGACCCGGCCCCGCGCACGTCTGGCGCTGAGCAGGAAGGCGCCACCGGTGCGCACCTTGCGAAAGCCCACTTCCTGCCACTCGGCAGGGGCGCCGGAGAACAGATAGGTGACACCGCGGCGCTCGTGCACGAGCAGTTCGTGCAGGGCGGCGACGCAGGACATGCCGGCGTCCATCTGCATGATCTCGTGGCTCTTGTCGAGTGGTCCCATGGACCGGCCGCCCATGAGCGAGACACCGGGGAAGTCGATGTTGTGCAGGGTGCCGTGGCCGACGTTGGTGAACACGCGCCGCCAGATCTCCAGCCAGAGCACGGCGGCATCGGCGCTGCCGACGCGGGTCTGGATCATGCTGGCCCAGGGTACACACCAGCCACTCCACAAGCCGGGTCCTTCTGCCAGCCAGCGCCGCAGGCTACGTTCCACCAGGCCGCTGGTGTCGGCGTCGTCGAGGTCGAGCACGTCGAAGGGGGCGATGGCTGCCAGATGGGAGTGATGGCGGTGGCTCTCCTCCAATGGCGTATCCTCCCACAGGGCGATCTCCTCGGAGCCTTCCGGACCCCTGAGGCAGGCCTTCGGCAAGTGGGTGAGGATGCGGGACCAGACGGGGCGGGGAGATTCCTCGAGCGCCGACGCTGCTTCCACCAGGTCCTCGCACAGGCGATGGATGCAGGCCAGCTGAAAGCTGGCGTTGCGGCCCCAGGCGTCCATGCCGGCGCCACGATACTCGGGTGATACGGACACGGGCAGCGCCAGGTTGTCGCCGTCCTGCTCCAGCATTTCCTCATACACCCGCATGGCGCCCTGCATGAAGGGGAAGGCGATCTCGCGAAGGAACTGGAGGTCGGCGGTGTAGCGGTAGTAGCGGTACATCATCTGGGCCACCCAGGCGGTGCAGCCGTGATCGACACTCCCGGTCCAGAAGCCGCCCATGCACGTGCAACGGTCGTCGACGGCGTGAGGCAGCATGAGGCCGTCATCGATACCGAGAAAGACGCGGGCGTTGTGGCGCAGAACGGGAATCCACCCCTGGATCATGTCGAACAGGGGGCGCAGGTGCTCGAGGCGGTTGCCGTGGTAGGCCGGCCAGTAGCACATCTGTACGTTGATGTTGAAGTGGTAATCGCTGGACCAGGGAGGCATCTGGTACTCTTCGATCCATGGCCCCTGCAAGGTGGCGGCCACACCCTCGGGCTGGGTCAAGCCGACAAACTTGTACATGCCGTAGTCGTAAAGGAACCCCAGGTTGGCGTCCGGCAGATCCAGCTGCGCGGCGTTCCGTCAGTACGCCTTCCACCAGCGGCTGATGCGGCGTCCGAATTTCGCAACGCTTCCCGGCCACCCGTCGTCGAGTACGGCAGCAACGGCCGCCCGGGCTGCCGCCTTGCTGTCGCCGCGGCTGACGCCGATGAGCAATGACCGTCCCCGCCATCGATGTTCGACGCAGACACCAGGGTCGTCGGGCAGCATCTGGAACCAGCCCGCCCCTGCACTGGTGGTGTACCGTTGCGGCGGTTGGAAGGAGATGGCCTTCAGCTCATCGCCCACCCACTTCCACGCCGGCAGCCGCTTGACGTCGGGGACCGGCAATCCCGGCGGCACGGTGACACAGGCAAGGCAGGCAGCCATGTCCAGCAGCAGGCGTACACTGTGTTGCCGTCGACCACGACGCAGCCGTACGGTGACGGTGCCGTCGGCCGTATCCAAAGACCCAGTGGTGAGCTCGGCACCCCGGCCGAAGTCCAGCTCGAGGCGGCCCACGGGGATGACACTCGGCCGGCGGGGTACTCCCTCCGGCCGCTGCGTGTCCTCGAAGAGCTGGCGCAGGCGGGTCTCATCGCGCCTCTCCAGGCAGTCACGGATGTTGGCGTAGGACTGCTTCTCCGTCCACGGCAGACCGCCGCGATGGTCCCACAGGTCGGCACGACCCAGGGTCAGGCGGAGGACGCTGCCCTTACCCCAGATCATCAGTCCCAGGGTGCCGTTGCCCTGCAGCATACCCGTGTGCGTGCGGGGCAGGGGGAACTCCCACTCATACGTATCTGGCATCACAACTCTCTCTCTGATTCGCGGCGCTGACAGAAGTGTGTCCAGAAGCCCAACAGGGTGCAAGCTGCAGGATGGGTTGCCCGTGTTCGATCCGGTTCTTTGGTTGATGCTGTGGCTACGATCATCAGCGCTTCCCGGCGTACAGACATTCCCCGGTACTACGCCCGTTTCTTCGCGGCGCGACGGGCGGCAGGGCACGTGGAGTTCCGCAACGCCTTTGGTGGCAGGGGGGCGGTGTCGCTGCGGGACGAAGACGTTCTCGGCTACCTGTTCTGGACGCGCCTGGCGCAGCCCTTCGCCGACAACCTGAGCGCCCTGCGTGATGACGGTGTGCCGTACGCTGTCCAGTACACGATCACCAACTACGGCGCCGATCTCGAGCCCCATACCCCGGGCCTGGCGACGGCCGTCGACGACTTTCAGCGGCTGAGCGAGGATCTGCCGGATCCGGCGTGCATCCAGTGGCGCTACGACCCCATCGTGCTGTCCGGGGTCTACGACAGCGCCTGGCACGTAGCGAGCTTCCGCCAGATCGCCAGGCAGCTGGCGGGCGCGACGCGCGTCGTCAACGTGTCGGTGGTAGAACCATATCTCAAGACAATCCGGCGGGTGGCAGACGATACGGTGCGGTTCCGGCGGCTGGATCCCGACCGGCACAAGGCGGCGGCGAAGCGGTACCCCTGTCTGCCTCAGGTGGAGTCGGAGTCGACAGCGGCGATGATGGCAGAGCTGCGGGCGATGGCGGGGGACCACGGGTTGGAGCTGCGCTCGTGCTGCAACCCGGAAATGTGCCTGCCCGCATCGCAATGCTGCGGCCTGGAGCTGTTTGCTCCCTACGGAGACAGACTGCAGACCCGCGTCGCCGGGCTCGACCCGGCACCGTCACGGCAGAGCTGTCAGTGTCTGCGCTCCGTCGACATCGGCATGGACAATTCCTGTGTGGCCGGGTGCAGGTACTGTTATGTGGTCACATCTCACGAAGCGGCGGTGAAAAACTTCCAGCGACACGACCCGGAGGGGCCGATGTTGCGGCCAGAGCCCGATCGGAAGTAATTGACGCGCAGGTCTGAGGGCCGCCCATGACGATCACCTCACACGAACGCGTCCTGCGCGCCTGCCGCTTCGAGCGGCCGGATCGAATCCCCCGGGTCGACAGTTTCTGGGACCTGCCCCCGGCGTGGGAACAGCGGCTGGGGCGGCGGCAGAGCCTCAGCGATGTCGCCATCTGGTGCCCGCGGGAGGGGGCTTTCCCGACGCGGGCGAGGCAGCTCGAGCGACGGGGAGTCTGGACGACGCGTGTCGATGACTGGGGGCGCACCGTACGGGGACGGGAGGGCGCCTACTTCGATGAGGTCCTCGAAGTGCCGATCCTACCGGGCTGCGATCCGGAGCACGTCATCTTCGACGCACCAGATCTCGATCTGCGCTACGCCACCCATTGGGGTGACCTCGAGATGACAGCGTCGCAACTGGCAGCGGACAAGGCGGACTACTGCGTCTTCGGCAAGACCGGTGGCCCCTATCTGCGTACCACCTTCGTGCGCGGTACGGAGCAGTTCCTCGTGGACATGGCCGGCGACCCGCCGCTGGCACGGGCACTGGCCGACAAGATGGCCGATCATCTGATCGCGATGGCCACCGAGCTCTTGCGACGCTGGGATCTGACCGACACTGGCGTCTGGATCTACGATGATATGGCCCACAACGGCGGGCCCATGTTCTCGCCCGATTCCTTTGAACAGGTGCTGCTGCCGGCGTACCGCCGCATGATCCATGCCTACAAGGCAGCGGGAGCGCGTTATGTGATCCTGCACTCCGATGGCAACATCCTGCCGATTCTCGACATGCTCGTCGACGCCGGCATCGACGGTCTGAATCCCCTGGAACGCCGGGCCAGTATGGTCGCCGAGGTGCTGCGAGTGCGCTATCCACAGCTCATTCTCACCGGCGGCATGTGCAACACGCGGACGTTGCCTCTCGGCACGTCGGTCGAGATCGAAAACGAGGCCAGGACCCTCATCGAGCTGGGGCGGGACGGAGGGTTCGTCATCGGCACGCATTCGGTGAGCCCCGAAATCCCCCTGGAGTCATTCGCCACCTACCAGCGTGCGTGTGAGACACATGGCGATTTCTCCGCGATGGACTGAGTGACCGGACAGAAAGGAAGAATCATGAACGACGATGGACTGCAGGATCTACTGGTGCGTCACGAGGCGTTCTGGCAGCGCCAGGGAGACACGGCGCTGATGTCGGTGTCGGCGCATAGGCCGCTGGAGGAGCGAGGCGGCATCCCCCTGGCCGACGGCACGCGGTCGGCAGATGGACGTCTCATCACGCCCGAGCTGCTGGACCCGTCCAGGTTCTACGGCGACAGCTCGATCGGCGACGTGGTCAACGGCGACTTCATGGCCGGCCAGAGTCCACCCGGGATGTGCTGGACGGAGGCCGCCTTCGGCTGTCCGGTGCGCATCGTCACCGGTGGGCCGTGGGCGGAGCCGTGTGTCGAGGACTGGCGCGACGGCCGTGCCCTCGAACCGGACCGTGCCTGGATCGACAAACTGGGGGCCTTCGTCGAATACCTCGTCGAGCGTGCCGACGGGCACCACGCGATCACGCAACCCCTGTTCCGCGGACCGGTGGACATGATGTTCGCCGGCCTCGGCCACGAAGAGGCGTGTATGGCGGTGAAGACGGAGCCGGACATCTCGGACCGGATCCTGGACGGCTGTGCGGAGCTGTTCAATCACATGGCGACCATGCGACTGGCGCGAACGCCCGAATTCGAGTCCGGGTATCTCTCCGGCTACGGCATCTGGGCCCCGGGCACCGTCGTGCGTACCCAGGTCGACAACGCCTCGATGCTGTCTCCCGAGACCTATCGGGAGCGCATCCTGCCCTTTGACCGCAAGGTCTTCGCCGCCTTCGACTTCGCCCTCATCCACCTGCACTCCTGCTGCCTGCATATCATCGATGATCTCGTGCAGGAGAAGGACCTGGACTGTATCCAGGTATCCATCGACTACCCGGGCGGACCGCTGGCGGCAGATGTCATGCCGCAACTGCAGCGCATCCTCGAGCACAAGCCGTTGATCGTAACCGGGCCGGTCTACCAGGCTGAACTGGATGAACTGAAAAAGCTGCGTCCGGCAGGTGGTCTATGTCTGAATGTGCAGGTCGTGCCCGACGATGAGAGAATTATATAGATCTGCCGTCGGCGCCGGCGCAGATCACGCCTGATCAGGGAACCAGACGCGCAGAGGCGTGACCGAGAGGGTCGCCTCGCGTTCGCCGTCGCTGCCGCAGATGTCGTCGCGCATCACGGCCAGATGGTCGGCCCAGGTCAACTCGGGATGCCACTTCTCGGCGGGGAAGTTGCCCCCCCACATACACCGATCCGGGCCGAAGTCGGCCAGCAGCCGCCGGCCGATGGCGATGTAGGCCTCGTCCCGAATCGCCCAGAATGACATCTTCAGATGCAGGTTGTCGAAACCGGTCAGTTCCAGTACAGCACTCTCGATTTCGGGGCGGTCCGGCGCCTGGTAGCCGCAATGGTCGAGACAGAAGGTCAACTCGGGGAACTCGGCCAGCAGCCGGACGGCGTCGGCGTAGAAGTCGGTGCCGTTGGCGTGAATGTTGACCACCAGTCCCAGATCGCGGGCGCGGGCACACAGGGCAACGGATCCGGGATGGTGGAAGGGGCCGCCACCCTCTGGGTACTCCAGCCGCAGGCCGCGTACGCCTCCGTCGGCGAGCCGCGCCAGCTCGTCTGGCGAGGTCGGCGCCTCAGAGGGCAGGTTGCACACCCCCACCATCCAGCTGCGGTGGTCGGCCACCGCGTCGACCAGCAGACGGTTGTCGTGACCGTACTGGCTGAAGGTCTGCACCGCCACGACATGAGAGATCCCTGCCTCCTGCCGACTGCGCTCCAGGTGCTCCACCGTTCCGGCGCCCGCCGGCGGGCGGCTGGGATTCGGTGTGGTGGGGTAGCGGTTGTCATCCTCGGAGGAGAGATGGGCATGGGTCTCGACGATCGTCATGGTGGCACAGCCTTCAATAGGAGTAAGCCCTTGCCGTCTCGTACAGAGCCAGGATGTTCTCCACCGGCACGTCGGCCTGGATGTTGTGAATCGGGTTGACGACGCAGCCGCCTCCCGGGGCGAAGATGTCCAGACACTCCTGTGCCTCGCGGCGTACATCGGCGGCCGAACCGGTGCTGCACGCACTGCAACCGGAAGTGATCGCCGCCGCCAACCGTCGGTCGGTGGCGCGACAGAACGCCCTCGACGCACACTGCATACGACCGGGCGCCGCCGGCGTGCTGATGGAACAGGACACGGCCGGCTCCAACGGACCGCTGGTGTCACCGGACATGTTCCGCGAGCTGAGCTATCCGTATCTGAAGGCACGTATGCACCATGTCAGGGAGTCCGGTGTGGAGCAGATCATCTTTCATAACTGTGGCAACAACATGCCCCTCATGGAGATGTTCATCGACTGCGGCGTCGACTGCTACCAGTCGCTGCAGACGACGGCCGGCATGGAGGTGGGGTTGCTCAAACAGAACTACGGCCAGCACCTGTGTTTCTGGGGTGGCGCGTCCGTGGAGCTGCTCATCGACGGCACGCCGGACGAGGTGCGCGCCGATGTACGCAGGGCCATGGAACGAGGTGCCCCCGGAGGCGGTTTCATACTGGGTCCCTCACACTCGGTCGCCTTCGGTACGAAGTAAGACAACTTCCTCGCCTTCCTGGACGAGTTCGACCGCTGGCGCGACCACTACTGCTGAACCCGGCGGGCTACGCGGCTTGCCATCACCCGACGACAGGGTCTTCTTAGGGCCATCCTCTCGTCACGGGCCGTCGTCCGGCAGCAAGACCAGGAGAAGTGCACATGAGCACGACCTCACGCGAACGCATCCGTTGCGCCCTGACGGGGCAGCCCCACGACAGAGTACCGTACCAGGACGTTTTCTGGCGCTCCACGGAGATTCGCTGGCGTCGGGAAGGGCTTCCTGCGGATGTCGATCTCAGCGAGCACTTCGGCTGTGAGATGGCCCGCATCGGCGGCGACTACACCCTGCAGTTTCCCGAACGGACCCTGGAGGAAACGGACAGGTACAGGGTGTATGTCGACGGCGATGGTGCCACCCGCAAGGTGATCGCCATCGGCGACGACTGGACACCCCACTGGCTGGAATTCACCGTCAACTCTTCAGACTCCTGGCAGCAGCACCGCGGACGGTTGACGTACAACCCGTCCCGCGTGCCCTCGCTGGACGGCTACCGGCGGGCCCGGCAGAAGGACCAGTTCGTTGCCTTTTCCGCCCATGCCTCATTCCACCCCACATGGCACAAGATCGGCCTCGAGACAATGCTGATGGCCATGCTGGAAGAGCCCGACTGGCCGGCGGATATGATGGCCATGCATGCACAGTTGATCATCGATATCTACGAGGGTATGAAGACGGCGGGCTTCGAGTTCGACGGCGTCTTCCTGGCCGACGACCTGGGCTATCGCACGGCGCCGTTGATCTCGCCTGCCATGTACCGCGAGCAGGTCATGCCCCATCATCGCCGGGTCTGCGAGCACTTCGCCGCCGACGGTCTGCCCATCGTGCTGCATTCGGATGGTGATGTACGGCCTCTGATCCCCTCTTTCCTGGAGGCCGGGTTCACCGGTCTGCACCCGCTGGAAGCCAAGGCGGGCCTGGATGTGGGGGCCCTACGCGCCGAGCACGGTGACCGCCTGGCGCTGTTCGGCGGCATCGATGCGACCAAACTGGCCGGCACCGAAGACCAGGTCGTGGAAGAGGTGCGCACCAAGGTGGCAGCCGGCAAGGAGGGCGCCGCCGGTTACCTGTTCCACACCGATCATTCGGTGCCCAGTGACGTGTCGCTGAGCAACTACCAGCTGGCATTACGCACGCTCGCGGAGTGCGGCGCGTACGACTGAGACGGGGCGCATGATCGATCCGAGCGACCGCCCTGCCTTCAGTCCCTGGACCGATCCGGTCACCGGTGTCACCAGCTATCACCTGAGCCAGCGGGTGGCGCCGCTGCAGCAGTCGTTCTACTTCACCAACCGCTCGTTGTCGGAGGATGGCCGCTGGCTCTGGTTCTACGCCGCCCACCCACCGGGTGGCAATGCCTACGAGGGCCGTTGCCTCGGGGTGTGTGACATGGTGGATGGCGATGTCCGCTGGTTTCCCGAAACGCAGTTCCGCGATGCCTCACCGATGGTGGCTGGTGACAGCGGCGAGGTCTACTGGTGCTGGGAATACAGTGTCTACCGGCGCGGTCCCGCAGCCGACGCCGAGACCATTCTCGTCAACAGCGTGCCTGAGGATCTGCACCGCGGGCGGGCCGGAGAACGCCTGGCAACGCACCTGACACGCTCGGCCGATGGCCGCAATAAGGGCGTTTCTGGATCCTCTGTCAAGCCACGAATAGCGACCATCGACCTGGAGAAAGGGGAAGTTACCGTCGCAACGAAGGCTGATCTGGATTGACCTGCCGACCGGACGTGGGCAGTGGACGTTGCCACGGAGCGGGCGGTTGGGGCATATGAGACCTAATACTATAGAATCTCCTATGCAATCAAATACAGTCCTCGTGGGCGGACGCCACCTCAAACAGTTCAATCAGTAAGGCAGCCCATCCGTCTGTTTCTCGGCACGTAGTGCGTGGAGGTACCCTTCTGTAGTCCTGATTTCCGAATGCCCGGCGATCTCTTGAAGGGTGCGTACGTCAACCCCAGCGCGGGCAAGTTCTGTAAGAAATGTGTGTCGGAAGCTGTACAGCGTGATCTTCGGATTCAGCCCTTCAGCGATTACCATCTTCCTGAATGCCGACTGGATGGCGTTCTCCGACAGATGTCGGTTCTTGAATCCAGATCGACGAGCACCGCCACCGGGGAGCATGAATGGTCCGAAAAAATCCTTTCGTTTCAGCCATTCTTTCTGTGCTGCTACAAATTCGACGAGTGCAGCCTTCACGCCAATTACCCGCATTTCCCAATCCTTCGGAATCCACCGTTTGCCGGTCTCCTCGCAGACGGTCTCTTGAATATCGAGTCGGTGACGGGTCGCGCTTAGCCATCCCCACTGGCACCATGCCATCTCTTCAGGTCTGAGACCCGCATATAGCCCCAGACGGCACGCAGTGGGCAGTCCCCCGTTGATCCATTGTCTATAGTGAAGGGATCGCTCCAGCAGGTGCACTGCCTCATCTGGTTCGATGATGACACGAGGCGCTACGCGCTTCGGCTGTCGAAGCCTAATGCTTCGACTGGGATTTTCCTCGATCATCCCCAGCTTTACGGCGCAGTCGATCAAGATCCGAGTCTTCGTCAGCCAGTGCATCACAGTCCACGGGCTGTAGTTGCTGCTTTCCAGTTGCCGCAGTTTCCCACGAACGTGGTCTTCGGTCAGGTCTCTCAGGTCAGGATGTTCCATTGACAACCACTCGACGATCTGGCGAGTTTGTCCCATGTTGTTGCGATGTGACTTTCGACCAGCATCGTGAGCCTTGCTTTCATCGAGTGCGCGTTGCTCGTAGAGATCGAGGATCTCTTTGAAGTTCGCATCGTCCGTGCGTCTGCGACGAGCCCCGGTGTCCTTCCAACCGGGAAAGGCAACCATGGCCTCATCTGTGCTGAGCCAGCCACGTTCGATCCAATCAAGGATCTCGGATTGTTGTGCAATTCCAGACCTTGAGGCATCCTCAAGTAGAATGACTCTGGCCAGCAGGCGATCAGCATCCGCCTCGGTTTTTTTGTAGGCTTGGTGAACCTTGCCGCGGATACGCCACTTGATCCGCCAACAGGACCGAGCCTTGAACGGATGTTTCGATGCCAAGCGGTAACCCTCTTTGTAACCCTCTTGAAACGTCAAGAACGCCATAATTACTGCACGAACGGGCACGAATGTTAGGGTACAGAGGTGGCGCAAACAAGGCACGATGAGGGCACGTCTCGGCGCTGTTTGAGTGAGTTTTCCAGAGGGCGCAAGTCATTGCAGCGCCTGAATTACAGATAGAAAAGGGTCCCCAGGTATATGACCCAGGGACCCTTTCAATATGGTGGGCGATACTGGAATTGAACCAGTGACCTCCTGCATGTCAAGCAGGCACTCTAACCATCTGAGCTAATCGCCCGTCACTCTGTACAGGCGAAATAAAGTACGGCATCCAAGGAGAGGGTCAAGCATGGGAAAGACATATCGAGTGGGATTGGTCGGTTGTGGGAGAATGGGTACCACCATCGATGACGAAGTGCGTGATCGGCCGAATGCAGATCTGTTTCTGCCCTATTCACATGCCGCCGCCGTGGTGGCATGTGATCGTACTGATCTGGTAGCCGTCAGCGATCCCTTCGCAGAAAAGGCTCAGGCTGCAGCCGACCGATATGATGTCCCGACGACCTACACGGATGCCGAGGAGATGATCCGCAAGGAGGGGCTCGACGTCGTCTGTATTGCCACGCGTCCGTCACCCCATGCACCGGTCACGATCTTCGCTGCTGAGAACGGCGTGGGCGCCGTCTACTGCGAGAAGCCGCTGTGCAATTCACCCGCCGAAGCTGATGCTATGACCGCTGCCCTGGCCGCAAAGGGGGTCCTGTTCAACTACGGAACTCAGCGACGTTACGTGGCGCTCTACCAGAGCATGCGATCTATGGTCGAGGCCGGAGACATCGGCGATCTACAGGCCATTGTCGCCAATTGTGGTGCGAGCAGCGCTCAGTGGGGACACACGCACACCGCGGACATGCTGCTCTATCTCTCGGGCGACGCGGATGTCGATTTCGTGCAGGGCACGGCACGTTTCCAGGACTCAGACTGGGACGGCAACCGGCTCACCGTCGATCCGGCGATCGAACAGGGATACGTGCGATTCGCCACGGGTGTGCACGGCTATCTGGTCGCCTCGGGTGGGTATGAGTTCGAGATCAGCGGTAGCGAGGGAAAACTGCGCACCCTCTCCAACGGGATCGGGTATACATGGCGTCGCACGGCCGAGTTCGATGAACTCGTTGAGCAGGACGCACCGGCGGCGCCCATCGAGAGTGGCACGCTGCGCGCCATCGAAGACCTCGTGACGGCGTTGGATGGGGGATCCGAGACGATGGGTGGGATCGACTGTGCCCGTCTAAGTCAGGAGATCATCTTCGGCCTCGTCGCGTCTCATCGAGCCGATGGCCGCAGAGTCGAACTGCCACTGGCCGATCGTGACTGGTCGATTCAACCCGACAACTACTAGATCGTCCATGCCGATCCAACGGCCACTGGTTTACAGATGCAGGTGACGATCGTCAGCTTCGTGCGCGGCCGAAGCGACTTCGAGGAGGCGGAAGCAGAATTCGTGCGCCGCATGTCGGCGCACACTCGCGTGGCGCACGAGACCATCAAGTCGTGGTCAGATACGACCACATTGCCCAAGAATCTCGAGCGTGGACACGTGGTCGGGTTGTGCATCGATGGGAAGGTCCTTGATTCCGAAGGTCTCGCAGATCACATCGGCCGCTTGCAGCAGCAAGGCCGATCTCATCTCGTCTTCGTCATCGGTGCCGCCGACGGGATGCCCGCAGGCGTGGAACAGCAACTGCAGGAACGTTGGTCTCTCTCTCGCCTCACGTTCTCACACGGACTGGCAAGGCTGTTGCTGCTGGAGGTGCTCTACCGTTCCTTCGATCTGCTGCACGGTGGCGGGCGCTACCACAAGTAGCGGTGCTACTACGGATATTGGAGCAGGCATCGAACCGGATGCACCGAGTAGTTCCCCTACAATCGTGCCTAAAAGTAACTCATCAGTTTCTCCCAGACCGACATCCGTTCGATGCTCGTCGCCGCCACCAGGTCGATCTGTGCCAGGAGGCTGTCGTCGAGGCTGATCGCCAACACGCCAAGACTGTCGCCTGCTTTGACGGGTGCCTCCCACAATGTGGGCAGCCGTACTTCGTGATGCAGACGCCGTCGTTCCTCAGGTGTGAGCACGGCGATGGCTCCACCGGCAGTGACCGCAGTGACGTCAGGCGAGAGTCCCCAGTCCAGGGCAACGACACCGGAGGAATCACCGGCGACGGAGATGGGGGCCTTTACGAAATTGTTGAAGCCCCACAACAGGAGCCGAGCGGACTCCTTGTCGCGGGCGCGCTCCCCACGACTTCCCATCACGACGGACACCAGTCGCATATCACGGCGTTTCGCTGTGGCAACGAGGTTGTATCCGGCGCGTTGCGTGTACCCCGTCTTGAGACCATCGAGTCCGGGGAATTTGCCCAGAAGGCGATTGGTCGCCCACAGTTTGAACTTTCCATCACGGAAAGGTGCTGAACGGATGGAGGACCACTCGAGAATCTGCGGATGCTGAATGAGAGACAGTGCGATGAGCGACAGGTCACGGGCACTCGTCAGATTCCCCTCATCGGCCGGTGTGTCGTCCAGGCCGTGAACGTTGACGCACCGTGTCTGTGTGAGACCGATCTGCTCCGCCTTGTCATTCATCAGGTCGACAAATCCCTCGACGGTTCCCCCGATGTGCTCGGCCACGGCAACACAGGCGTCATTGGCCGACGCGATCACGATGGCATGCATCAACTCTTCGAGAGGGAAGACCTCGCCCTCTCGAAGAAACACCTGAGATCCACCCATTCGACTCGCCCAGGCGGAGGTGTAGATCGAATCTGTCAGTGACAGGCGCCCTGCCTGGACACCGTCCATCACGACAAGTTGCAGCAGCAACTTTTGCGTGCTTGCCGGCGATCTTGCCTTGTCGGAGTTGTAGGAGAACAGGACGGTCCCCGTCTCGGCTTCCAGCAGCAGGGCTGCGGCGAAGGGTGGATCGTCCCCAATGGAATATCGCGCACCGTGTGCGGTTTGCTTTGTAGCTGCAAGAATGAGGGCAACACAGAGCGTGAGCCCGGTACTCAGATGACGCATACTGCGCATCAGGTCTCCGTTTGTTCGCAGGAAGAGAGGATCTGTCGAGGGGAGCGGTTGATCATTGGCATCGATCACCAGACACTGGCGCAATGCCGGGGCGACTGAGTAAGATAGCCGTCGATCGATCACTCCAGCAACCGGATCGCATTCAGATGCCGCATGTCTTTGTCGCCGGTCTCGTGCACGAGACGCACACCTTCCTCAGTGAACGGACTGGCCTCGACGCCTTCGAGCACACCCTTTGGCTGCGCGGCGAAGCCATGCTGGCGCGCTGCGACGGCGACGCATCCCCTATGGGGGGCGCCCTGGAGGTGGCCACGGCCCGTGGCTGGCAGGTCTACCCCTCACGCTACGGGGCGGCCATGCCGTCAGGGACGGTGACCGACGACGTTCTGGAAACATGGTGGGATGATGTGCAGCAGGATCTGTCGGCGGCCCTGACCGAGGGCATCGACGGCATTCTGCTGATCCTCCACGGGGCCATGACCTTCCAGGGCTTCGCAGATGGGGAAGGGGAGATCCTTCGCCGGACTCGTCGCGTGCTGACGGATCGCCTTGGTGATCAAGAGGGCGTGAGGTTTCCCATCGCGGCTGATCTCGACCTGCACGCGAACTTCAGTTTCGACATGGCCGAACACGCGACGTTGTTCACCAGCTACCGTGAGAACCCACATACCGATGCGCGAGAGGCTGGGATTCGCGCTGCCCAACTCCTCGACCGTGTGATCTCCGAGCGATTGACTCCCCAGGTTGTGGCCGTGAAACCGCCGGTGCTCTACAGCCCCCAAGGCACGGCGTCTGCGGCAGATCCGGTACTCGCCTTCGAATCGATGGCCCGCCGTCTCGAACTTGACCACCCTGAGTTGCTCGAGGTCTGTGTGCTGCCGGGCTTTTCTTACGCCGATATCCCTTGTGCGGGAGTTTCCTTTTGCGCCACCACCGTGGGCGATGCCCAGCAGGCGCGTGCCTGGCTGGAGCCTCTTGCCGACGAGGCACTGGCTCGAACAACTGAAGGCAACCCCCTCGATCCACCGATCGACGAGGTCATGCCCAAGGCAGTTCGTTTTGGTCGCGGGCCGATCGGTCTGGTGGAGCCTTCCGACAACATCGGAGGGGGGACTCCTGGTGACGGCACTGGGATTCTGGCCGCGTTCCTGCGCTACGAAGTGGACAACGCCGTGGTCGTGATCAATGACCCCGCCGTGGCAGCCGCCTGTCACGAAGTCAGTGAGGGTGATCGTCTTCAACTGTCCATCGGTGCCAAGCTCGACCGCTTCCATGGCGATCCCATGGCACTGGAGGTGAAACTGGAGAATCTCACGGATGGGCGCTTTACATTAGAGAACGAGAAATCACATCTGGCATCTCTCGTGGGACGCCACGTCGACATGGGGCCAAGCGCCGTCGTCAGACACCAGGGCGTGCGAATTCTGCTCACGACGTATAAGACGCCCCCCATGGATCTGGGACAACTGCGAAGCCAGGGCATCGTGCCGGAGGACCTGCACATGGTGGGCATCAAGGCGGCCGTTGCACATCGAGCGGCCTACGATCCCATCCTGGCCAAGACGTATTACGTAGACACACCGGGATTGGGGTCCAGCGATCTGCGGCGGTTTTCCTTCCAGAACATCCCCAGGCCGATGGCCCCACTGGATTGACCTGGTGGATATTCCCCGTAACCCACACAGTTTTCGGAGCCAGGCTCGTGACCACAGTGACTGACGCAGGACTGACGTTTGCAGGCAAGCCCCTCGATGCGGCAGCCGATTCACTCGGTGAGTTGCTTCGCTCGGATGACATCGCTCACGACGCGGATGCGCTTCGCTCGCGGGTCGCCGAAGACGGCTATCTCTATCTGCCCGGGTTGCTCGATCGTGATCAGGTGATGGATGCTCGCCGAGAAGTCCTGCGGCGCCTCGCAGAGGGTGGCGTCGTGGACGATGTCGATCACGACCTGATGGCGGGCATCGTGAAGCCGGACTCCAGCATCAATTTTGCACCCAATCTGGCCAGAGACAACGCACCGCTGGACAAGGTGCTCTACTCTGGGGCCATGATGGACTTCTACGAGCGTTTTCTCGGCGGCCCTGTCCGACACTTCGATTACACGTGGTTCCGCGCCAAGACCCCGGGCACGACGACGGCTACGCAGCCCCACTATGACGTTGTTTACATGGGGAGGGGCACCAAGAACCTATGGACGTCCTGGACGCCACTGGGGGATGTCCCCCTCGAGTCAGGTGGCCTGATCGTGCTAGAGGGCTCCCACAAGATCGAAGCATTGCGAGACGGTTATGGCTCCACCGACGTGGACAAGTTCTGCGCCAACGAAAACGAAGCGGATCGAATCGTCGAGGAAGCGCAGGCTCAGGAGCGCGAACTGACGTCGGAAGAAAGCCAGCTCATCCACTGGCAGGGGCGAGGGTCCTTCAGTGTGGACGCGATTGCCACACGAGCCCAACTCGGCGGCCGCTGGTTGACGGCCACCTACGAGGCCGGGGACCTGCTCGTACTAAGCATGCATACGATGCATGCGAGTTCTGACAACCAGACTCGTTCGATCCGATTGTCCTCGGACTCACGTTATCAGCTGGCCAGCGAACCTGCCGACGAACGATGGATCGGCGACAATCCACCTCTGCATGGCATTCGGGCCAAGCGCGGGCTGATCTGCTGACAGGTCTGAACCTGTCCGCGGCCTCGCCGTGCAAGCTTGAACGGGGCCGCCTCAGCCGGTCACGTGGACGGCGTCGATCACCTCGGAAGAAGAGTCTGTCGTGATCGAATAGGCGAATCCTTCGTCCGACCCGGCTGCACCGTGCCGGCCATGCCGATCGATGGCGACGAAGTTCACGTGCACCTCTTCCAGTGATTTCGGATCCTTCCTACCGATGCTGAGCACCGTATCGATACAGGCCTCTTCCGGTGTCGCACCTCGTCCCATCAGTTCCACGGCCAGAAACGACCCGCAGTAGCGCATGACATTCTCGCCGACGCCCGTCGCGCCTGCGGCTCCGATCTGCCCGTCTACGTAGAGACCACCGCCGATGATGGGAGAATCGCCCACGCGACCGGCCAGCTTGTATCCCCAACCACTGGTCGAGCAACCCCCAGCAAGGGTGCCGTCCGCCGCTCGCCCGACGAGCGCGATCGTGTCGTGGCTCTCGGACAGACTCATCTCGATCTGCTCTTTCTTCCACGCCTCCCACTTGAGTCGCCGATCCTCGGTGAGCAGTTCCGCCTCAGCCAGCCCTTCGTCGATGGCGAACTGGCGTGCCCCCTCGCCGACGAGCATGACGTGTTTTGTCTTTTCCATCACACGACGGGCGACCGAGATCGGGTGGGCGATACCGGTCATGCCCGCTACACTGCCTGCATTGTAGGTGGTGCCGTCCATGATGCACGCATCCAACTCCACCACACCTCTCGCATTCGGGGTTCCGCCGATGCCGACCGAATGATTGTCCGCGTCGGCCTCTACCAGCTGAATGCCACTTTCGATGGCATCGAGGAGTGTGCCCTTCGCCAATGTCTGCCTCGCCTGTTCGTTGGCCAGCTTGCCGAAGGCCCAGGTGGAGGCGAAGATCGAGCCATCGAGATGGGCCGGTGTTTCCATGGCACCCGCTTGTTGAGTGGTTGCGCCTGATCCGGCCACGACGCCCGCCGCTGCGAGGGTGGCGGATTGAGAGAGAAAACTGCGTCGTGACAAGGGTGTCGGCATCGTAGGGATACTCCGGTTTAGAGGCTGGAGGGCCGGCGCCTTCAGAGAAGTCCTGTTCCATCTTGCTGAAAAAGCGTAAAAGCAAGCTATGGTATCCCCCAAGGGGCGGAAAGTGTTCAGATTCGGCCAGATTTCTACAGGTTCAGGACAGACATCAGGATTGGAGCTGTGAGAAACTCCTTGGATCTCAAAACAGGAACCCTTACGTTTAAAACTTACGTCTGTACCGGACCTTGGGTCCGCCGCTTTCCGCTAACAACCGCCAAGGAGTGAGCACATGCGGAAGTTTCTAGTAGCAGGTGTTGCAACCCTGCTCGTCGCTGGCGCCGCCAGCGCCCAGTTCTTCGATCCGCCGGCACTGGCCGATCGCAATGGCAGCACAGGCCTTCCTTTCTACATGCTGGAGGTCCCCAATCCAGGTTCCATGGTCTCTGATGGAAACAAGGGCGATTGGGGTTGGTTTGATCCCGAGTTCACTCTGGCGATGGACGAGTGGCGTGACGAAGGTGACCGTCCTGCGCCTTCGCGCGGTGACCTCAACATCACCACGCTCATGGGTTGGGCGGGTGGCGACGTGAACCGTTGGTACGTGTTCATGGAGTCCTTCGATGACGTCCTCGACCACGACGGTACCAGTGTCGTCCGTTGGGATGGCGACATGTTGCAGGTGGGTCATGACCCCCAGGATCACGGTCGTCAGCGCGGTCCGGCGTCTGGTTTCACGATGGAGTGGATGATGGCTCCTGGTGACGTGGTCGAGCCGAACAACGTTCGTTTCCGGTACGGTGGCGTCGAGGGTGAGCCCGACACGTGGGCAGAGTATGGCACCCAACCTTGGATCAATCACACGGTCACCGTCGATCCGCCAGAGGCGTTCGCCGCGGAGCTGTGGACGGATGGTGGAACCACCGTCTACGAGTTCGACATCAAGGTTCTGGCTTTCCAGGACGACGCTGGTCCTTCGGCCAGTGAAGAGTGGCAGATGGATGCTGTCGCCGGTCCTGATGGCGATGGATTCCCCTTCGCTTTCTGGTATGAGGATGGTGAGGGTCCCGACTCTTCCTTCGGTACCAACGAAGATGGTACCCCGGGTGGCCGCAATGACTGGACCACACGTGGTCCCGAGGCCTCCGGTCGTCAGTATTACTCGCACGCGACGCTGCTGAGAATCGGCGAGTACACCGCCGGCACCGCAACTGCAGTCCAGACGTCGACGTGGGGCAACATCAAAAACTCCTTCCGATAGATCTTTGAGGGAGTTTCCTCTGGGGGGCAACCCCTGGTAGGACGTACATTTGTCGGGTCAGCCGGTAGTCACCGGCTGGCCCGATTTGCGTTGTTTTCCTACTCTTTCCTACCTCTGCACACACCTTTTGTGCGGTGTGAACCGCACTCCGACCTTTTCAGGATGAGATCCGGTGAATAGCTGGCGAATCTGTGGTGTCGCGGCGGTGGTTGCCCTGGTGCTGGCCCCCGCCTGTGGTCGCTACTTTCCGACTTCCTTCCGACCGGTTCACGAGCAGGTCGAGGGGATGACCGTCAACGACGACGGCTCGATCACCTACGATCTCGAACGTCTGGCTATCACACTGCGTCCCATGATGGACGAGGAGCTGAACCGGCTCGTGTCCCCATCGGGCAACGTGGAGGTCAATCCATACACCTTTGGTGAGCTCACGAAACCGGGTGAAAACTGGACGCCGAGCCGTTTCACCGTCTTTCGCTTGGAAGTGGCCAACTATCAATTTCCGAAGGTCCGCATCGATCCAGACGTCAGTCAGATTACGGCCTCGAACCGACGACAATACGATCCGCTGAGCTTCGCGGAGTTGTACGAATACTATCGAGCGCACTGGGTGGGCCGTACCGGGCAGGGCCGCACAGACTTCCGTACCCGAACGGACGTACTGAACCGGACCATGTTTTCCAGCAATTTCATCTTCAGTGGCACCGACGCCGACGGCTACATCGTGTTTCCCCGTCTCGACGATGACGTCACGCAGATCGACGTGGATCTCAATGACATCGCAGTCCGTTTCGATTATGCCGACGAGCCCGTCGAACAGATCGACCTGACCTTCAGGTTTGGCCGCGATATCCTGCGCGGAAACACACTTGCTGACGCCGTGAAAGACAACTGATCGATGGCTCGTCTTTTCGCGATCATCGCTATCACGGCGCTGATGGCGACTACAATCTCCGGTCAAGCCCAGTCGTGGCGAGTCGGTGGATCGGGTGACGGATTCAACCAGATTGCGCTGACGCAGAGCGGCGCCCTGGAGGTGGATGGCGGCCTGCAGCCCCTCGAGTTGCGTGAGGGCGCCAATCTCATCGAGTTGCTCACGGAGACAGGACTCGTCTGGGCAAACGGCCAGCCCACAGACTTCGTCGCCGCCGGTCAGCCCCGGGCTTGGTCGAATGATACCCAGTTCAATCTCATCGACGGGCCTCTGGACTTGCTGGACGGCGATCCCAACACCTCTACGGACGCCCTCTTTAAAGCTGTCAGAAACCAGTCCGGCGCCGCCTTCTTCTTTGATCTGGGTGCGCCCTTCCCGCTGAACCGAATTCGTTTCTTTCCCGCCGAAGACGACCCGGATTCCTTCATCGAGGCTTTCGCGATCTTCGTCAACGATGGGGTGAACTACAACGACATTCGGCGACCTCTGTATGAGGAACTGCGTCGCGTCGAGGTGAACAAAGACATCGTCGTCGATCTGGAGTTCGCATCTCTGCAGGGGAGGTTCCTGCGGTTGCTCGTTTTGTCGAAGACCGCCTTCAATCTGGCGGAGTTCGAGATCTACGGTGAAGGATTCGTCCCCATTGCCAGCTACGAGTCAGAGCTGCACTCCTTTGACGCGCCCGTCAATTTTGGCGACTTGACTCTCCACGCAACGCGATTGCTGCGCGATGGTGGTGTCGAGGCCGAGGATGATGAAGGCCCCACAGCCGTTATTCAGATTCGTACCGGTGCCGACGAGACGCCCAATGTCTACTTTCGCCGCGACAGGGACACGGGGTCGCAGTTCGAGGTCGAGTTTGAGGAGTACGACAAGCGACTTCCGCGGCAGGCGCTGTTCCAGGTTGACCCCAGCACCAAGCAGATCCTCGGCGAAGTCAACAGATCGACGTATCTCGCTTTGCCGGTAGCGGAGCAGGGCCCGATCCGAGACTTCGTCAAGGGTGACATCCGCGGCGATGTCGACAATTGGAGCGCCTGGTCGCCGTCGCTGACCATCGACTCCACAGGGACCCTCACCGTCCCCATCGATCTGTTCAGCCCACGCGAGTATCTGCAGTTTCGCGTCGCCTTCACGGGTGACGCTGACAACGTCATGCGTATCGACTCGCTGGAGATCGAACATTTCTCGCGACTGGTGTCGACAGCCATCGGTGAACTGGCCCTGGCCGATGATCCAAACCCCGCCGATGGCATCGTGGAGGTGCCCGGCGGTATCGATACGGCCTTCGTCTATGATCTGCGAACCGAATTCGATTCGGCGAGTCTGCCGGGGTTTCGCGGAATTCGTGTCGAGGCCTTTCCGCCCCCGGTCTTCACGGGCCTGCTGTCTGGTGATCCCCTGCAGCCCGTGGAAGGTCTGCAGGAGGTCAAGACGGAGCAGGGCTTTGATGTGTTTTTCGATCCAGTGAACATCTCCAGTTCCTTCCGACTGCTGTTCGACTTACGTCTTCTCGAACACAACACACCCGTCAAAGCCTGGCTGATCGGTGAGGGCGATGCGCCACCCCATCCTGTGCATCCCGGCAACGCTTCTGCGGAGATCTCCACGAGTGTCACCCACGCCTTCAGCGTCGAGACTCGTCCCATCGTGGAGGCGCGGGCGTCGACGTCCGTAATCACTCCCAATGACGATGGCAGAAATGACAAAGCAGAGATTCTGCTCATCCTCTCCCAATTTGTCGGCGGGATCGAAGTTGAGGCGGAAATCCTCGATCTGAGTGGCCGTCGCGTGCGTCGCCTCGTCTTCGACCGGCGGGCGGCTGGCGCTTACGATGAAGACTGGGACGGTCGAGACGACGGCGGAGATCTGGTGCCCCCAGGTCTCTATATCCTCCGACTCGCCGCCACAACTGACGCCGAGACCTTCCACAGCGCCAAGATTCTGGGAGTGGCATATTGAGCCGGCTTGGAATGACACGGACGATCACCACAGTGATCGCGACGGTGGCGGTTCAGCTGCTCCCCGGGCAGGCCATCGCTCAGGCTACGAGCTGGGTCGTGGGTGGTCAGGGCGGCGAGCCCTGGGCGAATGCGGTGCAGCAGTGGATTGCTCTCGATGATTCGGTTCAACCCGGCTCTGTGCAACCTCTGCAGCTAAAAAAGGGCGTCAATCTCATCCGGGAGCCCGTGCGTACATCTCCCACGTCCAGGCAACTGAGTCGATTCGGTTACCGATGGACCATTCACAAGGGTCCCCGTCAGATCGAGGCGGACACCCTTCAGGTGGGCTGGCACCCACGTCTCTGGGACAACGGAGAAGTGAACGCCCGAGCCAACAATCTGAGCCTCGTCGACGGTGACGAACTGACGGCGGCGATCACTCACAATCGGAGCGACGCCCAGGAAAGGAAGGGGGATCCCAGCGGCCTCATCTTTTACACCATCGACCTCGCCGTACCTGTGCCCATCGACAGCATCGTCTTCTTTCCGCCGCAGAGCGGCATCAACTCAGAGAATCAGCGGCAGCGGGAATTGTTCCCATCCAGTTTCGAAGTGAGCCGGACCAATATGCCGGTGGAGTGGCTGATCTTTGAGGACGAAACGACGTCTGTCGGAAGCGCCGGCTATCATGCACTCGACGACATCGTGGCAACCGCCTTCGCCAACAATAAGAGCATCGTGTCGCTCTCGACCGATCTGGCTTTTACCCGATTCCTTCGGTTCCGTTGGGGGCAGGAGCTGCGCACGATCCTGGTGGCGGAGATCAAAGCTTTTGGTCGGGGTTATCCGCAGGAGGCCCGATACGTCTCGGCGCCGCACTTCTTCGGTACTCCCGTCAGTCTGGGTCGCGTCGACTGGAGTTTCACCCGCTACCGTGAAGCACCCTCGGGAGAGATTTTCGAAGACCCTGATGCCCCCGTGGAACTGGTGCTGCGTACCCGTGCTGGCAGTGATGAGTATCCAACGGACTACTTCATCTTCGACGATCTGGGCCGTTCCCTGCTCGTCGACAAAACGACATACTTCCGTGCACCACGAGTGGATGGCCGCTTTAGTGAGGGCGTTCCCGGTTTCCGGGCACGACGGGCCGATGACATCACCAACTGGAACAACTGGTCTGTGCCCTACGAACGATCGGGGGCAGAGAACAGGTCATCGGATGGCAGCAAGTATCTGCAGTTTTCATTTGAGATCGTCACCGAAGATCCCATGACCTTCGGTGTTCTGGACTCCCTTTCCTTCGAAGTGTCGCCGCTACTGGCCGACAGTGCGATCGCCGAGGTATCTCTCGATGGTGTGCCACTTTCAAGCCAGGGAGAGGTTGAAGTGCCCATGGGCGTCGATACCCTGTTCGCCTACGATCTACGCACTGTCGCAGGCGACACGGCTCTATCCGGCTACGACGGTGTCGAACTGTCCTTGCCTGCCGGCGCTCGGTTTGTAGATCTCGAGATCGAAGGTGTAGCTGCCACCGAAGGAACGGACTTCGAACTGACCCAGGAGACGAACCGAATCGCGCTGACCTTTCCCGCGGTGATTCAGCAGGATCGAGCCATGAGGATTCGGTTTCGCTCCGCCATTTTCCAGGCGTCTCAGTTCCTCGAGGCACGCATTTCCAACAGTGGCGTGGGGGATCAGTTGCCCCAATCGATCGAGGCGGGCGACGCACGTGACGACGTCAACAGCAATGGCGTTCAGGTGATTGCCAGCGATACCAGATTCGGTGTCTTGCGTGATATTCGACTGTCGACACCCGTCGTCACACCGAATGATGATGAAATCAACGACGACACGCGGATTCTCTTCGACTTGTTCGGTGTTCAGGACGGTGTGTTCAGGGTCGAGGTCTTCGACCTGGCAGGCCGACGGGTGCGCAACATCCTCGCAGACCGAGCCTCATCTGGTGCCTTCGGTGCCGTCTGGGATGGCACGGACGATGATCGCCAGGTCGTGGCTCCAGGAATGTATCTGATCCGCGTCGAGATCGACGTCGACGAAGGCACGGTCACGCGAGTTGAACCGGTTGCGGTCGCCTACTGATCGCCACTATGGGAATCGACATGAAACGCTTATCTCGAATCCTCACACTGTCCGTTCTGTTGATCGCCATTCCGGCCATTGGCCAGGATCTGATCTTTGATACGGATGAATTCGCGAGTTGGCAGTATCCGGCAGGTCTCGTGAACGTCACCGACGAAGGTGTGACGGTGAAGCGGTTTGGCGCGACGGAAAACGCCGTGGCTGATATCGACGATCACTCGTCGATTACGATTGGCCAGTTCGGTTCGCGTCCTGCTCGCACCCCAACCAATCAGTTCTCCGCAGACCGCATTCGAGACCAGGACGAGACGACGTACTGGAAGCCGAACCCGAATGATCCCCTGCAGCTGTGGTGGATCGAGTTGGATCTGGGTCGCGTCGTTGTGGCTGACAAGGTCCGCGTGATTTTCCCTGACGAAGAGGGGGCTCGCCCCTTCAGCTTCTTCTCCGTCTTCGCCAGTCCAGGCATCCCCGTGTTTGGCAGCATTCAGCCCCAGATCGTCTACGAACGGATCGGTCGCCCGATCAACAACAATACCTCTCAGGTCGTCGAGTTCAATCTGAGCATGACCGGCTTGAACAGCGCCGAGGGAGCCCATCTCGACCTCAGCTCGACCATGAACTTCGATTTGGTGCGCTTTATCCGGTTCGAGGCAACGGGTGCGACGCCGGATGCTGCTCTAGCAGAGATCGAAGTCGATGGCGTGGGCTTCAATCTGTCCAGCATGGTCGGTACGCCAACTCGCCGAGAAGATGAAGAGCCACACTGGGGCGGTACGACGTGGACATCGAAGGACCGCGACTGCGAAGGCTGTGGAAAGGGAAGTGGCGCCGACGAGATGCTCGACGAAGACGTTGGGTTCCGAACCTGGACGATCGAGGGTTCCGACAAGGGGGACTGGCGCAAGTCGGGTGTGTGGCAGACGATCGACTTCGGCAGCATCTTTCGCATCGACCGCGTGATCTTCTTCCCCATCGTTGCAGGTCGAAGCCCCGTGATCTATGGCTTCGAGCGCGACAAGCAGGGGAGTTGGTCGATCTTTGATTTTCTCACGTCGGACGGATCCCCGAGCAATCGTGCCGATCCCGTTACGGAAGGGCCCTTTCACTACGATGTGCTCTCTCAGGTGGAAAACTCCGGACGTCACATGTTCGACTTCCGGTTTCCACCTCTCGACATGCGGTTATTGTTGTGGCGGGTGACGAAACCCCAGCAGTTCCACCGAGCCCTTCAACTGTTCGTCTACCATGCAGAGGGTTATCCACGGCAGGTCGAGATCGAATCGGACGATCTGTCCCTCGGTGGGGCGCGCAGCATTCGCCGGATCGAGTGGGAGGGTGAAATCCCAGAGGGCACCCGCATTGAGGTAGACACACAGACGGGCAACGGATTCGATTCGATTACCAGGTATTTCCTCGTCAACGGCAACGAAATCACGAAACAGGCATGGGAGGCGCAAAGGTCTCGCAACCGGGGTCCCGTCGTCGAGGAAGAGGTACGCGACGACACATGGAGTGCCTGGAGTGATCCCCACAGATTCTCGGGCCAGGAGTTCCAGTCCCCCTCTCCTCGACGGTGGATGCGGGCCCGGGTGCGTCTGATCAGCGAAGATCCCAATGTGATGCCTATCCTCCGCTCGCTGCGGATCGTTGCCAACCTGCCACTGATCGCAGAGGGGGTGAGCGGTATCATTTCGCCCAACGAAGCCCCGCTGGATTCGCTGCAGTCCTTCAATTACGTGATCCATCCGAGTTTGCCCGCGACGGTGACCTTGCGACATACGCTTGATCGGGTCGCCAGGTCGCAGCTGAACCGGCTGGCGGCATCCGGCCGTATCCCAGCGGTGACAGACAGTCTGGTGAATGTCACCACCGATAGCCTCGTCAGAGTTTCGCTGACGACGCCACTGCGGGCCGCTTTCGGGGCGATGGAGTCTGTCGCCAGGACCACTTTCACCATGTCGCCGCGGCGAGCCATCTTTGATGTCCGCTTCGTCCAGGGGGTGGATCTGCACGGGATGCTCGATATGCTCGAAGCAGCGGTCAATGACGTGACCGTCACGCTTGATGCGGGGCAACAGGCTGCCGTACGGACCCCCGTTCTCGAGTTGGTCGAGTCAGACGCCGGTTTCAACCACATTCGAATCGATCTTCCCGAACGCGCTGACAGCCTGTCTTTCGGTCAGGTGAGTGTAGGCGGCGTGCCCGTCGAGGCGACGGTGGAGCCGAGCAGCGACGGCGCACTGCTGATCAATCTGCCGATGACGGTTCTGGCAGATTCGGTCGATGTCGCCTTCGAGACAAGGCTGATCAGGAGCCCGTCCGTGTTCCGTGTTGATGTATCGCGCGCTGAGGATGACGACAACGCTCAAGGTGTCGTGCCCCTGAAATTCGGCGCCGACCAAGTGCATGTGCCGGACGTGGCCATGGGCAGGGAGCTGATTACCAATTTCACGCACAAAGTGGTGTTCACGCCGAACAGTGATGGTATCAACGACACCTACGAAGTCGCATTTACCCTGGTACGGCCCCAGGTCGAGGTTGAGATCAAGATCTATTCTCTCGATGGACAGCTCGTGGCCGAACTGAACGAACCGGACATCGAGTCGAATCGCCCGGTCTACACATGGGATGGCCTCGTCGGTGGAAAGCCCGTTCCACCGGGCGTGTATCTGACGAGGATCGAGATGAAGACGGACGCAAGAAACCAGAGCATGCAGAAGCCCTTACACGTTGTCTATTGATGTTTGGGGTCTACTGATGATCGGCAATGGACAAATTGACGGAGACTGATGTGAGACGCGGAATCGCACTTCTGGTTTGTCTCGGCTCGATGATATCGGTGCCCGAGGCGGCCACTGCCCAACGTGCCACCGGGTTCGAGAATCCCTACTACACGTCGGGGACCAAGATCGCGCCTGCAACGCTCGTACCCTCCGTGCGCAAGTGGTATCTGCCCCAACGGCTCTACAAGCTCTACGACTGGCGGCAGGAGACATACTCCAACTACGCACGCAATAATTACGAGCGTTACAACAACGTGTTCCTCGAAGGTTCACCGTTCTATGACGTGTACGGCAACTATATCACGCAGGGCTGGCAGATCTACGACTGGACGGAAGACTATCCGGCCAGCAACGGTAGCTCCATCACCAAGAATCCTCGCTTTCGTTCCTGGTTCAACAATATCCTCATCTCTTCCAGTCGCGCAGGCCAGTTCCATTCGTCGCTGATGATCGGCGACGGGATTCGTACGACGCTGACGCCACTTACCTTCTCGAAGCCGCGTTTCGATGGCGTTCAGTGGGACATCCAGACCGACAAGTATGCCGTCACACTGCTCTCGTCGCGCGTAAACAACACGGCCGAGATCGCTCAATCGGAATTCGGTGGCGCCGTTCCCTTCAGCACCTTTACAAATATGTATGGCGCCCGTGGTCAGGCACAGGTTGGAGACTTTGCCCGCCTCGGAATGACCTTCGTCAACGCAGCGCATCGAAACTCTGAGCTGCCCTTCGGCGACAATTCCATGAGCGGCTTGCTCAGTGGGCCGATGAACAACGATTTCGTCCGCTCTATCGTGGTGCGCGTGACCGACGACTCACCAGAAGATGGCGAGGGCGGCGCCCTCCTGTCTCGTTGGCGCATCTTCCTCGATGGCGTGGAGCACACTGACGATATCTCGCCCACTGTCGAAGGGGGCGTACGCCGTCGAGGCGTGATCGAGGCGAGTGGTGCCGATGCCATCACGCTGACCTACAACATCGAAGACTTTTCACCGAGTGTCGAAGACGAGATCATCGACTTTCGTGAGATCGGTTTGATAGAGATCGGTCTGGTCCTGGCCAATGACTATCGAGTCGAAATCACGTCAAACAAGCAGACGAACAACCTTGGTTCGCCTGTCTTTCTGCCCGTGCTGCGTGCGTCGGGTAACGTGAAGGATGGCTCCAATCAAGCCTTCCACCGCTTTCGATATGGTCTGCCCACAGCGAATCGTCTTCTCGGTTTCGATCTGCAGATCACCGATGTGGGCGGATTCGAGTTGCGTGGTGAGTTCGTGCGCAATTCACAGTTTCGTCGTTTCCCGAATGAGAACATCATCAAGGGGCAGGCTCTGGCAAAGAACACAGCCGATGCCTTCTACCTGACTGCGCAGCAACGAAGTTATCCATGGACACTCTTTGCTGAGGCGTTCAGCATCGACGCGGACTACTCGACGAGCGCTTTCATCCCCAATGCCCAGGGTGAGGTGTTCTACGACAACGAGTCTCGTCATCTCTACGAGTTCGTTGACGACAACGACGACCAGGATGAGCTGCCCGACTGGTCGCGCTTGAGTTTTGGTGAACGGGTCAATACCCGTCAGGGCCAGGGGCTGCTGTCGGACAACGCCGTCTTCCCAGGAATCGACGAGAACAACGACGATATCTCCGACTTCAATCGGAACTTCAATTCGCAACCTGACTACACTGAGCCCTTCATACGCTTCGACGTCGAGCCGCCGGAGTATCTGTTCGGTATGGATATGAACAGCAACAGCGTCATCGATCGTTTTGAGGATGACAACGAGGCGGACTATCCGTATAAACGGGGCCGGAGAGGATACAACGCCTACGCCGGCGTCGAGGTGCGCCCTGAGTTCAACGTCATGGCCGGTTACCTCGATCAGCGCCTTCTCCGAACGGCAAGAGAGAATCAGTCGATCTATCTCCTGCTCACCGCCAAACACGAGATTCCCGAGCAGGATTTCAGCGCGTGGTTCATCACGCATCCGCGCAAGGTCAAGGACGACATCCCCGACGATGTCCTGTTGTGGACCGAGCAACCAGGTACCCGCGGTGTCGCCGTCTTCACCCGCGACCCGCTTGCCGCACAGGATGCCTTCGTGAACACGTCATACCTGGAAGTCAGATACAATCGCTTCCTACCGTTCACGGCGAAGGTGAAGCACGAATCCTACAATCAACTTGGAGACGAGGACACGGGGCTGCGGGATCAGTCCTTCTTCGGCGTGATGACGAAGGGCGAGTACCCCGTCGGCATCGAGCAGTTCACACTGCTTCCTCGATGGAAACAGCTCTACAGCAGTCGAACACCCCCGCGTACCACGAATCTGAAGACACGCGAGTTGACGGAGATCCTGTCGCTCCAGTTCATCAGACCCTTCAACCGAAGCATCAGCTTCATCGCGGGCGCCGAATACGAGATCTTCAATAACCTGCGCAAGAAGCCGGATCCGCTGCCCTCGGGGTTCAAGCTCGACGGCAATACGTGGATCCTGGCGGGGCAGATCGCCAATCGTTCAGCGTATCTCGGTTATGATCTGACGACGAACGTGGGGGTCAGGTGGATTCGGCGGGACTTCCAATCGTCGCCGGCGTCATCGGAACTGCTGTCCTTCATCACGGTCTTTGCTGGTCTCGGCACCGACCGATAGAGAGCAGTCCAGCGGTCTAGCGCCGCTGGGCTTCGACAGAGGTACGAGTGTAGCCTTCCAGTCGCCGTCGGAGGCTGGATGCGGCCGGCGTCGAGTCCGACTCGATGAGGGCGAGACCCCGTCGTGCGATAGATCGTGCACTGTCGAAGGCGCCGACTTCCGTAAACGCGGCGGCGAGGATGCTCAGCACCATGGGATCCTTGTAGCGGGTCATCTCCGCGACTTGCCTGGCGAGTCTCACCGCTTCGCTGCCATCGCGAACCCCCTCATCAGGTGCTGTGGCGAGGATCCAGGCCAGCCGGCTGAAGACTTCGGGGTTCGCTCGGATCCCTGCTGATGTTCGATAGTGGGCGGCAGCCGCCGCCAGGTCACCCTGAGACTCCCGTACCCTTCCCATGCCCCAATGAGCCCGGCTGGAGGTCGAATCAGCCACCAGGGCAGCCTCAAACTGTGCTGAGGCGGCCTCGTAGTCGCCGGTGCGTGCCAGCACCATTCCAAGCTCCGCGTGAGCCGGTCCAGAGGCCGGATCGAGGCTCACCGCCCGCTGGAGATGAACAAGGGCACCTGACGCGTCCCCCCCGGCACTGAGGGTTTGCCCGAGCTTCACAAAGGCATCGACATACTCGGGAGCGATGTCGACGGCGCGCCGATAATGCTCGACCGACTCAGCAAATTCACCCCTTCGTCGTCGCAGGTTCCCTAGTTGCACGTGCGAGGCGGCGGATTGCGGCTCGATTTCCAATCCCCGCCGAAAGTGGGCCTCGGCCTCGTCGAAACGATTCTGGGACATCAGAAACTGACCGAGTCGCACGTCGCCGGGAATGCGCTGCGACCAGGAAAGCACGGTCTGGGCGGATCGCTCTGGATCACCGCGTTGATCGTAGAGCTTGACCAGTCGCTCAAAGGCCTCGCTGCGGCGCGGCTCTGCCTCGATGGCAGCCTCCACCACCCGAACAGCTTCGTTCGCATCGCCCGCCCGGGAATACTCAGTCGCAATCTTCAGTCGCGCTGCGTAGCGGGGCTGCAGCGCGAGAGCAGCTGCCAGATCCTGGGCTGCACCGGGTTGCCCCAACATGGCTGTGGTCATGGCCGTACGCACGAGAACGTCCGACTTCGCCATGGGGCCGAGTTGTTCGTCACGCAAGACCTCCCGGTAGGCCGAATCCAGATGGCTCACCAACTGGCGACGCTGCGGGTCCTCGGTGACGATGCCCTGGGCAGGGGAGCGAATCCAATGACTCGTAAACTCAATATGACCGAGGCCTCGAGTCTTTTTCATGTGACACCGAACGCAGTCCGCCGAAGCATCCAGGGATTCGGTGTGATCCGTCAATGGGCTTGTGTGGCAGTTGAGGCACGCCGCATTGAAGGGGTCGTCGGCGGAGATGTTCTGATGGGGGTCGTGGCAATCGAGACAACTGATGGAATTCTGGGGTGGCGATTCAGTGAAACAAGCACTGAGCATGAGGGCCGTGCCCGCATGACGGGCAGTCTCCGGCGTGTCGTTGAGGATCTGATCCGGGTCGAGGTCGCTTACCTTGCGGTGGCACTGGCCACAGAATTCGACCTGCTGTTTGGAGGGAAGAGAGGCTGGATTGAAAATCCTGACGTCTTCTTTGCGACGAACCATCGCCTCCACATGGGCGCTGCCCGGGCCGTGGCAGCGTTCGCACTGCACACCAACGGCAGAGCCCTCCACATCCAACTTCCCCTTTTTCCAGGCCAGCCCCGTCGCATGGCAGCCCACACACCGCGCCGCGTCTTCATCCGGCATCACATGGCCGAGAGACTCGAGGGACATCTCCTGACCCGGCGTGGGAATCCATATTCCCGGGCCGGCCAGAAAAGAGACGGAGAGTTCGCGAACGGCGGTGGCACCGTTGATTTCAACAGGTGTGAGACCGTGTGCCCCGGAACCGAAGATGGCGTCCACGCGCGCCGGTGGCAGTCCGTCGTGTTCGAGCGCGACGCCCCCTTCGGTACGTCGGAACCGGGGGCCGCGGCTCACCGCGGAGGCGGGTCGCTTCGTCGGCCTGGCGAGTTGCTCATCTGAAAACCATCGGTGTCGATTCTCGGGCGTGACGAGACGCCCTGACTGAGCCATGTGGTTGGTTTCCTGCCACTCCACATGGTCCTGGTGACAGAGTCCGCAGGTCTCGGAGCCGACCATGCTGGCCTCATAGGGAAGCTGTATGCCATCGGCGCCGAAACCGAACACCTCCACATCGCTCTTGCGGCAACCCGCCAGCAGCAGCGTCACCGCCACTGTCGCGACCAGAGCCGTAGAGGGCACGGATTTTGGCACCATGGACTACTCGTTATCTGAGTGTGTCGGGCTTGAGGTCGTGGGGGTCAGGTCCGCCTCTGGGAACGTCTGCGAAAGAACCACTTCGTCGACGACGATCTGGTCTGCGTAACGGTCACGAATTTCGGCGATGAATTCATCCATGGCCGCCGTCTCCGCATGGCGCAGCATGGAAGCTCGAATGCTTCCTTCCACAACGGCCAGATCGGTGACCTCTCCATCGTCACGCGTATAGATGTCGAGATTCTTCTCGTAGAACTGGCGAACATTCGCGGCACTCGTGTCCGCCTCGACGCGACGCCCCGTCTCCTGCACGAACAGCCACTTGGCGAACAACTCGCGGCGACGATCCTCGAACTTGCGCCGCACGGACAACTCCTTGTCGAGGCCAAGCCGCCGCGCTTCGGCCATCATCACGTGTTGCCCAGCATGGTTGTCCACGCTCTTTCTCAGATTGTCCCGGTCTACCTCAGATGGATGCCTCGCACGCCCCGCCTCGACGATCTCCATGTAGTCTGCAACACTGAGATGGCCGCCTTTCCAGGTCACCAGGTTCTGGCTTCCATGGGACATGCCGACGGTTTCGTCGATACGGGACACGATCTCTAGGGCGCTATCGTCGATGGTGATTTCATAACGCTCCCTGAGCGAATTGACATACCCTTCCATGTCATTCGCACGTCGCTGGGTGCGCAATTTGTCCCGCGCAAAGTCGACGGAGGTCTCGTAGGGTTTGTCCCGGCAATCCTCCAGGAGGAATACATGATAACCGCGGTCTGTCTTCACCGGTGCCGGATGAAACTCTCCCACGGCGAGCCCATTCATAGGCTCGATGATTTCCTCATAGAGGGAACCTGTTCGAAACCACCCGACCCAACCGGACGGTCCAAAGCGGCTGCGCACGTCAGGGAGTGTGTAGATGGCCAGTAGCGAATCGAATGATCCACCGGCCTGCAATCCCTCGACCACGGCCCAGCCTTCCTCCTCAGTGGCGCATACGATGTGGCGGGCATTTACCTCGATATCAAACTGTGCCTCATGGTAGTAGGCTCGTAGTTCGTCCTCCGTCGAGGTGTAGTCTCCGCGCAGGGCTTGGGTGTCATACAGCGCGTTCATCAGAGCACGACGCTCGTGGCGGGCAAGATCGGCGGCGATGACGGGATCGTAGTCTACGCCCTGCCGGTAGCCTTCCAACACGAGCAGTTCCTGAGCGATGATTCCGTCCAGTAATTGTCGCTTCGCGTCCATGTTCACGACTTGCAGGTGCTCATACCCGGACTGGCGCAGATTCCGTGCGCGATCTTCATACTCCTCAACGGAAAGGGCAGTGTCGCCTACCCGGGCAACAACCTGAGCGGAGGTGGGTGCGACGGTGCACAGAAGCAGGAGCGAGAAGGCCCTGCGAAGAAAGCAGTCGTTTATTGATTTCATGGTCGCAGATATCGATCTGATGATGGAATGGGCGAACTCATAGAAGCTACCACGGGCATGAACAGGGTCAACATCGACTCGATCTTGTGAGGACGGGGTTCGCCGGACTCAGGGTTGAGGCTCGGGACTGTCTCGGCGGTCGGGCTCAGGAATCTGGCGAAAGATCGAAGGTCTCTCGTTCGATCGGTGTGGCGCCGGTCTGCCCCTGACGCAAGTGGTAGGCGTGGTCCAACTCCAGGCCGACGATCTTGTGCACCGTCAGCGTGCCAGGCCAGATGACTTCGACGGAATCGATGCGCCGTGCGTTGCCGAGGCCGATTTCCTGCCGCAGGGGAGAGGAACCAAAACTGCCGCCATGCCCCACCGTGACGTGAATAGATCGGCGTTCGCCATCTTCAGACTCGACGGAGACATGGATTCTGGCGCCGATGGCATCTCGGTGGCTTACTACGCCCTCTAACTCCATCGACAACCAGCGATGCCCATGTCCGGGATTCTCCAGCAGGGCATTCTCATAGACATCACCTTCAAAGGCAGCACCGAGGACCTGGTAGATATCCTGGTCGCCGTCGTGGTCGATATCGCCGAAGCTGATGCCGTGTCCCTTCTGCACCGTACCAAATCCGCCAGATGAAGTGACGTCGACAAATCGTGTGCCACCGTCATTACGCATCATTCGATTGGGCAGCAGCGTGCGCATGTCCGGCATGCCTGTTCCGAAGTAGGCATCTAGCCATCCGTCGTTGTCCAGATCGCCGAAGTTGGCCCCCATGGGCAGAATGATTCGGTCGAGACCCACTTCGGAGGCGAGTTCCTCAAACGTCAGGTTTCCGCGATTCCGATACAGGCGAGGGTGTTCAGCCTCGAAGGGCTCACCGAGGTAGATCAACGGCATGTCATCGAGGTTGGCCATGTCGAATCCTGCAACGAACAGATCCTGCCAGCCGTCATTGTTGTAGTCCCAGAACCAGGTGGGGAAACTGACGTAGGGTTCCTGCACACCAGCAGACACGCTGATGTCAGCGAATCGCAGTGTCGATTCGTGACTCCGATTGTGATACAACAGATTGTCACCATTAAGATTCGACACATAGATGTCGACGAGACCATCGTTGTCGACATCTCCAACAGTGACGCCCTTTGCGAAGCCCACACCATCGACTCCGGCCGTGGATGCAATGTCGGTAAATGTCCCGTTTCGATCGCTTCGATAGAGTTGATTCGGATGGGGTGGTTTTGGGGCTGGGCTTGATTCATTGCCGACGAACAGGTCCAACCAGCCATCATTGTCGAAGTCTGCCCAGGCACCGGAGTGCGTGGGATGGAAGGACAGGAGCCCTGCCGCTTCAGTGACATCTTCAAATCGCCCACGTCCCGTGTTCTTTAACAGGGAGTTGGCGTGGCGTCCCGCTTCTCCCATCCACGCGCCGCGCCACACGATCAGATCGCGGTCGCCATCGTTGTCGTAGTCCGCGTGGGACAGGTTGAGACCGCCGATCTGGCCCTCGAGGCCGGCGATCCGTGTCCGGTCGGCGAACGTGCCGTCTCCCCGATTGTGGAAGTAACGCATCTGATCTCGCAGACCTCTTGAGGACGCGATCAGATCCAACAGGCCATCTCCGTCGAAGTCATCCATCACACTGCCGCCTGCGTGACCCGTGACGGCGACACCCGAGGGTTGGGCTACGTCGCGGAAGAATCCCACATCCTGTTCCGAGTCGAAGGCTTCAGGGGCAAGCCGCCATTTTTCTGGTATCCCATGTGGGTATTCTCCCACCGTCATGTACGCCAGATTGAGCAGCCACAGGGTGCCGAGATCCACCTCGCGTTCCAGATTGGTCGTGTAAAGTGAGATTGCCGTGCGAGCTCCCTCTGCAAAGGGCGGCTCTGCGGTGCCGGTCATGGGGAACAGCCAGCCATGGGCGGGACGATGACGCGAGATCTGTTCCCCCACACGCAGATGGGCAAGGGCCTCCTCATCGTTCAACATGCGGAGGAAGCCCGGTTCCGGCTGGATCCCCGAGGTCTCCATCTGTCGTCGCACGGCGCCGATCTCGTCGATCGCTTCCCGCATGAGTCCACCCTTGATCAGCTCCCGGGCGATTGCAGCTCGAAGCTGAATCTTCTTGACGGGAGACATGGGTTGGGCGAGCAGAGTTCGCATGCCTTCAGCGCGCGACCGATTCAGGTAGATGTTCACAACCGGATCAGCCCGCTGCGCGACACGGGCCAGGTAGGCGGCCATTCGTTGGGAGGCGCGACTCGTTTCTGGAGGGGCAAGCAACTGGGCCGCCGCCGCCGAGGAGAGACATGCTCCCGCGGCGAGGCACCACAGGATCCGACTCAAGGAGACGGCTCCTGCAGAAGGACCTGCTGGTTGGCGGCGATTGTCGTCATCGTCTGCCGTTTCCCAGAGGGCCAGTGCACGATGACACTATCCGCCAGCGTGGCCGATCCGAGGCCCACGTGCAGGCGTACATCATTGGATCCCATATAGCCATAGCTGCGTCGGATCTGCCGAGTTTGCACGAGATCGCCCGCCACGACACGCACCGAGGCACCGATGCCGTCGCGATTGCTGACAGTACCCTGCGCCAGGAGGGTCAGGAAGTTGCGCCCATTGCCACCGTTATTGCGCAGCAAGGTGCAGCGAGGCGATGCAGAGTCTGAGATGAAGATGTCCACATCGCCGTCGTTGTCGATGTCTCCAAAGATCGCACCGTGACTCACGCGTTCCACAAGCATCCCGGGACCACTTGTCCGAGTCGTTTCTTCAAAGGTGCCATCGCCACGATTCCGAAACAGCTGGTTGATCTGTTCGTAGGATGTGGAAGGGTCAAAATCCTGCACATTCGCATCGAGATGACCATTGGCGACGAAGACATCGAGAAAGCCGTCGTTGTCGTAGTCGAGGAAGGCAGCCGTCATCCCCAGATAAGGGACACTCTCGGCGCCCAAACCGGCAGCGAAGGTCACGTCACTGAAGAATCCATCTCCATCATTCCGGTAGAGTGTGTTCGGCAGCCACTGGAATGTGGCGACGATGATATCCATGTCACCGTCGTTGTCGACATCGCCCAGGTCGGCGCCCATGGCAGATTCTGCGACGCCCTCTTCGTTGTAGGCAACACCCGCGATGGCACCGGATTCGACAAAGTGTCCCTTGCCATCGTTGACGAAAAGGAAGTTCGGATTCTTGTCGTTGGCGATGAACAGATCCTCATCGCCATCCTCGTCAAGATCGCCAAAAACAGCGGCAAGCTGCTTGCCCCGCTCTGTCGACAGCCCTGCTTCTTCAGTGATGTCGGAGAAGCGAAGATCTCCGTCGTTGCGGTAGAGGACGCCCGACTGGCCGGCATACGTATTCGGTCCGCAATACTCCCGTGCCTCACCGCGAAAACACCTTCGATTGTCACCGGGGTCAAAATCCATGTAGTTGGCGACGTAGAGATCGAGGTCGCCGTCGCGGTCTACATCTGAGAAGGCGGCATGGGCACCCCACGACGAATCGCCCACCGCTGAGGTGGCGGTGACATCCGTAAAACGCCCCCGACCTGCGTTGTGGTAGAAGCGATTGGCACCATAGTTGGCTACATACAGATCGGGGAGGCCATCGTTGTCGACATCCCCTGTGGCGGCGGCCATGCCGAATCCCGCATCGCCTGTATGACTGGATTCGGTGATGTCGGAGAAGGTGCCATCTCCATCATTGCGAAACAGGGCATTCGTGCCGACGGGACCCTCGTATCCCGGAAGCGGGGCACCATTGAGGATGTAGAGATCGATGTAGCCATCACGATCGGCGTCGAAGAATGCGGCACCCGATCCTACGGCTTCGGGCATGTACTTCTGCCCGCTGGCACCATTGATGTAGGCAAAACCGATCCCTGCCTCTTCGGTGACATCGACGAACTGAACCTGGGCAGCCACAGGTGATACGATCGATGTCAGCGCGAGACAGATCACATATCTGAACAAGGTCACTGCGTCGACTCCGCGAGAATCTCCCGCGCAATCCGGGCGCGGTTCAGCAGGTCTTCGTTGTCGGGTTCGAGACGAAGTCCGGCTTCAAAGGTGTTGACGGCGGCACTCACCTGGCGCATCCGCATATAGACGTTGCCGAGGGAACGGTAGGCCAGCACATACGTCGAGTCTGCCCGCAAGGCGCGGCGATAGAGCCCCATCGCTTCTCGTAGCTGACCCCGGCGCAACTGGATCGTTCCCAGATTGTGATACGCAGCGGCATAGTTCGAGTCTCGCAAGACGGCCTGGATGTAACGACGGCGAGCTTTCTCGGTCTCCCCGCGTTTGGTGTGGATCACGGCCAGGTCGTGGTAGAGTGTCGCTCGCTCGGGGTCCTGTAGGATCGTCACTTCCAGACCATAGATCCGGCGCTCCTGATCGTCGAGTTCGCGAAATCGCTCCAACAGGCGTTGTCCCTCTTGGCGTCGACCCAACCGCAGATAGGTATTGCCCAGATTGAAGTGGGAACGAGCGTGCAGGGGGTCCATGCGCAAGGCATGCTCCAGCTGTTCGGCCGCAGCGGTGTACTCTCGGCGTTTGAACAGCACGAAGCCCAGACCGTCGCGGTAGGCGGCATCGGTGGTGTCTGCGCCGATCGCCTGTCGGTAGGCCCCTTCGGCGGCTTCCAGGTTCCCTCGTCGCGTCTCGGCTTGACCCAGGTCGCTCCAGGCGATGGCGAATTGCGGATCCACATCCACCGCGACCTGGTAGGCTTCGGCGGCCTGGTCGTAGCGCGCCTCGCGGTAGTGGATACGACCCAGGATTCGGTGGGCTGCTGCCAATCGTGGCTGACGCTGTACGGCCTCGCGCAGGTGTTGCTCTGCCTTCGGCAGTTGATCGAGCCTCGTCAGCAGAATCGCCAACTGCACACGCGAATCGCCATCGTCCGGGTCCAATTCGAGACAACGCTCATACGCACCGACGGCATCCTGCAGTTGCTCGTTGGCATTGAATGCGCGCGCCAACAGCGCGTAGAGGGGCGCGGATGTGCGTGTCTTCTTGAGTTCGGACTGGAATACGGCAATCGCTTCAGGGTACCGACTCGCATCCAGCAATTGCTCGCCTCGGGCGATCTGTGAATTGACCGGGGGCGCAACCGGTTGGTCAGTACAACCCATCATCGCCAGGCTCATCAGGATCACGACACCCAGCCCACGGACGCAAAGATGAACAAGTGATCCTTCGAGACCTCGGCGGAGGACGTCGCGCCGCAGGGGAGCTTGCGTGGGGCGTCTGATCGGTAGGTGGCGGCAGTGCATGGGCGTCGGGGTCCGCAAGGATCACATCGTCGTTGGCGAAGGTGATCTCAGTTCAGACTCGCATCCTCGGGGATGTAGGACATGGGCGCATACTTACCTCCCAGATTGCGCAGCGCATCCTGCCAGACGCGGTCTGGCTTTTCACTGAACACGATCTGGGCTTCTGCGGGTGCCAGGATCCAGGCGCCCAGGGCGATCTCTGCCTCAAGCTGTCCGGGAGCCCACTCCGCATAGCCGAGGAAGAATCGGAGAAAGGGGTCGACGGATTCGTCACCCGCGCCATGCTCTCGAAGTGCGTCTAGATCGCCGCCGGCGAAGAGCCCGGGGCAAATGGTGGTTGCATCGCCACCCACATCTGGAATGCGATGGAGGTAGATCAAGGAACCCGGTTCGACGGGCCCGCCCTGATAGAACATCTCGCTGCGCGTCGCTTCCTCCAGATCGAGCCCGCTGGTCAGACTCTCCAGCTCCTCGCTCGGATACAGCTTCTCTTTGTCCCCAAGTGGCCGGTTGATGATCACGCCAAGGGTCATCTCATCGGGCACGTGTTGAAGCAACAGAACGACGGAACGAGTGAAGGCCGGATCCTCTAGTCCGAGGGAGGCGATCAATATCGTACCGGCTTCAAGCGGGGCTGGCACAGCACGGACCTTTCATATCGATCCAGAGGGTTTAGAAAAACTACCCACCGCCGACAACCTGTCAAAGGTGAGGGCGGAGCAAACCCATGCCTGCTCCACGCGCCCTACCAGGTTCGTTGGGCGAGCAACTCCTGGATCGCCTCCGCCGACACGGGCAGTTCGTCCTGATGCTGAGTCAACCAGCCGGAGAAGTCGCGCTCGATGTCATCGATCCAACGCGTGTCGATCTGTCCAGGGGTGTAGGTTCCTTCCGACAGGCGCTGCTTACCGAAGCGATCGCGAAGCCGTACGAGCTCAGATGTCTTGACGACCTTTTCCGCCAGGTGAGGAGGGATGAAGACGACCCCGTCGTGGCGACCCAGAACTACGTCGCCCGGCATACAACTCGTGCCGCCGATCCGAACCGGACAATTCACGCCGGCGAGCATGATCGTGGGTGACGCGTAGCTCGGATGGGTACCCCTGACAAAGCTGCAGAATCCTTCCAACTCACGGATCCCATCCATATCTCTGACGGCAGCATCGTGCACTACGCCGTTGCCGGAATTGGCGAGGATGGCGACAGCCAGATTATCTCCGATCACCGGGCCCTGCACGATCTTGCCGAAGACATCGGCGACATACACGTCACCCGGTGTGAGCATATCGATGGGCCAGGAGATCTGGTCGCCGATGCAACCGGCTGCCTCCCCCTTGGCCTCCATCACGCTTCGCATGACCGGACGTCGGGGGATATACATCGCCGTCAACGCCCGACCGACGAGCACCTCGTCGGGGTGTGTGCAGACCCAGTCGCCTTCAAAGGCCCACTCGTAGCCCTCTCCTCGAAGAACGCCCCAGGCTTCGGTGGTGGTGACCTTCCGCATGCGCTCGAGAATGGAGTCTGACACCTTCGGGCGCCCATCCTCCGAACGATCGCCCCCCCACTCGGGCGTGTACTCGATCAGCTCTTCACGCGTGAGATTGCAGGGGCAGGTTTTTTCCGTCACGGCTCGTCCTTTCGCCGAGAGTTCCTGCTTCTTGTGCACGTAGCAGGTGATGGCTGCCATCGGGGCCCGGTTAAATATCCGATGACGAGGGGCTCGAGGCCATGCCACCTTGATGATGGATCCAGGCTGGAGGTTTGATCGAGCGCCCTGAGAGAACGAAATTTCTATTCTAAGAACTGGACCCCACGATCAAACCAAAGAGCCTGTGAGAAGAGAATAGATGAAGATTACCGACGTCAGCGCCATCGTCCTGCGCCTGCCCGAAGTGACCGACGCCTGCGATGGCACACAGGACACCTGTCTGATTCGCATCGACACGGATGAGGGGATTGTGGGTTGGGGCGAGGTCGATTCCTGTCCCACCGTGGTCAAAGCGGTCGTGGAGGCGCCCCTGTCGCACCAGATCTGCAATGGAATCGCAAACGCGTTGCGAGGCCAGGATCCACTCGCCCTCGAGGCTTGCACGCAGCGGATGGATGAGGCGACGAACTACTACGGACGGGTTGGCGCGGGTTCGCACGCTGCGGCCGGTGTGAACCTGGCGCTCTGGGATATTGCCGGCAAAGCCTACGACCAACCGGTCCATCGACTCCTGGGTGGCCCCGTGGAGACCAGCTTCAGGGCCTATTGCTCCATTCTGTTTGGCGACACGCCCGCCGAGACCTACGATCTCGGCCGACGGTTTGCTGATCAGGGATTCACGGCGGTCAAGTTCGGTTGGGGTCCCATGGGGCAGGACGAGACACAAGACGTCGAGCTGATTCGGCAGGCTCGACGGGGGGTCGGCGATGAGGTAGACGTCCTCATCGATGCGGGACAGGTGTGGGATTGGAAGACGGCGCTGAAGCGCGCTCACCAATTCAGTGAGTTCCGTCCTTTCTGGCTCGAAGAGCCGCTCCACCCACAGGATGTCGCCGGGTACGCCAATCTGGCTGCCGAATCTCCCTTGCCGATTGCCACGGGTGAGGCAGAGTCTCATGTGGAGGACTTCGAACGCCTCATCCTGGAGGGCGGCCTCGATTGGATTCAGCCCGACCCCGGGCGCTGTGGGATTTCCAACTTTGTCGCCGCGGGGCAGATCGCGCATCGACACCACCGCAAGGTCGTCAACCACAGCTTCAAGAGTGGTATCACCATCGCCGCCTCTCTGCACGCCCTGGCTGCCTGCCCCCAAGCGGAGATCTTCGAGTTCTGCATGTCCGATTCGTCCTTGCGTCACGAATTGACTCATGAGCGATTCGACATCGTCGACGGATACGTCCATGTCCCGGATGGCCCCGGTCTTGGCGTGACCATCAATGATGAGACGATCGCCAGGTATGGGGTTTGACAAAAGCTTCCAACGCGCCCTCGGGGCCCATCAAACTCACCGACCTGGCAGACCACCTCGGGCTGGACAAGTCGACCGTCTCGCGGGCACTCAATCGACGCCTCAGCGTTGCTGTGGAGACACAGGAACGCATCCTGCGCGTGGCGCGCGAGTTGGGATACAGTCCGAATGTGCACGGCCAGCAGCTGCGGGACTGGAAGAGCACGACGCTGAATCTCGTCCTGGGTGCGGGTGTGGGAGGACTCTCGTCACCCTTCTACGGGCCCTTCACCCTGCATCTATATCGAGCCGCTGCTGATCGCGGTCACGACCTGCTGATTCTCAGTGACCAACATCATCCAGGAGATGGAATTGCAGATGTGCTCCTGCGCCGCGGAGGAGTGGGTGGGGTGCTGATGGGCCAACAGACGAATCAGGTGCTCGAGTCGATGAGTCAGAGCGTCATGCCCTGTATCCAGTTGGACAACTACGCCGAAGGTTTCCCATCCCTCGGTTTTGTCACCTCAGACAATCAATCGGGTGCCCGAGTATTGACGCAGCATCTGTTGGACCTGGGCCATCACCGTCTCTCCTTCATCGGCGATCACGAATCCGACCATTATCCGGCCAGTCCGCGTCGAATGGAGGGCCTGAGCACCCTCCGCGAGCGATACGCGGGTTTTCAACAGGCCCTCACTGACGCGGGGGTGAGCGAAACGGTTGCCGAGGTCAACCAAGTCACCTACGAGGAATACATCCGCCATCTGCTGCAGGCACCAGACCCTCCAACAGGGATCGTCACCGTCTCCGACAGCGCCGCCGCCGACGTGGCGCGCATTGCAGGTGAACTCGGTGTCAACATTCCTGGAGATCTGTGCACTGACCGGATTCGACGATGTGGATCTGCATCTGGTCGAACGACTCGGCCTGACGACAGCTCGCGTGGATCTGGCCAGCCGGGCGACACGCGCCATCGAGGTGCTGCTCGCATACGACTCCAGCAGGGCGGAGCGCGCCGAGATCCGTGTTCCTACAGAACTCGTGATCCGTTCCTACGCCGCTCCTCCCAATGGCCCGTCCACGGGCAAAGCCAACCAGCGATAACACGGGCGAGATCCAGATGAAGATCACCAGCGTTGCAGCCGTATTGCTGAAGCCCTGGCCCTGGGTATTGGTCAAGGTGCGTACCGATGCGGGGTTCACCGGCATCGGCGAGGCCTATCACGGCGCGGGTGTGCACAACATTGTCATCGATCCCCGTCTCACTGAACGTGCCCTGATCGGACAGGATCCGCGCAATGTGGACAAACTGTTTCGCGACATGAAGAATTCCATGTCTGCCAGTGGCTTCTACCAGGGCGCTGTGATGAGCGCCATCAGTGGGATTGAGACGGCTCTATGGGATATCGCCGGGCAAGCGATGAATGTTCCGATCTGGCAATTGCTCGGCGGCTCCTTCCGCGACCAGATTCGCGTCTACAATGACTGCAACGAAGGCGAAGACGCAGATGATCCCGCTTCGTGGGCGGAAAAGGCAAAGCACGTAGAAGCACGCGGCTTTGACGCATTGAAGTTCGATATCGATCCGCGACCGACACAACGTGATCGCTACAATCGGACCATTCGAAATGCCGATGTCGCATTCTTCATCGACGTTGTCACTGCCATTCGTGAGTCACTTCATCCCGATACAGATCTGGCCATCGATGCACATTGGCGCTATGCGCCCGCAGATATTCTTAAGGTGGCGTACGCGTTCGAGGCCCTTGATCTACTGTGGCTGGAAGATCCGATTCCACCGGAGAACGTGGCCGCTCTCCGTGAGGTGAAGACCGCGACACGCACCCCCATCTGCACGGGTGAGAATCTCTATACGCGCCACGGTTTTCGTGAACTGGTGGAACACCAGGCCGCAGACATCATCTCCCCCGACCTGGCCAAGGCAGGCGGTCTGTCGGAAGGTCGCCGGATCGCAGATCTCGCAGACACCTATTACATCCCCGTGGCGCCGCACAATATCTGCGGCCCCATCGGCACAATCGCCTCGTGCCATGCCTGCGCGGCGATGCCGAATTTCCATGTGTTGGAGTTCCACCATCTCGACAATGAGCTATGGAACTCGATGACCGTGGAGCGAGACCTGATCCAGAATGGCCGCATCAACGTGCCGCGTGAGGCTGGTCTCGGAGTGCGCCTCGATGAGTCGGTGGTGCGCGAGGCAACGGCTGACGAAGTGGGTGGTTTTTTCGACTGAGGAGGGTAATTTAGTCGTAGCGCAGGTAGCGCTGACGGATGTCTTCAAAGGGGCGACGTTCTCTCGCCCATTCCTCCATCAGATCTACGACATCGATTCCGTCGTCGATGGCTTGGCGAACACGATCCGACCCGGCGAGTTTGTCGAAGTTGTGAATCCCCTCGTGATTGGCGCGCCACTCGAAGTCCGAACTCAGCCGGCGAATCGTCGACAGCGCTTCGAAACCGGCACGGACCGGTTCGAAGGCCTCCTCGTCCATCACGTGCAGTTGCACGCCCCGACACACGTGATCAATGTGTTTGCTGAAGGCTGGGCGAAAGCTCACCGGGCGCCACCCGGCACCGGGGATCTGCCGTGCCTCAAGGGCTTCGGCCACGGCAAAACCATCGACGAAGGGAGCGCCCACCTGCTCGAAGGGGCGTGTCGTGCCTCTTCCTTCAGAGACATTCGTGCCTTCGAAGAAACACATCCCCGGATACACCGCTGCTGTCTCGAGGCTCGGCATATTCGGCGAGGGTGCAACCCACGGGAGTCCCGTGTCGTGCCAACGCATCGATCGGTTCCAGCCATCGAGATTGACGACGTGGAGATCGGCCCCGATTTCAAATTCAACGTTGAACAGATGGGCGAGTTCGCCGATGGTCAAACCATACCGGATCGGAATGGGATAGAGGCCAACAAAGGAGGCGAACGCGGATTCAAGGAGATTGCCCTCTACCATGAGTCCGCCGATCGGGTTGGGACGATCGAGGACCACAAAGGGCACCCCCGCCGCCGCGCACGCTTCCATCCCCAGGCTCATCGTATACAGATACGTGTAGAAGCGTACGCCTACATCCTGAATGTCGAACAGCAGAACCTCGATCTGTCCCAACTCGTCGGGCGAAGGCTGCCGGCGCTTTCCGTAGAGCGAGACTGCAGGAACCTGCGTCTGCGTATCGACGCCATCTTCGACGCGCACGCCGTCCTCGGCATCACCACGGATCCCGTGCTCGGGCCCGAGGAGAAAACGCAGATCGATGTCGGCGTGGGCATGCAGATTGTCAGCCGTCGCTCGCAACTGACTGTCGATGCCCGAGTGATTCGTGATCAGGCCGACACGCCGGCCTCGCACCAGGTCGAGCTCTTCACGGAGCAGGCGTTCACAGCCGAGTCTGACGCTCATCAGTCGCCTTCAGATGCGGGTTGCACTCGTCGAAAGATGAAGGCGATCCCACCGAACAGACTCGCAGCGATCCCCGCCGCATAACCCAGAAGGGACAAGGCGAATGCCTGAGATTCGATGATTCCCACTCGGCCGAATAGTTCGACCAGGACACCCTCGCGAACACCCAAGCCACCAATGGAGATGGGAAGGGAGGCAATGACGGCCGCCAGAGGCTGGAAGCCGATGAAATAGGGCAAGGTGGACATCTCGAGTCCGACGGCCAGACCGGCCGTGAAATAGACGAGGATGCGACTGAATTGCACTCCGAGAGAGACCACCCACGCCAGGGCCAGCAGGTGCTTCTTCTCACGATAGACAAAGACGCTGTCGTGCATGTCCGCAAAGATCCTTGCGCCCCGTTCGGGAAGAAGCCGATCGGCAAGTCTCTGCAGGTTGCGTCCAAAACGCCGGCTTAGACCGGCCGCCATAACGATGGCCAGGGCAAGCCACACAGGGCCCAGCACCGTGATGAGGCCCACGAAGCGGACCTCGGCAATCAGAGCCCAGGCGGACAGGGCGAGAAGACAGGTGGAAAACAAGCCGATGAAGCGATCCATGACGGTCGCAGCGGCGCCACCGCCGCTGCTGCCCGTAAGGCGTCGGATGTCGTAGATCCGCAACGCGTCGCCACCGACGTTGCCCAGCAGCACATTGTTGAAGAAGACGCCGACCCAATAGAACACCACAGCTTGGCCCACACTGACAGCCAGATTCTGTGCGCGAAGCAACAGATACCACTGACCGGCACCAAGGGCGTTGCTCAGCACAAAGAAGCCTGTGGCGACGGCGAATAGTCGAATGTCTGCGTCGCGGACGGCGGCGGTGAAGGTGCTGAGGTCTGTTTGAATGACAAGGTATGCCAGCAGACCACCACTGACGATGAGTTTCAGCAGCAGATTGAGTATGTCCGAAATTCGAGACGGGGGTGATTCGGGCGAGTTCACGGCCTCTCCGGCATTAAATCGCTGGCGGCTCGACGACGACGGGCATAGAAGTGCCACAGAGCACTTCCCCCGAAAACCCCCTCTGTAGGTTGGCTGCTGGCCTGCACCAATCGCTGACTCTGGCGCCGCCGCCGCCAAAGGTTAACGGGGTGGGCGAGAATCCAAAGCCAACCGGCCAGAGGGGCCACCGTCGAACGCCACCGTCCTCCGGTTACGTAGCTGATACTTGCCAGCACGTCGAGGGCCGCACGCACGGGCACAAGCCACAGAAGCCGGGGGAAGGGAAGATTCTTCAGCAGGGCCACGAGATTGTTGCGGTGATTGAGATAAACCTTGAGGAAGGTATCAGGTGGTAGCGACTGGGCGGCGTGATGGTAAATGGTCGACTTTGGCACCGCCAGAGCCCGCCAGCCGGCCAGGCGGAGTCGCCAGCACAGGTCAATCTCTTCGAAGTGCATGAAGTAGTCGAGATCGAGAGGTCCAACCTGATGTACGGCCTCCATGCGTAGGAGCATAGCCGACCCGCAGACCCAGAATAGAGGTACCTGCTCATCATATTGGCCTTCGTCTTCCTCGACGACATCGAACAATCGGCCACGACAGAAGGTGAACCCCAGGCTGTCGATATACCCACCTGCGCCACCGCTGTAGTCGAAGAAGGTTGGCCGGGATGCGGAGCGGAGCTTCGGCTGACACACGGCGACGGTCGGATCAGCGTCCATCGCCGCCAACAGGGGGGGCAGCCACCCCTCGGTCACCTCTGTGTCGTCATTGAGCAGCAGCGCGAAGGGCGTCGATGTCGCCGCCAGCCCTGCATTGCAGGACCCGGTGAAACCGAGACGCTGGGTGTTGTGCAGAACCTCGGCGCTAGGGTGCTTTGTCCGAGCCTCTTGAAGTGCCTCCCCCTCATTGCCATCGTCCACGACGATGACGTGGATCCCATCCGACGCCGTATGCTGCTCGAGCGAACTCAAGCAGGCGTCAAGAGTCTGAGAGCGATAGTGGGGGATGATGACCGTCAGGCGCATTACGACCCGCCGGTCTCTGCCTCTCCACCGTCGTTGGTGCCGGCGTCTGTGCTGTCGCCGAGCGTCGCCGCGCGCGCCGCACTTTTCTCAAGTGCATTCAGCAAGACCTGCTGATCCGTCACGGCTTCGGGGGCCTCACCATAGCTGGCCATGTAGTCCATCACTACCTTCATCGCATCCTCAGTACGACCGCCAGCCTGCAACGTGGCCGCCAATTCATGAACGCCATCGTAACGTGCGGGTTCCAGAGCGATCGTCTTGGTGTAAATCTCTTCTGCCTGAGCGATCGCACGGTGGTTGTTCAGCAGGATGCTGCCGAGAGCGAGTCCGTTCTCGTACGTGGCGGATGGATGTTTCCCATACTCCTCCACCAACTCCAGTCCGGCTTGATGCAGGAATTCGACTGCAAGGTCTGAACGACCTGCCGTGCGATAGTGTTCGGACGCGCTGTAGAGGCCCTGCCATCCCAGGTCGACGGTCTCCTCTGCCCAACGGAGGAGCTCTGCGAGTTCGTCCAGGCGATCTTCGTTTCTATACGCTTCCGCAAGCGTCATCACACAGGCGCGATAGTTCCCCAAGAGACGACTCGTATTCACGTCCTTGAATACGTCGGGATCGTTGATCGACCTGAATCGGTAGACCTCGTAGAGATTGTGCGAGAGGGCCTCAATGCTGCCCGGGCCAGATACCTTCTCGGGCATGAGTTTCATCGTCATGCCCTGCATCTCGAGATAGGGATCGAGACCGACCCTGTTCCCCGAGGCGACGGTGATGGCAAAGTGAATCGGTCGTTCCCGGTTGTTCCAATAGACGATGCCGATGGACATGATGTCCTGGATGCGCAGCAGGTCATGGCCCGGTTGTGGACTGACCTGCACGTCGATGCCCATCTGTTCGTACTCGTATGGAGTTTTCGGTTCACGCCATACGCGTTTGTAAAGGTCGACCAGTTGTGTGTCGCACAAGGTCGAGTCGATGTAGATGTCGGTCAGTTCCGGTTGGCCGGGGCGCGACATGGCGACCTTGGGCTCGCGGTCTCGCAGTTGCTTGATATACCAACCCGTGTTGAGCAGGCTCAGATTGACGACCCGCACGTCGGTGCGGATGCCTTCGACCTCTTGCATGTACCAGAGGGGAAAGGTGTCGTTGTCGCCGTTGGTGAAGAGCAGGGAATTCCGATCACAGGATTCAAGCAGGTTGTAGGCGTAGTCGTAGGCGATGAAATCGTCGGTGCGATCCATCTCATGGTACAACTTGGCGCCCACGCCCAGGGGCAGCAGCAAACCGACGACCGAGATCGCGGCGATGGCGTTTGTGGGCAGCGAGAACTGTCGGCGTATCGTGTCGACCAGTGCCGTCCAACCCAGGCCCATCCACAATGTCCACGCGAGGAACATTCCGCCGAAGACATAGTGCCGTTCGCGCGGCTGTGGATCGGGCATGTTCAGATAGAGGGACAGTCCCAGACCCATGATGACGAACATGGTGAGCACTGCAAGGAACCGTCGCCAATCCCGCTTGCCGTGCCACAACAGTCCACCGAGTCCGGCGACCATGGGCACGAGCGAAATCGAGATCACGTGGGGGGCGTCTTCTGTTGCCCAGCGGAAGATGTGGTCCCGCTCAAGGAAGGGGAAGGGCCACTGCTGGAAGAAATACTTCATCTGCTGATGCCAGAGTTGATACGAGCGCGAAGAGCGCTCCGTCAACATGCCGAGCAACTGACTGTCCGTCCCGTATTGCTCACGATTCAGGAAGGCGAAGAAGTTGGTCAGATTCTCCGGATTGTTCATGTCGATCCCGGGATCGAGGCCCGAGCGGATCAACAAAGCCACATAGGTCGAGTAGCCAATACCAAAGAGAATGACCGTGCCCACCATCAGGCCCAGAGCTCGGCGATCGGTCTTGAACAGGTGGTAAAGGATGCCCGCTGCGCAGAGAGCGACAACCACCTTCATCTGTGTTCCCGGGCCGAAGACGAGGCGCGCAACAAGAACGGCCAGACCGGCACCTACCAGATACTGTAGCGTTTGCCGATAGTGGCTGTGACTGTTCCAGATGTAGGTGTAGAAGATGGCCGCCGCCGCCGCTGCCAGCAGGGCGATGAGACGCGCTGACGCGGGATTCTCCGCGAAGGCGGTCAGAACGATCAGTCCCTGAATCCCCGCCCCGGCCATGACCAGGATCAGACGCCGCAGGTCCTTGTCACCAAACCAGGCGAGGATGATCAGGGCAGGGATCGTCAGCAGGCAGAGAAGGTGAAGCCCACCGCCCAGACCGAAGAAGTAGGCAATGAAGAACAACCAACGATCATTTCCTGTGCCGTGTCGCGTGCCTTCCCAGTAGAAGATCGACCACATGCCTCCACACACGAAGAACAACGAATAGGCGTATACCTCGGCTTCGGTCCCATTGAACCAGAAGGTGTAGGAGGTGGCCAGGCACATGGCGGCCACAGCGGCCCCCATGGTGGTTGCCCAGTCACGGGAGTCGCCAAAGGTCCGCAGCGCCTCGCCGCCCATGGCTCGACGAGCGAGGACCACGGCGCTGAGGTAGGTGAACAGGACGGCGATGGCCGACGACAGGGCGGACATGAAAATGACCCGTGACGCGACTGAGCCGATCGGAATCAGCGAAAAGATTCGACCGAGCAACACATACAGCGGTGAGCCGGGAGGATGGGGCACACCGAGGATATAGGAACAGCTGATGAATTCACCCGTGTCCCAGAAGGAGACCGTGGGTGCCATCGTCTTTGTGTAGAGACCGAGCGTGACGAGGAAGATCCCTGCGCCGACGACCCGGTGGAGCGTCAGAAGTGAGTGCATATTTCCGAATAGCGGTAACGAGGGCCGGTACACGGCAACGAGGCCGTTGAAAACCGGTTGGGATAGACCAGCAAACCGATCAGGCCAAGACCTCCAAATCTAACGAAGCGATATAGTTACGGAAAGCGGCCCACTGGACGCTGGATCGCTCACCGGCAGTGTAAGGTGTCGACACGGTCAGGGGACCAGGACAGCAGTACCCCAGCGACTCGGATCGGCGTCAAAGGGAGGCGTCCGGCCTACCGACCAGGACTGCGCCCCATGGTCGACATCGTGGAGGACATAGTTGAAGCCGATCCGGTCGAACTCTCGTGGACGATACCCATTGAGCCCTTCCGCAGGCAGAAAGATCTCCATCGAGTAGCTTCGCTTCAGGCGCCGCAGGCCCACCTTGATCGTTTCTTCGGGGCACGGCGGCGATTGCTCACGAGCACGATCGATCGTCGTCTGTCGACCAATCGGCCCTTTTCCATCGCGCCCACTGCCTCCAGGAAGGAAGAAGAAGTGATGGCAGTAACGATTGGCCCTATGAGTGTCCTTCACGTCACGTGTATCAACCCAGATCTCAAAACAGTCGGCCTGCCAGAAGTTTCGTGGGTCTACCTTGAAGGTAGATTTCCCTTTCACTTCGACGGCCAGCCACAATCCCGCATCACCCCACGCCATCGAGACTTCTCCGAAAGCATCGACCGCTGTGAGACCGACCAGGTCGGGAATGTGGCATGCTTCACCCCATTCCTTCAGATTGCCGTCGATCTTCAGTGGCTCGGTGCGTTCGGGGCACGTGAAGCTGCAGCCGAAATAGGCACGCGGGTCAACGGTGATCGAGGCACTTGCGCGTTGCGTCATCGGTGGTCCTGAGGGGTATACGAATCAGTCGCCATAAAGTTCATGCGCGCTTCTTCTTAGCCCTCGGCCGGGGCAATACCTCGGCCAGGAATCGTCCCGTGTGAGACGACTTGTGAGCGGCGATTTTCTCTGGTGTGCCCTCGACGACGATTTCACCCCCCTCTGCACCCCCCTCTGGACCCAGGTCGATCACGTGATCGGCGGTTTTGATCACATCGAGGTTGTGTTCGACGACGACAAGCGTATTGCCCGCCTCGACGAGACGCTGCATGACCTGCAACAGTTTCTGAATGTCGGCAAAATGCAGTCCTGTCGTGGGCTCATCCATGATATACACCGTACGCCCTGTCCCGGGTCGCGATAGTTCCGCCGCCAGTTTCAGACGCTGCGCCTCACCGCCTGACAGGGTGGTTGAGGACTGGCCGAGGGACATGTATCCCAATCCGACATCGTCCATGATCTGCAGCTTGGTCTGGATCGCCGTGACATTGGTGAACAGGGGCAACGCGTTCGAGACAGTCATATCCAGAACGTCGCTGATCGTGAATCCCTTGAACTTCACTCCCAGTACATCACTTGTGTAGCGACGTCCATCACAGGCGTCACATCGCACCCATACATCGGGCAGGAAGTGCATTTCCACACACTTGACGCCCAGCCCTTCACACGCCTCACAGCGTCCGCCGGGTCGGTTGAAGCTGAATCGACCGGGGGTGAATCCGCGGACCCGGGCCTCTGGGAGCTTGACGTAGAGTTGGCGAATATGGTCGAAGACACCCATCACCGTGGCAGGTGTACTGCGAGGCGAATGACCGATCGGTGTCTGATCGATGTTGATGACCTTGTCCACATGCTCGAGACCCTCGATCTCGTCACATTCACCGACCTGACGGCTGGCGCCATTGAGGGCGACGGCGAGACTGGTATAGAGGATCTCTTCGACGAGAGAGCTTTTACCCGAGCCGGACACGCCGGTGACACAGGTGAAGGTGCCGAGAGGGAAGTCCACGTCGATGCCTGTCAGGTTGTTCTGCCGGGCACCGACGATGCGCAGCATGTTGCCCGGCCCCTTGCGTCGCTTCTCAGGGATGCCGATGACCAACTGCCCGCGCAGGAAGGCGCTCGTGCGCGACTTAACCTTGTCGGGCGACACGGGTTTGGGCTTGCCTTTGCCCGTGTATCGCGACAGTTGTGCGGGAGTCCCATTGGCCACCACCTGCCCGCCACCTACACCAGCGCCCGGTCCCATGTCGACGATGTAATCCGCCCGCGCCATCGTGTCGCGATCGTGCTCAACGACGACGAGGGTATTCCCCAGATCTCGAAGATCACCGAGGGCGTCCAGGAGCCGATCGTTGTCCCTCGGGTGGAGACCGATGGTCGGTTCATCCAACAGGTAAAGGACACCGGTGAGCCCCGAACCGATCTGACCTGCCAGGCGGATTCTCTGAGCCTCACCGCCCGAAAGGGTCGCAGCCCGGCGGTCGAGGGTGACGTAACCAAGCCCGACACGTTCTAGAAACCGCAGACGACTCTGCACTTCCTGCAGCAATTCACCGGCGATCTCGGCCTCGCGGTCGCTGAGATCCATCTCATCAAAGAATGCCAGGCACTCGGTGATCGGACGCCGCTGCAGGTCGACGATTGTCACATTGCGCAGGTGAACCGCACGACTGTCGGTCTTGAGGCGACTTCCTTCGCAGGCAGAACACTCTACTGCACGCAGAAGGCTCTTGTAGCGAGGAACATGCCGGGCCACTTCGTCCACCGTGGGCAAGACGCCGGAATACCGGACCGAAACGTCGAGATCGGGAATGTCGATCGAGCGCTCCGGGGCGCCGTACAGCAAGGCCCGACGGGCTTCGGGCGACAATTCACCGACAGGGGTTTCCAGGTCAAAACCGAGTTCACCACCGACCACCTGCAGCATCCGGCCAAAGACCGACCCCCGAGGGACCTCGTCCCATACCGAGACGGCCCCTTGTCTTACCGACAGCCGGCGATCGGGTAGTAGCAGCTCACGATCGACGCCTTCTCCCGTACCCAGGCCTTCACAAACGGAGCACATGCCGTCGTGGTGATTGAAGGAAAAAGACTGCGGGGCGAGAGGAGTGAAACTGCGGGCACACGAGGGGCACGAGAAGCGACGACTATATCGAGTCTCCTCGCCGTCATCCGGTCCCCAGACGACGACTTCACCCCCAGACAGGTCGACGGCTCGTTCGACCGATTCAGCGAGGCGACCGCGGGACCGGGCGCGCACGGCGAGACGATCGACGACGATCTCCACACTGTGGCGCATCCGCTTGTCGAGGTCGATCTCCTCGCTCAGCTCGATAACGTCGCCGTCGATACGGACCCGCGCGAACCCATCCTGACGGGCGTGACGCAGGAGGGTTTCGTATCCCTCGTTTCGATGGGGTTCCATGGGCGCCAGCAGCACGACTCGGCGATCCTCGGGCATGGCCAGGATCCGGTCGACCATCTGATCGATCGTCTGGGCACCGGCGGGAACACCGCAGCGCGGACAGTGTTGGGTCCCGATGGTGGCAAACAGAGCCCGCACATAGTCGTACACCTCGGTCACAGTGCCGACTGTGGAACGGGGGTTCTTGCTGGGTGCTTTCTGCTCGATGGCAATCGCCGGTGACAACCCGGTGATCCGCTCGACCTTCGGCTTCTGCATCTGGTCGAGAAACTGACGAGCGTAAGCAGACAAGGACTCCACATAGCGACGTTGTCCCTCCGCATAGATCGTGTCGAAAGCGAGGGTCGATTTGCCCGATCCACTGACCCCCGACACGACGGTCATCTTGTCACGTGGGATTCGGATGTCCACGTCCTTCAAGTTGTGCATTCGTGCGCCGACGATTTCGATCTCTTTCAGGCCCACATCGCCATTGCTCGTGCTCTTCTTCTTGCCCGACCGCTTCGAGCGGCGCTTGCCGTTGAACAACTTGGCCAGGATTCGCCCAGTATGTGAGTCCGAGACCTCGGCCATCTGCTCAGGGGTCCCACTGGCGATCTCAAGGCCCCCCGCGGCGCCCCCCTCGGGGCCCATGTCGATGAGCCAATCGGCGGTCTTGATGACATCCATATTGTGCTCGATGACGACGACCGTGTTGCCCCCATCCGCCAGGCGATGGAGGATGGCGAGCAGTTTGTCGATATCAGCGAAGTGCAGCCCCGTCGTCGGTTCGTCGAGCAGATACATGGTGCGACCGGTGCTCTTGCGACACAGCTCTTTCGACAATTTGACGCGCTGCGCTTCGCCACCCGACAACGTCGGTGCTGGTTGGCCGAGCTTGATATAACCGAGACCTACGTCGTGCAGTGTCTCGAGAACCCGATGGATGTGAGGTACGTTTTCAAAGAGTTTGAGTGCCTTATCGACCTCGAGATCGAGGACCTCGGCGATCGAGTGATCACGAAACTTCACCGACAGCGTCTCGCGATCGAATCGCTGGCCGCCGCAGGCCTCGCAGGTGACCCACACGTCGGCAAGGAATTCCATTTCGACGAGAATCGAACCATTGCCGTCGCAGGCTTCACATCGGCCACCTCTGACGTTGAAGCTGAATCTTCCCGGCGCATACCCCCGCAAACGCGACTCGGGGAGTTGGGCAAACAGTTGGCGCACCGGCGTAAACAGGTCGGTGTAGGTCGCCGGGTTGGACCTCGGCGTGCGACCGATGGGACGCTGATCGATGCGAATGACTTTGTCGAGCTGCTCGGTCCCCTCGATGGCATCGTGGTCGCCGGGTTCGGTCTGCGCTCGATGGAGGTCATTGTCGAGTTGCTTGAACAGAATGTCGTTGACGAGCGAACTCTTCCCTGAGCCCGAGACGCCGGTCACACAGCTGAGCACGCCCAACGGGATCCGCACATCGATGTTGCGCAGGTTGTTGTGCCGCGCACCCTTGACCGTCAGCCACCGATCCTTCGCCTCACGACGAGCGGCGGGGATGGCGATCTGATCGTCGCCTGCCAGATAACGCCCCGTGAGCGACTCCTTCTGTGCAGCGACGTCGTCGGGTGCCCCATGGATGACGATGTGGCCGCCTCGATCGCCCGCACCCGGTCCGAAGTCGACGAGCACGTCGGCCTGACGCATGGTGTCTTCATCGTGCTCGACGATAATCACCGTGTTGCCCACGTCGCGCAGACGACGCAGCGTGTCGAGGAGGCGCTGATTGTCGCGGTGATGGAGTCCGATGGAGGGCTCGTCGAGGATATAGAGCACCCCCACCAGTCCCGAGCCGATCTGGCTGGCGAGACGAATCCGCTGTGACTCACCACCAGACAGCGTATGAGCACCCCGATCGAGGGTCAGATACCCCAGACCGATGTCGTTGAGCAGATCCAGCCGCCCGCGAATCTCCTTCAGTGCATCTTCGGCGATGATCGCCTTTTCGTCGGTCAGTCGCAGATCGTGAAAGAACCGTCGACTCTCTTCGATGGGCAGGGAGGTCAGTTCGGGCAGGGTTTGATCGTCGATGAGTACACCGAGGGCCTCGCGACGCAATCGACCACCGTCGCACGTGCTGCAGCGCTCGGTGCGCACATACTGACCCAACTCACGGCGAACCTTGTCATTGCCCTGATGGAGTCTCTCTTCGATAGAGTCGAGAGCACCTTCGTAGCGGTCTCGGTGCGTCCACGTGTTGCCGCTCTGATTGGTGTAGTTGAAATCCAGTTTCTTGTCGCCGAGCCCATGGAGGAACCCCTTCTTCTGTTTCTCCGTCAGGTCTGACCAGGGGGCGTCGAGGGCGAAACCGAGGTGTTCGGCGACGCCTTCATACAAGTGGTAGCGCCATCGATTGCTCTTCACGTCGCCCAGGGGTTCGACGGCGCCATCCAGGATGGACTTGTCGGAATCAGGAACGAGAAGCTTTTCGCTAATGAGCACGCAGGTGCCCAGACCACTGCAATCGCCGCACATCCCACTGGGATTGTTGAAAGAGAACATCTGTGGCGTGGGTTCGACGAAAGACACGCCGCACTTCACACAGTCGAAATTCGCCGACAGAAGACGGTCGTCCTCTCCCTCGATGGCGACGATGAGCGATCCTTCTCCCAGACGCAGGGCGTTGTCGACGGCCTCTTCCAGGCGCGACTGCACATCGCCTCGCAGAACCAGGCGATCTACGACGATTTCGATCGAGTGCCGTGCATACCGATCGAGTTCGGGTGGGGTGTCGAGGCTGTAGATCTGCCCGTCCACACGAGCCCGCAGGAAACCATCGCGGTGCATCTCTTCGAACAGATCGTGATACTCACCCCGTCGATTGTCGACGACGGGAGCCAGCAGGTGCAGGCGGCTGTTGGCGGGCAGTGCCGCGACGCGCCCGACGATCTGATCCCGTGTCTGGGCGCCGATCTCGCTCCCACATTCGGTGCAGTGTGGTGTGCCGCAGCGTGCGAACAGGACTCGCAGGTAGTCGTGGATCTCGGTGACGGTGCCGACTGTCGAACGGGGATTGGCCCCGCCCGTCTTCTGAGAGATCGAGATGGTAGGTGCCAGACCACCGATCTGATCGACGTCGGGTTTCTCCATCTGACCGAGAAACTGTCTTGCGTAGGCAGACAGTGAGGCCACGTAGCGCCGCTGGCCCTCGGCATACAGGGTGTCGAAGGCCATGGAGGATTTGCCTGACCCGGACACGCCGGTAAAGCAAATCAGCCGATTCTTTGGCAGTTCGAGATCGACGTTTTTGAGATTGTGGACGCGGGCGCCGCGAACGCGGAGAGTGCCGCTTTCCATGAAGTCGCCGATGGGGAATTGGGAAGTTGAATGGCCGGAGCGAACACGCCAATCTACTCGAGGGATATGACCCCGGCAAGGCAGGAGAGAGGGTTGTCTGACGTGCAGGCATCGACGTTGACGGCAATGGGGGTCACCGCTATCCTTCCGCCCGCTGTGCGGCAGGAAAAAGAGCCCCTCCCAACGGTTGGATGCGGACCCACCAAAGCTGCTGATATCGACAAAAAGAGACATTTCCAATGATCAAATTGGGTGCCAACACCGTCCTGTTCGGTGGATTCGATCTGGCCACGGCCATGAAACACATCGCCTGGGCCGGATACGACGGCGTCGAACTGTCCGCCATTCCGGGAATGTGTGAGCACCTCGAACTGGACAACTGGAAGAGCCAGGTCGGCGACATTCAGGGATTGCGCGAAGAATACGGCCTGGACCTGCTGGCCATGGAGGCGACCCGCCTCGACCCGGAGTGGCTGGCCAAGGCCTACGAGGCGGCGGCAGCGATTGGCATCCCTGTGATCAACGTGGGCCCGGGCGGCAAGACAGGGAACGAGGACGACTTTCAGCGGCAGACCGATCTGCTGGCAGCCGAAGCGGACAAGGCACACGCCCACGGTGTCATGCTGTGTGTGAAAGCCCATGTGGGTGCCTGCATCCACGATACACCGACGACTCTGCGGGCGATGGAGAAAATCACCTCACCCGGATTCGGCATCGATATGGATCCGAGCCACATCTTCAGGGCAACAGGTGGTGAGAACCCGGTGGAGGCCCTGGCGGGTGTCATTTCACGGGTCGGTCACATCCATATCCGCGATTGTCGCGGCGACCTGCGAGCCACAGCGGGTCCGCCGGGCCCGCCCGAGGAGCAGGCCTGCGGTCGTGGTGAGATTGACTTGTTCGGGTACATTCGCGTCTTGCACGAGTCGGGGCAGGATGTAGCGGTAAATCTCGAAGTCATCGGTGCCCTCGAATACGATCTGGGGCAGGTGACAACCATCGCCGCCGAGAGTCGCGGCTACCTCAACGCCTGTCTGCGGGCCTGCCAGGCCTGATCGAACCCGCCGCTTCATGGCAGACTCAGCCAGAGGCAGCGGCGACCTGCGCACGTTCATCGCCGCCGAACTGAGCGTGCCCGTTCGTGAGGTCATTACAGAGTTGATCGCAAAGTTGTCGCCCTGTTGGCCGCAGGGAAAGGTGCGCTGGTCAAAGCCCGAGAATCTGCATCTGACGCTCCGATTCCTTGGGGCGACACCGCAACCCCAGATTAGCCCTGTGAGCGATGCCTTGCAGGTACTCTGCAGGAAGCGCAGGCCGATCTCTCTCATGTTGAAGGGGTTAGGTGCCTTTCCTGACATTCGTCGGCCGAACGTGATCTGGGTGGGTCTCCAGCAAGAAACAGAGGCCCTCATTGACCTTCAACGTCAGATCGAGTCCACCGTCTGTGACCTGGGATGGACCGCCGAGCGACGGCCTTTCCGCCCACATCTCACCATTGGCCGGCTCCGCCAGACCACCAGGTCGCAGGATACGAGCTGGGTGGACACCGAAGTGCCGGAAATCTCCTACTCCGTGAACACAGTGTCTCTGATCGAGAGTCAACTCGCGCCGAGGGGAGCGATTTACCAGACATTGTACCAGGCGCAACTAGAGTGAATTTGCACCAGAAGTCACCGATTCGGTGAGTGAGGAGCATCTATGGCAGACAAGCCCTGTATCGTTGCTGTCGGCGCCCACGCCGCCGATACGTCTCTCCCTAAAGGGAATCACTCGATGCACGCGTGACCGCAGGGGGGCGCTGCCGGCTGCCTGTCGGGAAACTCTTAGGCCGGGTCAGGCTCAGTCTAGGGGATGGAAGATGGCGAAGGAGCTCGTGTAGCCGTGGAGGTAGGTCGAGTCGCCAACAGGTCCGATCTCACCACCGCAGAACATGCCCGCCAGGGGCACTTCGCCAACGATGCTCTGGAAGAGGCCGCTGTCGTGATGGGCCTCGCCGAACAGATGTTTTCCTCTGCCCGTGCACGTGAACAACAGGGCTCCCGCCGCTTCTGCCTCAGTACCGTCGCGATATCTGCGCAGCAAGAGGTCGAGTTCATCGTGCGCCGATTCCGGGTCGCGCAGATGGAATTGGACCGTCTGCCCCCGCTCAAGATGATCGCCGATAGCGATGGTACCCTTCTCATGGTTGAGTTGCAGTACGTTGCGAATCAGGAAGTCCCCGGCACCATAGTCGGCTTTCAATCCCGTCGATGCAATACCCAGGTGGAGCGATCTTTGGAGAAGCTCCTGGTCCTGCTCGATCAGGGTGTGATACAACTCGACGAGAACCTCCACGGCAGGCCGGTCGTCCAGCCCGGAGAGCAGATACCCATCGCAATCAGTGATCGTCATGGGCGACCCCACGGGCCGACAACCCTGGGCGACGACGGTATCCACGCCGATGTTCCCCTGCAGGGCGATCCCTGCGCAGCCACCGGACAGCAGTTGATCACCCATGAACATGCAGTTTTCGCGCAGGACAGAGGCGAGCCCGCCGATCTTGGCCGAATCGGGGTAGGCGAAGTCGAGGCCCATCAGCAGCGGGCGCGGATCGAAGGGGACCTCGCCGGTGGGGTCCACGAACAACAGAAAATGGGGTGTTTCTCCCGGGTCGACATCAAGGGCCCGGTACCACTGGTCAGGCCCGGCATCCAGTGTGGGCAGGTCCGGCTCGGTAACGTAGAATGGGGTGATATCGACGCCGGGCAAGGACGCGACGATGACGCTCACCGACGGTCGGTCTTCGATCTCGCGTGCGTTGCCGATGATGCCGGTGCCGGTGCAGCCGACAAACAGGGCTGGTGACAGAATTCCCGCGACGGCCTCAGGAACGCGTTCATAGTCAGCCTCGTAGTGAGGCGTCAGAAAGAGGATGAGCAGATCCGCCGGAGCACCGAGACGGGCACGGACATCGCGACGCAATTCGGTCAGCGCGCGGCCGAGGTCCTTCTCATGAGATATGCTGGAAACCCATTTCACGCCGACAAAGTCGAAATCAACCCCATCCTTCACAAGGAGGCCCCCGTGCCGGGACGTCCCTATATCCTCGCTGAGACCACGTGGCGAGAGGTTTCTTCGACCGATTACTCCGTCGCCGTTCTGCCGTGGGGGGCAACGGAAGCGCACAATTATCACCTTCCCTACAACACCGATGTGGTGCAGTGTGATCACATTGCCGCCGAGTCGGCTCGCCAGGCGTGGGATCGTGGCGCGAAGGTGATCGTGCTGCCTACCGTCCCCTTTGGGGTCAACACGGGACAGGTGGACATCAAACTCGACATCAACATGAATCCGTCGACCCAACTGGCCGTTCTGGAGGACATCGTCGAGGGACTAGGACACCAGGGCATCGAGAAACTCGTCATTCTGAACGGACACGGCGCCAATGACTTCCGTCAGATCGTTCGTGAACTTTGGCCCACGTCGGACGTCTTCCTGTGCACCCTCGACTGGTACAAGTGGATCGACAGCTCGATCTTCGAGGATCCCGGAGATCACGCCGGCGAGATGGAGACCAGTCTGATGCAGGTGTTCGCACCCGGTCTTGTGAGACCCCTGTCAGAGGCGGGCGATGGTGCGGAGAAGACGTTTCGTATTCCAGCACTCAAGGACGGTCGGGCATGGACTCAACGTGACTGGGTTCAGGCGACAAGTGACACGGGTGTCGGTGATCCAGCCCCGTCCAGTGCCGAGAAGGGACAACGATGCTTCGAACTCCTCACCGCTCAGATCGCTGATTTCTTCGTAGATCTGGCCGAGGCTGATCTGGACGATCTCTACGAATAGATGGTGGAGGGTCGATGCAGCGCCTGCTATATTGGAGCAGATGACGCACCACCGTGCGGACGCTCAACGTGCAGACGTTGCACAAACAGTGAGGAACCATGGTCGACGAACAACCTGAAGAAGAGCGTGACCGCAACGAGGCCGATGCTGAATCTGAGTCTGGCGATGCGGGTCGACGCGAATTCATCAAGAAGCTGCCTTACGTAGCCTCTGTGATTCAGACATTTCTGTTCAGAGAAGGTGCGCTTGCCGGCGGAACCAACGCGGCAATCAGCGCAATCAGCGTCGCAATCAACGCGGTGTGTCGCCGAAACCTGGCCAGCGTAAGCCGCCGCCACCGCCACCGGCCAACGATGATGACGACTAACAGTATGATGCCCATCTGCATCCTGAATCCGGAGATTCAAACATGAGCCGATTTGACGGACGCAGTGTGATCGTCACTGGCGGTGCCAAGGGGATCGGCGGCGCGATCTGTACGGCCTTCGCCGAAGAAGGTGCGCGGGTTGTTTGTGCCGACGTGGACACGGTGGCCGGAGAGGCACTGGCCGCCGGGGCTCCGTCCGCCGGCGAGATCCGTTTCCAGCGTGCCGATGTCTCAAAGGCTGCCGAGTGCGACGCGCTCGTGGCCGCAACCGTCGAGGCTTGTGGGGGTGTCGATATCCTGTGTAACAATGTGGGCATCCAGCCTACAGACAGTTATCTACCGCTCCACGAGGTCAGCGACGAGGCATGGGACCGGATCATAGATGTGAATCTGAAGAGTTTTTTCCTGATGAGCCGGCCCTGTCTCGGGCACATGATCAAGGCGGGCAACGGGGTGATCATCAACACGGCCAGTGTACAGGGTCTGCAGTCTGCCAAAGGAGTGCCTGCCTACGCAGCGAGCAAGGGGGCGATTCTTTCCCTTACTCGGCAGATGGCCCTCGACTATGCCGAACATGGCATTCGCGTGTTGGCCGTCAATCCAGGGACGATCGATACCCCGCTGGTCGATGAGGCGCTCGAGGCGATCGGTGGCGACGAGCAGGCGATAAGAGCCTCCATGTCTGCGTGTGCGCCCATGAATCGAATCGGGCAACCCGCCGAGATCGCTCGGGTTGTGTTGTTCATGGCCAGCGAGGACGCGTCGTTCATGACGGGTGAATCGGTATGTGTCGACGGCGGCCTCATGGCTAGAGGCTCATGGGGCTGATCTCCTAGCTCAGCACTTCCTGCAATCGCTCGGCGATCACCATCTCGTCGCCCGGGTGAACGGTCCGCAGTCCAAAGAGCAGACTGCTGTCGTGCACCGTACACCAGATCGACGGGGATCCGGCACGCAGGGCATCGGCCACCTTCTGTGCATCATCGACGATGATGCGCAGGCCCGTGACCCCATCGCCCGTGGCGGGTTCACAGGTGACACCTGCCAGTCCTTCCACAGCGTCGCGAAGGGCTCGGCCTTGAAAGCTGAGTTCTGCATCGCGCTGGCTGCGGTCCATCACCAGCCACTCCCGCAGCGCCATGACCACAGCGATGACCTCCTGACGGTCGATCTTCAGAGGTCGACCGATCCCCGCCAATTCACGTCTCTCAAAGGCCGCGAAGGTGTGGGCCCGAGCGGCTTCGATCAGGTCGGCCCGGCCACACAGCAGTCCTGAGCTGTTCGGGGCATTGAAGTATTTCGCACCGAACCCGACCAGATCTGCGCTCGAGGCCGTTGCCCGCATGTGGTCGGCGGGATCGACCTGGTACGCCGCATCGGCAATAACGGGGACACCCACGCCGCGAGCGATCTCCACGACCGTTGCCAGAGGAACGACGGCATCGGTCTCCGTGCCCAATACCGGACACAGAACGGCCGCCGTCTGCGGACCGATGGCTTCGGCCACATCATCGGCGGTCACACGCTCGGGTGTGCCGGCAATCACAAGTTCGACGCCCGCCATACGCACGACACGTTCATACTTGTAACGCTGTGATGCCTGCAACACGACCTGTCCTTTCATGCCCGTCGTGTCAGGCAACTGCGACATGCGCTCGGGGTCGTCACCCGCGACGCAGGCGGCGGTTCCGAGCAGCAGCGCTGAGGCACAGCCGGGTGTGACCAGGGCCGCTTCGCAGCCCAGCAAGTCGGCCACCACCCGACCACTGCCGGCTAGCAACTGATCCATGTCGACGAAGTAGCGCTGGGCGATATCCATGGCCTCGCGCACCGAGGCCGCCGGAGAGGATCCACCCAACATGGTCATGTTGCCGACGGCATTGATTACGGGTACGGCCCCCATCTCCTCGTAGAGGTCTCTGGCTGCCTGAGCTGTGTCATTCATGGTGTGGTTCTCCGGTCAGGTTCGTTTCAGATCCGATGAAGGTGTCGGGCAACATGGGCATGGCCTGGCCATTGTGGCGAGATCGGAACTCGAGCCACGACTGCAGAGGTGACAGGATGGGCGTCACCTGCTCTGCAGCAAGACGACGGGCGAACAGCCCGAAGGGGAGCACGCCACTGCGAGGGGCCAACCAGCCGCGCGCCGGGATCTCGATGACCCGTAGAAGTCGATCTGCGTCGATGGCAGCCCGTTGGCGGGCGATGTCGATCGCCGTCGACAGCGTGCCGATCGTGTCTGCCAGGCCGTGCTCTACGGCGGCGTGGCCACTCCAGACCCGTCCCTGGGCCACGCTGTCCACATGGGCGATTGAATGACCACGAGCGTCGGCGACGCGAGCGATGAATCTTTCATACATGGAGAAGATCGCCTCGTCGACCCGCGCCGCCTCTTTGGTATCCAGAGGCCGGTCCGGAAGGGACAGGCCGAGCAGCGGAATCCGCGCGCCAAATCCGAGATCGGCGTGAGCACCCACCTGCACTCGATCGGTCTGGATCCCCAGCTTCTCCTTCAGGCCATCTTCGTAGAGCCAGCCGCCCACAACACCGATGCTGCCCGTGATCGTGTGAGGAGATGTGACGATGACGTCACCTTCCATGGAGATCCAGTATCCACCCGAGGCGGCGAGACGGCCATGGGAGATGATGATTGGTTTGCTGTCTCTGACTTCGGCGACGGCTTCTGCCACCCAGTCAGAGGCCAGGACATCTCCACCGGGGGAATCGACTCGAAGCACGACGGCGTCGACACGACCGTCGGTGGCCAGGTCACGCAACTGCTGCGTCAACTGCCGAGCGCGGATCCCCGTGTCGAGATCGCAGACGCCCAGGGCGTAGACGAGGGCGATCGTCGGCGGACGTCCCCAGATAGTTTCACTCGGTCGAGCAAGCTGCGCCGTACTGATCCCACGGTGCGCTCCCATGGCTCGCATCATCGGGTCCACATCCTGCCATCGTGCCAACGTGTCCACGAGTCCCTCTGCGAGGGCTTCCTCAGCCGTGAACACGCCTGCGCCGTCGACGAGAAAGTCGAAGGTGTCTTCCGAAAGACCCCGCGACTCCGTGATATCTCGACGCAACCCGGTATAGGCATCTTCCAGCAGGGCCATCAACTGACGTCGATCACCGTCAGACATGTCCGTGCGACTGACGTCCTCAAAGGCGGTCTTGAATTCGCCCGTGCGCCACTGCTGGGTGCCGATACCAAGCTTTTCGAGGGCCTGGGCAAGATACATCCGTCCTGCCACCAGTCCTTCGAGTCCGACCACGCCGTAGGGATCCAACACAATTCGGTCGGCGGCCGAGGCCAAATGGTATTTCCGCAGTCGGGCGCGATCGACATAGATCGTCACATGTCGACCCGCTGTGCGTAGGGCCAGCAGGTGTTCGCGCAATTCCCACGAGAGGGCCGGATCGATGCGCAGGCCCGACAGATTGATGGCGACGCCCTCTACCCGTGGGTCGCGCTCGATCGCCCGCAGATCGGCGATTAGATCGAGCTGACTTGTACCGTCGTCGAGCAGGCGGTATGCACGATGGCGCACCGATCCGCTCATGGGAAGATCGACATACACCGGTTCACGGTATCGTGTCGCAGCATCGCCTCGATGGGGCCCGAAGCGCACCGCGGCGAGTCGTCGGGTGCCCGAATTCCTGCTGGTCTGGCGAGCCTGTGAGCGTACGCCGAGTTCTCCGAATTCGAGGCGCAGTCCAAGGCTGATACTGTGACCGTCGAGGAATCGGCCGCTCACGTGTACTCCGTCGAGGGCACGGTAATTCGCCCCTAAACTCCAGAATCGTTCTCTGCCTGCCGCTCTGTCGGACCGAACGCCCTCGGCGAACAAGGTCAGTTGGTCGTCGCCCATGGGGCGATACCCCACATCTCCCGCGATTTCCCGTCCCTGACCGCCCGAAGCTTTGGTCCATGTGGAGGCGAAAGACCACTTCGGCGAGGGTTTGAAGAGGACACCGGATATCCACACACTCGACGTCTGTGGGCCCCGTCCCGTGGACCACCCTCGACCCACGCCGAAGGCCACGTCCTGGTCACCGAGACCCAGACCGATTCGTGCCTCGGTCAGGTCGGATAGGCCCGGCCGCTGCCGGTGCAGGACCCCGCCTCCGAGATGAGGCAGGGAGGCATACCAGCCCCAGTCTGATCGAACAGACCTCTTGTTGCCCGCCGTTGCGAAGGTGGCACTCACCTCCGGAGCAGGTAGCAGGGCCAGTGTGGCGGGATTGATGAAGCCAGCCAGCGCACCGGGATGGACACCAGGTGGCGTCAGGAGGAATTCCGTTCGTGCTGCATACGGCGTGAATTGCGCGGCTGCGTTGGTGGCAAGCAACGCCATGGCCAGCGTCAACAGATTGCCTCCCCGCCGATGGCGGCCGAGGTTACAGACCAAACCCATCATTCGCGTTACATGTTCGCAGGAGAATGGAAGTGGAGACCACACCGCGATTGCCGGATGAGCATCTGGCCAAAGCCAAGGAACTGGCCGCCGGACAACGAAGCGGCAAGAACTGCAAGCTCTGTTACAATCGAGGCTACCAGGGTACGGATCAGAACAACATGCTCGTGCTCTGTCCGAAGTGTGTCGACACGGACACCGTCGGCAAGCAGTGGCGGGAGTACGTTCGAGACACGCCAGCACTGACCGAAATGTATGGCGACTACTTCGATGAGGACGAAGAAGACACGGAGGACGCGGACGAGTCCTAAGATTGGCTTCAAGGTGCCTCTTCGAGGAAAGGGGAGATGTCTCCCTTGCCCTGTCGCAGGACCTCGATCTCGTCGTCGATCAACGACACGACCGTTGAGGGTTGAACGGGCAGAATACTGCACTCGAGGATCAGATCGACCTCTTTGCCCAGTTCACGTTCCAGATCTACCGGATCGGTGAGCGCGTCTTCTGCCGAGCGATTGGCGCTGGTGCTCAGCAGTGGGCGCCCAAGTTCGCGGACAAGGGCGGTGCTGACGGGATGATCGGGAATTCTCACACCGACGGTCTTCTGCTTGCTGCGAAGAACCCGAGGGGTCTCTTTCGTGGCGGGCAGGATGAATGTGAAGGGGCCCGGCAAGAGTCTCTGCAGGATTCGGAAGGCGAATTTGCTCACGTGGGCATAGGTGCTGATGTCGGCCACGTCGGCACAGACGAAGGACATCGGTTTCTTCGCATCGCGTTGCTTGATTCGCTGAATCCGTTCGATGGCACTCTTGTTGGTGATGTCACACCCCAGACCATAGATGGTGTCGGTGGGATAGATGATGACACCTCCTTCGCTGAGAGTTTCCACCGCACGGAGAATCAGCCGCCCGCGCAGGTGTTCGGGGTCAACGGTCAGCATGGCGCCCATGGTTACCGTTCTCCGCCCAATCGATCGACCCAGGCATCCACGACAGCATCGACCATGGCCTGGCCATGTTCGACATTCGCCGTCCAGCTGTTCCGCTCTTGATCGTGTCCGCAATACCAGGGTGCGTCGTCGTCGAGTCGAGTCTGATCGACCAACTCTGGCCTTGTCGCCATGAGGAAAGACGTTTCGTTGTAGCCGGCGTGGTCTCCACCCGCAGGGGGCGATGAGGCGGGCAGGATCATGGGGGCCACCTGGATACGGCCCCATGCGACCTCGTCCTTGAGCTTGGCGTCTGCCCACCAGCCTCGGGGATATCCCTTTTCCAACATGCCCTCGAAAGACAGTTCGGCAGCGGCCTTGGAGAAGGCCTGAGCCAGGGGTGCCCCCATTCCCTGATGCATGATGATGACGACAATCTGAGCGAAACCCATCTCCAGGAAGTTGTGCAGGACGGATTTGACGAGCCCACCAAAAGCGCCATAGTCGGGATCGATGGTGCCGTCCTCCGGGCCCCCGAGGGCATAACCCGTGGGGCCGTAGTCAAAGGAGGGGGCGATGATGACATTCATTCGTGCCGCGATGCGCTCGCAGATCTCTTCGACGATAATCGTGTCATGGCCGATGGCCATGTGAGGCCCGTGGGTTTCGATGCAACCGGCGGGAACCAACAGTGGATGTCCCGCCTGCACAGCATGGCGCAGTTGATCGGGTCGAACGTGTTTCAGGTGCATGGGGCTCTCCTCGATAGGACGGGGGGCGCTCAATATAGAACCAGGGCGAAGTGGGCGGAACGGAAGGAAACGTATTGGCACATACCGTCATCGGCACGGCCGGTCACATCGACCACGGCAAGACACAGCTGGTGCATGCGCTGACCGGTGTCGACACGGATCGTACCCGCCAGGAAAAGGAGCGGGGGATCACGATCGAACTGGGTTTCGCGCACTTTGGCCAGACCACGACCATCATCGACGTGCCTGGTCACGAGCGCTTTGTGAAGACCATGGTCGCAGGTGTGAGCACGATCGACGTGGCGCTGCTGGTGATTGCCGCTGACGACGGGGTCATGCCGCAGACGCGTGAACACCTCGATGTCCTGCAGATTCTGGGCATCGAGAGGGGAGTGATCGCCTTGAACAAGGTCGATCTCGTCGACGACGAGTGGTTACAGCTCGTCGAAGAAGACGTGCGTGGTGTCCTGCAGGGAACACAGCTTGAGAACTCACCGATCCTGCGGGTCTCGGCGCTGCACGGAACCGGCGTCGATACGCTGGCCCAAAGTCTGCGAGAGACGCTCGCCGCCGTGCAGGAACGCGATGCGAGGTCCCGTCCCTTTCGTCTGCCCGTAGACCGCGCCTTCTCCATCCATGGATTTGGCAACGTCGCCACAGGCACAACCCTCAGCGGTCAGGCGCGTCGTGGAGACGAACTGGAGCAGCTGCCTCAGGGACGACGGCTGCGAATCCGCGGACTTCAACGCCATGGTGAAGACGTCGATCTGGTCGAGGCAGGTGACCGGGCCGCTATCAATCTGGCGGGTGAGGATGCCGAACAGATCGAGCGCGGAGACGTTCTAATACAACCAGGGAGTCTGCAGGCAACCTCGATGCTCGATGTCGACCTGAGACTGCTCGAATCAGCCCCTAAGCACCTCGAGCAACGTACGCGGGTTCGGATTCACATCGGCACCATAGAGGTCCTCGGTCGCGTTGTGCTGCTGCGTGACACCACACTGGAACCTGGTCAGCAGACGATGGCACAGATTCGTCTCGAGAAGCCCGTCGTGGCCGCTTTCGGCGATCGTTTCGTCGTACGCAGGTATTCACCGGCCGTGACCATCGGCGGTGGCACGGTCCTGGATCCGTCGCCGGACAAACACCGTGAAGGTGAGGGCTCTGTGGCTCTTCTTCTGGATGAACTGACCGGTGAATCGATGACGACGGCGGTGATCGCGTGGGTTCGGCACCGGGGTCGCCGAGCCCCTTCACTGCAGGATACGGGAGCCGCTTTCGCCTCGGATGGTGATTCACTCGAGGCAGACGCGGCATCGTCCCTGACGGCCTTCGATCATCACGGGGTTCGCCATCTGGTGACGACCGAACTCTGGGAAGCAGATCAGTCGCTGATCGTCGACACGTTGACTCGGTATCATCGGGCCACACCACAGGAAGCGGGCATGGCACGTGTCTCCTTGATGCGAGAACTGGGGTTCGGGCCGAGCGAGCCCCTGTTCGAGGCGCTACTGGGTCGACTGGAAGCCGACGGCATCACGGCCAGAGAAGGTGCAGCTGTGCGGCTGTCGACGCACGAGATCAGCCTTTCACCCGAAGATGAGGTCCTCGCCGAGCGCATCGAGCAGGAACTCCAGAAGGGTGGTCTGGCCAAGCCGCCCAGCGCCGAAGACTTGGCCTCGTCCACAGGCGCCGAGGTGGGTCAGGTTTCCAGCCTGCTGCGAGCCATGGGTCGGTTGGGGCGTCTGGTTTTCCTCGACGAGACGCTTTTCGTCAGTGTTTCACAGATGGCATATGCGCGCGAGGGTTTGGAGAAACACCTCGCCACGGCAGACCAGATCAGCGTGTCCGACTTTCGCCAATCCCTCGACACGAATCGTCGATATGCGCTGGCGCTGCTCAACCTATTCGATGCAGAAGGACTGACCGTCAAGGATGATGCCGGTCGTCGATCGCTGGCGCCCCGAATGTCTCTACCCCTTTCAAGAGAGAAAACACCATGAGTGCTCACCGGCCGACTGCGGCCATCGTCGGCTGCGGCGACATCGCTCACTACCATGTTCGAGGTTACCAACTGGCCGGCGTCGAAACGGTGGCGTTCGTCGATCCTATCGCAGCCGCCCGAGACCAATTCCTGCAAGAGTACGGCGACGGCACAGATGCGGTGGGCTACAGCGACCTGGAAGCGATGTTCGCCGCAGGGGTGATCCCCGATCTGATCAGCATCTGCGCATGGCATCTCCTACACGCACCCCTCACGGTTGACGCTGCCAAGGCTGGTGTGAAGGGGATCATCTGCGAGAAACCCATGGCCGTCGGTCTGGGCGACGCGGATCGTATGATCACCGCCTGCGAGGCGGCGGGTGTGAAACTGGCCATCAGTCACCAGCGACGTTTCACCCTTGGCTGGGAAAAGGGTCGAGAGCTGGTCGCCGCCGGGCACCTGGGTACGGTCCAGTTCGCTGTGAGCAAACTCGGCCATGGCCTGCTGAACTGCGGCACCCACGTCATCGATGGCGTTCGTTTCGTGCTCGGTGACCCGGTCCCTCAATGGGTGATGGGCGCCGTTGAGCGAACCAGCGGCCGTTTCGAGCGCGACACGCCCATCGAGGACGGCTGCCTCGGTCTGGTCCACTTTGCCGATGGTTCTCAGCTGATGATCGAATCCGATCTCGACATGGAGGGCGCCACGGTCGGAACCTTCCAGATCCGGGGCACCGAAGGGATGATGGAGGTGAGCGAGACGCACTGTCGGACGCTCACCGCGGCCGGATGGCAGGATCACGATCTCGGGATTCCGCGCGACCAGATTGACGTGATCGGTGGGCAGGCAAATGCCCGACAGACACGGGAACTGCTTGGCTGGATCGACGGAGATCTCGACACCCATCGTGGCGCAGCGCGGCAGGGCCGTGTGACGGTGGAGATCATGATGGCCTTGCTGGAGTCGGCGCGTCAGAACGCCGTCATACAGCTGCCCATGACAGAGAAGGGTTACCCTCTCGAGTTGATGCTGGAGGAAGGGAAACTGCCGAGCCACGACGAGGCCGAGCGATACGATATTCGGGGCTACCTCAAACGCGAGGGGATCGACGAAGCAGCCTATGCCGAACTACGGGCCCAGGGGATGGGTCACCACGGCATCATGCGCACGTTGTGGGAGTGGCAAGAGGGCAAATAAGTCCCACACGGCGGCCCTTATGACGGGTGCCTGATCGTCAGCGTTACTTGTTGTCGTCGAGGTCGCTTGCAAGGGGCTGACCGTAGAGGGGGCTACCCTCCCGAGCGCTGGGATCCATCTGTGACCATAGATGGTCGAGGGCCTGCTGGTTCCAGTCGAAGAAGTGGTCCTCGCCAATCTCCGCGAGTAGGCCATCCGCCTCCAACACCTTCCACACGCTGTTCTTCAGTCGCGTGAAGTAGATGTCCACGTCTCCTGCGCGCAGATCCTCCACCAGACGGCTAAGGGTTTCCACACCCGTCGCATCGATCCGATTGATGCCGCCCGCGTCGAGGACGATGTAGCGCAACTCGGGCAGTCGAGCCAACGCTTCCAACACTTTGTCTTCGAAATAGGCCGAGGCCCCGTAGTAGAGACGGGCGTCGAAGCGGATCACGGCGATGTATCGATCGAGGTCGAGGTCGTGGGCATCCGCGTCTACGAGGGCACCGTCTTCATGGCGTGCCAGATAGGCGACGTGGGGTCGCATCGTACGGCGCACAAAGTGGGCAAGCGCCAGGATGACACCTGTCATGATGCCCCAGTGCAACTGGGGCGCCAGCGCGAGAGTCACGGCGAAGGTGACGATGGCGATGGCGCCGTCGGCATGAGACACACGCCAGGCCCGGCGCACGGCATGGATGCGCACGAGGCTGAGCACTGCCAACACGATGACGATGGCCAGGGTCGCCTGGGGCAGGTAATAGAACAGGGGCGTGAAGAACAACAGGGTCAGCACGACAACAGCGCTGGTGACCACCGAAGACAGACCGCTGGCCGCGCCGGAGCTGAAGTTGATCGCCGACCGCGAGAAGGAACCGGACACGGCGTAGCTGCTGAAGACGCCGCCCACGAGGTTCGCCATGCCCTGGCCGACGAGCTCCTGGTTGATGTCGATGTGCTGTTTCGTGCGCGCTGCGATGGTACGTGCAATCGACATGGCTTCCATCAGGCCGATGAGGGTCAGCACCAACGCGCCGGGTATCAATAGCCAAAAAAGATTCGTGTCGAGGCGGGGGATCGAGAACGACGGGAGGCCCCGCGGAATGTCACCGACGATCGATCCCTCGTATCCCGTCAACCACGAGATCAACGTAGTGATCGCCACGGCGATGAGGACGCGTTCATGGCGTCGACGCAGGGCGAGCATGATCGCCAGCGCCAGGGCCGCCATGCCAAGTGTGGCCCAGTCGACGCCCGACACGGCGCGCTGAATCTCGACGGCGACGGAGCGCACGAAGAGCGACTCCCGTCCCCGTTCGACACCGAGGATGGCGTGCAGCTGAGAGCCGGAGATGATGAGGGCGGCGGCATTACTGAAGCCAATCACGACCGGCGTCGACAGCAGATTGACGAGGATCCCCAGCCTCAAGACGCCGAAGATCACACGCAGGGCGCCAACGAGAAGGGCCAGCAGAATGGAGGCGTGTGCAAAGGCTTCGGGTGAATCCAGAGCCAGAGCCCCCACCGTGGCAGCGCTGATCAAGGAGGCCATCGCGACGGGGCCGGTCGCCAACTGACGCGATGATCCCCACAGAGCGGCAACGACCGGCGGCAGGAAGGCGGCGTATAAACCGTATACGGCGGGCAATCCTGCCAGTCGCGCATACGCCATCGCCTGCGGAACAAGGACGGTGGCCACCGTGATGCCGGCGATCAGATCTCGTCGGATCTCATCGCGACCGAGTCGCGGAAGCCAGGTGAGGAATGGGAAGAGTCGATAAATCAAGGATGCAATGGCCGCGATCGGAGGACGTTCACTGTGGACGAGCTCGCCCGAGTGTGCACTACGTGCTCCCTCTAAGAAGCGTGCCGACTCCCGCACCAGCAAGCAAGGCGACAACTGGCGCTACCGCCGACAACGGGTCTCAGCAGGACTCGATCACGAACCAGGTCAGGCTCTGGGCTGGGACACGGACCGGCAACGTGACACTGCCATCTCGATCGAGCGGATAGGTCTGACTCTCTCCCTCCGCTTCACGGATGCGAGCAGAATCTCGAAGACCCGTGTAGTAGAGAGGGAGCCGCCACGAGCGCTCGACGTCGGTGTCGAGGGGATTGAATACCATGGCCAGGCCGCGAATCTCGCCAAAGGGATCCACATGTACGTATCCGTCCAGGTCGCGTGCGTCCGGACGGCGAATGTGGATGAGATCCGCCTCGAGGATCTGTCGATACCGCTGATAGAAGTCGACCCATCGCTTGACGACGACTCGAGTGTCTTCGCCGTCGTAGAGTCGGGGACCTCGATAACACGCTTGCACGCCGGCACCAAAATTCTGCGCAAGGTGGGCCTCATAGGCGTCGAGGTGGTCGCGCAAGGGCTCCAGCGTGGCCGCTTCACCACCACCGTGATATTCGACGAGGGGGACGAACATCCAGCCCATACTCGGCGTCTTCTCCCACGTGCCATCGTAGATGTTCTGACGTCCGAGAATCAGCTGCTGGGCGCGTGGCAAGGACCAGTTGACCTCTCGATACCCCATACCATTCTTGCTGGAGCCGTTGAGGAAGTACCAGTCGGGTACATTCAGATAGATCCCGCGTTCGCGGCACCACCGATAGAAGTCGGTGATCGTCTGCCATTGGGTCCACTGGGAGTCGGACAGACCGCGGTGACCGGGGTGAGTCTCGGAGGCGCACACATCACCGGGATAGGATCCGTCGTGCTCGAGAATGTTGAGCCCCGTGTGTTCGTACAGTCGGCGCAGCTTGTCGAAGTACTGCTGACCCCACTCGCTGCCCAGGCACGGTGAATTACCGAACGCGCCATGCCCTCGTTCACCCGTCTCGGAGTCGATGATGTCGTCGGTCTCACTCACGGCGCGACTCGCCAGCAGCGAATAACCACCCAGTTCGATACCTCGATCGTGGGCGTAGTCGGCCAATTTCTTGAGCTGATCCAGATACTCAGGGTTCGTGCACTCGGCATCGAAGCCGGAACCGAAGCTGAGGATCACCATCTCGAAGCCGACATCCGCACACTGATCGATGGCCGTCTTGACCGATTCAGGATCGGCGTGTCGAACGTGCATGAGAATCGGATTCTCCGTCGTCCAGGGTGCCACGACCCGATAGAAACGTCGCAGGGTCAGGCCTCGACGTTCGCGCTCAGTGCTGTCGGGACAGACGAGAAATGTGCGGAAACTGGTCAGGGTCTCCGACGCGCAGATCTCGACATCCGGCCCTGCGGGAAGGCTCGTCTCCAGCACCAGGGGTGATTCCAGCCGGTAGTTCACCTGTGAGGTGTAGCGCGGATCGGGGAGCCATCTTGTGGTGACATCAGCACTGGCGGCCGTCATGCCGTGGAAGGCGTAGTCGCTCTCCACGTGCAGAGTCGGATAAGGCCACCCTTTCTGCCCTTCGACACAGCTTTCGTAGTCGACGACAGCCAGAACCTCGACGCTGAATCGATCAAGTCGAATGGGGCCGTCAGAGACGTTGGTGATCTCCAACCACTTCACCATTACGGGCACCGCGTCATACATCTCGTAGTGAATGGTGGCCTCCACCGGGGAAGTGGGCGAGCCGTATCGCATGGACAACCGCACGCCCGGCGAGGGCCATGGCCGTTCGCCATCGTGTCGACAACGACGCCATGGGAAGGGGGCTCGTGTTTCACCGGACTCGACGTCCATCAACTGCAGAGCATCTGGCGGCGACGTCATCTGATCCACCCATTCGCGTCGCAGGTAGCCGAATTCGGGCTGGCCCTCAAGTCCACCCACATCCAGCGACGTACCGTCCACCGTCATTCGCGCCTCGGGGGAAATACCCCGCAGGATGGCCTGGTCCGTGAGCAGATTGTCGAAAGCGACGGTGGCCCCATTGGGACTCAGCCGAAAGGCACGCCGGATCAGTCCATTGTTGAGACTGATCGTGGCCGTTTCGTCGCTGCAGCGGCTCAACGTGGCCCCGCGCGTCACCGAGTCGATCAACCAGTCTACCGGTATGGGTGACGTGTCTTCTTCGGGCAGATCAGCGAGGAAAGTGTCGACGTCTTTCACGCAGTGGGCTCCAGGTTGTACGTTGGGGGCCAAAGAGGAGGGTGTGATGAAGAAAGCCGTCATCGAAGGCGAGGGGAAGGCCGGCCTCACGGACGTCGCCGATCCGGTGCCGAGACAGGATTGGGTCGTGGTGAAGGTGCACACAGCGCCGATGTGTACGGAGTACAAGGGATTTCTCGGAGGTTATCCATCGACGGCGCTGGGACACGAAGCGGCAGGAGAGGTCGTCGATGTGGCGCAGCCTGGACAGGTTGCTGTCGGCGACCGGGTCGTCGTCATGCCCGGCTATCCATGCGGAATCTGTCGACTGTGTCTCAGCGGCGAGTACATCCACTGCGAGCAGATGGTCGATGTCAGCGCCTTCACAGAGGGCGGTGAGGGCCAGGCGACGATGGCGCAGTATCTGCTGAAGCCGGACTGGCTACTACCGAAGATCTCCGATTCGATCTCCTTCGATCATGGGTCACTGGCCTGCTGCGGACTCGGCCCCTCCTTTGGTGCGCTGCACAGAATGGAGGTCACCGCCCTGGACACGGTACTGATCACCGGTCTCGGGCCCGTGGGCCTTGGCGGCGTCATCAATGCAGTCTATCGCGGAGCACGCGTGATCGCCGTCGACGGGCAGCCGTGGCGGGCTCAACGAGCGCTTGATCTGGGGGCGGAAGTGGCCCTGGTGCCTGACGACACCACACCGGAGACGATCCGTGATCTCACCGACGGCAAGGGCGTGCACAAAGCCCTCGACTGTTCCGGAAATGTCGCGGCTCATCGTCTGTGCATCGATGCCACCCGCCGCCGCGGACAGGTAGCCTTCGTCGGCGAATGCAGTGACGAGACATCCATCCGCATCAGTCCTGACATGATTCGAAAGGGACTGACCCTTGTCGGTTCGTGGCACTACAATCGTCGGGATGCCGAGGCGATCCTACGCATCATCGAGGAGCGACCGACCGTGATGGATCAATTGATCTCCCACACCTTTCCGATGACGGATGTGCAGCAGGCTTTCGAATTACAATCGACCGGCGACTGTGCCAAAGTGTTACTCCATCCCTGGGAAACGTCATGACACGACTTCGATTCGGCATCATCGGTGCTGGTGGCATCAGTGCGATCCTCCATCTGCCTGAGATCGCAAGCAGCGATGAGATGGAGGTCGTGCTCGTCAGTGGGCGAAAAGCGGACAGGCTGCAGAAGATCTGCGATGACTTCGACGTTCCTCGTTGGACCCAGAGCTACGACGATGTTCTGAGCGATCCAGAAGTGGATGCCGTCATCGTCGCAACACCACACCCACTGCACGTCTCGTGGGGGATCAAGGCCATGGCCGCCGGTAAACATGTGTTGATGCAGAAACCGTTGTGTGGAGACATGGCCGAGGCCAATGACTTTGTCGCTGCCGTGGAGGCAACCGACCGAACTGTGTTGTGCATGCCGCACTTTCCACCCCACGTCTACGATCTGAAGGCACGGTGCGAGGCCGGCGAAATCGGCCGTGTGTCAGGGGCACGCTGTCGCACCAGTCACGGGGGTCCCGAAGTCTACTACGCAGGTGTTCGCGACGTCTTCGACGAGCAGGACGAAGGTCTGTGGTTCTTCGATGCCTCCCAGGCGAGTGTGGGGGCCTTGTTCGACATGGGCGTGTATGCGGTGGCGACACTCGTGGCGATCCTCGGAAGTGTGCGCCGGGTAACGGGGATGACGACGACCTTCGACAAACCGACACAGTTGGAGGACAACGCGGTTCTGATCATGGAGATGGCCTCCGGGGCGCTCGTGACGGCCGAGACGAGTTGGTGTGACCCGGCACGTTCACGCGAGCTGAGTCTGCATGGCACAGCGGGCAAGTTCACCATGCCGGGATCAGATGGGGCTGCATTGAGTCGCTGGACACCGACCTCCTACACCGACGAACGGGCACCGGTGGCAACTCAGACCATCGATCCGGGTGCGGGCATGGGGAACGTGCATGAGCACTTTCTCGCCAGCATTCGTGACGGTTCGCACTCAGATTTGTCCAATGCCTGGGCGGCACGCCACGTGACGGAGATCATGCTCGCCGGCATGGCGGCGGGGCGCGATGGTGGTGCCGTGGACCTGACCACAACGGCCGAGCACGTCTGATCTCGGAAAACTCTGGCGATTGCTGTGTTGCTGCGTCGTTCTGTGCGTGGGTGGGTGCGGTCCACCCCAGAGGATCTTGTCGAGCAACTGGTCGATCCCGACAAGCGGGAAGCGGCGAGCCAAGAACTCCTGTTGGCCAAGGTACGCCGTAGCACCCTTGCTGGTGGTGTGGGCAGATCCTCAACGCTCAGAAGCGCACCCCCATCTGGTGGACGTGCTGCTGAGCCTCTTGTCGAGGGTCGACGATGAACGACTTCCGGCCAGTCTCGGCAACTATCTCAAGAACGGTCCTCATGCCGAGGTCCGGGCCCGTATCGCCCGCGGTCTCGGCCTGCAGGGAAGGGATGAGGTCGCCGGTGCCATCGTAGAGGCTCTGCAAGATGGAGATGAGAACGTGCGCTACGAGTCCCTACTGGCCCTCAACCGGCTCGAAGGCAGGTTGAGTGAGGATCTGCGACAGAGAACGCAGACCAAAGCGCGCCAATTCGTGACCGCATCGCATGCGGAGACGCGCACCGAGGCTACGCCCATGCGGGAATCAACACCCGAGCCGTCGCCACCGACGGCTATTTGCCCAATGGCCGTCCGCCCGGCAATATCCCCGATCTTCGTATCTGGGATGGTGACATTGAGGTGGCCACTCACATTGGCCCGACGTTCTGGTCGATGGAGTATCGGCTGAACTACGGCCAACCGGAGGTGCCACGGCCAGGAGCCGGCACCATCTGGGGCTTCAACTTCTCGCGAACATTTCGTGGCATAGAATACGCCCAGTGGGTCCGTGTCTATGGTCCACAGGGGGCGCACAACCCCGACGACTTCGGACAGCTTCTCTTCGAGTAGCTGGTGTAGGCCAGCCACTGCCCCGAAGCTCGCCTACCGATCCCTCCATCTCAGCACCTTCACCATATCACCAGGGCCGATATCGTAGAGCAGAAAGGGTTCGCCCTCGGAGAACCTCTTCTCGACTCCATCCAGATCCTGCTCCGAGTCGAGGACGAATCCCGGGAATCCACCGGAGGTCAGGCGATAGTGGTTGGTCCCATCCTCAGCCACCAGCCATGAACCTGCGTAGTAGTTGCGGTTGCCCTCGGGATACACCATGCCAGACAGGTCGGCGAGTCGATTTCGCTTCTCGCCAAGGGGAAACACGTCCCGATGGTCGAAGATCGTCGCCGCTTCGCGCTCGTAACGGTCAGCACGCCCTTTGCCGATCCAGGTCCCGGGTGAAACGTAGACCGTGTCTCCTCGGATGTGCTCCACCCGATAGGCGCTCTCAACCTGACCACGAGTGGCGAGCAGGATCTCACCCGCCGCCCAGGCCGGAAGAGGTCCGTCGAGTACGAGTCGATCATCGTACATCTCGCGGATGGTCCTTGTTGCAGCCTCATCCTCAAGCGTCATCACTTCGCCATCGGCAGAGAAAGATGTACCACCCACGAGCATCATCCGTGGGGGTGCACCCTCTCGAGTCGAGTGTGCGCCGAACTGGCCGTGCAATTCGAACCGGCCATCGGCAGTCTTGGCCCGTCCTGATGGCGTGAGACACGACATCATCACGTCCTCGCCATAGCGGTGCCTGATGAGAAGGGCGTACGCATCGCTGTCACTGTCAGGAGAGAGGGCCAACATTTTCGCCTCGATGATCTGTGATGTGTCCTTCGAATAGCTCAGAACAGACGCAAACAGTGAGAGGTCCCCGGGATCGACAGGCTTTGTCCGCCGAACCAGAAAGGGCATGGCCGGTGGTTTCTTGCTGGACGGACGGGGGTAACCGCTTGTCTCGTAGAATTGCTCCCCCTCTGCCGGAACAAAGTTGGCGTAGAATGTGACGCCATCCGGTAGGTTCCAGGCGGCGTGGTACGGACCGTCCACCGTTCCCTGTCGCACGTCGAACAGATACTGGTAGCCCTTGTTGTCCACGTGATAGGGCAGGACACTGTCAGGTTTTACGCCGAATTCGATGTCCTCGCCTGCCAACGTTCCCCGCCATGGGTTTGCCAACTCGATGTTTCCGAGCGTCACATCCACGGGGGGACCGTGGAACAGGTAGTCGTGTTTCTCTCCGCCGCGAACGCGGAAGAGGTCGACCAAATAGGCCCCGCCCGGAATGTCGATCAGGGCGAGTGACCGTCGGTACAGCGAGACATCGGCATGGACGTAGGCATCCTCACACGACGCGTCCACGTACTTGATCCATTCCCCGTGGACGAACCCGTGCAGGTCGCCGAAGACGCCTTCGAGCTGACGTTTCTCGTTCACCTCGACGGTAATGTGAGACGCAGTATGCGTCGTCCAGCCACCCGGCGTGGGTTGAACGGAGTCCATGTACTCGGGATACCCCATCTCGGGCAGGAATTCACGGTCGTGGGCAAAGAGATTGATATTCAGTCTGTCGGCATGGCTGTGCGCAGCATGGGCGTAGCCGTAGTCGAAATACAGGGCCGCACGACCCTCGCCTCTACCCGTTCGCATGATCGCCACTCCCTTGACGGGAGCTAACGTGCTCGCCAATTCATGCTCTGCCACGACGGGGCTATCCGTCTCAACGCGGTCATGTTCAGAGGTGCTGAAGGCATCCTCTATGGAGGACGAGCGATGACGACCGTGAACGTCATAGGCCTGTCTCAGATATCGCGCGATTTTCGGAGATGAGGAATGCCGAATCGCCTCCTCCAGCAATGACGGCTTGAGCGTGAGCCCACGATTGTAGATGCCACCCGTATCCCCATAGAAATGCGTGAACTTGTCGAGAATGATCAGGTCGGCGAAGGCCTCGAAGGAACGCCTCAGGCGGGGATGGGCCCAGATCCACTCGCCATGTTTGCCCAGCGCATCGGAGATGTCACGTGCGTCATCCAGATAGTGAGCGCTATAGCTGAAGGCAGCTTCGTAGGGGAAGCCGTCGCGGAAGAACTGGTTGTCGAGGGTGGGTACGATGGCGGCGGGGTGCTCATGAAGCATGAACTCGAGGATCTCCCGGTCGCCTGTGATCACCGCAAAACGTGCGAAGGCGGCATTCCAGACGCTGCCCCAGTTTGAGGGGGCTGGCTTCTCGCGGTAGGCCTCGAAGGCGGGTCTGAATATCGACGCGTGAAATCGCTCGAGGAGGTCGTCATCCAGCCGCGGCAGCATCAGTTCCACAGCATCGACGAGGTCCACCAGTTCTTCGCCCTCCCACATGGTGGGCAGCATTTTCACATACACACCCCAATCGCTGCCATCGTAGGTCAGATCCTCGCCACTCATGTGAGGATAGACCTCCATGAGCCGTTCGAGCAGAACGGTTGCCGCATGGGCATACCGCTCGTCATCGAGTATGAACCACAGACGGGCCATGGTCTCGATCCGGTCAGGAAGCCAACGCAGAAACCAGTGATTGAACCATCCGACGAAATAGTATCTCTGACCATGGGTGTCGTTGCCCGGGCGAAGGTCGACCCATCCCGTGCCGTCGTCGGGGAACTCTTCGTTCGGGTAGACTTCGCCGCCGATAGGGCAGCGGACGCTGAGGGGGTAGCTGAGATCGGTGTGGATGCCAAAGGGGGCATACACCCTTGTACCGCCGCCATGAACCGGGCATCCGGCCGTGTTGACCATCAGGGCGCGAATCGTCGAAGCGGCGGGAATGAGGGATCGCAACTCGTCATCCGAGAGTTTCACGAGCTCGTCTACCTGATTCTGCATGTCGGCTACGATGGGGCCATATTCCTCATCGTTCTGAATGGTGGCCACGATGGTCTCGCGGTCGAACTGTCGGTAGCCGCCTCTGAGACTGACGGGGGCGATCGCCGTCAGGTCGATACCAACCTCATGAGGTTCCGGGTGGAATGCCCGCTTCTGCTGTGCACTGGCAGCCTGCGGCGACAGACAACTTGCCGCTGCCAGCAGTGCTACAGCCAACAGACGTCCCTTGCTCCAGGTCATCTTCTCTTGTTCGCCGAAGGAGTCCCCGGACAGAGGGGTGTTGTCGCGTGGTCGCACAAGTAAGCCTGTGGGGTGTGGGATCGCGAGTCACTCGAGATTGTCAGACCTTGACTCTGGTCAGTCGAGGAATCGCTGCAGAACGTTGCGTGTGATCTGTGACACGTGTGCGTCTACGGGCAGTGCCGCGGGCCAGGAGATGGAGCCGACGGAGAATACGTGACCGCCGCCCGGCACCCCAAAGCAGACGATTTCAGCGCCTCCGTCGTCTGGGTTCAACCCCTTGGCCAGCAACTTCGCATTGGCAGGCGAGCTGGCAGAGATCTTGTCCGTCTCATGGCCGGAGGCACCTCCGGGACAGCGCATGTGCAGACAGTTTTCGCCGAACAGGTCACCTTTCTGTAGCCCCGTCCCGTCGAAGATCCAGTGGTCCGGCTCGACCGTGCGATAGGGGGCGCCAGTCATCAGCCCCGTTTCGGAGCAGACCACGCCCAGCAGATTGGCCTCTGACTCATGGCGCAGGTCAAGGCGGCTCTCGTAACCCAGCTTCTGCAGGTGGAAGAAGCCACCGCCATACGGGCCGTTGTGGACGACGATGGTCGAGTCGTCTGTGAACTCCACTTCGCAGTTGAGACCATTGCCACCGAGGTAGGCCAGATTCCCGCCACGTTCGAAGACCCACTCCTTGAGAGCGAAGTACATCTTCGCTGACCAGTACTCCGGATGAGCGCTGACGGCCAGCGCGTCATAGGCGTCGAGGTCCAGCGTGCCATCGTGCAACTGCGTTTCCGCATACAGGTCGTACTCGAAGCCCTCGCGCTCGAGCCAGCCAAAGAACCTCCATTCCGCCGGCGCCACATGACAGTTGCTGCGCCCCTCGATGGGATCGGTGATCCGCTCGTGCTCATCGATGTGATTCAACGGTTCCGGTCGGTCAAAGGACAAGGGTGCGTAGGCGTCGGCGGCAAAGGACGCGTGGTCCGGATCTGTATAGCGACTCAGTTCCAGGCGCGCATTCATCGTCGGCGTCGGCGCGAATTGGTCAGCGTGGATGTAGTTGGAGCGGGTGGGACCCATCGGCTGGTACGACGAGCATGGCCCGCGTGCCACGGTGCAGATCACACCGGACGGCGACTACACGCAGACCGGCGTACGCTTCAATTCTCAGGGCTACGCACGAAAAGCACACAAGCAGTTTGTCACGGCGCCGGAACGCTCCGGCCTCTACTATCTGCATGCCAAGGGCGAGTCGGGCGCCTTCTTCTCCTTCCCGTGGATCGTAGCCCCCGCGAAACCTCAGGCAAAGCTGGCCGTGCTGGCTGCCAAC